>Ga0302325_10016851_pt1 | contig 15461 bp, 15 predicted proteins | sample Palsa_T0_2_FD_201948 | JGI IMG/M metagenome (GOLD analysis project Ga0302325, IMG submission 201948) | Peat permafrost microbial communities from Stordalen Mire near Abisko, Sweden - Palsa_T0_2 | ecosystem: Environmental > Terrestrial > Soil > Palsa > Peat permafrost | place: Sweden: Abisko...
GCTTGTTCTTCGTACTCGATGAAAGCATATTGGAGGGAGTCGCCCGTCCGCTTATCACGAATCACTTCGCAGGAAAGAATTTTGCCGAAGCGGGAGAAGATAAGTTCGAGATCTTCGTCCGTGGTGACCGGATTCAATTTGCAAACGAACAGAACATTCTCCGGGGGCTTGACTTCTGCAAAGGGTAGGTCGCCTACCATTTCTAACGTTAAAGCTTGGGCGCGTGCCTCCCGTTCCCGTCGTTGCTTCTCCACTGCTTCCGCATCCGCTTCATCGTCCAGCTTATCATCTTCTCCAATCCTGACGGTAGCGAGTTGTGCTTTAGAAGGTAACGGACTTTCGGGTGGTTCCACAAGGCCAGGGGGGTCATCGTAAGGGTCGTCCAGAATGACAGTATGCTTGATCCGTATATCCACAAGAGGCCTGCCCTTCTCATCGCAAAAGGCATCATTGATCTTTTCCAATGCGTCAAAGCCCTCCACCACTTTTCCAAATATCGCCGCCTTGCCATCTAAATAGTCCAGATTGTCACCCAGTGTGATTATGAACTGACTTCCTGCAAGCCTCTCATCGGAGTCTCTGGGTGACACAGCCGTAGCCATGCTCACCGTTCCTCTCTCCATATGTTTCAGCTTGGGATGAAAATCTGCCGTAAATGTTCGTTTTGAAGGTCCATTAAGGACACCCCATATCGAGGACCCGCCATCACTTTCTTTAGAGTCGGGGCCGAGGGGATCGCCGGTCTGGAAGGAGAAGTTCTTTTGAACGCTGTGGACGGGCGAGAAGTTGTAGTATTTGATCTTGCACAGCTTTAGAAAGCTAGGAGAGGAATATGTCTTAGTATCTATGTGTTCAGTTATTTTATAGGTAGAGGGTAGGGTGCGGGGCTTACTTTTCACAAAGCTTGGGCGAGTAGTCGACCAAGAGGTCGATGACGATGTCGCCGGCTGAGGTCTCGAGGAGAACACTCATAGTTGCTATGGACCAAATAGTAGATCTAGTTTCACATCAAAAGTTTCGCCGTGTAGTAATGCGCCGAGGTGGTAGAATGGGTTTAAGCCTGAGGTGAAGCCCCAAAAATTGAAGTCCCAGGCCCACGCTAGTGCCGCGCTAAGCCCCCTCCCCTCCTAGCCCCCTGCCGGTTGCTCCAACCCGCGCAATATCCCCGCCGCCTAAAAAATAAAAAATATAAAAGTTGGATGGGGAGAAAGAGCGCGGCTGTTTGGCAATTGCAGAACAAAAATCTACGAAGAAGGCGTGCTGTAAAGTATGGTGTCAGTGGCGCTGCGAAGTCGCGCCCAAGGTCACACTGTATCCACATGTACCAATCATATACTAATTCCAGCCTGACATGCAGAATGCATAAGTGATCCTCGATAGCAAGAACGAATTTGTCTCATCAAGTGGTTCTTGGTGATTCTCGTTAGTAATCTGCTGCGCTGGCTATCATATAGCAAAGTGAGCCTACTAGTGTTAGTAAACATAGCAAAACAATAACTGGGATAGAGAATATAGCATATACCCAGCTGGGCCTCTTCAAACTTGGCAAGGTCTGGATGCGCGTTAAGCAGGCGCTTAACCGCCTCAACGTTTTCCTTCTTCTTGAAACGTGCAAAAGATATCAAGGCATTTAAGAGTTTTGCGTAGTAACCTAATTACGGCAAATCAGGCTGTCTATCTTTTCATATAAATAGCTCTATGAAGCTAATAAGGAAGGCATACTCATCCTGGCTTATATTCTTGCCTTCCTTCGTGCGCGTTGCAAAGTATGGCGTTAGTAACTGGGAAGGTTTTCGAGAGAGTCAAGGCAGCGACGTTCTGGAACCCACCCATGTTGGAGAACAGACGTTGCCTTCCTCTGCACCCTTGGATGGGGCTTCGACCGCAATGTAGGATCCTGATGCGACATATTTTCAGCCGTCGAGCCGTCTCTCTTTGCTACTTGCTGCTTTTTGCAAGTGGTTGAGAATATATATGACCTGTGTGGTCCGTGGCACAAGCCCTTCTTTTGTACAACTAATAACCTTTGATCCCTTTCTATGCGACCGGCACCCCTTCCATGAGATCGATAATTTGAACCAAAATATATTATTCCTTTGGTGAAACTCGCTATTCATTGATTAGAAGGCACTAATTTTGGTCAAATTAGCCGTTATGTTAGCCAAAACTGCACTTGGTAGGTGGATCTGAACAGAATCGCGAGCCTTTTTCTAAGCGCGTCATCCTGGCATTTTTCGCCTCTCCGCAAAACACCCCCCATTCCTCGTCCCGACTTCTCATCAAACACTGGTGGCTATTATTCTTGGTATATACAAAGGACCAGCCGCTATGAGGAGTCCAATTTCAAGAGGACCTTGAGCTTGGAATTTCCCACCTGGAGATGTCGTTGTAAGCGCGAAGTAAGTGGCCCCCTACCTAATAATACCTCGGGACATCGAATTCTCAACTGTTCTAAGACTAAGCAGAAGCACGCTCGAGTGGATTTCAGACCGTACGCCCTGCACCTCCTACATGAAGTTCTTCCGAACTTACCAGTTTCTTCGGCGGTCTCCCCTCCAATCTCTAGGTCACGTGCCAGGGGCTGTTGCCAGGGGCTGCTTGTTTGGGCACCACCGCATTTTCGATCCGTTTGGCTACATCCTTGGAGCAGATCTCCCAAGAATCTCAAAGCTGTCATGCAATAGCACCTGGCGTCGACCCGACTGGCTTGCTATCCTTAGGGCAGATGACCTTGTACAGCTGTGGGCGATGTGGTTGTCTGAGAGACTCAAAGGGTTGGACAATGGTTTCCAAGCGCACTCAGCTTTCTCTGAGCCAGGCCATCGACTCCGATCGACTGCAGCAACACTCCATTTCTCGCCCGGACTCTATCACATTCGAAAAGGGACAGTCATTATTTCAACCTCTTCACCGTGCCTGCGTTGCCTAAGCAAATCATCTCCTCTGCATACTCCTTCTCACAGTTCACCCCACACCTTTTCAACGATGACCCGGTATCTGGAGAGTTAAGAGCACCTACAAGAAGGCGAGGCTTCGGCAGCCGGGATGGTGCAGACTTCAATGTTCCTTTCGATCTCCTTCTTTGTCAAGAATGCAGCCAACCGCGACGAATCCGAATAATTGTCCGTAGCCGAGCATGGGGTCTCACACGTGCCCAGCACAACCATTCAAGGTTCGACCTGAGTATCAGTTGTGTTATTAGACTCCTCAGGAAACAGGGGGCACTGCTTCGGTGCAGCCATGATGTCTGCATGTCCGTGCCCTCTCGCCTTCCCTCGATTCGATCTTCACTGACCTGCAGCGTTCTTCAGCATCTGGCATCTCCAGCATCGCACAGTATGCATCCGAGCTTTGGAATCGACCGAGAATGGGCCGTGGCAGCCTCTTGTGCATATACAATACGATGTTGGCTCGACGGCATCCCGCTCGGCCATCGCATCTGTCTTCGCAAGGCTGGATAATCTCGGAAGATTTTATAGCGGCTTGTCAACAAATCTGAGATCGCTAATGGGTGACTTTATATATCACTTCAGCGTTGAAAGCACAGGCAAAGGAACTTAAAACGTATGGTTTGGTGAGAAATTCAACCAGCTGCGGGTCATTCTCAATATAGAGATCCCGAGTCGGCCTCGTGTCACTGGCCTCGTCTCGGCATACCGATGACTTCCAGCCAATGATCCTCTTCAGATGCCCCTTTTTCCGGAACGAATGCAAAGCCTTGCTGTGAAACTTCCGGTAGGCATTGGTGACACAAGACCCACAAGACCTACGCCTGGGTGGCTTCTGCTCCTTCATGTCAGTTAGAGATCCTTGGCAGAAACGTTCTCGAAGTCTTCTGAAACTTGCACCCAAGTCAGTCTGGGTAGAGATCTAGCTGTCATTGCTCTTCTTCCAGCATTAAATGTTCCGGGTCAATTCAGACTAAGCACACTTCCCCAGTAATGGTTAACGAAGGGTCCGATGAGGCACCAAAGGGCCAGCAAGGCAACAAGTCAGGGGGCGCTGCTGGACCAAGAAGTGAAGGCTCTCTGCCAGCTGCTGCAGGATCTCAATCCTCCCATTCCCCGTTCTTGCCCCTGCAATTGCCACACTTGGTGGTACTTGATGGTATTGCTATGAGCTTCTCGTCCGGCATATCTATTACACGATGTGCCATTGGCTGCTTGAGCCACTTACTGGTTGCATTGCTTCGATTGAGTGCGCATATCATGACCACCTTTGCGCCAAGCGATTTGCTCCATTTTGAGCGGATGATTCAGCCAAACTGCAGAAGGGGCTGTTATACAGCATTTCGGATCTGCTGAGATTAGACTTTTGCGCTGCTGTGATGCATCGTGGCTGAGCTAGGCGCACCAAGCAAACACAAGATTGCCAAACACTACGTTGCTGCTGATCGGCTGCAAGTGAAAAGTTGACACAGAGGTTTGCTTCATCTTGATTGTATATCGAAGTGATTGGACTGGTCGTCAATTAATCAAGTGCACACACCAAGTTCAGTAGTCTTGTGACATATTGTCAAGAGGTCAAAAGTGGAGGCTCAAAACTGAGCATTCAGTGCGGTGGTCCCTTGGCTTAGATGCAATTTAGGGGATGAGGGAGCAAGGGTACAATCCTGTTGGTCTTGCATCAGCTCTGCTGGCCTGCATGTGCTAAAATGTTGCTGCGACATTGTAGCGCTGCATTCAAGGGACCAATGGCTAAGGCTGCACTTTTCGATATCTTGTGTTGCAGAGCATGCAAGGCATACGTTTGCTATCTGTAGTACGATCGCCGTTGAGGAACTGGATCTAGTACGGATATTGTTTGCTTCTCATGCTACCCAGCCTCTCGTTTTCTGTTCGTTTCCTGTCAAGACACGTTGCTGTATTATCTCTAGCTGAAAGTAGCAAAGGCTCGGGGAAGAATCTCCGCTACATCGAGTTTGACCATATTCACAAAGAGCATCTCTAGAATTCGAATGATGGTATATGTCTTCAGTCCCAAAGCGTCGTTCTCACCACCCGTGGTCGAGATCGAAGATGATCAAATCTGAATCCACTTGCTTCACTAGACCCCCACATTCTTTGTTCGCTAGGACTGAGTTTCATAGAATCGAGACAGTTTCATTCTTTCCAAAATTCGGGGATCCACTCACTATAATCCATTTTAGTCAGTCTCAGCTTGGGCAAGCAACTCAAAGCCTTGAAGGCCTCATCGAGACCTTCTAAAAATGCGGGCGCCGTTTGCCAGCAGATCTGCCGATGGGGCTACTTCGATCAGTGGCCTGATCGAATAGGAGCCATGCGTGTTGCCCCTATCTGCAGCCTCCCGACGTTCACCAAAAATTTATCATGTCCATAATCTTGGCCCTGCAGAAACATCTTTCAACTGAGAGGGGAAAGAGGTGACTTAAGAAATTGTGATGCGTCATTTACCGTAAACTGTGCGAAGTGCTGGATAGGTGAGCACCGTACACGCAGCGCGTGTTTGCTTTGAGCACCAAGGTGGGGAGGAGAGGCTGTCACACCTTAAAATGCCGCCTTGCCAGACTCCCTCAGAATCAACCGTCTTGGAACATAGATTTTCCCTACTCTTTCCATTCTTTGCACCGTACAATAATCATTCTTTCTGGTCTGCTCCATTTCTTTCCCATAAGACAACAAAGCAAATCGTTCTGAAAGGTGTGATAAGATCCGTAACTCCATCCTCGATGTCGCTTTTCAGCAATCTGACAACACGTCCTTCCAGATGGTTATGACTCGAGCAATATTCGATGATCAGGAAACTCCATTCCGACGTCTCAGTGGCCGTGGCCACGGATTCCCTCTATATCATGAACGAGAGCTACCTCCAACACACAATCTCTATCCTCCTTCTCGGATGGCGCATTTAGGCGGCCATGAAAGTCGAAATGGTGACCAAGTTTCCGAGAACGATTCGAACTCTCGTCCGAGAAGCAGAATTCCAGTTGCAGTAAGGCTCCAGATATATGTCAATAGCTCTTTCAGCCATACTGATGCAATCTCAAGTGTGGAAGATGTCGCAAGCGCAAGATTCGGTGTAGTGGGGATCAAGGCGGACCGTGTTCAAATTGCAAGAGTGCTGGACACGAGCAGTGCCTATTCTTGAGGGTAACAAAGCACTCATTGTCTCCGGTATTGCTTCTGCTTACACTCTTGCTGTAGGTTTCCTCCACGGAGGCCCAGATGAAGAGCGAATCTGCGGGGTATGACTATGACCTTTCGGCAGGATCCCGTCTGAACTGCCGCATGGTTCCATGCGGTCCCCCATCTTATGGAATGGGGATGGATTCTTACCAATATCGCAACAATTCCCTAACGACATACCAATTCCCAATCAATCCCATCAAGTCATACTACTCTTACAATGATTTCGAGGAGAATGTTGATTATGGTCTTCATTCGTATCCAATACTACCAGCTGATCACTTGGCGATTCCGAATTACGCAGCCTCCCCAGGGCGAGGCTGGACAACGCCCACGCCTCAGCTTCCAAAGAACTCTCTTTTCTTGGAGCAGCCAGACTCGGCGTATAATCATGGCCAATCGCCCTACCATGGCAGCACTTCAGTTCCATTACGATCTGCAACCAGCCCAGAGCCCAAGTGTCTATCATTACATGGTCTAAACAGCTCACTTCCTATCCCATCGTCAAATAACGACCGCGTGCTTCCAATCCCCGCGGCAAATCGTCAACCGCAAGCAACCTTTCTACGATCAACGGATAGTCTTCTGCCAACGTCACAGACGGGATACCCACCTTACAATGGTCTGATGAGTGCCAGTGTTTTGAGCAGCCTCAAGAGCCAAAGTAATGCGACCCAGCACGAATCGTCCTACATGCCGATGTCAAGCAGCAGTTCTGGATCCCTCCCTTCATCACAATTGACGTACAGCTCCGGACAGCTCTTGAATTCTCAGTCTCAAGAGATTTATCAATCAAACAGCAGTGAGGGTTTGTTCACCCCAGTGGAGTCATCCGAGTCATCTTATGGACACAGCAGCCCGATATCAAAGCGAGGCTCCAATAACAGCCACGCTACCAATACCGAGGGATCGCTGCCATCGCAATCCGGCGGAGCACTTGTGAATGGACATGCCTATATCCCCTCGCCATACCAAGCCTCTTATCCGCCTCCACCAATCGAAGTCCAAAGCTCGGCTCCTCCCCGAAATCCGAGCACGAGCATCTCTGCTGCTTAATTACCTCGCTTTTCAGAAATTTTTTGGTCACATATCTGATTTCAATTTGCATTGTTTAAAGGTTTAAGAGTCAGCGTAGCAGGTCGCATGGTGTTTTCGGTTCTTTTTGTTGGAAAGGGAAGACAAAATCATCAAAAATGGTAGAAGATAGTACGTGTTTTTTGCGGACTCACTTTGGGTGTACAACTATGGCATCTTGGCCTACTCATTCGCGGAGAGAATGAAGTAATAGTGAAGGTAGCCTATGGCGCTCAATTTTGGATGTAGCCTTCCTTGGTGGACTGGTTGCGGTCGATAGAGGCAGTAGTTGGTCGTGTTGCTGTACTGTTACTACTGTAAGGCACGGTGGTTCATGTGATGGTCCCGCAGCGTAATTAGCTCTGGTGGTGTTCCCATATTGAATCATGATAATTTGTGTGCAACAACGTTGCATGCCTGAATTCAATTGCAGACACGCTTTGTTGCACCGTTTAAAGTCTTTGTTGTGATGGTGTATTACAAGGTGCCAGTGAAACCTTAGAAACGCAGTCCAACGTAGAAGTACTCTATCTGTGGCACGTTGGTGGCCCTACGGATATCTGCCAAGATCTGATGAGTGCACAGATAATCACGTGGAGTTTTGACAATAAACTGTCCCGGCGGCTCCCTTCAACATTCGAGTATACTGCAAACACTTCTTGTGACCAGCTGCTCGTCGTGGAGCACTCTTCCAATATACATGGCATATTCACCTCTGCTCTCATATCCATGAAATTTCTCGACTTTCATGAATAGAAGTTTCAGCCGGTATTCAACTTCCTCTCAAATGCTTGCAATAGCGAGACTTCCAATGGGGTTTCCTGATCCTCGCTTAACCCGGAATATCGTCAGGGGCTCGTTAAATTAGTCACTTTTCTCAAACAATCCCGCCTTGATAGAACTCCCTACAATTTATATTTACTCATATCAGTCCATTGTGGATTAAGTAAATTTGGAGATCCCATATTAAATAGGCAATATGTAGCTTGATTGAACGTCTTTGAAATGCCCATGTATCTGAAATGACTTGAACAATAAGAGCGATCCAAATGCTAGTATCCGGAACAAGCTGGAACATTCAAAATTGTGAATGCCTCATTGTCCCAGTGCTACTTGTACATTCCACCAAATGTCAATGTCCTAAACAAAGGTATCTACCAAAGCTCCCAATCCCTAATTAATCCCAGATATAGCTTATACAATGAGAAAATCCCCAAGGACAATAACCCAAACAAAGCTGAAACATTCAAGACTGTGAATGCCTCATTAGCGGAGCACCACTGGTAGAAAGAAGCCTCATGAAACGAGATCTCATGAGGTTGCTAATTATTTTAAAGCTATAGCACTACAAACTGACAGGTCAAAACATTTCAAAACATTTCAAAACCAACCCTTCGCCTTCAGGACTTCTTCCTCTATATCAAACCACCTGTCCAAGTCCTCCAAATTCTCCTTCCACTTCCTCAATTCATCCTGCTTTGACTCCCCCATCGGGCACATCCAGCTATTTGCCTTCTCCTGCACACAAATCTCGTTTAGGTTGTTCTGTTGTGACAGCGCCGCCGGCCCATTCCAACTGTTTGTCTTCTCTCGTATTCCAATTTCCTTCAGAATCTTTGCCCTCTCCTTCACGTACAATCGCTGAAATTGAGTCGGATCCTGCTCGCCAGGCGGACTCTTGAAGAAGTTGATCTCTCGTGCTTCCACTTCCATCCATTTCTCGAAATCTTTCCTGAGTATGTCTTGACGGCGTATGCAAGTGGAGCATGGCTCGATATTGGGGCGGCAGTTGGAGCAATGTTGCAAGGCATAGGTTTGAATCTCCAAAGGCGCTCTCCTAGTCGTGAACCAGGCCTTTATGTCAGAGATTGAATTAAAGACGTTCGATGATGCCATGATAGCAAGTGGGTGAGATGAGTTTGCTTTGTATGAGAACTGTTTGGGATACAGATTAGGTTGGCTTTTGTCTTTTTGAGAACATCCGAATGGCCGATCACCTTTAGAGGTGTTGTGTGAAATCCCTTGGTAACTTCATAGAACGTTCTGGCGTTTCTAAGATTGTGCTGGCCGTAGTTCACCTTTGACCCGTAGAACTTTCCGGCTTGCTTATGAGCGTATTAGTCTACCGCATGCCGTGGAAGAGATTCTGCCAAAACCGTTTATCAGCAAACTCATTATTCGACGACAGGCCCGTTGTAGTAAGACAAACACTCGAGCAAGCTCTCGGGTGTGTTTCTTTGCTTTGCGAGAGACTCCCTTGCTTAAATGCTCCATGACACTGGTTTGGGCGCAGAATATACACCAGACACTGAGGCCAAGCCGAGAAGGGACGCAGATGAGTCGTAACAATATCGAGGAGGGCCAGGCCCTTCCTCGACGCAATCACATTGAGAGAAGCAAGAACGCAATGCGAACAAACCATACGAGAACCGCGATGGGGAACTCATCTTCGAAGACTCCATGGGGGCGACTTATCATATATTTGCGACTCGCAACACTTTGGGACGCAACTCTCAAACTTCACCTCACAACGTGCATGCCCGACATCCATCACACTCAATCCCATCGTGGACGAAAAGCAAGTTTATTGTTTGTATTGACCTCTGGATCCATCGAGATTCCATGCCATCATGTCCCCAATGTCAATCCCTCGGCCACTTATGCACCATACGGAGAGCCAATGCGAATGCATTCGTACAAACACAAAGCCCATTCCACCAACACCAATTGCCTCCGTCTGCAACACACACCAGAAAAGAGCGAGTCGTCTATTTCTCCTTCTTCTTGGCAGCACCCTTGACCTTTGCCGTACCCCGGAGAGTCTTTTGTCTGTTCTTGCGTTGCTTGCCTAGTGCCCATCATATTAGCATCATTCCCATTCCCAAGGTCCACAGACGTGATTCTCAACGTACGCTGTTGTCTGCTGGGCTTCTCGATCTTCGACGCGAATCCTACTCTGACCAGACGGTAATGTGGCTCGAACTTCTTTAAGGCTTCTGGCGAGTCGTAGACGAGCGCGAAACCGGTTGTCTTTCCACCACCATATTGTGTTTGAAGACCGAAAACGTTGACCTGGTCCTTGTTGGCCTTGTACATTTCGGCGAGCTTGCCTCGGAGTTCATCCTTGGAGATGTTGGCACGGTTGGGGTGGAGGATATCACTATCGGAAACATTAGAATCTAACTTCCAACTCCAATTCAAATGAGGCCTTCGTGACTGAGAAGAAAGCGATTCGACTGAGAGGCAGAACTTACACGACCATTTGCTTGCGGCCGAGGAGGGGGTTACGGATGAACTTCCGAGTTCGCAGCGTAACAGGTTGCTCTTTGTCCGCCATCTTTGCGGGTCGAAGAGTCGATTATTCTGCCTACGATGAGTATCGAGACAGATATCGAAGGGGTGGTTGTCGGTGGGGGTCGCTGTCGATTGAAGATTTGCGGAAAGTTTGAGGTCTCGTCGATATCGAATCTCGCGCTAAACTAGGATGAGGTAAGCGAACACACACAATTTTCGTTAAAGGGCTGGAAACCCTAGAGTGCCTGAGGCCTCAACCTCTCATGAGGCTACATCATTTTCGCAGTTGAGCCCTTCTCTTCAGCAACTCACCAAGCAATGAATATTTCAAGGTGCGGTGGAGAGGATGGCGAGGCAACTATCGGCCAGGGCGAGGCAACAACTCGAACGTTTCAGTCGTCAGTATCTTCAGCTCCAGCTCAACCTCGATTACCCGGATGACGAGCATCTCCGAAATGTCGATTTTCAACGGTCCTTGCACTCTCGATTATTCTCTGAAGATGGAATCAAAATGGCTCCTCCAGCACGATACCAACTTCGAGTCTTGAAAGCGCTCATAAGTAGAATCGAGCAAAGCATTCAAGACTGGGAAGAAGACGTATGCTATTTCTCTCGAGCTAGATCATCTACATGGCACATCTAGGCCATATTGCATCATTTTCTGACTATTTCGTCTTTCAGGAGGTTTCTGATGATCTGATGAACTGTCTCTCTTCCTTGTTTGCTTCTTCAGTTCCACCCGAAGCAGTTTCTGCTCAGCAAAAGTCATATGTCACGTATACACTTTCTTTACTCCCTTTACAAGATCAAGCCACTCCAAGTATTACTGTCCTTGAAGCTCGCAATCTTGTTGCGGCTTACGGAACTACTGGACTCAGAACATGGGAAGCAGCTCTTCATCTTGGCAATTACCTTTGCCGAAACCAGGACGTGCTTGTACGTGGGCAATCGATTTTGGAGCTCGGTGCTGGAACAGGTTATGTATCACTCCTTTGCGCAAAGCACCTCGGTGCTACACATGTCATAGCCACCGACGGATCTGATGATGTTGTTGCCAGCCTCTCGACGAACTTCTACCTGAACGGCCTCCAAGATTCAATAGTCATCGAAGGCAAAGAGCTGAAATGGGGGCAAGCCTTGGTCGGTGGAGAATATCCGGCATGGAACGCAGGACGAACCATTGATTTAGTTATTGGAGCTGATCTGACCTATGATGGATCTGGAATTCCGGCATTGGTCTCAACATTTGGGGACTTATTCGAGCTGTATCCAATGATGAAAATCGTTTATGCAGCGACCATCCGAAATCAGACGACTTTCGAGAAGTTTCTTGAGGCTTGCAGGGCAAACAAGTACAACGTCGAGGAGATTCTGTATGAGATTGAGAAGACAGAGCTCCAGGAAGGTCCATTCTATTCGGATCAAGTTCCTATTCAGCTATGCCTCATCACGAAACCCTGAAATATTGAATTCTGTAGCAGAATGTTGCTTAATGTAATTCTTGGAAGGTCATTTTCTCTTTCCATTACTTATGCACATATCTAAGCCAGATTGCCCGCAACCAAAGCAAGTATATCAAGTAAGATTTCGACGAAGTGGTATCTTAGTGAGGCCGAACGCCAAATCCCATTTAATATAACCATGTCTTAGTCCGTCATCATTATCGTTCTCTTGTCGCTGTGTGAATGAGTTCCAGAGCTCATTCATGAAAAAATTACACCAAAAAAAGGAGCCATGCTAGACCACCTCATCGAAACGCAGCTCCAAAGGCCAACACTCCGGCAGCAATTGCAGCCGCTTTCGCGTTCAAATGGCCCGCACGTGCAATCTCAGTCCCACCAGGAAGGACAGGCTCATGCCTAAGCACCATCAGTTTGAAAGTCTTGAACCAAATTTTTCCCCAAAGTGCTGAAGGAATCACGTCGAGGATAAATGGAGGATTCATTCCACCGAAGGAGACGGAAACACCCACCAGCCGCACATCGTAACTGTCCGATCAAAAACATTACAACTCCAATACGTTGTCAGATGCCACTTCTCCTGTAACTCAACAACACCACCATTCCCCATCTCTGGTGGACTCGTAACCATGGCTTTTCCTGATTCTGTGCTTGTCGACGAGGCTGAGGACAAGGCTGACCCCGCAGTTTTCTCAGATAGGAAGCCGGATAACGCCGAGGCCGGCTCTGGCCTCGAAGCCGTCGTCCCAGCCTCGCAAAATGAAAGAAAGAATAGAAACATGATCCGAATCGTTAGGATCCTCATTTTCGGCGCTGATTCCAGAGACAGAAAGGACGAAAAGAAGGAGGTTGGGAAGTCTTGAGAAGGTGGCTGATAACGTGATGTCGCACGTGCTGGCCTGTGAATGGTTGGCTTTATCGAGGTATGTAGTTATGCGTGCTGATTATCGTAATGCTTGTCTTAAATGGAATCGGCAGCCTGATATGCAAAATGAGGGGCTTAATGGGCCTGGCACTCGTAACTTATATCGAGCTGGAGGAATTTAAGAAAAGGATCTTGGAGGAGAGATACTTTAGCTGAACGGCACCAAATAGTGTCCTTCAATTATTCACAAAATCAATCGCATAAATTTTAGGCATGTTCAGGAGAACTGTGGTTATGAAACGGATGTGGGAGTAGGGGCGCATTATGACTCGAGAGAAGTGTTCGCTGGATCTCGAAGCTGCAGTGGCAGTTCCAGGTTTGCAACTCGGGGTAGCCAATCACACTACCGCCCTGGCCGACTCCGAAACAACCAAGGCTTCTCTATGAATGGCATCGGCAAGACCACACCGAAGTTCTTTGCCAAGAGATCTGCGAAAGCAAGATATCCATTCAACAGCCACGAGCATGAAATCCCGAACAAGCAAGAAGTTGGTAGAGTACAGAATCGTTTTCGAATTAAGGCTAAAGGTGAGGGCTGCCATTACACAACACACTGCAAAATTAGAGTATGCTCAAAGCAAATCCCGTCATCCCACCGCGCTGAACGCCGTCGAATCTATATGGTATCTTCATTATCAAGAAACAGGAAAAGCAACAACAACCTCGACAAAACATGTCACCTAGCACTTGTCTTTCTTCTGTTCTGTGTGTTGAGAGATGCTTGGGAGGAGGGTCTCAATCCAACACTCGTATGTCTCCTAGTATCCCCGCCCTGGATCTTGCTATCCTTCTTCGATATCCAGCCAGTCTTGGGTTCGTCATCCTCCTCGTAAGAATCATCGTCAGAGCCATTGTATCTTCCTGAAGGGCGCCGAAATTTCTTCTCATGTTCGGAATCAGATTCGGGTTCGGGTTCGCTTGATATTGTCAGATCGACAATTTGTGATGCTTGGGGTTGGCTCTGAGATGGAAGCGGTTGAGAAGCACGAGGGTTTGGGACTCGTGGCTGAGACGCTGGCTTCTCCAAGTCTCTGCCCTTGCCTAGTCGGCTATCTAAAACATATCTTTGCTTTTGGGACGTCTTCGCTGTGGTCAGATTATCGTCAAAGATATCATCGTCAAGCACATCCATAGTCTTCTTGTGTTTGGCGTTCTTCTTAGTCGAGCTCTTCGTAGGACTGCCCCTTTCTCGCTTCATGGCCATCTGTGAGGACACTATCTCTTCGATTGTAGGTAGCTCTAGCTCATCTGATGAAAGGTCATCCTCGCGGCTTTCATAGCTACTTCTTTCAGGTACTTTATACGTATTGACCGATTTCCTAGGCGGCAGCTCAGGTTCGTCAATGTCGGACATGTCACCTTCCTTCGATTCTGAATTGATGACCTCTTCCTGGGGGGCAGGTCGAGGTAGATCTGGCCGAGGACCGGTTGACATGTCATCGTACTCGAGACTGGCTGCTTTCGGTGTATCGGGGTTCAAATCGAGAGTATCCTCAAAGGTAAAATCAGGCTGGCGGCCGTGATCTGCGACCTGGCTAGTGAAGGATGAACCGACTGACAATTCTGGATACCTGACGCTTGCGACCAACTCACGCTCGTCAACACCATCTAATCCAAAGCTGAGTCTTGGAACAGGTGAAGCTTTAGAGGTTTCCACATCCGAGGAGGGGGTCGGGCTTCTTTTCCGTTGCTTAAGTGCCTGCAAGGCTTGCAGGCCTCTGCTAGGTGGCAGTGTCCTCAACAGAGCTTTCTTTTCTTTTTCAGGCTGCATCTTTTCGAGAGCTGTGGCAGCAGTAGGTGAGGCGAGGCGTTTTTGTGGCTGTTCCAATATCTGAGGCTGTGAATCCATGGTATCGTCGACGGTTTCCCAGCTAGACTGAGGTGCTTGCAGAGACCCTTTAGGTTCACCTGTTGCTGGAGACTTTGTAGCATCTCGTGACTTCCTGGTTGGCGAAGAGCCGAGACCGTTGAACTTTGGTGAATATGGACGGTTGAGAGGAGTTTCACTCATATCCTGTGCCAGTTTCTCCAAGTCGTCAGGGGAGTCCATGCCCTCAGGTCGCACGAGCTTCGTGAGCGAGGATGGGACGCTAGAGTGAAATCCGCCCTCCTTCATCAAGTGGCTCCAAGCTTGCCTGTTCTGTTCTGACAGTTGCTCTCCCAAGTTGCCTGAAAAGAATCGGAGGTGCTCCAGTGCTTCAGCAGCCGGTGTGTCTGGTCCAGTATTAGATTCATAGATGGCAGAAACATTGGGAGCAGGTTCAGCAAGTGCTGCTACCATGGTCTCCTTACGTTTACCTTCGGCTGATGGCGTCGTCACTTCACCGGTAGGATTATTTTTGAGAGGATCATCTTTAACAGTTTCACCAATCATGCTCTCCCTTAACTGATCATCTGCAGATGGCGAGCTCGGTTCAACAATGGAATCGTCGATGAGAGAAATGTCATCCGAGGGTGACTCAGCATGTTCATCTAACATGCTGCCCTCTAGTTGGCTCGGTTCAGTGGCATTCGAGTTCAGAGGAGTCTCAGTGACATGAGAGAATTGGGCTTCAGGAGCTT
>Ga0302325_10016852_pt1 | contig 15461 bp, 18 predicted proteins | sample Palsa_T0_2_FD_201948 | JGI IMG/M metagenome (GOLD analysis project Ga0302325, IMG submission 201948) | Peat permafrost microbial communities from Stordalen Mire near Abisko, Sweden - Palsa_T0_2 | ecosystem: Environmental > Terrestrial > Soil > Palsa > Peat permafrost | place: Sweden: Abisko...
GTATCATCTTCACCTACTAACCGCTCTAAGACTTCGATAGCATCGACATCCATACCAGCCTCCATAAGAAGCCTTGCTAGACTGACTCTTGTGGGAAAATCCGGCACAACGGTATCTTCAGGCGGTAGGTCCCTCCACAAGTCGAGACTCCTTTTCAACGCCGCTCTCGCATCCTCCATTCTTTCTTGTGAAATCCGAACATTAGCCAGCGTCTGCCAAGGCTCCGCAAACTTAGGCGCAACCATCGTGGCCTCGGTGACCAATGCCTCACACTTCTGCTCCGCATCCTCTTCCCAACTCAGGTCCGTCATATAAACTTCAACGACAGCACATAGGGCCCCGGCTAGTTTCCTCCTCTTCTCCTCTAACAGTGCTTCCGCCTCCTTGCCTATCTTTCTCTGGTCCAATAATTGTTGAATAACTTGAATTTGTATCCTTAAACTCACAGCACCCTTTTCAAACCACTCTACACTGTCCTGACCTCCCTGCTCACTCAATTGTGCCAACCATAGAAACTTTTCCGCTCCTCCACCAACATCTTCCCCGATTGTCCCATCTTCGTCAATGGCTGCGGCTTGGAGAAAGTATTGTCTTGCTGCATCGATTTCTCCCAATTCGATGTGTATTTCTCCAAGTAAATTGAGTGCTGGTAATGCTTCTTCGGACTCGGGACCGAGGAGCGATAGAGCGCGCTCGGCAGGCTTAACGGCGCCTGCTATGTTGCCTTGTTGTAGGATTGCGGTGGCTTGCGTGAGGAGGATCGAGGGAGACTCGGGCGGTGTGGAGGTCTTCGAGGGGCTGCCTGCGACGCGATTGAGGACTGACTTGTCGCGCTTTTTGAATTTCTTGTTGCTGGGTTTTGTTTTTGCCATTGTGATGTTGTAAGAGTGATTTAGAAGACGTTTTGCAGTGAGGACGAGATTCTTGCTTAAATTGTAGAGTTTGGGAGATGGCAGAATATTTTTTTCTTGGTGGAGAGGAGGCTGGCGATTGGGCGATGACGTGAACTAGCGCCGATTTGACCCCTCTTGAATCGTTACTGTATCGAGGACCCTAGAATCCCTGTTACCTCTTCTGCAAGGGGTAAACTGAGGTTAAGTATTATTCTCTATTGTTCTATAGAGGATGAGACTCGAGAAGGTGCGGGATAACCGTATTGAACGTGGGAGTCTTTCTACTTGAATACGGGCATACCTCTCTATGAAGTGTCTCCCTCAATTATGTGAGACGAGGCTGAAGCTATCGTCTGATATATATTCATTAATATTAACGAACAGCTCTTCTCTTTAAGTATATGATCTGGTCGATATAAACCTCACTTTTAGCGACTGTGAGGCACGCCCGTGCCAATGCAAAATATCCAACGCCCCGCGATCCCAATCCAAGTTTCTTCCAGAGAAAATGCCGTACCACACACTCAATGGACTTCTTTCACCTCCTTACCTCCAGATGTCCCAGGCTGCGGGATATTACCGAGTTCTTCCCCCACACCACTTTGTCCTCTCTTTCGTCCTCCAATATGAAATCGAGATGTTGTCGGTGATTGCGCATTGGGTTCTGCATTCTCTCCAAACTTCGAAAAGAACCCCCTCTTTTTCACCTGCTTGCCCTGTTCATCGTTCAGGCCCACATCCTCGAAACCTTCCTCGGCGGTCGGAGGGTGCCTTTCGAATCTTCGTTCGTTCAAAGCTGATCGAGGCAACCGAGGTAATCGAGCCGAGTCGAGACTCTGACGGCCAATATTGTCATGCTGAATCACCGGTGATCTTGCAGAGATATCCTAGAAAGATATTAGACACGTCAATGCTGATGAGTAATGGCCCAAAACGAACAAAGGATCTCCTATATGAGTCGAATGATTCTCGTGATATAGAAAATGGTTCTATGTCTGAATCGCTGTTCCCAGTACCTGTCGAAGTGCCAGAAGGAAGAGACCGCTTCGGCCAGAAACCTTTCTTCTCCGGAGGTGACGGCTTATGCAAGATCAGCAGATGTTTCCAATGTCGACTATAAGAAACTCACCGGAAGATATACCCCACTGTCATTGACGACTATTTCAATCAATCAGCCAATCTTCTTGGAGCAATTGTTCTCGATCAGGGCTTTCGGCGCATACCACTCATTTTATACTCCACTGGTTCCTGGCTCTTCTTGCTGCTGATACTCATGGCAGATGAGCCCTTGGAGCCCGTGGTGTCAACCTTTTCAAATGCTGGTCGGGTGTCATTCTGCGACAGCGGTCGAACTCCCTCCTCAAATGACTGCAGACCGGTTTGCACATCTGGGCGCTTTGCGAAGGGATTCCGAATAGGCATTGGGAGGGGTGGGGTGAAGTCAGCAGAAGATGAAGTCTATTGAGGCCGTTTTGGGAGAAAAACACCAGATTCCTGTTGACACAAATCCAAGGACGCTCGAGCGTAGTTGAGGTAAAATGGCACTCGTGACGTTTTCTGGAAGCTGCGCGCCCCGGTTGATGATGGGGTTATTTCTCCTTGCCCACCTTACTTTCAGCCAACCACCGGCATCCGGGATATTTTGGCTCCGATCTAAAACAATCACTTGACTATCGTACGCATCGACTTCGTGAGAGGAGTGCGAGCTCTTGAGAATCAATTTACTATACTCGTAGGTTAAGTGCTCAATGCTAGACGCTGTGGACAGAATTGGGCATCTTCCGGGGACAGGACGGCGGATGTGGATCGTGTGGTGGAACCCGAGCCATGATGGAGCAGATGCGTCCATTTGATCATTTGGAAATTGGTGATCAGAAAGCATTCTGGGTGTAATCTAGTGTGGCTGCGTGCAATTCGTACTGTGCAATTTGATCATGTCTGCCGTCGTTGCCACCTGTGCAGATGCGAGTTCATGACAGCCCACTTCCAGTTGCAGTACATCGACGTCTTAATAGATTTCAACTAAGATCTGCTATGCAGATACGGTGGATGGTGTATTTTGCAGTGTTCGGGTAGTACAGCTGAGATGGGCGGAATAGAATGGGGTTCCCAGCTGAATGGCATTGCGAGGGAGGCGAAATGTCTCGTTGTTTTCTGTGCCGCAGTACTTCGTAATGCTGCATCTGTTAAAATTCCTTTTTCCATCTTCATTTGTGGAATACTATGCTTGTTTTGGCTCAGGGGCAAGCCTGCAACTTCACTGGATGGTCCGACGTGGCAACAGATCCAATTAATGAAAGCATTGGAAGCATGCTTTTCATAAGAGGCGCTCTTATATGAAGCCCTGTACTAACAAACGAGGAGCTGACTTCAACGTCTAATGAAGACTTTTTTTTAAAAGTCTCGCTTCCCAAGGAACTCCATCTGCGTCCTCAGATGTTTCCTAGAAATACGAAGTCTCATGCGGCTCATAGGCACAGGGACGGATGCCCGATCGCGTCAGTTGGATTTTTTACTACGGAGTACAGTATTGTAAGTTGCGGGTGGCGTGGGTTGATGCTGAAAATAGCTCCTACGGGGCCTGCATACGGCTCGCTTGGTCGGGAATAGGGGCCGCAACCCAGACTAACAGCGCATCGACCGATTCAACAGCCGCTCTGAACATCTTTTCCACCCTGCATATCGAGACCGCCAACACCCCGTCTGCTTCCTACTTACAGACAGCCAAAGTCCAGAAAGGGCTAAACATTTCGCCTGGCATGGGTCATCGCCCGAACAGGTCGGTTTCTGGGTCGATCCTGCATCTTTTGAAAAAGCCCTCTGCGCCTTTCGTTGGATCTGACGATTGACACATGGATTCAAACAAGGATATGGGTGGTCAATGATGAGGCCAAGTCTGTTAGTTGTTTCTATGGGTCTCGCTATATACGGTAGGAAGAAATGGAGCGCCTCTCTTATACCCGATACACAGTTCTCTCCCCAAGTTTTGAATCTTTTGATATAGATTGGTGTCTGAGGAGAATCCGCCCCTCGACCACTCGTTCAGTCGATATAATCCTTTAATTAATTTTTGCCGTACATTGTTGCATTTTACTCTTCCTGCTGGTATGAATTATTCTCTGGAACGCTCTTGTACATGGTAAATGCTCCAAGCCCTCAGGACTTTTGCATTTCAAACCCAATTTTTGTAGGACCATCTGCAGCTATCCGTAGCCAACACACGAAAACTAATGTTAGCAAGCTTCCACAGTGATTAATTGTGATTCATCGAGTCATATACATCCGACGTCTTGCGATCTCTCTACCAGCAAATACCACTGGGCTCATACATTAGTTTGCGCTCCTGCCGATTCTAGAAATTGTGGGAAGCCCCTCATATAATCCACGCGCAAAAGTCCAGGAAGAACTTTCAACCTCAACTTCATCGACAAGTACCCTCGCTTTACCTAAAACCTTGCCGCCTTCCGGATGAACTCTCGCTAGGATCGATTCCGACAGTCAATTAATATTTAATCCACATCAACACTTTCGTCAAGATGTTTTTCTATTCGTGGATGTTGTGGGAGAAGATGACCTTCGTGAGTGATCCGGAATTGCGCCTACTTTTGTAAAGCTACGAGCTAATTGTCCCAGATTCTAGCTCTTGCTATCCTTGCAGTTTTCGCAGTCGGATACCTCAAGCTACTATGGACCAACAGGCTGGTCAAGAGGCAGGAACTTGTGGACGAGGAAAAGAGGATGAGGATTCAGGAGTTGAGAAGCAGTGGGCAAATAGTCGAATCCCGGAAGAGTCATGACATACCTTTCGGCGTGAGAGCAATTCAGAGCGGCATAACGGTAGATGGAATATGGATCTCGCAATCCACCACACCAATCCCGAGTGAGCTGAAGCTTGGACATATACACAATGGGTCTTCGGATATGGTCGGTACAGTAGATTCAAGTAAAAGTGCCGGCGTTACAGTTGATACAACACCGCAAGCTGTACGACCAAGTTCAAGGCAGGGAAGACAACCGTTCCGAGACAGCGAAACTGGAGAACTGGTCACCGACCAAGTCACTGGAACTCGAGAAACAACAGGCCCTGAGCGACCAGGCTCTTCTGGAACACGCTTGTCCTACAAGCCTCGAAGATCATCGCACCTTCGTTTCGGTAGTTATGGAGAATATGACGAAGCGACTCTTGATCAATTGGAGGGCAAGCTGTCGCCACAGAAGAAGATATATACCCATCGACCCAGGGGCTCCCACAATGAATTAGAGGTGGATTCTGCATCTGCTGCAGACAACGAACGCTCCTCCGGTACCTCAGATGATTCAGATGCCACTTTGTCATATGATACAAAATCGCATTCACGTCAACTTTTACTTCCTCAAAACACACCCTCGGAAGCATCTTCAACGAGAGTATCTCTCGTGCCTTCAAATAAACCAGTCAGGGCATCTCTTCCACTTCAGACTTCCAGAACCGAATATTTCACTATTCCCATCGACTCCCCAGGCAACGAAGCATCGGATCCATTTGCTACTCCCCTGGAAAGTCCTCTAGGAACGCCCGCAGTCTATAAATCTCAAACCTCACCCACAGCCCCTGACCCGAGTTGGCTCGACGAGTCTCAATCCCAAGCTTCTCACCAGATTCGTTCTCCATCACTTTTCGTCCCCGGGGAGCTTCACGTGAACAAAACAGTACGTAAGGTCAATTCGGGGTTCGAGATCTTGCCCGCTGGCACCTTTGGGACCCCTTCTGAGTTTAAGGGAAAGGGAGTAGACACATCTCAGGATGAAGATTCAGGCGAGAGAAGACAGTCGAAGCTCCAGAAGAAGCCACGGACTTCATTGACAGGACGGAGGCCCTCGAGTACCTTCGATCGGCCCTGAAAGGCTTCTTGACGAATGAAAGTTGACTGGAGATTTCGCAACCTAGGAGAGTCTTGCTCCGCTTCCAAGGATAACTGGAGGCATGTAAAGACATGGGATGGTTTAACTCAAAGAAAGTTTGCTTGTTGCTAGGTCATGACTTTGGGAATCAGTATGGAAATAGACCGGCTGGGTCCGGAGCCAAGGATGGTGGAGAAAGGGAGCTTTATGATTTTGGAGAGCATAATTCATATGCCCGGCAAATCAAACCCGAAATGTATTGTGCTCGATACAAGTGCAACACGCCCACGTTAGAACAGATTTGCACATTACCTAAATGAAAACCGTCTTCTTCAAGTTGCTCACATGTTGGTGCCAACCAACGTACGAGTGGAGGTGACGGAAGCTGGCCTACCTCTAAATAAAAACATACGTACGAGGAATTATTTTGATCTTAACGTAGTCTCTCGCTTGTCATCACTAATCCATCTTGAATGAGAACGGGAAGGGAGAATCTATTCGTGCTTGAAGGAGGGGATGTGCCCACGTGACAACGCGCTAGCCTATTCGCGGTTTCCTCAACGACGCGTCGCGAGGTCAACAACATACCAAACGTTCCACATTACTTTCGAGAAACTGACCACAGGAATTCGGCAAACACTACTCAAGGACGAGCTTGACAATTTGCAAAGCTTTGACATGACTGCTGAGGAAATAGAAGAATCCCAGTCGGTTGTCGAAGATGGAGGAATGGGAGGACCCGGTGCTCCGACGCCACTTTCAGCGCTGGAGGTAAGTTCGCACAATCGCAGAAATCTGAGACGTATCTAACGTGCTTTGCCACAGGGTGTTGCTGGTCTAACAAAAAGAGATATTCAATTAATCGTTGATGGTGGGTACAACACAGTCGAATCAGTTGCCTACACTCCACGAAGAATTCTGGAGCAGATCAAGGGTATCTCCGAGCAGAAGGCAACGAAGATACTGACAGAAGGTTTGTGCTCCATATTAGAGAGACCAGGACTTAGCTGATAAATCTATAGCATCGAAGCTCGTACCCATGGGATTCACAACGGCCACGGAAATGCACCAGCGAAGAAGCGAGTTGATATCGATCACGACTGGCTCAAAGCAGCTTGACACATTACTTGCTGGAGGCATCGAGACAGGATCAGTCACCGAGATCTTTGGGGAATTCAGAACTGGAAAGAGTCAAATATGTCACACTCTGGCCGTCACTTGCCAATTACCGTTCGACATGGGAGGCGGTGAAGGAAAATGCCTCTATATCGATACTGAAGGAACTTTTCGACCAGTCCGTCTACTTGCTGTTGCCAATCGATATGGTCTATCTGGAGAAGAAGTCCTCGACAACGTCGCATACGCTCGTGCCTACAATTCCGATCATCAACTTCAATTGCTCAACCAAGCCTCGGCGATGATGTGCGAGACGCGGTTCTCTCTTCTCATCGTTGATAGTGCCACTTCTCTCTATCGAACTGATTTTGTTGGACGAGGAGAATTGTCTTCCAGACAAACTCACCTGGCCAAGTTCATGAGAACTCTTCAACGTTTAGCGGACGAGTTCGGCATTGCAGTCGTCATTACGAATCAAGTTGTTGCTCAGGTTGATGGTGGACCAAGCGCAATGTTTAATCCAGATCCTAAGAAGCCTATTGGAGGAAACATTATTGCACATGCTAGTACAACCCGATTGAGCCTGAAGAAGGGTCGTGGAGAGACTCGTATTTGTAAGATCTATGACAGTCCTTGCTTACCAGAGAGTGATTGTCTGTTCGCTATTAACGAAGACGGCATTGGTGACCCAAGCCCGAAGGACTTGGAGAAGGACTAGAAGTGCATGTGTTATTGATGTGGTTTGTGCTGTCGGAAGGGACGGATGAAGGAACGAAGCTTTCTTATTTCAGTTTGCATTGTTAAGGGTGCATGGAATTGTGCTTTGGTATGGTCTATTATTTCAGTTGCGAATGGCATCAGTAAAGAGTTCATTGTGTATAGCTCAGATTAGATCATATAATCGTGCAACTTGAAGTGGTCTTGCATATTTGTGATTTTGGATCTTGAAGTCTTTGAAGCTGGACATTCAAGGCGCTGGTGGCCGGGACCCTGTCTCATTCGCTAGCGGAAAGCTAATACTGTAAAAGCTCTGAGGAACTTCGCGACTTTACAGCGCGTCAACGCCACTCCTGCGAAAATGCGATAGCCTTCGATGACCAATTTCTAGGACTTAGGATTGATGGAGAGAAAATGGATTCTCCAACTCCATTCTATGCCTACAAGGAGACGCGATTAGATCTCGACCCCGCGACGCAAGGCTCAAGCATCGCAGTCCGATTACCTCCACATGGCGCATTAACAGTTCTTTCAAGAACAGCTCAGAAACGATCGCACATCACCGAAATCCCGGTCGCAGAAGATGAAATCACCTTTAGACGGAACCATTTAGCTACGGAGGCGTCGATATACCACCGATCACATCACAAGTCACCCAGAAGCTTCCTCTGGAGGGTATTGGAGGATGGGAAAGTGCTCTCCATCCGGGCTGTGGATGTTTCCAGACTGAGCAACTCTGCGGATGCGAACCTTACCTTGCGGTTGACCTTCCCTAATCCAATACTACCGGGATGTATTGCGTTGTCGGATTCCAAGGACCATGACATCCTGAGCGTTTTTGTGATAATCAGTCCCAAGCACCTCTACACACTCAGTCTACGGCCAGATTTCTTTCGAAAACCGTCAAGCACGGAAGATAACGTTGATGACTGGTGCAAATCATACTTCTCTTCCGCGTTTACCTTCAAGACTCCGCATAGATTGGCTGCTCTCGGTGCTGATCAGCTCTTGTTCTCGGCTCAGGATGGATCCTTGGTGAAGCTGGACAGAAATTCTGGCGGAGATGGCATGGCATACTCTCTGCATAAAATCTCTACGCAGATGCTAACGAAACTCAGGTTCTATCTGGAAAGAAACACATCACAGCGCAGGCGGCTGGGCTCAAGGTCTGCGGAGCATGATCCCTTTCAAAGGTGGTAATACGATCAGTTATGGCAATTCTAGTCTGGAATTATCTTCGGCTACCTCTATAGCATCCCCTGCGGCAATCATTGATGGAGTTCCCTATATCTTTATGGTTTCGCTAGATCACCGACTTCGAATTTGGAACCTGGTAGCGGGTAAAATGGTCTATATCGGAGATATCTTGAATCAAGAGCTGGAATCGCATGAAGAAGTGAAGAAAGTTATCGATCCATCACAATCGCAACTGGTCAAAGTCTTGGTGATAATGATGAAAGCGCTCTATGCGTCACATTCTCTCCGCTTGGAACTGGGCAATTCAAATTCTGGAACGCTACGCCAATCGAAGGTGGAAGTCTTGAATTACTAGACTTATTCCCTGACAATACTCTGATACCACAAGCGCCCAGTTCGGAGATATGGACCTTGGCAGACTTCTCTGTCGTTCTGGATCGATCCAATGCCAACAAGTTCACATTATGGACGCTGTGGAAAAACAACGTGACATACAGACTTCACAAGTTAGACTTCCATAGTGGCTCAGCCTCCCGAGTACGAGATGCCTGGAACGGAAATTGGGAGGCTATGGCTCCAGAGACTTTGCGCGATACTCCCCTCCCCACGGCATTTTCTGGCGACTCCGCAGACATAACTGATAAATGGCTGGACTTCATTTTATCTCCAGGCAAATTTACTGGATCTACCATTGAAACAGGACTTGCGATATATGCACGTGGGCTGGGACCATCAAAAGTTGCGCCACGCAAAGCAGGGAGTCTTCCAGACAGGATGTGCGCCACCATAGCTTCGACTGCTTCTCTAGATCGGACATCTGATGGAAATATGGATTATGAGCAGTTCCGAGCAGCAACAGATGCTCAATGGCGTCGATTCTACCGTTTGCTGCTAGAGTTGGACAAGCAGCGTGGTGAAGCCATGTCATTGGTCATTGATCCTCAAGGGGAGTTGCCATGGGTAGTTTTAGCAGATGGGATCACTGCAATCCGAGACTGTAGTGGCTTAGAGCGAATCTGGCATAACAACGGAATGGTAGAGGCAGGAACTGAACACATTGCTCGGCCTCTCTTCGCTGCAGCCTCGTTCAGAGACTCGCTCTCTGACCAGTTCATCCACAGCTGCAAAGCTATGCTACTTGAGGAAATTTTCCAGGAACCATCATTAACGGACCCTGCGAGGATGCGGGCTTTCTATGACAAGTGCGACTTCTCGAATCAGATTGGCGATGAAGAATATTCTCAGCTCGTTAGTGGTCTCGGTGGAGACTTCAAAAGTGTCACACCACAGGTGTATCAGGCGATGCTTGGACTGATGAATGCCGCTGATGACTCCGACAAGAGACCACAAGTTCTTCCTCTTGCGGAATTTGGGAATAAACTGGTCCTAAAAGGAGTCCAGGAAGCTACGGAACTGCATCACAATATCTGTCTAGACCAGCTGATTCTTCTAATTTTAGTAGAAGCGGAGATCAACCACGGGGAAGAAGGGATTCAATTCGAAACCGCCGAAGTCTTTAGTCAGCTCATGCTAATGTTGACGAGACTCGAGCTGGTCAATTGGCTTGCTAGTACGCAAATCTCTCTGCCACTGAAGAAGACCGAACGCTCGAACTCTATCACGGAAAAATCCATGAGTCCTACGAGAAAACCACCCCCTAGGATGGAGACAATAACTGTTCTGGAAGGCGTCCTTCGGCACTTGTTTGGATTAGATCTGCGCAGAGACGAAACCATGTCTTCTATTATTACTGAGCTCATCATACAAATCTGCGCCCCCGACAGCGAATATGAGGCACCTCCTGCTGTTATACAATGCTTTTTACTCAAAAATGATCGGGCCGATCTTGCCATTGAGTTCTCCCGATTTGCTGGCCATGATGCCTTCTCCACGTATATTCAAGGAAGAGCATGTCTTGCCGCGAATGACGCCCTTACGGCGTCCACGCTCTTCAAAAAGGCTGCCTTCGGCATGGGTAAGTGCATCGAAGACAACTTTGTCGAAATAGTGCTGATCTTCGTCTAGCATACCCAAATCCAAAGAAACGAACGGATCATCGCAGCGCTGGATACCTTGATGAGACTGAGAGGCAGCTTCTGAATGCAGGCCTGCCGGAATACTACTCCCATATTGTGGCTCTTTATGACAGGGAAAAGATTTACTCTTTCGTCATTGACTTCGCAAGATTATCCCTTCAATTTATGAAGGTTAACCGTGAAGACATACAAGCTATCCCGCTCCGGACAGAGATGCATAGTCGTTTCTTCAACGCTGCTATACAAACGGCCCGCTTCGAGCTCGCACACTCTATTCTCGCCCTTTTTACTGACACTGCACTTCAACATTCCTCCCTCCGCACTCTCGTGACCAAGATGTGCGAGTCCTCTTATGCAACTAGACTCACCGAGCTACCCTTCATCGGCCTCCAGGACACAGTGGACGAAATTCTTGCCCAGAAATGCCAAAGCATTGTGGACGTTACTGTTGGTGCACCATACCACAAAATCCTCTATGCATGGCGAATCAAACGCAATGACTTCCGCGGTGCCGCAACCATTTCTCTCGAGCGCCTACAGCGACTCCAGCAATCTGGAGACGGCGACAGGATGATTGGTGATGATGGATTCGAGACACCGGTCACAAAACAATATTTACTCCTCATCAATGCTCTGAGCTGCGTGGAGCCTAAGCAAGCATGGATCCTCGCTGAAGAACCGCCCAAGAAAGGCAGCTCGGGAAAGAACAACCAGCCGAAGAGGAAGGTTGTTACGTTGGATGATTTGAGGAGGAGCTACCAGGAAGAATTGGACCGCATTGCGGCGATCCAGAATAATCAGTTTGCGTTTGCGGGGGGAGATGAGATGGATGTTTTATGATTGCGAGGTAGCGGGTGGACGGGCGGAAAGCATAGCGTAATGTGGAGTCAATGAGTGTGAGAGTCTGTAAAATAGATGGCAGATACTGGAAGTGAGGCCTTGCGGGTGGAAAAACTGATGACCTTTCTCAAACTTAATCTTTGGTCATGATAGTGAAACCAAAACTCATCAATATCCACTATGGGACTTTGCATGAATTCCTAATAAAGCTTTCAGTTTGAGGGAACTTTGGAAATCAATGTTCATGATGAATCTTTGTCTTATTCATTCCTTTCATCATCACCATAAGGGCGCTGTGAGTCTATGTTACAAGTGATAAATATTGCTGGTCCAATTACTCCATCCTTGCTGATTACGCCGCCTGCGGGACCTGCGCTCGCTCTGGTGGTGGTGCACCTGCAATCTGGGTCTGCTGGCCTGCGCCAGCTGTGATTTCTGGTGCTTGACGGTAGAGTACGATTTCGGATTGCTTGAAATAACGTCGTGCGTCTATGTATTGTCAGTTGTGCGTTAAACGAGGATGAACGTAAGGAGAGAAGTTTACCTTCGTCAATCAGCACGAGACTGAGGTAATATCTGGTAGAGTATTTCTTGTTGACTTCTCGGAATGTAGGGGTCAGGTCAAATCCGCCCAGGAACAGTCTGATGGGAATTGTTTCTCCTCTTGATGGAGAGCCGTCCATGATCTATTAATTAACATTTATCTAAGTATCAAAAGGAACACAAGACTAACCTCAAATCTGACCAAAGTCTCGCTTTCATTATATTGATTAGGCGCTGCACCAGTTGTCTCCCTTCTGATAATTGACAATTCCATATGCTTGATTTTCAGTCTGACTAGAAGGAAGTATATGCGCCCCACAATAACGTCCTTAAGGTGGTACTTCGATTTCGAGTACTCGAATTCGATGTGTAGACAGTCTTCGATACCAACGTCCATCTTGATTGAGCTGTTCATTTCGGGTGGTATTCTGTATGAGTAGACCCAGATATCTTTCTCTCTGATTACATCCGCCATTCTTCGAGATACCGTTACGCGAACGAAGTACCGGAGTCGGACATTGATGCCGCTGTAGGATTCATATTGCTTCTCGACATTCTTGAAGTTGAAATCGAAAGCCTGAGGATGTTGCAAGTCTCCTGGCGCTGCTAATTCTTGGCCTAGAGACAGGAATTCATAGTGGTTTCCACGGTCAAAGAACATTTCTGTGCCACTTGTGAGCTTCGATCCTACTCCATCCTGCTTGGAGGCGTACCAATTGTGCCAATGAATTGGACCTTGATTCCAGTATGCTCTAACCTCTTTCCATCCTTCGGGCGTATCGTGACAGCACCCTTCACAGACTCTCCGTCCTTGTATAGTGGTGCCTTCTCTCTGCGACCCTTCTCCGTCTTCATATCCACCATCTGCCGGTCATCTCCATCATCCAGAACGATATCGATATCGACCGGCGTCGAGAAGAAGTACGCCATCCTGCCAGGTTCTTTCCAACTACCTCCGAAGCCGTTGGGTAGTTGTGTTGGTGGACGCGCAAGTCTGGTTAATGTTGGATTGGGAGCTCTAGGCGGGAGGCGCGGTCGCCTGGTGGAGCTAGCGAGCAAGGCTTCAGCCTCTTCAAGACACGGACTTTTAACAAGTGAACTTTCTGAACGCCCGCACGACAGAACAAGATCACGGCTCTACAAAACAACCATCACCATCAAAAGAGATCAAGCTATCTTAAAGATTTTCTGTTCGCGCTGCATAGCCGGCAGCGAGTGCGAAACCTCCCACAATGTCTCTCCAGAGCTATGTCAACAGTAAGCTATCCTTTCCTCTCCCTCTCGAAGCCAACGTTGTTTTGCAAAGCTTACAACCCATTCTGACAGCCGGATAGAGAAGGTATTGGTCTTGACCAGCGATTCGAGGACTCTTGTAGGAACGTTGCTCTCATGCGACCAAATGACGAACTTGGTAGGCTTCTTCATTACCATTTTGAGCTCGCGTGCTAATCTTGGAAAGGTACTATCACAAACCATAGAGCGCATCATACGACCACCAGATGACCCTGAGCCGTCGAGCGAGGTTGCACATGGGTTGTATCTGATCAGAGGGGACAATGTGGCTGTGGTTGGCTTGGTGGATGAGGAACTCGATGACAGTATCAACTGGGTCGAGGTTAGAGGAGCTGTGGTTGGTGGAGTCAAGCATTCATGATGAAATTTTTTTTTGAATGATATGGAGTGATGTTAAGGAAATCGATGGAAGAGTACCAACAAACAATATTGCATAATCCGGCGTTAGGGAGAAATCGAAAGACACCGTAAAAATTGGACAGAGTATTGAATGCTCTAATCTTTGCTCAGACCATGAAAGAGGGTTATTGTTGCACCAGGTTCTCAATACAGAAGTGATTAGAAGCGGGTGTTAATCAGGCTAAAGTCTAGAAGCTGTTCGAAATATCAGATTCTCACGTTGCATTTATAATGTGCTTAAACTAATGAGTCGTTTCAAAATGTTCTTGAAATTCGGGTTTTCATGCCACAATGAGATGCTCCTGCAAGTAAATGAAGCAGATTTAGGTATATCTAAACTATCAAACCGCTAACTCGTCGGAGCCACACTGTCTTGTGATTAGAGTATATTGTTTCTATATCATTTTGATGCTGAGGTGTTCGCGTGCTAATCTAACGTATAAATGTCTGTGAAATACTCCCCAAAAAGGCTTCATCTCTAACCAAACACTCGCTCTAATAGATAAGGGCCAAAGGCTGCTTCTCCAGGAGTTCCAATAATCCTGTTAATCCTGTTGCCCTTTGCCAGGCAGAGCCAGCTTCCATTATCACCAGGGGCGTCACTGTCTTCGCCATCAGTATGTGCAATAGTGAGACTTTCCATAGGATTGGAAATATCAACAGCGCCAGGGCTTTTGACCTGCTCAGAAATTCCTCCTTTCTTCCTATTTCGGCGATCCACGACATGCATTCCTCGAGTCCATTGGCCTGCAGTCTCAACTCGGATGTCTTCAGGAGCCTTTGGTGCGAGCATCCAGGAAGGGGCTGACCGAGTGAGCATGTACCACATTGTCAAAGGATCATGTAGTTCCAGTCCAGGGTCGGCTTGTTTTCTGGTAAGAGACTCGATCTTCTCAAACGTCTTGTGCACAAATGCAGAGGTCCACTCCGCCAAAGGAGATCCGGCTTTGATCAAGGGGTCGAGTTTAGCCGAAAGGTGGGATCGTTGAAGGGTGTGGGGAGTCGTGACATCAAGAGGAAAAAGCGTCAGCTTCAGAGGTCTTGATAATTTACGGGGATACGGTGCAAGAGTAGAGATCTTCAACGGCGGTGGTGGCATTGTTGAGGCTGGATTGGGTGAAGTCAATGCAAAGACACGTGCTGTAGCAACAGCATCAGCATAGGTGTTGAATTCGGCAACTGGGGTGATGTTTCCTTCTACGTCAATGGCTCCGCCCATAACGACCACCTCCTTGACCCTCAAGAAAGTTTCAGGATCCTCTGCTGCGGCTAAAGCTAGGTTCGTAAGTGGGCCAACCGCTACAATTGTGATTGAGTCTCGAGGATTCTCTTTGAGAAGTCGAAGCATTTCCTTGTGAGCTGGAACCTGCGATGCTCTGAAAGATGTTGTTGGAGCGGCCAGTTCACGGGCCTCTGACACTTCTTCCGCAGTCGCATTTGCCGTAGGTGGTTGAAATAGGGTCTTCCAGGCATCGGATGGCGAAAGATGAGGGTGCTACTCGGCTTAGCATGGTTCATCCTTCAGTTGCAAGATCAATGACGAACC
>Ga0302325_10016854_pt1 | contig 15460 bp, 9 predicted proteins | sample Palsa_T0_2_FD_201948 | JGI IMG/M metagenome (GOLD analysis project Ga0302325, IMG submission 201948) | Peat permafrost microbial communities from Stordalen Mire near Abisko, Sweden - Palsa_T0_2 | ecosystem: Environmental > Terrestrial > Soil > Palsa > Peat permafrost | place: Sweden: Abisko...
GCGCAGGCCGGATTTGGAATAAGCACGCGCCAGCGCCAGGTGAATCTCCAGATTTCCCGGATCCGTGCTGAGCGCCTGTTGCAAGTGTTCCACCCCGTTCTTCAGATCGCCGGTTTCCACCAGCGACCGTCCCAGCACCAACTGCGCCGAGGACATTGCCGGAGACAGCGCCACAGCCTTCGCGCCATGCTCCTTGGCCTCAGGGAAATTCTCCTGAATCAGATATGCCCAACCCAGCATGGCCTCGGCGGAAGCATTCGTGGGCGTTAGCGCCAGTTCGCTTTTGAATTCAGCAATTGCCTGCTCCGGAGCGTTGCCGAACAGCAGGTAGCCATAAAGATAATGCGCATTGGCGGCATCGGGGAACTGCTGAAAAAGACTCTGAAACGCCTGCCGCGCCCGCGCCTCGTTTCCCGACATATAGGCAAGCGCCGCCGTGCCCGCGGCCATATAGAGATTGCGCCGCGGATCGCCGGGCGGGATCTCCCACGGCATCAGGGAAACCCGCAATCCTGCCATGCCAACGGCTTGCACAATCTCCGGCGGAGCCTCACCCTTTGAGAACTCGGCGCTGGCCCCGAGCGCATCTTCAAATTTGTTAGCGTGCGAGAGCAGCAGTATTTCGTGATAGCGCAAAATCCCCGTATTGCGCACCTGGTTGGCCGCTCCTCTGGCCAGGGCGCGTTGGATGTCCGTGAGCGATTGGCCGTAGTCCGCGGTTTCAAACTCGCACAATCCGCGGATCGCATACGCTGGGCCGGCGTCCGGAGCCAGTTCGATAAAGTGCGTCAACGCATCGCGCGCCGGACTATAGTCGCTGCTGCCGTACTGCAACACGCCCAGAAACCACCAGCCATCCGGCCATTTGGGTTTCAGTTCCACCGCCTGCCTGTAGAGGGAGATGGCGCGCGGAATATCGTGCTGCTGCTGGGCCGCTTCGGCTGCGGCGGAAATGTGCTGAAAGTCGGATGAATCGGGCTGGGCATGGGAGCGGGCTGCCGTCAGTAGAATCGCCGTCCCTGCAAGCGCCCATCCCCGGAAGAGCTTCGGCAATCGCACCCGGCTCGTTTTCTCTCCCGCAAGGCTGGTTCCGGAGTCGACTTCTTCATCGTTTGCCGGTTGAATTTTCATCCTGGAAATTCCAATGTCTTTTGCCAAAGATGGGCCACGATCACGCTATCACAGGGTATTGACGACCGGCAATGCACACCGTCATGGAACGCGGGCGCGATTCAGGATGGGAATCCGATGGATGGCCCTGCGCACCGGCCCATGGCACTGTGGCGGATTCCCGCGCATTGCCGATTTTTCCGCCGTAAGCTCTCGTCAACTCAATCGATTGAATTCTGTTGCAGTGCGGATGCGGCGTTGTTTTCCGCTCATGGCGCAGCCCGCCCGGCACAGGTTGCAGCGGAGAGCGAGACCGCGATAACGATCCTCAAATACCCCGGCCTGCTTGTGCGCGAACCCTCAGAATGAAACGTTTGACCGGTGCGCTTCCAGCCGGATAAATCCGCGCCGCCACACTATTATACGGTTTCTTGAAGGGTTAAACCGGTTCATATCGCACGGTTATGGCGTTTGGAAACGCGTCATCAATCAAACGTTTAATTAAGTGGATTCCGGCTGCCGGGGCTCCAGAAATGCAGCAACTTTTTTCTGTTGACAGTCGTTATTGCCGGGGTATAAGACATTGCACCGTAACAAATTTCCATTTTTTCGGTTGCGAACGCGAAGCCAATCGGACGAGTTGATCGAATCTGGCTGTGATAACGATACCGCAAATGAACTTGCTGCACAGGAAGATCAGGCTTCAAAAAGCCCCGATACGAAGAAAAGTAAACGCTTAACACCTTTGAAATCTGGAACACGAAAGAATTTTCAGGAGGCAGTACATGAAACAATCCGTTCCAAGGCCTGCGGGTCGCTTACTAAAGCGATTTTCAGGTTACCTCATTCCCAGTCTGCTCTTAATGGCGGTGCTGGCGATCTTTGTTCTCCCCGGAAATGCGCAACAATTGACCGGCACGCTCAGCGGCACAGTCTTCGATCAGTCCGGCGCAGTCATCGTTGGCGCCAAGATCGTACTCAAGAACGCCTCCAGCGGCGATCTGCGTGAAGCCACCAGCGATAAGGATGGTTTCTTCAGCATCACCGCTGTTCAGCCAGCCAGCTACACAATCAGCGTCTCCGCAGCCGGATTCAATACCTGGCAGGAAAACGACATCGCGATGGGCCAGGGCGATACCCGCAACGTAGCCAACATCAAGTTGAAGGTCGGCGGCAAGACCGCCGAAGTCGATGTGGTCGAAGGCGCCGATGCCGTAGTCCCCGTCGATACCGCTGAAATCAGCACCACGCTGAACACGGAAATGATCAACGATCTGCCTTTGGGCGGTCGCGACGCCGGCGAATTGATGAAGATCATGCCCGGCTTTGCGCTGAACAACGGTCTCACCCAGGGTTCGAGCTTCAACCCCAAGGTTGTCGGCAGCAACAACGGTCCGGTGGGCGCCTATTCGTCCAACGGCACCCAGCCCAACGGCACCATGGCCTTCATGCTCGATGGCGCCAATCTGGTCGATCCCGGCAACTTTGGAACCCAGATCGCGAACATCAACCAGGACATGACCGCGCAGATCAAGGTGCTCACTTCGTCCTACTCGGCCGAATACGCCAAGGGTCCGGTGATCTTTGAGGCATTCAGCAAGAGCGGCGGTTCGCGCTTCCACGGGGAAGGGTACCTCTACGCCCGCAACAGCGCGCTCAACTCCTGGGACTCCTACGCTAAGAACCAGTACGTCAGCAACGTGGCCATCAATCCAACCCAGGCTGCCAGCCTCGCTTCGCAATTGCATCCCGACGAGCACTATTACTACATGGGCGGCAACGTCGGCGGTCCGGTGATTCTGCCCTTCACGCACTTCAACAAGGATCACAACAAGCTCTTCTTCTGGGGCGGCTATGAGTACATGAATCAGCACCCCGCTGCAACTCCGATCAACTTCAACGTGCCAACCACCGCGCAGTTGAACGGAGACTTCTCGAACGCGGATCTGAGTCCGGCAATTCTGACGGGCATTCAGAGCAATGGCAATATCAACTACGCGTACGACACCCCGTACAATCTTCCCGCAACGACACCGGCGGGAAACAAGGCCCTCTTCGATCCAAATTTGAAAGGGCTCTTCGCGGAGGGCGCGTATCCGCTGCCCAATGTCACGCCCAACGCGAATAACGACTGGAACAACTATGAGTATGTTTCGGCCGTCCCGCAGAATCGCTGGGAAGCGACCGGAAAACTGGATTATTCGTTTAGCGAAAACACCAAGCTGACGGGTTCCTATTCGCGGCAGGATGAAGTGGATCAACACCCCCTTTCCATCTGGTATGCGGAGCCCAACACCTTGCCGTATCCGTCGCCGGTGGTTGCCGACACGGTTGGCCACTTCATCATGACCAACTTTACCCACGTCTTCAACCCCACCACCACCAACGAATTCGTCTTTACTTACGCGCGCTGGATCAACCCCAGCACTCTCGAAGATCCATCCGCGGTGGATCGCTCCAAGTTGGGCTTCAACGTTCCCAGCCTGTTCAACCACGGCGGAGCTGTCTCTCAGATCCCGAACGTAGAGGGGCCCTACGGCGGCGCGCTGCCCAATATCAGCGAAGAGTCGTTTGAAACCGGCTTTGACGGCAACGCCTTTGGCGGCACGAAGCTTTCTTACGCCACCTACGACAATTTCACCAAGGTGCTCGGAACCCACACCATCAAGGGGGGAGCGTATTGGGATTGGGCCGGCGATAACCAGACCAGCAGCAACGCCGAAAACGGAACTTACAACCTTGGTTGGGGCAGCGCCGGAACGGGCAACGTAGTCGCAGACATGCTACTTGGCCGCATCGGCAGCTACCAGGAATCCAGCTCTATTCCCGTGTACCAGATCGGCTTCCACCAATGGTCCCTCTACGTGCAGGACAGTTGGAAGGCCAACCGTCAGCTAACCATCAATGCCGGAATTCGCGCGGATCACGAAGGCCAGTGGTATGGCGGCGTATCCGATAGCGCACTGTGGTTTGGCGGCGCAGGCAAGAACAACGTCGGTTTCCAGGTCTGGGATCCTTCCACCTACGTCAACGTCGCTCCAGACCAGGCGCCGGGCAACACTGGCCTTACCTGGCACGCCAAAAACTCTTCGGTTCCCTTGTCGGGATTTGCTTCCAAGCTTCTTGAGTTCTCGCCCCGTGTCGGTATCGCCTACGACATCTTCGGTACGGGCAGAACGGTATTCCGCGCCGGTTTCGCGAGCTTCCAGTATCAGGTCACGTCGCAGGTCGGGAACGCCTGGAACGGTCCGCAGGACTCGTTCGTTTACACGGCAAACAATCCGGACGTAAACCCCGTCAGCGGCGGTCCGGACCTGGGCTACGCAGGCATCAAGAACTTCACGCCTCCGTCCAGCACCACGCAGAACGGCAGCACCGTTTACGGCATGGAACTCGGCGACAATCGCAACCCTTACACCACGGACTGGAACGTGACGGTGTCCCAGTCTCTCCCGTGGCGCTCGGTCTTCGAGGTCTCCTACGTCGGGAACCAGAGTAAGAACCTCTATCAGGATGGCACCAACGGCAACATCGGCAACCTGAACAACACCAACCCGGGCGCAATTTGGTTCCCGGATCCCAATCCAGAGTCCTCCAACTACGGCAAGATGCTTTCGCCGTCTCCGCCAAGCTGCGCCAACAATAACAACGTCAGCCTCTATTGCCTGGCTAACCCTGCCTATGGCACGCAGAGTGGCGGCAATATCAGCACGGGGAGCAGCTCTAAGGGAACGGGCGGTTCCTTCGACTACGCTCCGTTAAAGGCTTACCAGAACGTCTATCTTCTGGCCCACACCGGCTACGCCAACTATAACTCGCTGCAGGTTTCCTGGCAGAAGCAGTCCGGCCCGGTCACCTTCCTCACCAACTACACCTTCAGCAAGGTTCTCGGCATCTGGGACTACGTGACCAGCAATGGCGCCGGCAGCGGTCCCGACGTCGATGTCTTCAACCTCAAGAACAACTACGGCCCGCTGGCCTACGACCACACCAATGTGCTGAATCTGTCGTACATCTGGAACATGCCCAAATTCATCCACGGTAACAAGCTGCTCGGTGGCGCCGTGAATGGATGGCAGTTCTCCGGATACACGGCATTCCAGAGTGGCGCGCCTCTTCAACCTGGACTCAACGGAAACCTGGATGCCACCTATCCCGGTGGCCTTACGGTTCCGACAAAAAACAACCCCGATCTGCCGGACAACAGCATCCTTCTTCCAAACGGCTTAAGATCGGTCGCGGTCAGTCCCGAAGTTTGGTACGGCACTCCGTCGCAGCGCGTTCTGCTCCCGCAGATCACCTGCAATCCGAGGGCTAACCTCGCACATGGTCAGTACTTCAACCCGAATTGCTTCACAACACCGTCCTTCGGCAGCATGGGTACGCTCGAGTGGCCGTATATGCGTGGCCCAGCTTACTTCGACAGCGATTTGGCGCTTTACAAGAACTTCCAGATCCGCGAAAGCCAAAAACTCCAGTTCCGTATTCAGGCAACGAACTTCCTGAATCACCCGCTGAAGCAGTTTGGCCTTGCCGGGACTTCGGATGAAAGCCTTAACTTCACGGCACAGAAAGACTCCGGGGAGAAGGACGCCAACGGGAACGAGATTTTCATCCAGTCCCTTTCGCCGACCAACACCAACACCGAAACCACCGGCAAACCGGCTCTCACCACGGGCAGCCGCTCCTTGCTCCTCTCCGCCAAATACTACTTCTAACTAACTTGGAAGTAGCAAACTCGAAAAGGGGTGGCCTCGGCCACCCCTTCTTCATTACTTCCAACTTATTTCCCAATCCGTTGTTGCGCGTCTCCGGCGCAGGAGACGAAAGACAGATCTGGCGGTCGGTTACCGGAACGGCCGCCCCTTCACAATCCCTTGTCCTTCGCGGATCGTGACCAGCCGCCCCGCTGCAAGCGCGGGATACTTCTCGACTATGCCCAGCGGCCAATGCACTTCGATGTCCACCGTCGCAGCCGCGCCCAATCCAAAATGCAGCCGCGGATCGTTCGCCGAGAGATAGCTTGTCTGGCTAACAACTTCCTGTGCCTGTATCTTGCCGCCATAGCGCGCCAGCACGCGAGCGCCGATCGCGCTGCGGTTGCTCCTAGTGCCCTCCAGCCGAATCTTGATCCAGTGATTCTCCGCCGGAGCATCGTTGCGCAGCAGCGTTGGAGGCTCATTCACATTCATGATCAGCACGTCCATATCGCCGTCGTTGTCAAAATCGCCAAATGCCATGCCGCGGCTGCAATGCCGCGCGTTCATATCCGGCCCAGCCTCCGCATTCATCTCGACAAACTTGCCATCGCCCTGGTTGCGAAACAAAATGCGCGGGCTGCGCGCGGGATATTTCGGGGAGTAACGATCCAGCTCCGGATAGACCGTGCCCGTGGCCACCAGGATGTCCGGCAGGCCATCGTTGTCGAAGTCGACGATCCCCGCGCCAAAGCTGATGAAACGCGTCTCGCGTCCCAGTCCGGCCTCGGTGGTTGCATCTTCAAAATTGGCTTTGCCGTCGTTGCGATACAGGCCCGTCGCCTGATTCTGAAAGTGGGTCTTGAGCAGGTCGGTGTGGCCATCCAGGTTATAGTCGCCCAGGGCGAGACCCATGCCACCAAGTTGCTGACCATCCGCGCTGAGCGCCACGCCGCGAATCAATCCCTCTTCGCGAAACGTGCCGTCGTGGTTGTTCAACAGTAGCAGCGACGGGCTCGAGTCGCAGGCAACAAAAATATCCGGCCAACCATCTTCATCCGCATCGAAGCTCGTCGCGCTCAGTCCATAAGAACCGCGAAAGTTCTGGATGCCCGACTCTTTGGAAACATCGGTAAAAGTGCCATCGCCGTTGTTGCGGTAAAGGTAGTTCTGCGCCTTGGGAAGGCCATTGGGACCGCAGTTGGTCGGCACGCCCTCGTAATTGCAATTGATTACGTCGATCGAAGGCTTCGGCGCCGTGGCCATATCGATCTCCAGATAGTTGGCCACAAACAGATCCAACAGCCCATCGCGGTTGTAATCCAGAAAGCAACAACCCGTGCTGAAGCGGTGAGTCGGATAGAGCAAGCCGGCTTTGGCGGTAACATCGGTGAACGTGCCATTGCCGTTGTTCCGATACAGCTTGTTCTGACCGTAGTAGCTGACGAACAGATCCTCAAAACCGTCGTTGTTATAGTCGCCCACGCAGACGCCCTGCGCCCAATCGGTAGCCACGAGCCCTGCCTGCGCCGTAACATCCTTGAAGGTTCCGTCGCGGTTGTTTTTATAGAGCCGATTGGTGGCGTAGGCCGGAGTATTCTCAAGCCGGCGACTCCCTACGACGAAGATATCCATCCACCCGTCGTTGTCGTAGTCGAAGAAGGCGCATCCCGTGGCCATCGACTCGATGATGTAAGTGAAGCTGTCGATCTCACCGCAGACGGTGATCTCGGTCAGTCCAGCTGCATGGCCTACATCCACAAATTTGGAAAATGGAGTTGCCGTAGTCGCTCCTGGAATCGCAGCCCCCAGCTTTGCTGGAACAGCGGCCGAAGCGACAGCAGCAGGAAGGGCCCGCAGCAAATTCCGGCGCGTCCACGGATGCTCTGTAAGAGGTTCGACTCTCTTTTCACACATAACCGCTCACGTCTCTCAACCCAACCTCTTCCCATTTGACTCGCAGAGTTAACAGTGCATCCTCAGCTAACGCTGGCCCTGGCTGGAAGCAAGGCTCTTTTGCAAATCCAGGGCTCCTGCATTATCCGGCTCAAGCTTCAGCGCGGTACCCACAGCCTGCTGCGCCTCCGCAAAACGCGATTCCATAGCCAGCGTGGCAGCCATGGCCACCCAAGCCTGGATGTATCGGGGAGCCGCGTCTACCGCCAGCCGGAACAACTTCTCGGCAGCCGCGTTGTCGCCATCCTTCGATGCCAGATAGCCCAGTTGATACTGTGCCGGCGCATACTTGGGATTCGCCTTCACCGCCTGATCCAGCGCAATACGTTCCCCGTTCACATCGTTCAAGTCCTGCAGCACCAGGGCCAAGCGGTAAGCCAGACTGGCGTCGGATGGAAGGGCCGCGCACGCCTCTTTGTAGAGCGCCGCGGCCTTCTGCTTGTCGCCTGCCGCAATGGCCTGCTCCGCTTGCGTCGACTTCAACGCGGACAGAGTGCGATCCGACTTGGCCTTCAATCCCTGTTGGTATAGCTTCAACTGCTTCTGAGCCGCTTCCGTCTCGCCCAGAGCGCGCAGCACTTTCGATAACTCAAAGCGAATCTCGGGCTCCTGGCCGCCTAGTTCAATCGCTTTCTCAAGCTGAACCTGAGCCTCCGCGTTCTGATGCAATTGCGCCAGCACCACGCCGAGGTTATAGCGCGTGTTGTAGTGGTTTGGATTGAGAGTCGCGGCTTCTTCCAGATGTTTCCGAGCTGTTGCGTAATCGCCGGCCTCGCGCTCCAGAATTCCGTTCAGATAAAGAAAGTCCGCGTCATGCGGCGCCAGCGTCAGAAGCTTCACTCCCAAAGGCGTAGCGATGTCATTCTCGCCATTCAGCACGAGGATCCGGAAATAAATGCGCTGCGCCTCAATGTCTTTCGGATTGCGGCTGACCAAAGTTTCAGCTAGCTTTGACGCCTCCTGATACTTTGTTTGCTTGACGTAGACCACCACCAGGGCACGCGTCAGATCGTTGGAATCGGGGTATTTCTGCAAGCTCTCGCTCAGCACCTGCGCAGCTTCGTCAAGCCGGTTTGATTTGCCGTAGGCCAGCGCCAAATCGAGGTCCAGTGCCTCGTCGCGCTCAGCCTTGCTCAAGTGCTCAATCACAGAATCGTATTCGCCCGCAGCGATGAGTTCCTTCGCCAATCCATCCTGCGCCATCTTGGAGCTGGGATCGATGCGCAATGCCGCGGACCATTCCGGCATCGCCTCTTTTCCACGCCCCAGGCCGGTCAGGGTCGCAGCCAGCAACATGTGGGTTTTATCCTGGTCGGGATCCAACTGAATCGACTGGCGTAGCGGCGCGACAGCGTCTTCCACTTTGCCGGCAGTGTAGTAACTCAGGCCAAGCAGGTAATTCAGGCGCGCCGACCCCGGCTCCAGTTTCAAGCCGTCTTGAAAGGCCATTGCGGCGCACTCCGGTTTATGATTCTCGCCGAACCAATTCCCCAGTTCCGCATAAGCATCGCCGTCTGGATGCGCATGAACTTTAGCCTGGAGAGCAGCGGGGCCGGTGCAGTCTTCAGCACCAAAGCTGGATAAAGAGAGAGTGCAGGCGCCGCTCAGGCAGACGACAATCGCAAGCCGCGACCTGACGGAATTTGGAAGTGCGAACACGTTCTCAACAGTCTCCACGAACCGGCGATGCACTCGGGTTCTGTGTCGATAAGTATATCTGCGCCAAGAGAACGCAAGCAAGCAAACAAAGCCGCTGCGAGGATACCTTGAGGGCTGCCCACGTAAGCGCCGTTCAACATCTGCAACAATGCGGATTTCCTTTCACTAAAAGCGATTCAACCGGGCATCCCGTGCGCCAAATCGAAGCGTCAAACCGTCTAAAACGACAGCAGGAGTCAACCTATGAAGATGAAGCCCCTCGTTCCTCTCGTTTCCGCCCTCATTCTCAGTGTGTCGCTCGGGTCTCTCGCTCAAACATCGAGCGGCCCAGTGATCAATCATCCCGACTCCATGCAGGGCAGCAACGTGTACAGCTACTACACAGACACGGCAGGCGTAGGCGTCAACGGCGGCACGCTCATCGGAAAACTCTCCATCGCCGGCAATCCGCTCATCTGGGACCCAATCCCGATTAACGTCACCTGCCTGGGCAAGGTTGCTTTGACCTCATTCAGCGACCCCAAAGGCGGATTCTTACTCTCTGCCACAAACGTCAATGGCGCGCTGAGCCTGCAAGGCGACACCAAACGGCAAATGGAGACGCATCTTGAGGGATGCACAGTCACAGCATCGCTTACCGGGTTCACTTCCAGCGCCATCACGCTCACCAATCGCAACTTCCGCGATGCGGCGGAGATCGGTACTATCACGCTGACCCGCGAGGCTGGCGCGCTCTCGACCGCGCTAAGCAGCAGTTCCGAAGGTATTTCTCCCAAAGCGCTTAAGTTATACGAGAAGGCGCGTGCCGATTGGCAAGCTGAGAAGCCGGACGATGTCGAGGGCTACCTGCAACAAGCCGTCGAGATCGATCCCCACTTCGCCGAAGCGTGGTATCAGCTTGGCCGGCGACAAGCGGAGCTGCATCCCGAGGACGCCCGCAAGGACTTTGAAAAAGCCATCGCCGTCGATCCGCAATTCATTCGCCCCTACGAGCAAATCGTGGTCCTCGACTCCCGGCAGGCGAAGTGGAAAGACGTACTGGCCGATGCTGGCCAGGCGCTCAAGGTCGATCCGCATGGTACGCCGCAGATCTGGTACGCATACGCAGAAGGCATCTTGAAAGCCTGTGTTGCCGGAGCCTTGCCGGAGAGCAAGTTGAAGATCGCGGAGACCAGCGCGACCAACGCCATGCATCTCGACCCGCAGCATTCCGTCCCCGGCACAGAACAGCTCCTGGCCCTCATTCTTGCGCAGGAAAAGAACTACAGCGCGGCCATCGATCACTTGAAAAATTGCCTCACCTATGTGCGGAAGGGCGAGAACGCGGATCTCGTCAAGGAGCAAATCGCCAAGATGGAGCAGCTCCAGGCCGGTGCGTCAAAGTGACCTTTTCGGAACTGTCGTCTTGCCAGAATCGCGGCGCGCAAACACGCGAGGGCAGAGCCTGGCGCAAGGTATAACTGGATGAGATCTGTCCCGCGCGAAATACTCCCGGCATGAACAAAGTTCCACGCAAAATCGTACTTCTTCTCTCCTCCATTCCATTCGCAGCGAGCTTCTTTGCCGTGGATGCAGCGCAGACGGCGCACTCCATCAAGTTCGAGTACAAGAGCATACCGTTTCGTTTGGAGAACGACGAGACTCCGGGCAAGAACGCGCCTGAGAGCATGGCCGGCGGCGTTGCCGTCTTCGACTACAACGGCGATGGCCGCCCGGATATCTTCTTCACCAACGGCGCCAATATCGCGACCCTCACCAAAGACGATCCCAAGTACTCCGATCGCCTCTTCCGCAACGACGGCAATGGCGTCTTCACCGATGTGACGAAAGAAGCGGGACTCGCCGGCATCGGCTACAACATCGGCGTAGCCGCAGGCGACTATGACAACGACGGCCATGAAGACTTGTTCATCGCCGGCGTGCATCGCAACACGCTCTATCACAACAACGGCAACGGCACCTTCACCGATGTGACCGCGAAGGCCGGCCTCGATAAATCCGTAGATCCCGAGTACGGGCCGCTATGGTCGGTCGCGGCCGCATGGGTCGATGTGAACAACGACGGACTGCTCGATCTCTTCGTTGTCAACTACATGCAGTGGACTTACTCGCCCACGGCGCTCTGCTCTTTCCAGGGTTATGCCGATTACTGCCATCCCCGCTACTATAAGGGCCAGCCCAACCAGCTCTTTCTCAACAACGGCAACGGCACGTTTACCGACGTTTCCAAGGAATGGGGCATACGCGAACACGTCGGCAAGGGTATGGGCGTTGGCGTGGCCGACTACGATCTCGATGGCAAGCCCGACCTCTTTGTACCCAACGATGCCGAGTACAATTCGCTCTTTCACAACACCGGCAAAAAGTTTGAAGAGGTTGCCTTCGATGCCGGCGTAGCTCTTGCGGAAGATGGCGGCTTCATCTCCGGCATGGGGCTCGATTTCCGCGACTTCAACAATGACGGCTATCCCGACATCGCCTACGTAGCGCTCGTGCGCCAGACGTTTCCGCTCTACCAGAACAACGGCAAAGGCGAATTCACTGAAGTTACAACATCCTCTGGCATGCGCGCGCTTGCTATGCAAATGTCGGGCTTCGGCGTGGGCTTCTACGACTTCGACAACGATGGCTGGAAGGATCTGTTCTTCAGCCGCGGCGATGTGGAGTCGCGTGCGGTGCCGGGCACGGAAGTAGATCAGCCTAATTCCGTCTTTCGCAATCCCGGCCCGGCAGGCCAGGCGAGTCCGCCAGTCAAGTGGACCGAATACACCGCCGATGGCGGATTTACCGCTTTTCCGCCCGCACGGCATCGCGGCTGCGCCTTTGCGGATCTGGATGGCGATGGCCGCGTGGACATCGTCGTCACCGCGCTCGGGAAGCCCGCCGAAATCTGGATGAACCGCAGCGAGAAGTCAGGCCACTGGCTCGACATCGCCCTGCGTGGAACCAAGAGCAATCGCGACGGCATCGGCGCCCGCATCAAGATCGTGACCAAGAGCGGACCGCAATACAATCACATGACCGCCAGCGGCGGCTATGCCTCATCGAGCGACGTGCCAGTACACTTCGGCCTCGGCCCGGACGACCATGCCGAACTGGTTGAGATCCACTGGCCGTCGGGCATCGTCCAAACAATGCAGAACGTCGCCGGAGACAAGACGCTGCATGTTACCGAGCCGGATAAGTAGCCGGATAAGTCCAATGCCCTGTGGAATAAAAATGTGCATAGCCGAAGACGAATATCGAGTTAACCCAGGCAAAGAAAACAGTCTCGGAACGCAGGGCCGAGGGCCAGAACCATCCCGTCCAATCTACCGCATCCTCGGCGGATAGCATTGGGGTAACAGAATGGAGAGGATGATTCTCGATCTTGCTCAGGCAAGGATTGTCGATTTGGGGTTTGATTGCGTGAAGGCGATAGATCGGGCCTTCAGCCCTCTGGACTTTTGTTGCTACGGCCCCTGGGGCGTTGCCCTGGTATCATTCGGGCCATCGGCTCTGAGTGCAGCGGTCAACTACCACGCCTGAGCAAGATAGATATTCATCATGGATAATTCGTATTTAGCTGGAGACACGAGGATTCGATTACTTCGGCGTCTGCTTCTGCTGCTCGGCAGCGATCTGGTCGACGATCGCGCGCTCCTTCGCCCCATCTTTCGGTCGATGCAGCTTGTAATAGAGCGTGGCCAGCTCCACATGCGGTTCCAGCCACTTGGGATCGTCCTTTTCCACTTCTTCCAACTGAGCCGCCGCTCCAGCCGTGTCGCCGGAGGTGCTCTTCAGCATGGCGTCTTCGTAATTCGCCATGGTGTCCTTCGGATTGAGCCGGACGGCCTTGTCGAGATACGGTTTGGCTTGATCCATTTCACGTCCCTTGTATAGCATGGCCCCAAGATACAAGTTAGCCTTGAAGTTATCCGGGTCGCGCTTTAAAGCCTCGTGGAATGCCAGTTCCGCGGCCGCCAGATCGCCATCCTTGTCGTGCGCTTCGCCATCCAGCGAATACACATCCGCAGGCAGATCCGGATTCAGCTTGAGCGCCTCGTCGAGATCGTGCCGCGCCCGCTCAAATTCGTTGATTTCAAGCAGAGTGCTTCCGGCCAGAACATAGGCATCCGGCGCGTTGCTCAACTGCGCCGACTTCTCCAACTGCTCCACGCCGTCGCGCCGCTTGCCGTCGGCCACTAGAGCCGATCCATACACAAAACGGAAATCCGGATTTTGCGCGTTGGCCGCTTCGAGCGGAGCCATCATCGCCACGGCTTCGGCATTGGCGCCCAGATGCACATCCGAGTCGCCCAGCAATATCGCCACGCGCACATCGCCCGGATGCTCTTTTTCGAGCGGCGCAAAGGCCTCCTGAGCGTGTTGCCAATCGCCTTCCTGGTGATAGGCCAGCGCGATGTTGAACTCGACACCGGTCTTGTCCTTGAGCAGCGGCAGCGCCAGCTTGTACTCCGTGATTGCGTCGTTGAATTTGCCCACATGCGCGAGCGCCGCGCCAAGATTTACTCGTGCCTCCACTGCCTGCGGACGCGCCTCAAGCACGCTGCGGTAATCCTGGATCGCGGTCGTAAAATCCCCGCGCATCTGCGCGTCCACAGCTTCATTGAACAGCCGGTCGGCGTCGGGCTTTTCACCTTGCGCAGAAGACGCGGCCTGCAGCCCGCTCATCGATAACCACAACACAAAACTCAGCATTAACCAAGATCATATCGCAGGCTCAACCCTCTATTCGAGCGTTGCGAATTCTTTACGACCGCGCCCTGACCGGCTCACGCATAATAGACAATCAGGCCGGCAGCCGCTTCAGCAGCGCACTCGCCGCACGAAACCAAGGCCGCTCCCGCCGCCGCAGATATCCAGGCATCGTCGGCTTCTTGGCCAGCACCTTTTGCGCCCACTCCCGCGCCTCGGTGGTGTGGCCTTCAGACGCCAGCAACTCCGCAAAATGCAGATACGTCTCGGAGCGCGTCGAAGTCACCAACACCTGCCGGAACAGGGCCTCCGCCTTCGCGGTCTGCCCGGTCAGCGCATAGGCGCGCGCCAGCAATCCGCGGGCGCGTCGAAAATCGTAATCCGGATCCGTCGCCACCGTTCGCTCCAGGTCCGGCAGAGCCGCCGCCGCGTTTCCAAGCAGCAGCGCGCAAACCCCGCGCCGGTAAAAGGAGTCGAGCGTATCCGATCGCGCACCGATGGCCCGGTCGAAAGCCTCCCGTGCCTGCGCCAGCTTGCCGTCATCCATGTAGAGCAAGCCAAGCTCTTCGAAGTTCGCAGCCGAAGGATTGTCGCGAATCGCCGTCTCCAGCCGCGCAATATGCTGCCGCCGCGGAAACGCCTGAAACGTCCCGCGCAGCAACCCCGCATCCGGAATGACTTCCACGAAGATATAGATCAGCGCGCCCGGCGGCCCCATAAACAAAATCACCCAAAACCACCAGTTGTCCGGCCGCCTCCGGAAAAAATGCACGATCGCCGCAACCTGCAAAAGCAAGCCCCAAGGATAGAAGAGATGACTCAGAAGTCCCATGCTGTATATAAGTCCTGCCGTCAGACTACACACTCGCTGCCGAAACGGAAAGAGATCATTTCGGAGACTCGTCTTCGCTCGGCTGGAACCATGGCACGTCCTTCTGCGGAAACAAAAACGGCGACTTGGCCAGCAAATGCGACAGGATATGGTGCGCCATCTTCACCGACTGCTCCACCTCCGCATCCCACTCCGTCTGCGAAGCCATGTCCCCAACAATCCTCGGCCATTTCGCCGTGCGAATAGCCAAGATCAGCCCACTGGCAATCACCAGCGTCGGCCCCATTTTGGACAAATCCACCTCGCGTCGATACCCGGCAATCTCCATACCGAGATTATAGGAGAAGAGAGGGCGAAAATATGCACAACCAGGTCAGTTCTCAGGGCAATCGCATTTGAAAAGACCTTAGGATTGGATTTGGAAGAAATGCCGATTGCGAGGCACGGAGCAGGTGGAAATAGAGACCGGGGGTGACTCGAAACGTGGCAGGGGCTAAAGCCCGACCTC
>Ga0302325_10016856_pt1 | contig 15459 bp, 11 predicted proteins | sample Palsa_T0_2_FD_201948 | JGI IMG/M metagenome (GOLD analysis project Ga0302325, IMG submission 201948) | Peat permafrost microbial communities from Stordalen Mire near Abisko, Sweden - Palsa_T0_2 | ecosystem: Environmental > Terrestrial > Soil > Palsa > Peat permafrost | place: Sweden: Abisko...
CGAGCTTTCCCAGCGTCCGCTCGGTCACCCCGGTCGCCTCGGCCAGGGCCCGCCTGTCCCGCATGCCTAGCTCGACCCGGCGTGCGACGACGTAATCGGCGAGCCGCCGCCAGTCCTCACCGGCCATGTGACCGTCCTTCCCGTGAGCCGATGCTAGTCCCGCCACCGGCCACATGACCATCTTTATCCGAAGAAGATAGAAGATTCTAGCTCTCCTGCTCGCGGTTAACCGTACGTCTCTGCGCCTCTCTTCGCGGTTCATCTTGTTAATGCTCTTTACTTCCTACTCTTGCTGCTCTAAGGTGCCTAACACATGAGATAGTTTCTTGTTTCTTCCTAGACGTACCAGGGTCGAGGTTTCTGGGATCGAGCGGAGTGAGGACGGTGACCCAGACCTGAAGTCTTGATGGGCAGCACCGGTGACCCGAAGCCGTGAGCCCAGTCCGGCGCGCTGCAGGCCGGTGGCGCCCTCACGCAGGCGAGGAGGGGAGCGTGAGGGTGCTCCGGCCACGCAGCCGGACTTCTGCCCGGCCATGAGCTAGTACCAGGCCCGGATCTCGGCTAGTAAGCGGGCTCGGCTAGTAAGCGGGCTCGGCTAGTAAGCGGGCTCGGCTAGTTAAGCGGGCTCGGCGCGTTAACCGGGCTCGGCGCGCTGTACCCGATCCTCAGCACGGCTGCGCCGGTACGCAGCGGGACCTGTTGCGCCCAGGCGGGGAGATACTGGGCTGTCTGCGCGTCGATAAACGCATGCATCCAGTCGAGGTATGCGGCACGTGTCAGGTGCGCCGCGTTGTCCGCCGTGGCCAGGTCCACCGACCGCAGCAGGCTGGCAGGTCCGCCTCCGGGCGATTGATTGACGAAGTCCACGATGCTCACCGGGTGGATACCGGCCATGGCGGCGAGGAGCATCGGCAGCCGCGGATCGATATCGCCGCTGAGAAGTTGTGCCCGGGCCGTGGCTGAGACCTTGATCCGGCTGTTGGCCAGCAGTTGGGCATCGGCGACCTTCCTGGCGCGCAGCGCCACCTGCTCAACGAGGCGGTAGTTCGCGGTGCCGCCGGGATAGACCAGCCGGATGTCGATCCTGGTGTTCCCTGAGCCGAAGCTCGCGATGATGGCCGGGGCGTAGACGGAGGCCAGCCGGCCGCGGAACTGGGCTCGGATAGTGGCCGTGGCGATCACCAGTTCAGAGCCGAGAGGATCTGTCGACGTGGGCCCGAGCGTCAGCAGGTTCGCGGGCGGGAAGTCTCGGCTGGCCAGCTCATTGCATACCTGGGGATCGCAAGACACGACGGCGGCCCGGCTGACCTGCTGCAGGATCCAGTTAATGGCCTGCGTTCTGGCCGCATCCTCAGCGGCGAGTCCCTTGTTCGTCTGGCTGCCCGTTAGCTGCTCAGACGCTGCGCCGGGCCTGGGAAGATTAAATACGAGCACGCCGAGGCTGGCCGCCAGCAGAATCGCGGCCAGAAGCACGGGCGCCCGCCGGCGCCACCAGACGGGACGACTCCCGTGCCGCGCCGGCCGGGGCCGGGACGCCGGCCGACCGGCGATCAGGCCATCGCCGTAGCCCTGCGGCGGCTCCGACAGTGCGGCAGACACACGTCGCGAGCTAGCTGCCTCCTCATCCGTGGCCAGAGCGGAGGCCATCGGCGGCATCGGTCCCGTGAGCCGCGCTCCGGCGGCCACCAGCTGGCCGAGCACGCCGCGGGCCGACGGCCTGGCGGCTGGGTCCTTGTTGAGGCAACGATGGACCAGCGAGCCCAGCGGTTCGGGAAGCCTGCCCACTTTTGGCTCGGATTGAAGAATGGCGAACGCCGTCGCGGGCAACGACTCGCCCTTGAAGGGCAACTCACCGGTACCCGCGAACACCATCGTCACAGCCCACGACCACACGTCGGCCGCTGCGGTCACCCGGGTCCCAGCCAGCTGCTCAGGGGCCATGAACGCCGGAGTTCCCATGGCGGTCTGGCCGGAGAGGCCCGTGGTGGTCATCCCGGGAACCGCCGCCAGGCCGAAGTCGATCACCACTGGCCCGTCGGGCCCGAGCAGGACATTGCCAGGCTTGAAGTCGCGATGCACCATCCCAGCGGCGTGCACTGCGCCCAGCGCGGTCAGCGTGGCGACGGCGATGCGCTCGAGTGCAGCGCCGCCACGAGGCCCGAACTGCTCGACGAGCTCTACCAGCGATGGCCCGCTGACGTATTCACTGACAATGAACGGCCGCCGTTCGAAGATCCCCGCATCCAGAACTTGCGCAGTGCAGAAACGGGCGACCCGCTGCGCTGCGGCGACCTCCTTAAGAAAGCGGCTCCGGACCTGCGGGTCCGTGGTTGGCGGCAGAAGCTTGACCGCCGCCGGGCTTCCAGTAGGGCCCTCAGCCAAGAACACAACGCCCTGCCCGCCTTCCCCGAGGCGGCCGAGCAACCGGTATACACCCACCTCGCGCGGATCCGTGTCGCGCAGGGCAAGCATCTCCGGAATTGTGGACCAAGCGGATGTCACCCAGCCATTCTGCCCCGGCGGCTCAGCGCACGCCACGATTCCGTTTCGCCAGTTGCCCGCAGCAGCTTTCCCTGCGGCCGCCGGCGCATTCGGGGAACTGCCGTCCCGCGGCCGCGCCCGCCCGGCGCCGCGCCAGACCTGTCAACCGGGATTACTGAAGTCCCGGGTCCCGGGCAAGATGATGCTCTCTGCCGAGAACACGGGAAATTTCCTTTGAAACGCGCTTCGGTCCGGGCATGCTGTTGGAGAAGCCCGGCCCGCGGAGTGCCCTAGGGGCAGGCAGCGAGCCGGGCCCGGGGTTGGGCCCCGGCAGCACCGTCCCCCCCACGGTGCCCGGGGCTCCGCTCGCCTCAGGCAACGGCCACGCCGATGTCCCGTCCGGCCCTTCGCAGCCGTCCTGCGCGCCTGACCCTGGCGGATCGATGGTCTGCGGCCGGCCTACCCGAGCCTGAGTCAGGCTGCGGCAGTCGCGCAGCCACCGTAAGCAGCGCGGGGGCAGTTGTCTGTACTAGCCGCGCGGGCCAGGCCGCAGAGGATATCCCGGTGTTCCGGTAGGGCCAAAAGTCACAACAATCGCGGCCATATGACGTGCCATCCGGGGCTGATCCCCGACGTCAACCTCGTCGTCGTCGAGGGCGGCCCGCACGCCATCCCCTGGACCCACACCGACGAGGTCAATGCCGCCCTGCTCCGCTTCCTCGGTCATCCGGCCGCCTAGCGGCCCGGCCCGGGCCGGGCTCGCAGCCCCGCGAGCGCCGGAAGCGCCTGTGCCGTGCGCGAGATGCCCGGGGGTCGCGCACGGCGCGGGCCGCACCACTCCCGGTGACCGAAGACGGTGCGCTGCCCCACCCGGACCGGATGCTCACGGGTGCCAGCCCCGCTGAGGGCGGATTGTGTCTCCTCATTCCCTAGTCCATACGACCGACTCGCGGCTGTAAAGGCAGTGATCGCTATCGCGCTATCGGCCTGAGCTATAAACCGAGCCCAGACCGCCAAGCGCGGCAGGCTGTGCGCATGCCGCAGTGTCCGGACCAACCGGACGGCCAGAGGGCCGCAAACGCTACCAAGAGATCATGCCAGACCTGCAGGCCAGGGCAAGGCGCCCAAGGATCCTGGACAATCGGGGTGCGCTTCTAGACTGGGCGGGTGAGCATCGCCCTGACCCTGCTTACGGAGGTGCGCTGGCGGGGAAGACCGGTTGCGGGCGATCGCCCGCAGGCGCTGCTCGCTGCGCTCGCGGCCCGCGACTGCCGTCCGGTGCGGCCCGAAGAGCTGATCGAGCTCGTCTGGGGAGAAGACGCGCCGAGCAACGGCCTGAAGAGCCTGCAGGTGCTGGTGTCGCGGGCCAGGAGCGCGTACGGTGCGGACGCGATCGTCCGCGACGGCGCCGGGTACCGGCTGGGGGCCACACCGGGCGAGGTCGACAGCGCCAGGCTCGCGGAGCTCGTGCGCGCCGCCTCGGCCGTGCTCGACCGGGACGCGGCCGCCGCCGAGGGGCTGGCGCGGGAGGCCCTGGCGCTGACGGCCGGCCTGCCCGCGGCAGCCGATGGGGACGACGGCCCGCTCGCGGAGGTCCGGCGGGCTGCCGCCACGGATGCGGCCGCCGCGCGGGTGATCCTGGCGCGGGCGTCCAGCCGGGCGGGCGCGCACGCGGCCGCGCTGCCGGTCCTGGAGGTCGCGCATGTGCAGTCGCCGCGGGACGAGCCGCTGCTTGTGGACCTGCTGCGCAGCGAGGCCGCCGTGAACGGCCCGGCGACAGCGCTCGAGCGTTTCGAGCGGTACCGCCGGGACCTGCGCGAGCGGCTCGGCGCGGATCCCGGCGAGCTGCTGCAGCGCACGCACCGCAGCCTGCTCGTTCTTGACCGCCCGGTTCGCCGGGGGGTGCGCTACGACGCGACCGAGCTGATCGGCCGGGACGACGACCTGGCACGGCTGCGGGCCCTGATGGCCAGTGCGCGGGTGGTGTCCATCGTCGGCGCGGGCGGCCTGGGCAAGACGCGGCTGGCGCACGCGCTCGCCCGGGACGCGGCGCAGCCGGTTGTCCACTTCGTCGAGCTGGCCGGCGTCACCGCGGCCGAGGACGTCGCGGTCGAAGTCGGGTCCGTCCTCGGCGTCCGCGACTCGGTCAGCGGCCGCCGGACCCTTACCGCCGAGCAGCGGGCCGACATCAGGGCGCGGATCGCCCAGCGGCTCGCGCAGTCCCCGAGCCTGCTGGTCCTGGACAACTGCGAGCACCTGATCGAGGCGGCCGCGGAGCTCACCGCCCTCCTGATCTCCGCGGCGCCCGACCTGCGCGTGCTCACCACCAGCCGCGCGCCGCTCGCGATCGCGGCCGAGCGCGTCTACCTTCTCGGCGAACTGCGGACGGATGACGCGGCGCAGCTGTTCCGCGAGCGGGCGGTCGCCGCGCGGCCGAGCGTCCGTCTCACCGAGCAGACCGTGGCCAGCATTGTCAGCCGGCTTGACGGCCTGCCGCTGGCGATCGAGCTCGCCGCGGCCCGGGTCCGCGCCATGTCGGTCGAGGAGATCGACCGCCGGCTCGAGGACCGGTTCGCGCTGCTGCGCGGCGGCGACCGCAGTGCTCCCGACCGGCACCAGACCCTGCTCGCGGTCATCGAGTGGTCCTGGAACCTGCTGGACGCCGGCGAGCAGCGCGCGCTGCGGCGGCTGGCGCTGTTCCACGACGGTTTCACGCTCGAGGCGGCGGAGACCGTGCTCGGCACCAGCGCCTTCGAGGCGGTCCGCGGCCTCGTCGACCAGTCGCTGCTGAGCGTCAGGGAGGCCCCGGCCGGGATCCGCTACCGGATGCTGGAGACCGTGCGCGAGTTCGGCCGGATGCAGCTCACGGGGGCCGGCGAGGACGCCAGTGCCCTCGCCGCCCAGCGCGGCTGGGCCGTCGGCTACGCGTCCGCCCACCAGGCGGCCATGACGGGCGCCGGCCAGTTCGCGGCGATCGACGCGCTCAGCGCCGAGGAGACCAACCTGGCCGACGAGCTGCGCGGCGCGGTCGCCGACGGGGACCGCGGCTCTCTCGTCCAGCTGCTCGCCGCGCTCGGGCTGCTCTGGACAATACGCGGCGAGCACCTTCGGCTGGTCGTCCTGGCCCGGGCGGTCGCCGAGGCGGTCCGTGGCTGGCTGCCCCCGCCGGACCTGGCCAACGCCGCCCGCGCCGCAGTCGCGGTCACCTTGAACAACTCGATGATGATCGGCGGCGGCGAGGCTGACGGCCCGCTGATGGTCCTGCTGCGCGAGCTTGGCCCCGATCCGGGCGGCAACGTGTATCTCTCGGGCCTGATCCGGGTGCTGCTCGCGTACGGCTCGATCGACATCGGCAGCTTTCCGCGCCGGTTGGCGGCCGACGCCACCGACTGGGCCGGCACCCCTGGGTTTGCGGAGCGGCTCGCGGCGCTCGCCGCCGACCCCGACCGGCACACGGCGGTCGCCGCTAGCCAGTGGCTCGGTCACGAACGCGAGAACGCCGGCGATCCAGCCGGCGCGATCGAGGCCGCTCAGCGGGTGCTGACCCTCGTCCGCGACGAGGACGGCCCGTGGTCTGGCGCGATGCCGCACGGCCTGCTGGCCGAGCTGACCATGCACATCGGCGACCACGCGGCGGCGGTCGAGCATGCCCTGACCGCCCTGCCGGTGATGCAGCGGATCGGCGCCAGCGATGACGAGCTGCAGCTGCGCACCCTGCTGGTGTTCTGCGCGATCGGCGACGGGCGGCTCGCGGACGCGGCGGACGAGCTCGGCCGGATGGACCAGATCGCGGAGAGCGCGACGGCGTTCGGCGCGGCCGCTTTCCGGCAGGTGGGCCGGGCCGAACTGGCGCTCGCCTCCGGCGACCTCGGTGCCGGGCTCGAGATGTACCGTGACCGCACGACCCGGATGCGGGAGATTCAGCTGCCAGGAGTCACTCGCACCGGAATGGAACCGTGGGCGCTGTTCGGTGAGGCGATGGCGCTGAGCGCGCACGCCCGCTACGCGGCAGGCGACGACGTCGCGCACGGGGAGGCGCTGTTCCGCGTCTGCCGTGCCGGCGCGCTGCGGATCATAACCCCTGAGAACCCGCACCTCGACTACCCGGCATCGGGGCTGGTGCTGTTCGCCCTGGGGGCATGGAGCCTGCTGCGCCGGGTCGGGCCGGCCGAGGACGCGCTCCGGCTGCTTGCCCTGGCCGACCGGTTCGCCTATAACCGCATGGTCCCCACGATGCGGTGGGAGCGGATCACGCCCGCGGCCGAGGAAGCCGCGCCTGGCCTGCTCGCCCGGCTGCGGGACGAGTACCTGGACTGCCCGCAGCCGGGACTGCTGACGCAGGCCCGGCTGGCGGTGCAGCGGCTTCCCGGCTGATAGCGGCGGGCCTGCCGGAGGCGGTGGCCCGGCCGGGATCCGGGTGCTACATGTGCCGTCGGTAGCTCCGCACCGACAGCGGCGCGAAGACCGCGATCACCGCCAGGCCCGCGAGCAGCGTCCAGCCCGCCTCGCCGCTGACGACGCCTTGGTTGGCCAGGTCACGCATGGCGGACACCAGGATTGAGACCGGGTTGACCTTCACGAAGGCCGCCAGCCAGCCCGGCAGGGTGGTCACCGACACGAACGCGTTGGACAAGAAGGTCAGCGGGAACAGGAACAGCAGCGAAATCCCCTGCACGGCCCGGGCGCTCTTGGCGATGGTGCCGATGAAGGTGAAGATCCAGGCCAGCGCCCAGCCGGTGAAGATCGCCAGCACGATCGCGCCGAGCACGCCGAGCACGCCCCCGCCGGGGCGGTAGCCGATGATCACGCCCGTCACGAACGTCAGCCCGGCGGCGATCAGGTAGCGCACCAGGTCCGCGACCATCGGGCCGGCCAGCGGGGCGATCCGGGCCATCGGCAGCGCCTTGAACCGGTCGAAGACCCCCTTCTCCATGTCCTCACGCAGCTGCACGCCGGTCGCCATGCAGGTGGTGAGCACGGTCTGGGCGACGATACCGGGAATCAGCAGCGGCAGGTAGCTGTGCACGCTGCCAGAGATCGCGCCGCCGAAGATGTAGGCGAACATCGCCGTGAACAGCAGCGGCTGCAGTGTGACGTCGAAGAACTGCTCCGGGTTGCGCCGCATCTTCTTCAACGCGCGCCAGGCCATGATCAGCGTCTGGCTGAGCGTCTCGGTGATGGTGGTGCGCGGTCGGGTGCGGGCCGCCGCGGCGGCCGGGTCGACGGTGCGCAGCGGGGCAGGGCCGGCGGACGCCGGGCCCGCGGCGATGGTACTCACTGGACCTCCAGAACGGTCTCGTGGCCGGCGCCGGCTTCGGAAGCACCGGTTCCGGCTGGGTTCGGAGCGTCTTCCGCGTCGGCGCCGTGGCCGGTGATCGCGAAGAAGACCTCGTCGAGGGTCGGCTTGTCCACGCTCACCGAGGTGACCGCGACCCCTGACTGGCGGAACCCGATCAGGACGTCGGCGGCCAGGTCGGCGCTGTCAAGCGGCACGTTCATCCGCCCCGACTGGGGGGTCAGGACGGGCTCGGCGCCCGCGATCTTCCGGACGACCTGCCGGGCGAGTTCGGAATCGGCACCGTCGGCCAGCTGTACCTGCAGGGTCGAGTTCCCGACCGAGGCTTTCAGCTCATCGGGTGTGCCCTCGGCGACCTTGCGGCCCCGGTCGATCACCGCGATCCGCCCGGCGAGCTGATCCGCCTCGTCCAGGTACTGGGTGGTGAGCAGCACCGTGCAGCCCTCGGTGACCAGGCCGCGGATCGTCTCCCACATCTGCCCGCGGGTGCGCGGGTCAAGACCCGTGGTCGGCTCGTCCAGGAAGATCAACGGCGGCCGGGTGATCAGGCTGGCCGCGAGGTCCAGGCGGCGGCGCATCCCGCCGGAGAACTGTGCGATCGGCTTGTCCGCCGCTTCCTCCAGGTCGAACTGCGCCAGCAGCCGCTTGGCGACGGCGCGCGCCTCGGCCGGCCGCAGGCCCTGCAGCCGGCCGAACATCCACAGGTTCTCGGTGGCGGTCAGATCCTCGTCAACCGATGCGTACTGGCCGGTGATGCCGATCAGCTGGCGGACGCGGTGTGGTTCGCGGGTAACGTCCACGCCGAATATCCGGGCCCGTCCGGCATCGATCGGCAGCAGGGTGGCGAGCATCCGCAGGGCCGTCGTCTTCCCCGCGCCATTGGGGCCGAGGACGCCGAAGATCTCGCCCTGGCGGACATGAAGGTCGATTCCGTCGACCGCACGGAGCGGGCCGAAGGTCTTGACCAGGCCGGCGGCGTCAACGGCTGCTGTAGCTGTCATAGCGAGAACGGTAAGCGGCCACGGCTTCATCGCGGCTACACGGCGGTATCACCGGCGACTGACCGGGAAGGCGCCCGTTACCGGCGGGTACGTGACCGGAAGCCCGGACAGCGCCCGCCGTCCTCCGGAACGTCAGGTCGGCCAATGTGGTGAAATGGTGCGCACGGACGAAGGATCCAGGGCAGCGGCGCCAGGCCACGTGCGCGGCGCGGGGATGGTGGCAGCCAGGGAGGCAGCGACATGTCCAGCGCGCAGTTGTATGACACCATCGGAGCCACTTACACCGTGACGCGGCGCACCGAGCCGCGGATCGCCGCCAGGACCTGGGCTGCGCTCGGCGATGCACGGACGGTATTGAATGTCGGGGCTGGCACCGGCTCCTACGAGCCCCCCGACCGCGACGTCACCGCGGTGGAGCCGTCGGCGGTCATGCGGGCGCAGCGCCCCGCGGGAGCAGCGCCGTGCGTGGCTGCCGCCGCGGAGAGCCTCCCGTTCGAGGACCAGTCCTTCGACGCCGCGATGGCTTTTGCCACCGTTCATCACTGGCGGGATCCGATCGCGGGCCTGCTCGAGATGCGGCGCGTGGCTCGCCGCGTGGTGGTGTTCACGCACGACACCAGTGACACCGGATGGCGTCGTCGGTTCTGGCTCACTCGCGACTACCTGCCTGAAGTCGCTGACCTCCTCGTCGGCCGGCCGGCGCTGACCGAGATGGCCCGCGCGATCGGAGCCCGCACGGAGCCGGTGCTCATTCCGTGGGACTGCGCTGACGGCTTCTTCGAAGCCTACTGGCGCCGGCCCGAGGCATACCTGGACGATCATGTACGTCGCGGAGTATCGGTGTGGGCCAGAGTCGGGCCGGAGGCCGAGCAGCGGGCAGTGCGCCGCCTCCGTGATGACCTTGTCTCAGGCCGGTGGGCCGAACGCCACCGTGACCTCGTCACTCTCGACGCAGCGGAGCTTGGCCTTCGCCTGCTCGTCAGCTGAACCCCCGGTCTTCTGCTCGGTGGGCGATCGAGTTGGCCTGGGATTAGCCTGTCGTTGTGGCTGGCCCGGAGGAGGGAACGCGCCGCCCGGATGTATGCGCAGGCGCCCGGTCCGCTCCTGGGACCCGCTGCGCGCGCTCCGGCTGATCGCCTGGGCGATGGGACTCGCGGTGGCGATCGGCCTGGCCAGGACCGACGATGTCGCGTACCTGGCGGAGCGGTTCGGACCGCTCCGCGGCCGACACGTCGCCAACGGCGCGGGCGCCGGCTCCTATCTCGACGGCGAGCGCCTGGTGAGGGCTGCTTTCGTGCCGCTCACCGGATAGCGGGCCTGGCCACCTGCCGCGCGGCGTGGCGTGCGCCGGGCACGTCCTCGCCGCGCACGTCCGCGCCGATCCCGCGCTGGTCTGGACGGCGGTGACCGACCCGGGTCAGGCCGCTGCCTGCCTCTACGGCCTGACGGCGCACTCGACGTGGTTTCCGGCGATCGCATCGAATTCCGCCCCGGCGGCCACGTTGAGGCGATCGGCCACGTTGATGCGATCGGCCGCGTCCTGCATATCCGGTGCCGGGAGCGGCTGTCCTACTGCCCATATGACATGAGTCATAGGCCAGACCATGCCCGCGTCATGCCCCGATGAGGACGTACTGCACTGGTGGCGGACAGGGCCCGGTTCCTAGTGTCATAGGCATGATGACGAACAGCAATCAGGATCCGGTCCGTGACTGCAGCCGGCTGCAGTCACTCGCGATGATTGCGGTTTTCGACGTCGCCGGCCCGCTCGTGGCCTATCAGCTGCTACGCTCGGTCGGCCAGAGCGCGGTCTCCGCGCTGGTCCTGAGCGGCATCCTCCCCGCCCTGGGCATAGTGATCAACGTGGTCCGGCGCCACCGCATCGACGCCGTCGGCATGCTGGTCCTGGCCGGGATCGTCATCGGCACGATCCTCGGCGTGGTCACCCACGACGCCAGGCTCGTGCTGCTCGAAGGCTCGGTACCGACCGCCGTGTTCGGCCTGGCCTGCCTGGGCTCCCTGTGGAGCCGCCGGCCGTTGATCTACCGCTTCTCGCTGGAGTTCATGGGCGAGGACAGCCCACGAGGCCGGGAGTTCAGCTCCCTGTGGCAGTACCCCGCTTTCCGGCACGCCTTCAACCTGTTCACCGTGGTCTGGGGTGTGACCTACCTGGCCGAAGCCGCGGCCCGCGTCGCCCTGGTCGAGCTGACCTCGACCTCCACCGCCCTGACCGTCTCCAAGTTCATGCCCTACGTCGTGGCCGGTGCCCTGGCCCTCTGGATGACCGGCTACGCTCATCGCGCCAAGCGCCGTCGCGCCGTTCAGCAGGCCAGCGTCGAGCAGGCCGCCGACCGGCCCGCCGCCCAGCCGGCCAGCGCCCCCAGCCCCCGCCGCCCCGTGGGAGCACCCGCTCACGCTCGCTGAACCATCCTCTCCGAGCCCAGCCTCGCGCCCCCATCGCGCGAGTCCCCGAGGCCGCGCCCCTCTGGTAGGGGCGCGCGTTTCCGCGTCTTACCGTCTCCCGAAGGTCAGCAGCGGCGGAACTGGTTGAGGGTGATCGTGTCGCCGGAGCCGGAGGGGTCGGTGTACGGGATACCACCGTTGCTGATCCAGCTCTCGATGTGGCCCTGGACCACGTGCACGTTGCCCGGCGTGTAGACCTGGGCGCGGTACTCCCCGCCGAAGGCCGGGTGGCCGGGCCAGTTGGCGGCCTTGGACACCACTAGGGCCACGATGCCGTGGGACTTGCCGTTGGACAGCTTCACCGACACCAGGATGGCCAGCTTGGCCCCGTTGTGGAGCGACTCGGAGTTCCAGGAGACGTCGACGTCCACCCCGGTCCAGTTGGTGCGGCAGGACCGGTAGGCGTTGGTCTTGGTGGCTACGAAATCCGAGCCCACGGTCCAGGCGATGGCCCCGACGCTAGGGCCGGCCCAGGTGGCGTGCACCTCCTTGCCGGTGTAACCGGACGCCTGGATGTACTTCGCCTTAGCCGCGGCCGCGTGGGCCGCCGTGGCGGTGGCTGCGTGCCCCGGCGCCGCGGCCCCCACCGCGGCCGTGCCGGCGACGACGACGACGGCCAGGATCCGGCCGGCGATGCGGGCTGGTTTCCCATGCATGAGATTTCCTTCCTCACTTGTCCCGGTTGGCGAAGGTGAAGTAGATCGGCTCGCGCTGGCCTCCGACGATGAGCGCGTCGTGCGGCGCGCCCGCGAAGCGCATGTAGTAGATCCTGGTAACGACCGGTTCACCCGGCACGCTGGCCCCGCCCGCCCCGGTCAGGGTGTGGAGCAGCTGGTAGGCGCCCATGGCCTGGGTCTGGCGGGAGTATTGGCGTTTGCTGAAGTCAACGGTGAACGAGCTGACCTCGTCTAGCCAGATCTGGGTCTTCGACCCGAAGCCGATGCGCCGCAACTCCTGGGCGTACCGGCCGACCAGGGTCTGCTGCAGCGGCACGTCCTGGTGCCGCTCGAACGCGATCACGTCGGTGTACGGGTGGATGGCCCACACGCTCGGCCGGTAGATGGCCTTGCCGCCGTGCAGGTCGCGCAGGTACTTGTGGTAGACGGCCAGGTAAGCGAAGTCCTTGGCCCGGTTGCTGCCGAAGTCCCCGGCGATGTCAGTGCAGGACGGGCAGCGGTGACGGACCACGACCCACATCTGCGCGGCCAGCGCCGGGCCGCAGTTGACGTCGCTGGCGTGGGCCGGGCAGTCGGTGGCGTCGAACCGGCGGCCGTCCTGCAGGTAGAAGTACTGCGGGAGCTTGGCCGTCCCGACCTTGCCCGCCCCCTGGAACTCCGGCTCACCCCACGGCGCGATGATGCTCACCCGGGCCAGGCCGTCCGGGCACAGCGCGCCGGCCGGAGCCGTCGGGCAGCTGTAGGTCGAGACGAAGGCCTGGATTGCGGCCTCGTAGGTGTTCAGGTCCGGGACCATGATCCGGTTGCCTGAGGTGTAGTTGTAGTCCGGCTTGAACGCGATCTCCGGCGTGACGCCCTTGGCCCCGAGGGCCTTGAGCCAGTAGTTGAAGCACGCCTGCTCGACCGCGAGCGCCTTTCCGTCCGGCGTGGCCCGGTTGTAGGAGGCGATGTCCCATGGCGGGCTGAACCGGACCGTGTTCATCCCGAGCGCCGCCCAGTACGGGCTATCCACAGCCGGGACCGAGTTCTTCGGCCGGTAGTCCGGTGCCGAGCCGGTGGCGCAGCTGTTGATCCAGCCGTCCTGAACGCCGACCGGGATGGTGACCGGGACGGCCGGACGGGCTGGCTGGGCGGCCGGAACGGGTTGGGCCAGCGCGCGCGGGGCGCTCGTGGCCAGGCCCGCGGTAGCCAGCGCGGCCAGGACCGCGCCGAGGAACACGCGCCCGCGCCATCGGGCTGGGCGGGTGAGCGGAGGCGGCGCAGTCTGCCCGCCGGATGAACGCGTCATGCTTTTCCCCTGCTGGAAAGTCGCTGGATGGACAAGCCGGTACGTTGCCAGGGCGAGCACGCGGGCCGCGACGTAATCTGCGATCCCACTGAATCCCAGCGCCGTGAGGTGGGCAGACGTCAACCCGGCTGGGACACAGGCGGGATCGGGATGGGATGGACTCAGGACCAGAACTGGTTGGCCGCCGGGTACTGGGTCCAGATCCGGACCGGGGTGCCGTCGCGCAGGTCCCACTTGTCCGCGTCCAGGCACAGGCGGCCGTTCCTTGCGAACAGCGGGTAGGACCGGGTGCCGGCGCTGACCGCGGCGTGCCAGTCACCGAAGTCCCAGGCCTCGTTGCCGGCCGGGTAGCAGTCCCACAACTGGACGATGTGGCCGTTGTTCAGGCCGCCCAGATTGTCCGCGTTCAGGCACATGGACTGGTACCGGTCACTGACCAGGTGAGTGAAGCGGAAGCCCTTGACCTCCCACTGCAGCGGGATCCAGACCTGGTTCGGCGCGCCGCGGCAGGTGCTGACCACGATCGGGTCTCGGTTCTGCCCGGCCTCGGCCCCGGTATCCGGCGCGGTCAGGCACAGGCCGACCGTCTCGTGGTTGCGAAACACGAAACCGGTGACCGTGGTGGCGTGCGCAGTGCGGCCCTGGCGGAACTGGGCGGCCAGCGCCGGGACCAGCGACCGCACCGGGATCCGCACCGACTCCATGGTCATGCCCGGGAACGAGCCCAACACCCCGGACGGGGTCTGGCCGTGGGCGGCGGGCTTGGCGGGCGCCGACAAGCTGGACAACGACAGCACGAGGACCACCGCGACCGCGGCGGCGACCACCGCGACCGACAGCACGGCGGCCAGGCCGCGGCGGCTGCGGAACCAGGCACGAGGGCGGGCGTGCTGACCCCGGGACTTGGCGGAGTCGTACGGGCCGGGGGTACCGGGCGACTGGGCCAGGGAATGGGCCGGGTTGGAGGCGGCCGGATCGGTCAGGTGAGCCGGGCCAGAGGACGTGACCAGGCCGAGGGAGGCGGGCGGGTCGAGGAAGGCGGGCGGGTCGGCGGGTGCCGGCGGATCTGGCGCGGGAGGACCGGACGGAGGCCAGGCGCTGGTCACGGCGGGCTCGAACGCGGTGGGCGGCCCTGGGCGGGAGGTGCGGAGGCGGTCGCGGCGGGCGGCGCGCGCCCGGCGGAGCAGTGACGCCAGGTCGAGCATCTCCCGGTGCGGGAGCTGGAGGGCGTTGCCCAGCTGGAACAGGCGTTCCTCGGTGGGCAAGGTGTCGCCCTTGTAGTCGCGGGACACCGTGGACGTGGTCCAGTTCAGGTGCTTGGCCGCGCGGGCCTGGCCGCCGTCACCGCCGACCCGGTCGATCATCGGACGCCAGCGGCGGACGAACTCAAGCTCCGGCGGTGATGGCTGGTCGCCGGGACGTCCCGGTGGCTGTTCCGTCACGCTGCCCCCTGGTGACGTCGGGCGGCCCGGCCCGTGTTGATCAGGGCGTACGCAGGTCCGGCCGGGCCGGTACGCCTGTCAATTTTAACCGACGGCCCTGGCCGGTTTCCGGCCTTTGCGACAATGGCGGGGCCGCGCCCGGGCGGCCGCGTACAGCTGCTCGGCGCGACTCGACCGGCGTAGTAGGAGAGCCCGAGGACGCCGCGGACATCGTCTTCGACCACCCGCCACGCGGACTCGTGATAGCCGTTCGGCCAGAGGGATGAGAGTTCAGTGGCACAGGAAGGCGCGCTACCGGCACGGCGTGCCTGCTGCCGGATGATGACACCGAGTTCGGGCATCAAGATGGCAGGCAGTCCGTACTGCAGCGGCGGGTGAGGCGGCTCTATGCCGGCAAGTCCGCACTCTGGTCACATAGCCCCGCTGGACATCATGACGTTCAATCTCCGCTATGCCAGTGCGAGCACCCCTCATTCCTGGGCTGAGCGCCGCCCGGTCACGCGCCAGCTGCTGCGCCGCGAGTCCCCGCACCTCATCGGCACCCAAGGGGCCTCTACCAGCAACTGCGCGACATTGAGCAGGACCTTGGCGCAGGCTACGCGTGGATCGGCACCGGCCGTGAAGGAGGCAGCCACGGTGAATTCGCGGCCATCTTCTACGACACGGGCCGCCTCGCCCCCCTTGAAGGGAAAGCTGGTCGATTCGTGGACCCGCGCCGCGAAGCGGGGTGAGCAGTACGGCACCTGGCACGGCTATGAACAGCCGGTCCCAGGCGGCGTGCGCATCGACTGGATCCTCACCTCACCCGACG
>Ga0302325_10016857_pt1 | contig 15459 bp, 13 predicted proteins | sample Palsa_T0_2_FD_201948 | JGI IMG/M metagenome (GOLD analysis project Ga0302325, IMG submission 201948) | Peat permafrost microbial communities from Stordalen Mire near Abisko, Sweden - Palsa_T0_2 | ecosystem: Environmental > Terrestrial > Soil > Palsa > Peat permafrost | place: Sweden: Abisko...
CCCCGACCTGACGCCGGAATCCACCGCCCTATTGCTGGGTCTCGGGCTAATGCAAATCATCGAGCCGAAGATCCCGTTTTTCGACTCTCGGACGGGCAGCATTCTTTCGTTTCTCATCAAGCTGGCGCTCTGGTACATCCTCATGGGATGGACGGACGGCATCGCGAGCCCCTACTACTGGCTGATGCTGCTGCCGGTGATGTCGGCGGCAACTTCCCTAGGGCTGGTCGGACTCGTGGCGGCCGTCGCCCTGGCTTGCGGCGCTTATCTTTCTCTGGTTCATTTCATTCCGCCGGAAGAGTACGTGCCCACCGACCAATGGCCCGTGGTGCTGTTGCGGACGCTGACTTTTCCGATAGCCGGGTTTCTCACTTACGAACTGCTTGAGGCGAATCGAGCGGCCACGCGCAAGGCGCAGATCGCGGCGGAACAATTGGCGGAGGCCAACCGAAGTTTACGGGAGGCGGAAGCGACGGTGCGCCGCACCGAACGGCTGGCCGCCCTGGGCCAGCTCTCGGCCGGGCTCGCGCACGAGTTGCGCAATCCCTTGGGTACGATGAAGACATCGGCGGAAATGCTGCTCAAGAACGTGGACGCCGATCAAGCCGTCGCTCGCGAAATGGCCGGTTTCATTTCTTCCGAAGTGGATCGCACCAATTCCCTGGTCACGCGTTTTCTCGACTTCGCGCGGCCGCTGGCGCTACGCTTGGAAAAGACCGACTTGACCGCGGTCATCGATCGAGCCGTGGCCGACGTCCAGAAACATGCGCCGCCGATCGAGGTGTCGATCCACAAGAACTACTCGCCCGATATTCCGGCATTCTTTCTGGACGGCCAATTTGTCGAGCGCGTAATGTACAACTTGCTGCTCAACGCGGCCCAAGCCAGCCCGCCCGGAGGGAGCGTCACGGTGAACACGAGACGAGTGGACGGAACCGTCGAGATCGGAATCATCGATCGCGGATCTGGAATCGAACCGGAGCACTTGGAGAATATTTTCAATCCCTTTTTCACCACCAAGGCAACCGGCGTCGGATTGGGGTTGGCCATTGTTTCAAAGATCGTCGATGAGCATGGCGGTAAGGTGTCCGTGGATAGCCGGCCGGGCGTAGGCAGCACCTTTCGAGTCTTTCTGCCCTTCCGTGAGACCCCAGAAGAGAGCGATTGATGAAAGCCACGGTTCTAGTGGTTGAGGACGAAGAGAAACTGCGGCGCGTGATCGAGCTGCAATTGAAAGAGGCGGGCCTCGAGGTGGAACAGGCCGGCAGCTCGGAAGAGGCGCTGAAGCTGGTGGATCGCGCCGACCTGATTCTGACCGACCTTCGATTGCCCGGGCTCAGCGGATTGGAGTTGCTGGCCGCGCTTCGCCGCCAGGATTCGCACACTCCGGTCGTCGTGATGACTGCGTTCGGCAGCATCGAGAATGCGGTGGAAGCGATGAAGGCCGGAGCGGTCGATTTCCTGCCGAAGCCGTTTTCGCTTGACCATCTCATGACCGTTGTGACCAAGGCGCTCGAACTGAGAACGCTGCGCGACGAGAATCGTGAACTGCGCGCCGAGCTGAGCCAACGTTACGAGTTCGACAACATCGTGGGGCGCAGCCAGGCCATGCGCGAAATCTTTGCCACCATTATGCGCGTCGCGCCCACCCGAGCCACGGTGCTGCTGTGCGGAGAGAGCGGAGTGGGAAAGGACATGATCGCTCGCGCCATTCATCATCACTCGCCGCGCGCGGATCGCCCGTTCGTCAAGATCAATTGCACGGCGCTGCCGGAGAACCTGATGGAGAGCGAGCTCTTCGGATACGAAAAAGGCGCGTTTACAGGCGCCAATCTCAGCAAGCCTGGGAAGTTCGAACAGGCCGACACCGGCACGGTTTTCTTGGACGAAATCGGCGACGTCCCCGGTTCCATCCAGGTGAAACTGCTTCGCATCCTTCAAGAGCGCGAATTCGAACGGCTGGGAAGCAACAAGACGCGCCACATCGATGTGCGGGTGCTGGCCGCCACCAACGTGGACCTGCGCGCGGCGTTGGAACAAGGCACTTTTCGAGAAGATCTGTATTACCGCTTGAACGTTCTTCCGCTGAACATTCCGCCGCTGCGCGATCGCAAGGAGGATATTCCATTTCTGGCGCAGCACTTCGTGAAGAAGTTGCGCAAGGATCTGGGCAGCCCGGTCGAATCCATCTCCGACGCGGGCATTGAGCGTTTGCTCGAGTATCATTGGCCCGGGAACGTACGGGAACTGGAGAATGTTATCGAGCGCAGCATGGTGCTGGCGTCGAATCCGGTGCTGGAAGCTACCGACATCAAGCTCGATACGGGGCCTCAAGCGCGTGTGGCCAGCGTCGATAATTTTCTGCCGGAAGGCATGACGCTCGATCAGTACGAGCAGTCCATTATTCGCGAGGCTCTGCATCGCGCCAGCGGAAATAAGAGCCAAGCCGCGCGGCTGCTAGGGCTGACGCGCAACGCGCTACGCTATCGACTGTCGCAAATGGGAATCGAATCTTGACGGCGCGCTAGGTCCGCTTAGCCCTCAAATACTGCTTCGGCCACGGCCCTTCTTGATGCAGTTCGTCGGCGGCGCGCAGCGGCCAATACGGATCGCGCAACAGCTCGCGCGCCAGAAATACCAGATCCGCTTGCCCGGTCCTGACGATGTGATCGGCTTGGGTCGGCGCGGTGATCAATCCCACCGCCGCGGTCAGCAGTCCGCTTTCCTTGCGAACGCGCTCGGCGAAAGGCACCTGATATCCCGGCCCCAGCGGCAGTTGGATATTGGGCACGTTGGCGCCGGAAGAACAATCGATCAGATCGACGCCCAGCGGCGCGAGCTGCTTGGCCAACTGGACGGAATCGTCTCCTGTCCAGCCGCCGTCCACCCAGTCGGTGGAGGAGATGCGCACGAAAAGCGGCAGGCCCGCGGGCCAGACTTGCCGTACGGCTTCGACCACCTCGCGCAGTATTCGCGTGCGGTTTTCGAAGGAACCGCCGTAGCGATCATTGCGAAAATTACTGAGCGGCGAGAGGAACTCGTGCAGTAAATAGCCGTGCGCCGAATGGATTTCGACGATCTTCGCTCCGGCCTCCAGCGCCCGGCGCGCAGCATCGGCGAACGCGCGGGTCACATTCGCGATGCCCTTTTCATCCAACATGCGCGGTTCGGGGGCCTTGTCGGAAAACGGCACGGCGCTGGGCGCGAAAATCGGCCGCCAACCTCCCTCGGATTCGTCCAGCGCGCGCATCCCTTTCCAGGGAACTTCGGTGCTCGCCTTGCGGCCCGCGTGCGCTATTTGCACGGCGGGAACCGCGCCATGTTCCTCGATGAAGCGGAAGATGCGAGACAGCGCCGGAATGTGATGGTCCGACCAAATGCCCAGGTCTTGTGGGCTGATCCGTCCCTCGGGCAGCACGGCCGCCGCTTCGGTAAACACCACGGCCGCTCCTCCCACCGCGCGGCTGCCCAGGTGCACGAAGTGCCAATCGTTGGCGAATCCGTCGACGCTCGAGTACTCGCACATAGGCGACACTCCGATGCGATTCCGCAAGCGAACCTCGCGAATCTGGAAGGGAGCGAAGAGGTGCGCCGGCTCCGTAGTCTGCCGGACCGGGGGCTTTTCCGTGACTGGTGACATTTCTTCCTCTTGTAGCATTTCCCGGCGCGAACAAGCAGCGCGGGAAATCTGATAAACTAACCCACCGATGCCACCCCTGCGCTTGATCGGGCGTGCTCGCCATCCCCGTCGAGGAAAATCTTGAGACAGAAACCCACGACGGTGGTGGCCATTTACCCCGGATCCTTCGATCCGATCACCAACGGCCACCTGGATTTGATCGAGCGCGGCTCGGCTTTGTTCGACAAGCTGATCGTCGCCGTCTTGCGCCACGACGAGAAGCAGGCGCTCTTCTCGGTGGAGGAGCGCGCCGAAATGCTCATCGAGGTGGTCACCTGCTTTAAGAACGTGGAAGTCGCCTCCTTTGACGGACTGCTGGTGGACTACGCCCGCCAGCGGGCCGCCAGCGTGATCCTGCGGGGCATTCGCGCCGTCTCCGACTACGAGTACGAACTTCAGATGGCGCTCATGAACCGGCGGCTCGGGCCGGACATCGAAACCGTCTTCCTGATGGCCGGCGAAGCGCACTCCTTCGTCAGCTCGCGGCTGGTCAAGGAAGTGATCCGGCTGGGCGGGAATATCTCGGGCCTCGTCCCGGCTTCGGTAGAGGGTAGACTAAGAAAAAGACTGTTAGGAGAACCCGGAGATCCTTGATGCCTTCCATGCAAGCCACCCTTGATTTAGCCGAGCGGATTTCGCGCATCAGCGAATCGTCCACCATGAAGGTCGCCGCCGAAGCCGACCGGCTGCGGAGAGAAGGGATCGACGTGGTCGATTTTGGCGCCGGGGAGCCCGATTTCCCGACGCCCGATAACATCAAGCAGGCCGCCACCGCCGCCATCGCCGCGAACTTCACCAAGTACACGCCCACCGGCGGCACTCTGGAATTGAAGAAGGCCATCTGCGACCGGCATCACGACGATTACGGAACCAACTACGCGCCGGGCGAGTGCATGGTGACGGTGGGAGGCAAGCACGCCATCTTCAACCTGATGCAGGCGCTGATCGGCGAAGGCGATGAGGTCATTATTCCCGTCCCTTACTGGGTCACCTACAAAGACGTCGTGACTTACGCAGGCGGCCGGTGCGTGTTCGTCGAAACGGACGAGAACGACGGTTTTCGCTTGACCGCCAACGCGATTGAGCCGCACATCACCGGCAAGACCAAGCTTCTGATTATCAACTCGCCGAATAATCCAAGCGGCGGCGTGCTTGATCGGGCGGAGTTCGAGAAGATCTATCAATTGGCAGCGAAACGCGGCGTCCGGCTCATGACGGATGAATGCTACTGCCGGTTCCTTTATGAAGACCAGCCTTTCTCCATCGCGTCGATGCCGGGCGCCAAGGAAAACGTGATTGTGGCGGGATCGCTGTCCAAAACTTATGCGATGACTGGATGGCGCATCGGCTTCGCGCTCGCCCCCAAGCCGCTCATCGATGCCATGCTGAAGCTGCAAAGCCACACTACGTCCAATCCCACCTCGATCTCTCAGAAAGCCGCTATCGAAGCGCTGCGCGGCCCGCAGGATTCCATCGGGATCATGTTGGCCGAATATCGCAAGCGCCGCGATTTCGTGGTCGAGCGGCTGCGTTCTATAGCCGGAGTCCGCATCGCCGAGCCGAAAGGCGCATTCTACGCCTATCCGAACATCGCGATCGGATTCCGCGACGGCATCTCCTCCGCCATGCAGTTCTCCGAGCGCCTGCTTGCCGAAGCCCATGTCGCTGTGGTTCCGGGGGAAGCCTTCGGCACCAGCGAGCACATTCGGATCTCCTACGCCACCTCGCTGACCGAGCTGGAGCGCGGTCTCGACCGGATCGAGCGTTTCATCCGTGCAGAATAGTCTGCCGCGCCGCCTTCCCACCAGATTTCTGGAAAAGGTCTGGGGCGCGGAAGACCTGATGCCTTGGTATCCCAGTTCCGAAAAGAAAATCGGGGAAGTCTGGTTTGAGGCCGATCTTCCGCTGTTGGTGAAATTCGTGTTCACCGCCGGACGGCTCTCGGTACAGGTGCATCCCGACGATACGTTCGCGGCGGCCCATGAGAAATCTCTCGGCAAGACCGAGATGTGGTACATCCTGCGCGCCGATCCTGGCGCCCAAATCGCTCTCGGCCTCCGCGAAAAGCTCAGCCGCGAACGGTTGCGCGAAGCGGCATTGTCCGGCGAGATCGAGGGTCTACTAAATTGGCAAAACGTGGAAGCGGGCGATGCGTTTTTTGTCCCCGCCGGCGCCGTGCACGCCATCGGCGCGGGACTCGCGATCTGCGAGATCCAGCAGTATTCCGACGTCACGTATCGGCTGTACGACTACGGCCGGCCGCGCGAACTGCATCTCGACAAGGCCATTCAAGTGGCTAACACCGAGCCCACCAGCGCTAAATCGGTCGGGCTTCCCATCGATTGCCCGTACTTTCACACCGAGCTGGCTCGGATCACTTCCCCTATACGCTACGTGCCCGCGGCCGACCGCTTTCACCTTCTGATCTTCGTGAGCGGATGGGGTGTCATCGGAACCGAACCGTTTCGAGAAGGCGAAGCGTGGCTGGTTCCAGAAGGGACCACCCCATTCACCATCGACCCATCGGCTCCGGTGAAATTCCTGCGCACCTGGGTTCCCTCGCCTTAGCCGATTCCCAACTCGTCCACTCGCTCCAACGGCGTGCCGCAGCGCCGGCAAATGATCGCCGCGCAATCGCCGCAGGCCAACGGGTCGGTTACGGCGAGGTTGCACCGCGGGCAGTAGAATTCGATTTCCGATCGCGTTGCTTCATCAGCCATTACTGTTTACACTAGCAACAGAAGCTGCGGCTCGTGACATTCCCTCGCGTTGCAACCGGTCTCCTGTTGGGGTTCCTGGTTTCTTGCAATTCTCAAACATCCCGGACGGTCTCGATCGGCGAGGCGTATGTGGGTCCCACCAGCTTGAGTCTCCATCAGGATTTGTCGGCCAAATCCGCAACCGCCGCGACGGTGAAGCACGGAGAAAAGCTTCAGATCCTGGAATACAGACACCGGCTGGTGAAGGTTCGGACCGATCAAGGCGTGGAAGCCTGGACCGATATGCGCCAGCTCCTGACTCCGGAGCAGATGGCGGACCTTCGCCGCACCGCTGAAAACTTGTCGCAGTATCCCACCCAAGGCGCCGCGACCGTTTTTGAGATGCTGAACGTGCACATCGAACCGAATCGTTCTTCTCCCAGCTTCTGGCAGGTTCCGGAGAACGCGAAGGTGGACGTGATCGGCCATAAGCTGACGCCGCGCTATCAGGCGCCTCAGATTTCCGCGCCTCCCGCCACGGCCAAGTCAGTTCCCCAACGGCATCGACGCCAGGCGCAAGCCCAGTCGCCGGCCAGGATCGGTCCGCCTCCGCCGCCCCCAGCGCCGAAGCTGCCGGACAATTGGATCGCTCTCTCCGTTCCGCGCGCGCAAACGCTCGCGCCCGCCGCGCCCTCAACCGAGCAGAAGCCGGCCGCCCCAGTCCCGATGGATGACTGGAGCCTGGTCCGCTCCGCCGACTCCAAAGTAGGTTGGGTGCTGACGCGAATGCTCAGCATGGCCATCCCCGACGAAGTCGCGCAGTATGCCGAAGGCCATCGCATTACGTCATATTTCGCTCTGGGGCAATCGAAGGAGGGCGACACGGTCAAGAACGATTGGCTTTGGACCACGATTACCAAGGGGCTGGAGCCGTACGAGTTCGACAGCTTCCGCGTTTTCGTCTGGAGCCACAAACACCACCGTTACGAGACCGCCTACATCGAGCGCAACGTGACGGGTCGCTTTCCGGTGGAGGTGAGCAACGCTAACGGCGTACCCGGCTTCTCGCTCATCCTCGAGGATGGGCATGGGCAGCTGCTACGAAAGACCTACTCATTCGAAGGTTTCCGCATTCGAATGGTCCATAAAGAGCCCTATGTAGCGCCCCCGCAAATTTACACCTCCAAGCCGGCGGCTATCGCGGCGGGTCAACAATCGCCTCCGGCGCGCTCCTCCTGGTATCGCCGGTTCAAGGATCGAGTGCGGCTTCTGTTTCGGTAGCCGCGCTATTTGCGCCGGCCGGCTTTCGGCACAAGTTTGATCTCGAACAATTTGGGCCACAGCTTTCCCGTGACGAACAAGCGATTGCCGAGGACATCGTACGCGATTCCGTTCAGCACCGCGCCGTTGTCGAGGTGATCGGCATCGCTAACCAGACCCGCCAGATCGATCCACCCGAGCACTCGTCCATCGGCGGGCGAGATGCGCGCGATGCGATCCGTCTGCCAGATATTCGCGTAGATTTCGCCTTGCACGTACTCCAGTTCGTTAAGATACGTAATCTGCTTTGCGCCATCGTGAACCGTGATGCGCCGTTTCTCTTGCAGACTCTCCGGATCCCAGATGCGAATTTGGGACGTGCCGTCGCTCATGTAAATCTGCTGGCCATCGTTGGCGAGCCCCCAGCCTTCGCCGGAATAGTTGAACGGCCGCAAACGGCGAAAGGTGGACTGATCGTACACAAAGCCGGTTTCAGAACGCCATGTCAGCTCCAGGATCTGCTGGTTAAACACCGTGATGCCCTCGCCGAAATACTGGGAGTCCAAGTGGGTCTCTTGAAGCACTTCGCCGGTTTCGAGTTTTACTTTGCGCAAAGTCGACTGGCCGTTCAAGCCCGTTCCTTCGTAGAGGAAGCCGGCGCGAAATTCGAGCCCTTGCGTGAACGCGCCGCGATCATGAGGATATACGTGGACAACCTGATATCCGTATTGAGGCGTCTGCGGGGCCGCGGCTGCGCAACCCGCCATCAACAATAAGGCGATTCTTCTAAGCATGCAGCAACACCTTTAGCACGCCCGGAGCGGCCGCCCGCCGGAACGCTTCTCGCGCCCTCGCGAGCGGGATCACTTCCGAAATCAAGGATTCGACTTTCACCCGGCCGGTCTCGAGCAGCTTCAACGCTGGCTCGAATCGCCCGCAGCGCGAGCCCACCAGCGTGATCTCGTTGACGATAACAGGGGCCGTATCCAGGCGCACCAGTCCGTGCATTGTGGATTTCAGAATCACGGCGCCGCGGGGTTTAGTCATGGTGATAGCTTGCCGCAGACCGGCGCTCGATCCGGTTGCATCCACCACCCACTGGTACGCGGCCTGGGGCGTCTTCTTCCGAATCATCCTGGTATCGATATCCAGATCCGCGGCGATTCGCAGCTTCTCTTTATGCCGTCCGTATTGATGAACCTCCGCCCCGTGCGCCTTCAGAACCTGGCCGACTAACAATCCTAGCTTGCCATCGCCGAGCACGGCGACAACGGCGCCGCGAGGAATGGTCGCCTGATCTAGAATTTCGCAGGCCGCCGCGAGCGGTTCGACAAATACGGCGTGCCCGATTGCGATCTTCTTAGGGATGCGGTGCAAGTTTCGCTCCGGCAGCGTCAGCAATTCCCGAAAAGCTCCCGGATGTTTCACTATGCCCAGCACCTTTCGTTTCGGGCAATGCCGGCCCAGGCCCTGCGCGCACCACTCGCATCGCCCGCAAGCCAGGTTGATCTCGCCCACCACACGCTCGCCGATCCACGTTCGGTCGTCCGCTTCCAAAACCTCGCCGACGAACTCGTGTCCCGGCGTTCCTCGAAATCCGTAATAGCCCCGCTGGAGTTCCAAATCCGTGTTGCAGATGCCGGCCTGAAGCATCCGAATCAAAGCCGAGCCGGGCGGACGGCGCGGCGGAGCTTCGCTGCGCACCGAGACGGAACGGTTTTCGAGACGAACGGCGAGCATATCGTGGATACTTTAATCATGCTAGCGGAGTTGGCCTGCTTTGAGCAGAAGTGCCGCGCGCGTTTCGCGCTCACGGAGGTCATTTATAATTGCCCGGACTGCGGCGGTCTGCTCGAAGTGGCATTCACGGAGAAGTTGCTCGATCCGGACGTGTGGCGGAAGACTTGGCGCGAACGGCGAATGTCAAACGACGCGCTCGATCAAAGCGGCGTGTGGCGCTATCGCGAACTGCTACCCTTCGATGGTCAGCATCATCTGGCTGTGTCGTTGCGTGAGGGCAACACGCCTTTGCTCGACGCTCCGCGCGCGGCGTCTTACGGCGGGCTGGACCGACTTACGTTCAAGCACCAGGGTTTCAATCCGACCGGATCGTTCAAAGACAACGGCATGACGTGCGGCGTGACACAGGCCTTGCGGCTCGGCCGGAAGCGCGTGGCGTGCGTTTCAACGGGCAACACGTCGGCGTCCATGGCGGCCTATGCCAGCGCCGCTGGACTCGATTCCATCGTCTTTCTTCCGCACGGCAACATCTCCTATGGAAAGCTGGCGCAAGCCTTGGAATACGGGGCCAGGACGCTCGAGGTGGAAGCCAACTTCGATCAGATCCTCGCGCTGGTGCGGGTGCTGGCCGACCGCCTGGGCATTTATTTGTTGAATTCCATCAATCCGTTTCGCATTGAAGGACAGAAAAGCATCATTTTCGAAATGCTGGACCAGCGCGATTGGAACCCTCCGGATTGGATTGTGTTGCCGGGCGGCAACCTCGGCAACGCCTCGGCTTTCGGAAAAGCTTTGCGCGAATTGCGCGATTTCGGATTCATCCACAAGCTGCCTCGGCTGGCTATCGTACAAGCCGAGGGCGCTGCACCGTTCTACGATTTCGTGCGCCGCGGCGGCGAGTTCGCCTGCGTTCCCGATCCCAAGACGCTGGCCACCGCGATTCGCATCGGCGATCCGGTGTCGTGGCCGAAAGCTTTGCGCGAGCTCACGGCGTCTGACGGTACGGTGGAGCAAGTAACCGAGCAGGAGATTGCCGACGCCAAAGCCGTCATCGGGCGCTGCGGAATCGGCTGCGAGCCTGCCTCCGCGGCGACCTTGGCGGGCATCCGCAAGCTCACCTGCTCAGGGACCATCCGCGCGAGCGACGACGTCATCGCCGTGCTGACAGGGAATGTTTTGAAGGATCCGGATTACATCTATCGCTACCATACCGGCCAGTTGCAGGATCCGGAAGGTAAGACGCTGAAGGCGCAATTCGCCAATCGGCCCGTGGTTACGCCGAACGATCCGGACGCGATTGCCCGGATACTGGAAAGTTGACTAGGAAATTACCGGCCGCGGCGTCCGCCCCCGCCTTCACGCCGCCCGCCTCGGTCGCCGCCGCCGCCACCACCGCCGCGGCCCTCGCGCGGAACCATCGGGCGCGCTTCGTTAACCACCAGCGCGCGGCCCATGAGGTCGCGGCCATTGCATGCCTCCACAGCGCGATTGGCGGCGCCGTCATCGTTGATTTCGACGAACCCGAACCCGCGGGCCTCTCCGGTGAATCGATCCCGCATTACGTTGACGCTGTCTACGCTGACTCCCGCCTGCGTAAAGAAATCCGTGATATCGGCTTCGGTTGCCGAATAGGGCAGGTTCCCTACGAAAAGTTTCATTGAAAGCTCCTTGACATTGCTACAGAGGCAGGTTTACGACCGGGGACCCGAAAACGAAAGTGGGACTTGCACCGAGGGGAAAGACTGACTCCGAATACACTACTTTAGTCTCCCAAAATCGCGACAGAGTGTCAAAAATGGCCGGGCCGGCTGCCTATCGCGGCGTAATGAGGCCGCCGAGTTTGTCCTGCTCCGAAGCTGCGGACCGCGGAAATCGCGGCGAAAATGCCTCCAGATATTTCAGCCCCGAGCCGGTGTTGAAAAGCACGATCCGCTGGTCCCGCGTCAAGAAGCCGGACTTGAGCAATTTCTTCAAACCCGCCACGCAAGCGCCGCCTTCGGGAGCGGCAAAGATTCCCTCGTGAGCGCCCAGCTCGAGGCTGCCATCCAGCAATTCTGAATCGCTGACCGCAATGGCCGTGCCGCCGCTTTTGCGAATCGCATCCAGCATCAGAGCGTCGCCGAGCGGCTTCGGCACGCGCAACCCCGCGGCCACGGTGTGGGCGTTCTCCCAGAATTGGCTCTTCGATTCGCCGCGTTCGAACGCGCGCACCACCGGCTGACAGCCTTCGGCCTGCACCGCGATCATTTTCGGCCTTTTGCTCGAAATCCATCCCAGAGCTTCCATCTCTTCGAACGCTTTCCACATTCCGATGAGTCCGACTCCTCCGCCGGCCGGATAAAAAATCGCGTCCGGCAATGTCCAACCCAACTGCTCCGCCACTTCGTAGCCCATGGTCTTTTTGCCTTCGATCCGATAAGGCTCCTTGAGCGTGCTGACATCGAACCAGCCCTCGGCGTCCTTGCGTTCCGCGACCATGCGGCCGCAATCGCTGATGAGACCGTCCACCAGCGTCACGTTCGCTCCGAACGCCAGGGAGTCTATGTAGTTCGCCTGCGGCACATCGCGCGGCATGAAGATGTGCGCTTCGATTCCGGCCGCGGCCGCATAAGCCGCCAGCGCGCTGCCAGCATTCCCGGCCGTCGGTATCGCCAATTTGCCGATGCCGAGTTCCACGCACATCGACACGGCGCACGAGAGGCCGCGCGCCTTGAACGAGCCGGTGGGATTCAGACCTTCGTCCTTCACCCAAAGATCCGCCGCTCTCAGATGATCGCCGAGTTTTCTTGCCCGGATCAGCGGCGTCATGCCTTCGCCGAGCGAGACGACGGACTCGCGATCTCGCACCGGCAGCACGGGAGCGTATCGCCACATGGTCGGCGGACCTTTCGCGATGTCGTCGCGGCTCCAGTTCGCTTGAGCTTTTTCCAGATCGTAACGAACCAAAAGCGGTCCGCCGCATGCGCATAGGTTGTGGACCTGGCCGGCTTCCCGTCTCTGCCCGCAGACGCTGCATTCCAAATGCGTGAGCGTGCTCATAGGTGAAGTTCGATCATAGCAATCCAACCGAGCAGCTACGACGTGCGAAATTGAAAGGAGTGGTTCAGCGCTCATCCGGGAAGCGCGCTCCGGCCTCGCGATCCGCGGGCCGCCGGCGTCCGCGCGGTAGTTTGCCGCGCAAGATCGTTATCGCCGTTCTCTGTTTCGCAGTCGGGTTATATTTGGCGGCCGCATTGTGCGTCCTCGCGCTGCGCTGGATCAACCCGCCCACGACGATGGTCCAGATCGAGCGGCGTGTCGAAGCTATGCGGGCGCATCGTCCGTACCAGAAGCGCTATGAGTTCGTCCCGTTGCGCCGAATTTCCCCCGACTTGCAGCATGCCGTGATCGCGGCCGAGGACGGAAGGTTTTTCGAGCACCATGGCTTCGACTGGATTGAGATGCAGAAAGTGCTGGAGGACGACCTCCGGCGTGAGAAGCTCGGCCGCGGCGGGTCCACCATCACTCAGCAACTTGTCAAAAATCTGTTTCTCACCACCGAGCGCTCTCTGATTCGTAAAGGAGTCGAGTCTTCGGTAGTTCCGCTGGTCGAGGGGCTGCTCGTCAAGGACCGCATTCTGGAGCTGTATCTGAACGTCATCGAATGGGGACCCGGAATCTACGGCGCGGAAGCGGCTTCCGAGTATTACTACCATGCTCCCGCCTCGGCGATTAGGCGCGAACAGGCGGCGCGGATGGCGGCCATCATTCCTTCGCCGCTCAAGAGAAAACCGGCGCGGATGAATCAGTATAGCGAGGAGATCCTCAATCGGATGGCGAAAACCGGCTGGTAATCAGACGAGCGCGCTCAGCGCGGCGCGCAGTCTGTCGAGATCATCCTGGTTGTTGTAGAAATGCGGCGACACGCGCAGATGACCGCGCCGCGCCGCCACCAGCACGCGTTGCTCCTGGAGCGCGCGCGCCAGAGCGGATACATCGCGGTTTTCGAATCGAGCGGCGACGATTGAAGACGCGTATTCCTCCACGCGCGCGCCCAGCCCGCGCAGAATCTCGCGCGTCTTCGCGGCCAAGCCGAGAACTCGTTCCTCGATCGCGTCCGGGCCCGTTTCCAGCATCAAGTCGATGGAAGCTTCCATGGCGTAGAGCAGCGCGAACGGCGGCGAGCCTCCTTCGTATTTTTCGGCGTCGGAGGGGAGCTCCGGAATGCCATGGTGAAGGTTGTCCACGTTGCGCCAGTCTTTATGGCTGCGCCACCCGATCGCGTTCGGCCGCAGCCAGGCGCGCACCTCGGGACGCACGTACAGGAACCCGGCGCCGTTCGGCGATAGCATCCATTTGTATCCGTGTACCGCCACCAGATCCGCCTGGATCCGGCTGGCGTCGAAGCGCAACGCGCCCACGCTCTGCGTTCCGTCCACGAACAACAGCACCCCGCGAGGGCGCAAAAACGCGGCGAGTTCGGCGAGCGGCGGCGCAAACCCGGTATTGTAATTCACCGAGCTGATGACGACCAAACGAGTGTTCGCGCGCACCGAATCGTATAAGCGCTCCCACGGGCACTCGATCACCTCCACGCCGAACCGCTCCAACATGACCGGGGCGTAGAAATTGTTCGGGAACTCGTGCTCGAGCGTGATGACGCTGTCGCCCGCGCGCCAATCCATGCCGCCGAGAAGAATGCCAAGCGCGGTGGAAGCATTCTGGACAAATGCGATATCCCTCGGGGAACAGCCAATCAACTGGCCGATCTTCGCGCGCAGACGGTCCATGTCGTCGAACCAGGCGAGAAAATCCCAACAGGCGTATTCGTCGCGGCGCGCGAAGTGTTCCGCGACCGCGTTGGTGGCGCGCCGGGGCATCTGGCCGAAAGTCGCGGTGTTCAAGTAGGTCCAGCGCGCGAGCGAGGGGAATTCGTCCCGGATGGCGTCCCAATCCGCGTTCATGAGCATTGGATTATCAGTGTAACTTAAGTGAAATTGCGCGTTGCCGCGGTGGTCCGCTAGATTGGGAGTGGAGGAATGGGTGAGTGGTTGAAACCGGCGGTCTTGAAAACCGTTAGCGGGGTAACTCGCTCGGGGGTTCGAATCCCTCTTCCTCCGCCATAATATTTAACTCCGACGAGGCCAGTGGCTCGCGGAAACGATTTTAACTACTCGGATTTGAGCTTTCGCGCCCGGAGCCGCTAGAATGAAATCTGATTGGGAGGTCGTCTAATGGTAAGACTGCAGACTCTGGATCTGCGTATCGGGGTTCGAGTCCCTGCCTCCCAGCCATGCTTTGTGAAAGGAAGTCATCAATGAAGGTTCTCAGCTTGTTTCTGTTCTTGGCCCTGTTTCGCCCGGCGATTGCGCAAGACGCGGCGGGGGCGTCCAACCAGCCTTCCAAGGACGTAGACGACGGGTTAAGGGCTCGCGTGACACAGTTTTACCAGTCGTTTATAGCCGGAAAGTTCAACGACGCCTACACGATGGTTGCGCCCGAGTCTCAAAACGCTTTCATCGAACAAGGCAAGGCGGAGTACAAGGAATGCGAGACGACCAAGATCGATTACTCCGACAATTTCACCAAGGCCGCCGTGAACGATACATGCAAAGGCGAGTGGCATTGGCAAGGGCACACTTCGCCGGCCGTGCTTCCGATCTTGAGTCATTGGAAACTTGTCAACAATCAATGGTATTGGTATTACGTCAAGCCCAAGACCGTTCCCAATCCTTTCGCGCCCAACGGAGTTACCGTATTGCCGGATGAGCCCGATACCAATGCGAGCAACGTTTCCATCCCGAAGGATATGCACATCGCGGCGCTCAGCATCCTAAACAAGGTGCGCGTTGACAAAAGCACCGTGACTCTTCGCGCAGACAGCTCCTCCAAGGACGAAGTTCAAGTGCACAATGACATGCCGGGAGAAATCAACCTGGTGCTGGCACCCAGTCCCCTGGCGGGCTTGAGGGTTACCCCTTCCAAAAATCGGTTGAAGGCGAACGAGTCATCCTTGCTGACCTTCGAATACAGCCCCGACGATAAGAGCATCACTTGCGGGGATTGCGCGTCACGCATTCGCCGAGCGTGGGTACAGTTGAC
>Ga0302325_10016858_pt1 | contig 15459 bp, 12 predicted proteins | sample Palsa_T0_2_FD_201948 | JGI IMG/M metagenome (GOLD analysis project Ga0302325, IMG submission 201948) | Peat permafrost microbial communities from Stordalen Mire near Abisko, Sweden - Palsa_T0_2 | ecosystem: Environmental > Terrestrial > Soil > Palsa > Peat permafrost | place: Sweden: Abisko...
GGCTTCGAGCCAGACCAGGGAGCTCACGACCCCGGCGTCGCAGATGTCGCCCGCCGCCGCCGCCGCCGCCGCCGTCCACGCCGCCGGCCCCCGGGCCTGCACGCCGGCCACGGGCGCCCGCATCCCGCGCTTGGCCTCGGACTTGGTGCGTCGGATGGCAGCCAGAATGGTCGCCGCCCCTTCGAGCACAGCCGGGTCCCCGTCGGCCGCCGCGGCCAACTCGTCGACCGTCGGCCACGCCGCCCGGTGGATGGATCCCTCCTGCCACCAACTCCAGACCTCCTCGGTCACGAAGGGCATGAACGGTGCCAGCAGTCGTTGCACCACCGACAGCGCCAGCCGCAACGTGAGCCTCGCCGAGTCGGATCCCCCGTACGCCCGACCTTTGACGAGCTCGAGGTAGTCGTCACAGAAGTCCCAGAAAAACTCCTCCGTCCGCTCCAGCACCCGGGCGTAGTCGTAGCCATCGAAGGCCTCGGTCGCGCCCTCCACCAGGGTGGCCAGCCTCCGCAACAACGACAGGTCGATCGGCTCGGTCACCGCCGCCCCGGCGGACGGGTCGCCGAAGCCCAAGGTGAACTTGGACGCATTGAGCAATTTGATGGCCAGGCGCCGGCCGACCTTGAACTGGTTGACCTCCACCGCGGTGTCGGTCCCGGGCCGCCCGGAGCACGCCCAGTAGCGGACGGCGTCGGAGCCGTGCTCTTCGAGGACGTCGATCGGCGTCGCCGCGTTGCCCTTGGACTTGCCCATCTTCTTGCGGTCGGCATCGAGGATCCAGCCGTTGATGCTCGTGTGCGCCCACGGCAGGGTGTCGTGCTGGTAGTGGGATCGCACCACCGTGTCGAACAACCACGTGCGGATGATGTCGTGACCCTGCGGCCGCAGGTCCATGGGAAATGTTCGGCCGAACAGATCCGGATCGTCCTCCCACCCGCACACGATCTGCGGGGTGAGCGAGGAGGTCGCCCACGTATCCATCACTTGCGTGTCGCCGGCGAAACCCCCGGGCCGGTCCCTCTGGTCGGCGCCGTAGCCGGGGGGCACATCGGTCGAGGGATCGAGCGGGAGCGACTCCTCCGACGGCACGATCGGATGATCGTGATCGATCTCGCCGTGGTCGCCGATCGGATACCACAACGGGAACGGCACGCCGAAGAACCGTTGGCGGCTGATGAGCCAGTCCCCGTTGAGCCCCTCCACCCACGAGTCGTAGCGGTGCTTCATGGGAGCCGGGTGCCAGTTGAGCGCCGCGGCGCGGTCGTGGAGGATTGCCCTCAGCTCGGCCGATCGGCCTCCGTTGCGCAGGTACCACTGGCGGCTGGTCACGATCTCGAGCGGGCGGTCCCCGTTTTCGTAGAATTTGACCGCGTGGCTGATCGGCTTCGGTTCGCCGTCCAACTCGCCGGCGTCCCGCAACAGTTCGACGATCCGGGTCTGCGCTTGTTTGATCGTCTTGCCGGCCAACTCGGCGTAGGCGGCGCGGCCGCTGTCGGTCACGATCCAGGCAGGTGTGTCGGCCTTGATGCGCCCGTTGCGCTCGACGATCGAGCGCACGGGCAGGTCGAGCTCGCGCCACCATGTCACGTCGGTCGCGTCGCCGAACGTACAGATCATGGCGATGCCCGAGCCCTTGTCGGGCTGGGCCAACTCGTGGGGGAGGACAGGGACGGCTACGTCGAAAAGCGGCGAGACGACCGTTGAACCAAACAGTCCGGCGTAGCGGGCATCGTCGGGGTGGGCGACGAGCGCGACGCAGGCCGGTAGCAACTCAGGTCGGGTCGTCTCGATGAAGACCTTGGTGCCGTCCTCAAGCCCGAATCCGTAGCGGTGGTATGCGCCGGCTTGCTCACGGTCCTCGGCTTCGGCTTGGGCGACGGCGGTCTGAAAGGTGACGTCCCATTGGGTGGGAGCTTCGGCCGCGTAGGCCTCGCCCCGAGCCAGGTTGCGCAGGAAGGCGCGCTGGCTCACTCGCCGGGCGTGGGGCCCGATCGTCGTGTAGGTGAGCGACCAGTCGACGGAGAGTCCGACGCGACGCCAGAGCGCCTCAAACGTCTTTTCGTCCTCGGTCGTGAGCGCCACGCACAGCGCCACGAAGTTGGGGCGGGAGCAACTGACCTTGGCCTTGGGGTCGGGTTTCGCCGGTGGCGAGAAGGAGGGGTCGTAGGGCAGCGACGGATCGCACCGGACGCCGTAGAAGTTTTCGACGCGCCGCTCGGTCGGCAGCCCGTTGTCGTCCCACCCCATCGGGTAGAAGACCTCCGCCCCTCGCATCCGGTGATATCGGGCGATCGAGTCGGTCTGGACATACCCGAAGACCGAACCCATGTGGAGGGAGCCCGAGACCGTCGGCGGCGGCGTGTCGATCGCGTAGATCTCGTCGCGGGTTCGCGTGCGGTCGAAGCGATAGATGCCGTCGCTGTCCCACGTCGTCGACCATCGCTCTTCGAGGCCGTCGAGGCTCGGCCGGTCGGGCATGTCGGTGGGGCTCACGGCCGTCGAGCGTACCCGTGGCCCACGCCCGGGCGCCCCCTCGTTAAACCGAGATGGTGAGTCCGCCGATCTGGGCCTTGAGCAGTGACCTGCGCTTGTCGGCGCGCGTCGAGACCGCGGTGGTCGACTCGGGAGGCACGTCGAGCGAGATCGGTCCCAGCGGGCTGTCGAGCCCGACGTCGAGGCCGGTCGTTGTCGGCGCCAGCGGTGCGCACGACGTGCTCCCGTCGAGGGAGATACCCGTGCAGCCTCCGCCGACTCCTACGGCAACGCTGGCGTTGGCCAGGTCGAGGTTGGTGCTGAGGGCCACTTGGATGAGCGCCGAGTTGCCCGACCCGCCCGGAGGAGTCTTGTCGGTGCCGGGTCCAGATTCCCTGAAATTGCAGCCATCGGGGCAGAAGCTGACCGCCGGAGGATAGAAGGGCTGCCCCGGGCCTCCGCGACCGAAGCCGTCCGTGGAGCCGAACTCCGCGACGGCCCGGCTGGGTGCGTCGCCGGTCGGCGAGGCCTCCGCGGCGAGTTGTGTCACGACGATGGGCGGCCCGGCTGCGACGGACCCGCCGTTGTGCGTTTTCACCGGCGCGGGGTTGTTGCCGCTGCTCATGAGGCCCGCCGTGATGAGCCCGATGACGAGGACGGCGGCAGCACTGAGCGCGACGGCACGCGCGAGCATCCCGGTGGCCCGTGTCCCCCCGAGCACGAGGACCGCCCCCCGACGGGCGTGGCGGGCGCCGGCAAATGCCAGCTGGTATTTGGCGAGCGTCAGCGCACCGAGTGCAGCGGGGATCGGCAGGGCGATCCCGCGCAGCGACGCGCCCACATCGGCGAGCTCGGCCGCTCGCGCTTGGCAGTCCAGGCACCCAGCCAGATGGGCGGCCACAAGGTCGGCGCTGCGCCCCGTCAGCGAGCCGGCCGCCGCCGCACCCAGCAGGCGGGTCGTCTCGAGGCAGGCCGGCGGCGCGCCGCTGCGCACGTGAGCTTGGAGGTAGCGCTCGCGCAGGGCGTTGCGCGCGCGGTGGGCGAGTTGGCTGGCGCCGGTCGGGGTGAGCCCCATGTTGTTGCCGACCTCGCGGGTCGCCAGTCCTTCGACTTCGCTCATCCACAACACGGACCGCCACCGCTCCGGGAGTGAACGGAAGGCCTCCGCGATCAGCGCCGCGTCGACGGCGTCCATGAGGTGCTCACTCGGCCCGGGTGACGTCGACGGTGGCTCGCTCGACTCCGCCTCCGGATCGGGTTGCACCCGAGCGTGGTGACGGTTGTGGTCCATGACAGCGTTGCGGGTGCTGGTGAGCAGGTAGGGCCGGAACGGCACCACGGGGCTCAGCCGTCCGGTCGCGAGCGCGGCGAGAAGTTTGGTGAAGGCCTCCGACACGGCGTCGGCCGCGTCCTCGGGGCTCGAGGCGACCGCTTGCGCGACCCGCCACGCCGCAGCAGCGTGACGGCGGTACAACACCTCGAAGGCGTCGGCGTCCCCACGGCTGGCGCGGCCCGCCAACTCGACGTCGTCGAGCTCATCGAGGACTATCTCAACGTCCCGGCTACGAAGAGCCACGAGCCTCCGGTTGGGCAGCTGCTCCCCGAGAGGGAACGGCCGCAACTTCACATCTTCGCTCACGGACGACGCGTTCCTGCCAACCGCAACCCCGCGGCCCCCCGATTCGAGCGATTCGGGTGAGTATGCCGGATTTGACGCCGGCTCTCCACCCGCGTTCGCTTGTCCGGTGGCCCGCACTCGACGCTCCGGCCGTCCGCCGTTGCCGCCCGGGTTCGGAACCATCTGGACAACTGTCGCCCTCGACCTCGTCGGCTTCGGCATCGTCCTACCCGTCCTGCCCCTCTACGCCCGGCGGTACCACGCCAGCGCGGCCACCGCCGGCGCGCTCGTCGCCGCCTTCTCGCTCGCGCAACTGCTGGCATCGCCGATGTGGGGCCGGGTGTCTGACCGCGTGGGCCGCAAGCCCGTCCTCATCGTGTCGCTTGTCGGCACGGCACTGGGCAGCCTCCTGACCGGCCTCGCCGCCGGCCTCCCCCTCCTCTTCGTGGGTCGCCTCGTCGACGGCGCCTCGGGGGCGAGCGTCTCGGTGGCTCAAGCGTCGGTGGCCGACCTCGCCCCGCCCGACCAGCGAGCTCGTCTCTTCGGTTTGCTCGGCGCCGCCTTCGGCATCGGCTTCGTGCTGGGTCCCGCCATCGGTGGTCTCCTCGCGCCGATCGACCCGCGGTTGCCGTTCTTCGCGGCCGCGCTGGTTGCCGGCGTCAACGCCATCGTCGCCGTCCGTCGCCTTCCCGAGACGAAGCCGGCGAACATGTCCGTTACGACCCCGACCGTCGCGCCGACTCGAGTCGGAAGAGACGCGGCCTGGCGGGCACCGGGTGTGCTCACCATGATCGGCGTGTCGTTCCTGTCCCTGATTGCGTTCAGTGCATTCGAGGGAACGTTTGCGCTCTTCGGGCAGGAGCGATTGGGCTTCCACGAGTCGTCGGCCTATGCGGTCTTCTTCATCATCGGCGTGCTCATTGCCTTCGTCGAAGTGGGCCTCGTCCATCCCGTCGTCGCCAAGATCGGTGAACGCGGCGCGCTGCAAAGCGGGCTCATCCTCAACGCCGCCGGCCTCGCGCTGTTGCCCGTTGTGCACGATCGATGGTGGCTAGCCCCGAGCCTTGTGCTCCTCACCGCCGGCCAGGGTCTGATCACGCCCACGTTGAGCTCGACGGTCGCGGGCCAGGTCGAACATCAGCGCCGCGGCGAAGTGCTCGGCATCCAGCAGTCGGTGGGGGGGTTGGCGCGCGTCATCGGTCCCATTGCCGGGGGACTGCTCCTCGGACATCTCGGCGTCGGTTGGCCCTACATCGGAGGGGCGATGCTCGTCGTCATCGCGGCAACCGGCTTGGCCCTGTCGCCGCGCGCCCCCGTCATTCCCGGGGAGCCGACCGCCGACGACGATGCCCCGCAGGAACGGCCCATCGCCTGAGCGACGGTCGGTGGCGTGACGGCTACGTTCCCCTATGTTACCGTTCAGTAACATGACCGACTTTTCCCTCGACCTCAACGAGGATCAACTCCAGATCCAGAAGTGGGTGCACGACTTCGCTGAGAACGTCGTCCGCCCGGCAGCGTCCGAATGGGACGAACGGGAGGAGACCCCGTGGCCCATCATTCAGGAGGCGGCCAAGGTCGGGTTGTACTCGCTGGACTTCGTCAGCCAGTGCTTCATGGACCCGACCGGCATCCTGCTGCCCGTGGTGCAGGAGGAGATGGCGTGGGGCGATGCCGGGATCAACCTGGCCATCTTCGGGACGACGTTGGCCGTCGCCGGGATCTTTGCCAACGGCACGCCTGAGCAGATCGGCGAGTGGCTGCCCGCATGTTTCGGCACGCCCGACGACATCAAGATCGCCGCCTTCGGAGTGAGCGAGCCGGACGCCGGTTCGGACGTCAGCTCGCTTCGCAGCCGCGCCGTGTACGACGAGGCCAAGGACGAATGGGTGCTCAACGGCACCAAGACGTGGATCACCAACGGTGGCATCGCCAACACCCACGTGCTCGTGCTGTCGGTCGAGCCTTCGCTCGGTTCGCGGGGCCAGGCCAGCTTCGTCGTGCCCGAGGGGACGCCCGGTATTCGCCAGGGCCAGAAGTTCAAGAAGATGGGTATTCGGGCCAGCCACACCGCCGAGGTCATCCTCGAGGATTGCCGCGTGCCGGGGCGCTGCCTGCTCGGCGGCAAGGAGAAGCTCGACGAGAAATTGGCGCGGGCGCGTGAGGGCAAGTCATCGTCGGGTCAGGCTGCTATGGCGACGTTTGAGGCCAGCCGTCCGACGGTCGGCGCTCAGGCGGTCGGCATTGCGCGCGCCGCGTATGAGTACTCGCTGGACTATGCCAAAGAGCGCGTCCAGTTCAAGCGGCCGATCATCGAAAATCAGGCGATCGCCTTCAAGCTGGCTGACATGAAGACGCGCATCGACGCGTCGCGTCTCCTCGTTCACCGTGCCGCATGGATGGGCCGCAACGGCAAGAAGTTCGAGGCCGGCGAGGGCTCGATGTCGAAGCTGTTTGCCGGCGAGACGGCCGTGTGGGTGACCGAGCAGGCGATCCAGATTCTCGGCGGCTATGGCTACACACGCGACTACCCGGTCGAGCGGTGGCACCGTGACGCCAAGATCTACACGATCTTCGAGGGGACCTCGGAGATCCAGCGGCTCATCATCAGCCGCGCCATCAGCGGCGTCCACATCCAATAGCTCTACCTGACGTGGGATGAGGGCGCCGACGACGGTGTGGCCGAGGTCGTCGAGATCGACTCCGATGGGACTGTCTTGGTTCGCGTGCTGCCGGGGCCGGCCGCCGACCATCTCGATCTCATCGATTCGAGCGCCAACCACTGACGGCGCGACTGCGCCACTCGTCGGCCTGTGCGTCGAGGAGGTCGTCAACGAACTTGGCGAGCGCCCCCCCAGCGTTGCCAGCCAAAGAGGTAGCGTCCGCTGTGTCCACGAGGTGCGAAGGGGAGAAGGAGATGCCTGGGTTCCCTGCCATTGCTCACGTGGCCCTAACGGTTACGAGCCTCGAACGGAGTGTGCCTTGGTACAAGGATCTGTTCGGCTCGGACCCAATCCTTGAGGAGGACACAGGTCCGTTCCAGCGCGTCGCTTGGCTTACCGACGGCACAATCGTTGGCCTAACTCAGTTCCCTGACTTGGACAGCACTGAGCCGTTCAACGAGCGGCGGCCGGGGCTCGATCATCTGGCTTTCGGCTGTGCCAACCGCGATGAGTTAAAGGCATGGCAAATCCGTCTTAACGAACTCGGCATCCCCAACAGTGGCATCGTGGACACGCCTTCGTACTCGGCATTGTCGTTTCGAGATCCCGACAACATCGCACTTGAGTTCTTCGCACCCCGGGGCTGACACCGGCGAAGTATCCGACTGCTTATAGGCCCGAAGGCAGGCACATCTTCGGTTCGCACCGGCCCCCTGGTCGCCCCTGCTCGAGAGCGTAAGTTACGGGTGATGCTCGACTTCGCCGCCTATCTGCGCCGGATAGGGCTGGACCCGGCGGGCTCACCCACTTGGCAGACCATCCATCGCTCTCACGCAACGACGATCCCGTTCGAGAACCTCGACTCGCACCGGCGAGGCGGTTACTGCTTCGAACACAACCTGCTGCTGGCCTCCGCGCTGGACCACCTCGGCCTGGAGGTTGAGACGATGCTGGCGCGGGTCGGCGGAGGCGACCGGCCGCTCGGCCATCTCGTGCTACGGATCACGGATCGGGAGGGATGCCAGTGGCACGCCGACGTTGGCTTCGGGCTCGGGACTCTGCTCGACCCGAGTCCGTGGGCCCCTCGGGAGTCCACGAGCAGACCGGCTGGAGGTTCGAGGTCGTTGCCGACGGTGACGAACTCGTCCTCAAGACACTCGAGCCGGAGGGGTGGTCGGAGGTGTGCCGGTTCGTGCCGAAGCCGGCGCCGTGGATCGACATCGAGGTCAGCAACTGGTGGATATGCATCAACCCGACATCGCCGTTCGTGTTTCGGATTGATCGCGTCGCTCAACCACCCGGACGGCCGGCGGGAGGTGATGTCGGACTGGTCCGGCCCACTCCAGGTGATGGCGATCTCGCCCGAGGGGGTGGTCGAGACAAACGAGCCCCGCGAGGCGATCCCATCACTTGGACAAAAGGCCAGCTCAAAGACGCTGCCTGGATGTCGGTGGACCCCCGCTTTCGAGCTACACGATCTTCGAGGGGACCTCGGAGATCCAGTGGCTCATTATCAGCCGCGCCGTCAGCGGGGTCCACATCCAGTAGCGCTACCGGGTTCGCGTCAGTGCGATCGCGTGGTAGGCGTGAAGCGCATCGGCATGTAGCTGATCGAGGTGAAGAAGCGTCGCGGCTCATCGGCGCAGTCGATATCGGGAAGGCGGGCGAACAGCCGCTGGAACATCGTCGAGATCTCGAGGCGCGCCAAGCTCGCGCCGAGGCAGTAGTGGGCGCCGAACCCGAAGGCCACATGGTCGTTGGGGTTCCGCCGGATGTCGAACCGGTCGGGGTCGGGGAATTGGGCTTCGTCGAAGTCAGCCGACTCGTAGAGCAGCACGACCTTGTCAGCGGCCGGCAGTGTCCGGCCTCGCAGCTGGAGGTCGGCCGTCATCGTGCGGGCCATGCTCTTGATCGGTGAAACCCACCGCAGCATCTCCTCGACCGCGGCCGGCAGCAAGCTCAGGTCGCGCTGTAAGTCGCTGCGCTGGTCCGGGTTGCGGTGCAGTTGCTCCATTCCACCGGTCATCACGTGGCGCGTGGTCTCGTCGCCGCCGACGAGCAGCAGCAGCGTCTCGTAGATCACCTCGTCCTCGGTGAGACGGTCGCCGTCTACGTCGGCGTGTACGAGCACGCTGACGAGATCGTGAGTGGGTCGCGCCTTGCGCTCAGCAATCATCGCGACGGCATACTCGGCGAACTCGCCGAACGCTTGTGCCGCCCTCTCGATCTGTCCCGGCTCGCCGCTCAGCGAGGCCAGCATTCCATCGGACCAGCGCAGTAGTTGGTCGCGGTCAGCGGCCGGGATACCGAGCATGTCGCCGATCACGATGAGCGGGAGCGGTGCGGCTAGATCCTCGACGAAGTCGCAGTCGCCGCGCTCGCACACCGCGTCGATCAACTCGTCGCATAGACCGGCGATATTGACCTCGGCGGCCCGCACGCGCGGCGGCGCGAAGCCGCTGCTGACGAGCTTCCGTCGCTTGTGGTGTTCAGGCGGGTCGAGGTCGATCATCCACGGGAGCGGCCCCGTCTCCGGTCGGCTGCCACCGGCGCTTGAAAATATGGCCGGGTTGCTGCCGGCGTACTTCACGTCCTCGTAACGCGACAACACCCAGAGGTTGGTAGCCGCGTCGTGGTGCACCGGGTCGTTGTCGCGCAGCCAGGCGTAGCGCTCGCCAGCGTTCACATAGAAATTGCCCGAGGACAGGTCGATGTGAGGCGAGAGCCCCGTCACGAACGCCGAAGTTACACCCCTTGGCGGCCCGAGCAGACAGCCAAAGCAGCCCTTGTCAGAGGCCATCTAGGGACGTGAGTGGACGCCCGTTTTCGAGCTACACGATCTGGGACCTCGGAGATCCAGCGGCTCATCATCGGCCGGGCCACCAGCGGCGTCCACGTTCAGCAGCTCATGGCACGCGAGCTTTGGTGGAGCTCAAGGTAGGTAAGTACGTGGTGGTCTGGGACGAGGGTGACGACGATGGCGTGGCCGAGGATCACCCGAAGCTCATCGAAGCTCCAAGCGGGATGAGGTCAGATCGACGGGCCGACAACGGCCACCGCGACCGCGATCAGCTCTCGCCCGTGGAGCCCAGGAGAACTACGCGAGCATTGGGAGGTGCTCGGCCACCTCGGAATCAATGTGCCGGATCTGCCGGCAGCGAAGGAGTACTACGGCGAGATCATGGCCCTGCTCGGTTTCGATACGTTCCTCGCCACTGACGATGAGATCGCGTTCATGCCGGCGGACGGCAAGCGCGGCACGTACGTGTTCATTTATGCGGCCCAGGAGCAAGGCGACTACTCGCGTCACCGGCCGGGGCTCCAGCACCTTGCCTTCGTAGTCCCGACGCGATCAGCCGTGCACAACATTCATGCCCGGGTGGTAGAGCTCGGAGGCGAGGTGTTGCACGAGCCGCAAGAGTTCCCTCAGTACCCGCCTCCTTACTTCGCCACATTCTGGCTCGACCCGTTCGGCATCATGCTCGAGGCGGTCTGCCACCACGATCGCGACTGACCGGACTCACGGGGCGTCCGTCCTCCCGGGGCCGCGCCGACGAGGCAGAATGCCGACTGCAATGCCCGACACTTCACCGCCCCGCCAGGTCAACCCGCCTGAACGCTGCGAGGAGTGCGGTTGGCAGGCCGCCAACGTGACGACCGACAACGCCGAGCCGACCGTGCGAGACCTGGGGCGACGGTACCGGGCACCGCTCACTCGCCTGCTGCCCACGGATCCCGACGACCTGCTTCGCCGCCGCCCAGACGCCACTACCTGGTCCGCCCTTGAGTACGCCGCCCACGTCCGCGACGTCATCGCGCTCTGGGGTGGGGCCCTCCACAAGGTGCTTACCGAGGACCGCCCTGTTGTCCCGAGTCCCGACCCGTCTATTGCAGACGAGGCGGCCGCCGCCGCGGACTACAACGCCCTTGACCCGACCGTGACGGCCGACGAGTTGGCTGCCAACGCCGACCGGATGGCGCGGAAGGTAGCGAGCATCGGCGCCGACGAGTGGGAGCGGGTCATCGTCGTGGGCGATGAGGAGATGACGGCGTTGGGCGTCGTCCGGAAGGTCGCCCACGAGGGCGCCCACCACCTCCTCGACATTGGCCGCTCACTCCGCGCCGCCCGCAGCGTCTGATCGCGCGTTGCTGTCGACTGCCCAGGCGAGCTGGTGCCGCACGCATGACCCGCGCTTGTGAGCTTGTCGACGCTAGGGACTGGTATCGATCGGTTGGATCTTGATATTTCGGTGATCGCGGGCGAGGGAGCGAAGATCGACAGGTCACCGGTGGCGACGACGCCGCCGCCGAGGCGGGGCTCGAAGCCTGCGCGCCGAAGTGCAGGAAGGAGAGTTGTGTCGTTGCCTGCTGCTTCAACGATCACGGTCGGCTCTGTGGCGACCCCCATGATCCAATCGAGGATGGTCGGCGCGAGATCGGCATGGCCCTGTCCGACCTGGGCGAGGAAGTAGCCGGGCTCGTCCGTGCCACGGGCCGCCCAGCCGATCACGACGCCTGCCTGGGTGAAGAGCACGACCTCCTCGGCGAGGCGGCCTTGGGACAGGGCCCAACCGAGTCCTCCGGGGTGCCAGCCCAGTGGCCAGCACTGGCTCGCCAACTCTTGGATCGCTCGCGCATCGGCCGCTCCGCCCAACGCACGCCGGTCGATCTCCACGCCGGCGAGTATTGCCCGTCTCGATGAACGGGCGACTCGTAGTTGTTCCAACGGGTAAAGAGGGTTGCCCAGGCGGCCCGGGGCGGGCGGCACCGGTAGCTTTCTTTCGGTGAGCCAACTCCTCAGCATCCGCCCGAATCTCGAGGTCGATGATCTCGAGCCCACAGTCACCTACCTCCGAAGCGTGCTCGACTTCCAGGTTGACGTGGAAGAGAAGGAGATGGGCCCTGTGCTGATGCATCGTGACGGCGCAGCCGTCGCCATCGTCCGCACGCCGACTCGCGGCGTCAACGCCACCACTTCGGGCTACATCGGGGTGACAAACGTCGATGATCTCCACCGCCGTTGCGTCGAGCGCGGCGCCGCCGTCGTGATCGGGCTCACCGACCACCCATGGGGGCTGAGAGACTTTGTGGTAGAGATACCCGGCGGCCACAAATTGGCCTTCGGCGAGCGCATTGCCTATTGACGGGTCCGATCGCTTCACTAGCTTGCCTGGAGGCCACCCATGACATCGACCGAGATCCACGCCCCGTGCGGTCGGCTCGCCGGCACCATCGATCGCGGCATTGCCCGCTACCTCGGCATCCCTTTCGCGGCCGAGCCATGGGGTCACCGCCGCTTCCGGGCCCCTGAGCCGGCGGCGTCATGGGACGGCGTGCGACAGGCGACGACGGCTGGGCCCGGCAGCCTGCAGCCGACGCTGGATCCGAACGGCAAGATCGACGCCTACTACAACCCACGCGTGCAGGGTCACGACTGCCTCAACCTCAACGTCTGGACCCCCGACCCCGGTGGCTCCGGTCTGCCCGTCATGGTGTGGATCCACGGCGGGGGTTACATCTCCGGGGGCGGCGCCGTGCCCGCTCACGACGGCTGGACGTGGGCGCGTGACGGCGTGGTCTATGTGTCGATCAACTACCGGTTGAGCGTTGAGGGGTTCCTCTACCTCGGGGAAGGCACCGCCAACCTCGGCCTCCTCGACGCCATCGCCGCGCTGCGCTGGGTGCAGGACAACATCGCCGCGTTCGGCGGGGACCCGGGCAACGTCACCATCTTCGGCCAATCGGGTGGTGCCGTCAGCGTCGTCAACCTGCTGGCCATGCCGTCAGCGGCCGGCCTCTTCCGGCGGGCGATCAGCCAGAGCGGCAGCACCGAGGGCACCGCCTCGATCGAGCTGGCCGAGCGGATCACGGCGCGGTTCGCCGAGATCGTTCACCGCAAGCCGATCGCCGAGGACCTCGCGACCGTCCCGGACGCCGAGATGCTCGCGGCCGTCGTCGCCATCGTCTTGGAGTACCAGATCCCGTCGATGTGGGGGGCCGAGTCGTTCATGATCAGCCCGTTCCGGTCGGTCGTCGACGGCGACACGCTCCCCGATCGCATCCCGACCTGCGTCGAGCGCGGCGCGTCGGCAACAGTCGATCTGATGGCGGGCGCCACCCGCGACGAGTGCACGTTTCTCATGCTCCCGCTCGGGATGCTCGAGACGGTGGACGAGGCGTGGCAGAAGATGGCGCTGGACGCCTTCGGCCTGAGCCGCGAACGCCTCGAGCGGTACGAGGAGATACGACCGGGGGCCGACGAGGCGGAGCTGATGGCGGCGGCGTGGACGGACTGGGCGTTTCGTATCCCCACCTTGCGGCTCGTCGAGGAGCACTCTCGTCAGGGTGGGCGTTCGTACACGTATGACTTCACCTGGCCCAGTCCCGTGCCCCGCGTCGGCGCCGCCCACGCCCTCGAGTGCCCGTTTGTCAACGACAGCCTCGACGTCGCCAAGGAGGCCCTGACCGAGCCGGCCGACCTGCTCGGCCGCACCCCGCCGCAAGCGCTCGCCGACCGCATGCACAAGGCATGGATCGACTTTGCCGCGACGGGCGACCCCGGATGGGCCCCATTCGACACGGACAAGCGAGTCACGATGCGCTTCGACGTCGACAGCGGCCCGGTGGACGACCTCGTCGGGGCCGAACGAGCCATTTGGGACGGCATCCGATGACGACGCTCGATGTCCCTCGCGACGCCCGCCTCGAGCCGGGCCTCCGTCTCATGTTCGGCCTCGTCGGCGCCCTCGCTCGCATCGGTCTGGCGCCGAGCCCCGCGAGTGCCGCTGGTCAACCTGCCGCCAAGCGCCAGCTGAGCAAGCCGCAGCGGTGGCAGTCGCATGACGCTTGTCCGGACGTCACCGTCCGGGAGACGACGATCCCCGGCCGAGGTGGGGACCTGCGGATCCGTCTGTACACCCCACCGGCGGCCGCGCCCGGTGGTCCGGCCATCTTGTACATCCACGGCGGCGGGTTCGTCATGGGCGGACTCGACGCCTGCCACTGGATCTGCGCGGAGCTGGCGGGTCGCTCGGGGTTGCCCATCGCCTCGGTCGAGTACCGGCTAGCTCCGGACGAGAAGTTTCCGGCCGCGCTGGAAGATTGCTACGACGCGCTGGTTTGGTTGGTTGACGGCGGCCCGACGGGGACGGCCCCCAGCGGCGTGGCCGTCGCCGGAGACAGCGCCGGCGGCAACCTGGCGGCCGCGCTCTGCCTGCTCTGTCGCGCCTCGGACGGCCCCATGCCGCTACACCAGACGCTCATCTATCCGGTGCTGGACTCCAGCCTCAGCTCGGCATCGTGGCGGCAGTGCGCCGGGGCGGGCCTCGACGTCTCGACCGGCAAGATGATGATGACGATGTACGCGGGTGACCACGACTGGCAGGACCCGCTCGTCAGCCCTCTCCACTCGACGGACCTGTCCGGCTTGCCCCCGGCGCACATAGTCACCGCTGATTGGGATGTGCTTCACGACGACGGTTGGGCATACGCGGAGCGACTGCGCGAGGCCGGGGTCGAGGCCACCTTTGCCAACTACCCGGGTACGCCTCATGGGTTCCTCTCCCTCAACCGGCTGTGCAAGGCCGCCACGCCCGCGATCTCCGAGGTCGCCCTCCGCATCGTCGGCGCGGTGGCGTCCTCCGCCGAGGGGGGATAGGGCAGAGGTAGGTTCTCCGCCCTTGGACAAACCTCGGGCTGTCGTCATCGGCGCAGGGATCGGCGGGTTGAGCGCGGCGCTCGGCCTGGCGAGGCTCGGGTTTGAGGTCGTGATCGTCGAGCGAGACGACACGCCAATGCCCGGCGATGTCGAGGGTGCCTTCGCGTGGGACCGGCGGGGCGCGCCACAGGTCCGCCACACGCACGGGTTCCCGGCTCTGATCCGCGTGCTGCTGCGCGATCGATTCCCGGACGTGTTGGAGGCCCTGACCGCGGCCGGGGTCCACGAAGTGAGCATCGTCCCACCCTCCATCACGCCCGACACGCCGGGCTACGAGGAGTACGCCGAGGACCTCCAGGTGTTGAGCTGTCGGCGCACGACGCTCGAGTGGGTGCTGCGGCGGTGTGCGCTGGGCGAGGCCGGAGTGTCCCTGCGGGTGGGCGTCGCCGTCGTCGGGCTCGTGACTGCCGAGGAGGGTCCCATCGTCGTGGGAGGCGTGCGCCTTGAGGATGGGACGGAGCTGGTCGCGGACGTGGTGGTCGCCAGCGCCGGACGGCGGTGCGCTTCGCCCCAGTGGTTGGCCGAGCGTGGCGTCACGATTGCCGAGGAGGTGCATCCGACAGGGACGGTCTACCTGTCACGCTTCTACCGCAGCAGCGACGCCGCGGCCGCGCCGATGGGCTTCCAGGGCGGGCGACGTGCCGGCGTCGGGTTTGTCCTGGCCGGCGCCGACCACGGCACCTATTCGGCCACCCTGGCCATCGATGCGGCCGACCACGAGCTTCGCGAGCACCTCATCGATCCCGATCGATTCGAGGCTGTGCTACCGCTGTTTCGCGAGATGGAGCCGATCGTGCGACGTGGTGGCCAGCCCATCACCCCCGTCCAGCCCATGGGCGGCCTGATCAACCGGATCCGGCGGTTCGTCGACCCCGCCGGCCGGCCGCTGGCCCTGGGCCTGACCCGGTTTGACGGACATCCACGATCAGGGGCGAAGCCCCGGAAAGGATGTCCATCATGGAGACCATGGGGAAGAACAAGCCTCGTGC
>Ga0302325_10016859_pt1 | contig 15458 bp, 6 predicted proteins | sample Palsa_T0_2_FD_201948 | JGI IMG/M metagenome (GOLD analysis project Ga0302325, IMG submission 201948) | Peat permafrost microbial communities from Stordalen Mire near Abisko, Sweden - Palsa_T0_2 | ecosystem: Environmental > Terrestrial > Soil > Palsa > Peat permafrost | place: Sweden: Abisko...
CGCGGCCTTGCGTCATCGCCTGAGCGCGGCTGCGCTCGTAGATAACGCGTACGCTGTCCTCGAGCGACAACGCGCCGGACAGGTAGGCCGCCGCCGCTTCGCCAACGCTGTGACCGATTACCGCAGAAGCCTTCAGGCCGGCCTCGTTGAGCATCGCGGCGAGTCCGATCTGAAGTGCGAACAGCAGCGGCTGGGCAATCTCGGTGCGCGCGATCCGAGTGGGATCCCGCGGATTCGCCATCTCTTCGCAAATCGACCATCCGGAGAGCGCTTTGAAGTGCTCGTCCAGTTCGCTGACGATTCGCCGAAAGGTCGGCGCCGCCGCCATCAGGTCGCGGCCCATCCCCGACCATTGCGGGCCGTTGCCGCAAAACACGAACGCGAGCTTCTCAGTCGCCGCGGCGGCTACGCGGCAATGTGCAGCGCCGCCCGGTGTATCGCCGCTCGCGAAGCTCCGCAAACGCTCAGCAATCTCTCCCGGGTTCGTACCGCTAACCGCGAGGCGATGCGGAAGCCGCGAGCGGCGCAACGCCGCGGTGGCGCAGATCGCATCGAGCGCAGGGCCATCGCTCGCGGCAAGCAGTTTCGCGTAATCGCTCGCCATCGCGCGCAGGGCCTCGATGGTGCGTGCTGAGATAATCAGTAGCCGCATCCGCTCGCCGGGCGCGATCGCCTTACCGGCGCTGTTCCCATTGCGCCGTGCTGTGTATTCCTGAATTACCGCGTGCGCATTGGTGCCGCCGAACCCGAACGAATTGATTCCCATGAGCAACGGACGTTCCCGCTCGGGCAATGCCACAGGTTCGTCAACTACTTTGAGCTTAAGCTCCTCGAACGAAATGTTGGGATTGGGCGTGTTGAAATGTAAGTTGCGCGGTATCTCGCGATGCCTGAGCGCGAGCAGAATCTTTGCAATCCCCGCGACACCCGAAGCGGGTTCGAGGTGTCCGATGTTCGACTTGATCGATCCAACGTAACAAACCTCGCCGTTCCGCCGCGCCGCCCCCAGCACTCGTCCAATCGCGTTGCATTCGGCCGGATCGCCGACCGCAGTTCCGGTTCCGTGCGCCTCCACGTAGAAGACATCCTGCGGCGCGATTCCCGCCTTCCCGTAAATCTCACGCAGCAAGGCCTCCTGCGCATGTTCGTTGGGCAGCGCCAGGCCACGGGTCCGTCCATCGGAATTCACCCCGGTCGCGATAATCAGCCCATGGATTCGATCGTGATCGCGCTCCGCCGCAACCAACGGCTTCAGTATCAGCACCACCCCGCCTTCGGCGCGCACGTAGCCATTACCATCGGCGTCGAAACTCTTGCAGCGGCCCTCGGGCGACAACATCGAAGCTTTGCAAAAACCGATGAATGGGGTCGGCTGAGCGAGCACGTTAACTCCCCCGACCAGACTCTGCGTACTCTCACCCGACCAGATACTCCGGCATCCCTGGTGCAGGGCGACCAGAGAAGAGGAGCAGGCCGTATCGATTGCCATGCTCGGACCGCAGAGATCAAAGAAGTACGAGATCCGGTTGGCCGCGATACTGAGCGCTCCGCCAGCGTTGGTATAGGCGTTTATTGAATCCGGGTAGATCCCTTGAAGGCTTACGTAGTCGTTGCTCGAAATACCGACGAATACCCCGGTCCGAGAACCAGCGAGGCGTTCCGCCGACAATCCGCCGTCTTCCAAAGCCTCCCACGACAATTCGAGCAGGAGACGCTGTTGCGGATCGATTCGCGCGGCCTCGCGAGGAACAATTCCAAAAAACTCCGCATCGAATTGATCGATTTGATCCAGAAAGCCACCGGCCTTGACGTAGATTTTGCCCTCCCGCTCAGCATCGTGATGATAAAATCCTTCGTCCCATCGATCCTTGGGCCAAACGCCCACCAGATCATCGCCGGCCTTCAACCTGCCCCACAATTGCTCCACACCATTGGCGCCGCCCGGAAACCTGCCACTCACCCCTACAATTGCTATCGGGGGTAACTTCTCCGCTTGCGCTAGCATTGTGTCTCCAATCGATTGAATCCAAGATTTCGTTAATCCAAGAGCCCCCAGCCTTAGCGGCAGATGTTTGCCGTCAGATTACGGATCGGTAGAGCGGTTATTTTTCTTTACTCGTATTTTATTAATCATTCTGATGAAATTTTTCGCTTAAGCGACGCCTCATAAATGCGCGGCATGTTCGGTCGACGCACCGCGCTCTCCCAACTGCCTCGAACCGGCTAGTCGCCATGCTGGCAGGATTGGCGGCGACACCAGTTCGCTATCAGGAATGCTCGAACTGAACCGGAAATTAACCGGGCGGAGCAAATGAGTCAACAAAGTGCTCAAAGGTCTTCGTAGCAGCTAATTATTCCGTTTAATCATTTTCACCGGTGCTTTTCGTGCTAGGACAAAAGAGTCGGGCAATGATTATGCCTTAACCCCAAATCAGACAGATTGGCATCTGTAATCAGTAGTTACGTTACCAGAGCGAGCTATTGATATTCTTGAAACCGATGGGACGCCGCGAGGAGATCGAGGTCTAAGTTTTTACCTTCAGTTTGTATTTTTTACTGTCCTTGCGCCGGTGAGGGCGCTGTATTAAAGCTCTGTTGGGATGCGATTGTTTAAGGTCGCGTCGCTTAACGCCAGCTTCGCCTGAAAGGAAGAGCCTGATGATGCAGCCCGCCACGCCGGACTGGAATCGCAGCATGGTTCCCGCAGGACAATGCGTTCCGATGAGATTGCTACTTAGCCGATGACGGCCGATCGCGAGCCCGGCGGTGGCATGAGGCTCACCTCTTATGACCTTCCCGCGCGCGCCCGGACCTATTCGTCTGCCCGAGTTCAGTGAAGAGTCATTGATGATACGGCTCGTCAGTTTCCGGGAGTGGACTCGGGGAATACCCTTGCGGTTAGGGTTAATCGGATCGATGGCGGGGCTGTTGCTGGCGTCATTGCTGGCGGGCTGTATGATCGGGCCGGACTACAAGACCCCGCCTGCTTCGATCGCTACCAAATGGGAAGACGCGTCAAACCCGGCAGTCGATACCAGCCGGCTGGAGTATGCCGACTGGTGGTCGGTTTTCAATGATCCGGTTCTGACGCGGCTCGTCGGTATCGCCTATGCGCAGAACCTGACGCTGCGCACGGCCGGGGTGCGAGTTCTGCAGGCGCGCGCGCAGCTGGGCGTGGCGATCGGAGAGCTATACCCGCAGCAGCAGTACGTGAACGGAGCCTTGAGCTACAACCGCCTCCCGAGTTCGCTGCCGTACAACCTCATCAATAATGTCTATGGATCGGACAGCTTCGGCGCCCAGGCCGGATGGGAGATTGATCTCTGGGGCAAGTTGCGGCGGGCGATTCAATCGGCGGACGATGCCTTTCTGTCCTCAGTTGCGAATTACGACGACGTGCTGGTGACGCTCACCGGCGACGTCGCAAGCACCTATGTCGAGATCAGGACTTCGCAGACTCAGCTCCATATAGCTCAAGAGAACATCGTGCGCGAGAAGAAGTCCGTGCAGATCGCCAAGGCCAAGCACGCGGGCGGCGTGGTTACGGGACGCGACGTGTATCAGGCCGAGAACGTGCTGGGGTCCACCGAGGCGACGATCCCTCAACTCGACCTTCAGTTGCAGACGCAGAAGAACGCGCTGAGCGTATTGCTCGGGATGGCGCCCGGAGCCGTGGACGGACTGCTGGGAGGCGCGACCGGTATCCCGACCGCGCCGCTCAAGATAGCGGCCGGCGTGCCGGGCGATCTGATGGCGCGGCGGCCCGATATCCGCCAGGCCGAACTGGACGCGGCCGCACAATGCGCCCAGATTGGCTTCACCAAGGCTGACCTGCTGCCGGTGCTGACGCTGATGGGCAGCGTCGGGACGGTGTCATCGACGATCGGCAACTCGGCGCTCGGCGATGTGTTTACCAGCGCGAGCGTAGTGTACTCGGTGGGACCGTCGTTCCAGTGGAACCTGCTGAACTACGGGCAGATCACCAACAACGTGCGCGTACAGGACGCCAAGTTCCAGGAGCTGTTAATCAACTTCCAGAACGTGGTGCTCAAGGCCCAGCAGGAAGTCGCCGATGGCATCACTGCTTTCATCCAGGCGCGCCAGGCGGTGATCTACCTGACGGCCAGCGTGAAGGCGGCAGAAGGCGCGCTGCGGATCGCGTTGATCCAGTACCAGGAGGGGATTCTGGACTTCACGACCGTGCTGACGGCGGAACAGAACCTGTACCAGGCGCAGAACAACCTCGCGATCTGGAGCGGGCAGGTACCGCTCGGCCTGATCGCGGCGTATCGGGCGATGGGCGGCGGATGGCAGATTCGCGCCGGGCATAACTTCATCCCGGCGGAGACGGTCCATGAAATGGAGGACCGGACGAACTGGGGAACGCTGCTGACGCCCGAGCTGACGCGGCCGCGCGCGCCGGGACTCCCCTCGACTCAGGATACGGGACCGCTGGTGCGGCCGCCCGAGTTCTGAGGCTTAGAGCGTAGTGAGTAGTGCGACCGCAGTGAGTAGTGCGAAGTGACCAGGCGAAGTGAATAGTCAAGTAAGCCGACGAAGTGAGTAACCAAGTGGGCCGGGCGAAGCGAGTAGTCGAAGTGGGTAATCAAATGCGCCGGCGAAGTGAGTAGTGAGACCGAGGTGGATATCCGAGGCGGGGGACAGAGCGGTATCTGAATAGGCAGTTTGAATAGCCAGTACCATTGAGTAATGGAGTGAGTATCGCACTGAGTACTGGAGTGAGTAGTGCGGCGGGAGCAGCCGCCGGCTGAAGAGGGGGAATCTAAAGTCAATCGTGAAAAACTCAAAAGCGAAACTTTGGCGAAACCTCGCGTGAGACGCTTTATATTGCGAGGGGGAAGAATTTCACTCTTGCGCGCGATGCTCCGAGACCACCCCCAATTCGTTTTATTCCAGCAAGAGGGGTGTGCTGATGAAATCGCGGGCCGCCTCGGTAAGGGGGAGATAACGTTGTCGGCGAGGAAGTTCGCGACGGTGGTGGCGGCCCGGATCGTGGCGATCGGGGTGGGGGCGGTCGGGATGATGGCGGTGATGGTGGCGGCCGGATGCGGGGAAAAGACCGCGGCCGTCGCGACGCCGCCGGCGGTAACGGTGGCCAAGCCGTTGGCGCAGGACGTGAATGACTACCTGGACTTCAGCGGCAATACGGTCGCGGTCGATTCGGTGACGCTGGTTGCGCGGGTCGAAGGCTTTCTCGACAAGATTCATTTCGTTGACGGATCAACGGTAAAGAAAGGGACGCTGCTGTTCACAATCCAGCAGGCGCAGTACCAGGCCGAGTTGCAGCAGGCGATTGCGCAGGTGGCCGCGCAAAAAGCCTCGCTATGGCATGCGCGGACCGAGTTCGCGCGATACACCCATCTGCTCGCACAGGATGCGGCCACGCAGACCGAAGTTGACCATTGGAAGTTCGAGACGGAATCGGCGGAGGCGGGACTGAGCAGCGCGCAAGCGCAGGTGATAATCGCGAAGCTGAACCTGAGTTATACGGAAGTAAGAGCGCCGTTCGACGGGCGGATCGGACGCCATCTGGTGAATCCGGGGAATCTCGTGGGCGGGGCGGGTCAACAGACGGCGCTGGCGCAAATCGACGAGATCAATCCGCTGTACGTGTACTTCACGATCAACGAGGGCGACCTGCTCAACCTGATCGCACGGTTCAAGACGGCGGGGGCCGCGCCGCAGCCGCTCAGCGAGCGGGTGGTGCCGTGCTACTTCGAACTCTCGAACGAGACCGGCTTTCCGCATCAGGGGCGGGTGGATTTTGCCTCGATCAACGTGGCGCCGACGACCGGAACCCTGCAGTTGCGTGGAATCTTCCCGAACGACGACGGATCGGTGTTTCCGGGACTGTTCGCCCGGGTGCGCGTACCCGAACCGCAGGCCCGAAGCGCCCTGCTGGTACCGGGAGACGCGATCAGTTTCGATCAGCAGGGCGAGTATCTGCTGGTGGTCGATAGCAAGCACGTGGTCGAGCGGCGCAGCGTCAAGGCGGGGTTCCAGGTCGGCAGCATGCTGGTGATCAACGAGGGCCTGCAGCCCGACGACTGGGTGATCGTGGCGGGGCTGATGCAGGCGATTCCCGGATCGGAAGTCTCGCCGCAGCAGACGACCCTAACGCCGCCGCCGGACCCGGGCAGCACGGACAGCACAGAGAGCAAGGGCTGACGGGGCGCAAGGATCGGACGTGTCAAAGTTTTTTATCGAACGGCCGATCCTGGCCAACGTGATCGCGATCGTCACGATCGTGCTCGGGCTGGTGTGCCTGATCAACCTGCCGGTGGCGCAGTATCCGAATATCGTGCCGCCGACGATTCGGGTCAGCACGAGCTATCCGGGGGCGAGCGCGGACGTGGTCGCGACGACGGTTGGAATTCCGCTGGAACAGGGCGTCAACGGAGTCGAAGGCTCGATCTACATGCAATCGACGAGCGGCAGCGACGGCAGCTACGCGTTGACGATAACGTTCGCGGTCGGGACGGACCTCAATTCGGCGATCGCGCTGGTGCAGAACGCAGTCAACGGCGCGCTGTCGCAGCTCCCGGACGCGGTTCAAGCGCAGGGCGTGAGTATTCAGAAGGTGAGCACCAATATCCTTCTGATCGGCAGCCTTTACTCGGACGACAACCGCTTCGACGAAACGTTTCTCAGTAACTACGCAATTATCAATCTGCAGAATCCGCTGGCGCGCCTGCCCGGAGTAGGCCAGGTGCAGGTGCTGGGCGCGGGGCCCTACAGCATGCGGATCTGGCTCGATCCGGTAAAGCTGAAGGCCTATGGCCTGACGGTGCTGGAAGTACAGCAGGCGGTCCAGAATCAGAACGTCCAGGTGGCGGCGGGACAGGTAGGAGGTCCGCCGGTAGCCAGCAACCAGGTGTTTCAGTTCACGGTGAAGGCGATGGGACGCCTGTCGGACGTGGCCCAGTTCGAGAACATCATAGTGAAGGCGAACCCGCCCGGGACGCAGTACAGCCAGATCCAAAGTCCGGTGCAGCTAGGCCAGACCGCAACCATAGTCCGGGTCAAGGATATCGCCAAGGTCGAACTGGGGCAGGAGGCCTTTTCGACTATCTCGGGACTTAGCGGCAAGCGCGCCGCGCAGATGAACGTCTATACGCTGCCGGGGGCCAACGCCCTGAAGGTGTCACAGGAAGTGAATAGCCTGATGACGCAGATGAGTGAGAAGTTTCCGGCCGGGATGAAGTATGTCGCGCTGCTGGATACGTCAACCTTTATCAAGGACTCGATCCACGGGGTCTATAAGGCGCTGATCGAAGCGGGGATCCTGGTGCTGCTGGTGATCATCCTGTTCCTGCAGAATTTCCGGGCGATGCTGGTGCCGGCGACCACGGTGCCGGTTACGATCATAGGAGCGTTCGCGGCGATGGCGCTGCTGGGGTTCACCGTCAACCTGATGACGCTGTTCGCGCTGATCCTGGCGATCGGAATCGTGGTCGATGACGCGATCGTCATAGTAGAAAACGCCTCGCACTATATCGAGCAGGGGCTGACGCCGAAGGACGCGGCGATCAAGGCGATGGGCGAGCTGACCGGCCCGGTGCTGGGAATCACGCTGGTACTTACGTCGGTGTTTCTGCCGGCTTCGTTCCTGCCGGGAATAACCGGCCAGATGTTCCGGCAGTTCGCATTAGTGATAGCGTCAACGGCGATAATCAGCGCGCTGAACGCGCTTACGCTCAAGCCTACCCAGTGCGCCCTGTACCTGCGGCCGGTGGATAAGAACAAGCAGGTCAACTGGTTCTATCGCGGCTTCAACCGAGGCTATGGGCACGTCGAGGATCGCTATATCGGAGTAGTTCATTGGATGGCCGAGCGGCCGCGGCAAATGATGTTCGTGTTCCTAGCGATCGTCGGCGCGGCGGGGGTGATCTTCGCGACGCATCCGTCGGCGTTCCTGCCGCTGGAGGATCAGGGCTACTGCCTGGTGATCGCGCGGCTGCCGGCAGGGGCCTCGCAACCGCGGATGCGCGAAGTGGCGGCGAAGATCGATGGCGTGTTGAAGGGCATGCCGGGCGTCAAGGGCTGGGTGACGAGCGGCGGCTACTCGGACCTTGATTCGGCGAACCTTTCCAACGTCATCACGGAGTATGTGATGTACGACGACTTCGACAAGCGTGCGGCGAGCCTTACCCAGGCCGCGATAGTAAGCAACCTGCAAACCAAGCTGTCGTCGATTCAACAGGCGAGCTTTGCGGTACTGGTGCCACCACCTATACCGGGACTGGGGCAGGCAGGCGGCTTCCAGATGATGATCGAGGATCGGGGCAGCGTCGGGATCGAGGAGCTGCAGAAGGCCGCGCAACTGATGCTGAGGAAAGCGCATGACGATCCGAGCCTGGAGGGGGTCACGACCACCTTCAGCGCGAACAGTCCGCAGCTCTACGTGGATATCAATCGCACGATGGTGGAATCGCTCGGCGTGACGATTAATGACGTCTTTCAGACGCTGCAGACCTATCTCGGATCGACTTACATCAACCTGTTCAACAAGTTCAACCAGAGCTTCCAGGTGCGGGTGCAGGGCGAGGCCGACTTCCGGCGCGAAATCGACGACATCAATGACCTGAACGTCGCCAATGAGACGGGCCAGATGGTACCACTGGGAGCGATGATCCGCATTCATCGGGCGCTCGGGTCGGAGCTACTGACCAGGTACAACCTGTATCCGGCGGTGCCGATCATAGGAAATCCCGCGGCGGGCTATAGCACGGGGCAAGGACTGGCGGCGATGGAGAGTATCGCGGACCATAACCTACCCTTAGGGATGTCCTATGACTGGACGGGGCTGTCGTACCAGGAGAAGCTGGTGGGCAACCAGGCCTACTTCATTTTCGCGCTTTCGATCACGCTGGTGTTCCTGGTGCTGGCGGGACAGTACGAAAGCTGGACGAGTCCGGCGGCGGTAGTTATCACGGTGCCGATGGCGCTGGTCGGGGTGGTGCTCGCATTGGTAGTGCGGAATTTCCCGACCGACCTTTATACGCAGATCGGACTGGTGCTGATGATCGCGCTCGCGGCGAAGAACGCGATTCTGATCGTGGAGTTCGCGCGGGACCTCAAGGCCGAGGGAATGAAAACGGCCGAAGCGGCGGTGGAAGCCACGCGGCGGCGGTTCAGGCCGATCCTGATGACCTCGATCGCGTTCATCCTGAGCGTGGTGCCGCTGCTGACGGCGACGGGTGCGGGGGCGGCCAGCCAACAGGCGCTGGGGACGGTGGTATTTGGCGGGATGCTCGCGTCAACGCTGCTGGCGATACCGTTCGTACCGATTTTCTTCATCGAGATGGAGGGCATCACGGAGCGGCGGCAGGAGCGCAGGGCGGCGGCGGTCGCAGCGGCGGCGGCAAGCAAACAGCCGGGCTGAACAGGGCCTCGGAACCGCCCGACTGAGTAGTCACATCGCATGTCGAAATTCTTCATCGAGCGGCCGATCCTGGCGAATGTGATCGCGATCGTCACGATCCTGCTGGGCGCAGTGTGCCTATACAATCTGCCGGTCGCGCAGTATCCGCAGATCGTTCCACCGACTATTCAAGTGACTACCAACTATACGGGCGCGTCGGCGGAGACGGTGGCGCAGACAGTAGGTATTCCGGTCGAGCAGGCGGTCAACGGGGTCGAGAACTCGATTTACATGCAGTCAACCAGCGGGAGCGACGGAAGCTACACGCTGACGGTGACATTCGCGATCGGCACCGACCTGAACAAGTCATTGGCGCTGGTGCAAAATGCGGTGAACAGCGCGCTGCCCCAGTTGCCGCAATCGGTCAGATCGCAAGGCGTCAATGTAAAGAAAGTAAGTACCAACATACTATTGATCGAGAGCCTCTATTCCGACGACAGCCGCTTCAACGAATCGTTCCTCGCGAACTACGCAATCATCAACCTGGTAAATCCGCTTGCGCGGCTGCCGGGAGTGGGACAGATCCAGGTCTTCGGCGCCGGACCGTACAGCATGCGGGTGTGGCTCGATCCGATGAAGCTGAAGACCTATGGGCTGACGCCGCTGGACGTTGAAGATGCCGTGGCGCATCAGAATATGCAGGTGGCAGCGGGGCAGATTGGAGGACCGCCGGCGCCGGGAAATCAGATCTTCCAGTTCACCATCAACGCGCTGGGGAGGCTCTCGGACACCAAGGAATTCGAGAACATCATCGTCAAGAGCGAGTCGCCGTCAACGATGGTGGAACAGGCGCAAGAGCCTTCGCAGTCGCGGCAAACGGCGTCGCTGGTGCGGATCAAGGATGTCGGGCGGGTCGAACTGAGCCAGCAGGTGTACACGGTTTTTTCGGGGCTGGACGGCAAGAAGACGGCGCACGTGGCGGTGTTTGCGCTGCCGGGTGCGAATGCGCTGCAAGTGGCGACGGAGACGCGTCAGTTGATGGCGCAGATGAGCAAGACGTTTCCGCAGGGACTGAAGTACACGACGCTGTACGATACGACGGTATTCATTAACCAGTCGATCAATGCGGTGTATATGACGTTGATCGAAGCGGGCGCGCTGGTGCTGATAGTCATAATCCTGTTCCTGCAGAATTTCCGCGCGATGTTAGTACCGGCGACGACCGTGCCCGTGACTATTATCGGGGCGTTCGCGGCGATCGCGTTGCTGGGTTTCACAATCAATTTGATGACGCTGTTCGCGCTGATCCTGGCGATTGGAATAGTAGTCGATGACGCAATAGTCATTGTGGAAAACGCGTCTCATTATATAGAGCAGGGATTAACGCCCAAGGACGCGGCGATCCAGGCGATGAGCGAGCTGACGGGTCCGGTACTGGGTATAACGCTGGTACTCACTTCAGTGTTTCTGCCGGCGTCGTTTCTGCCGGGAATCACGGGACAGATGTTCAGGCAGTTCGCACTGGTAATCGCGTCGACGGCAATAATCAGTGCGCTGAACGCGCTGACGCTCAAGCCGACGCAATGTGCGCTGTACCTGAGGCCGATCCCCAAGGACAAGAAAATCAACTGGTTCTATGCGGGATTCAACCGCGGGTACCAGGTGGTCGAGGATCATTATATCGCGATCGTGCGGTGGATGGCGGAGCGGCCGTGGCGGATGGCGGCGGTATTTTTTATTGTTGTGAGCCTAGGGGCAGTGGCGTTTGCGATCTATCCGACGGCGCTGATGCCGCTGGAGGATCAGGGCTATTGCATCGTGATCGCGCAACTACCGTCGGGGTCGTCGCAACCGCGAGTGCGTCAACTGGCGGCGAACATCGATAGTGTATTGAAGAAGGTCGCGGGCCTGAAAGGATGGGTGACTATCGGCGGGTACTCGGGGATGGACTCGGCGAAGATGTCGAATGTGATTACTACATTCGTGATGTTCAACGACTGGGGAAAGCGGCCGCCCGGTTTTACGCTGCCGTATGCGCTGGCTGAGATCCAGGGCAAATTTCGCGCGGTACAGGACGGGCAGTTCAACGTTTTGCCGCCGACGCCGATACCGGGACTAGGTAATGCATTTGGCTTTCAGATGATGGTCGAGGATCGGAGCAGCCTGGGTCTAGGGGAGTTGCAGAAGGCAGTGCAGATGATACTGGCGAAGGCGCATGAGAAGCCGGGCTTTCTGCGGCTGGGATTCACGACCTTCAGCGACAACAGCCCACAGGCGTACGTGGATATCGATCGCACGAAGGTGAAGTCGTACGGCGTGACGATGAACGACGTCTTCAAGACCCTGCAGACGTACATGGGATCGAGCTATGTAAACCTGTTCAACAAGTTCAACCAGAGTTTCCAGGTACGGGTGCAGGCGGACAGTGACTATCGCAAGCAGGCGAGGGACATACCGGAGCTCTATGTGAGTAATCGCGATCAGCAGATGGTGCCGCTCGGGGCAATGGTCAGTGTGCATCCGGCACTGGGGTCGGAGTTAGTAACGCGCTTCAACCTTTATCCGGCGGCAACGATCACGGGAATCGCCACGCCGCGTTATAGTTCCGGCCAGTCGCTCAACATCATGGAGGGTATCGGTTCGCAAGTCCTGCCGCGCGGAATGAACTATGAATGGGCGGGGCTTTCATATCAGGAGAAGTTGATCGGCAACCAGGCGTACATGATATTCGCACTGTCGATCACGCTGGTATTCCTGGTGCTCGCGGCGCAGTACGAGAGCTGGACCGACCCGGCGGTAGTTATTCTGATCGTGCCGATGGCGCTGGTCGGAATAGTGATCGCATTGTTCATTCGGAAATTGCCGGACGACCTTTACACGCAGATAGGACTGGTGCTGATGATTGCGCTGGCGGCGAAGAACGCGATCCTGATCGTTGAGTTCGCGCGTGAACTGAGGGCGGGAGGGATGTCGCCTGCGGAAGCGTCGGTAGAGGCGGCGCGGCGGCGATTTCGGCCGATTCTGATGACGTCGATCGCCTTCATACTGGGCGTAGTCCCGCTGGTAACGGCGGATGGCGCGGGGGCGGCGAGCCAGCAATCGCTCGGCACGGTGGTGTTCGGCGGGATGATCGCGTCCACGCTACTGGCTATACCGTTCGTGCCGGTGTTTTACGTACTGATCCATCGAGCTAACGAAAAGTTCAGCACATCGCCAGCCGCAGCGAAGACCGTCCCGGCCCCGTCAACGACGCCGACCTCATAGGGCGTCAGGAGGTAGCCGGTCGAAAAGTTTACGCAGTAACGGCTCAAACGAATCAACGGACATGCGGTTTTTGGCCAGTTGGAGCGTGACTGAGAAACTCACCTGTGATACTAGAACGCAGGACCTTAATAGTTAGTTGGAACGCGACTAGATAGTTGGAGCGCGTGAGTGTGACTGAGTATTTGGGAGGCGCACGGAACTGAGTCATCCGATTCTACTCGTGTTGACGCTCGCGGTGATGGCACCGATCCTGGCGGAGCTTCCGCTGGGGGTGCGGATGCCGACCGTCATCATTGAGATGATGCTAGGTATCATTGTTGGTCCACACGTCCTGAAGCTCGTCAATGTGAGTGTTCCGACAGAACCGGTTCTGTTGATGGGAGACGCGGGTCTGACGTTTCTCTTTTTCCTGGTTGGAATGGAAATTGACCTGGCGCGCTTTCGCGGGCCGCCGCTTACATTGGCGTTGCGCGGATGGGTTTGCTCGCTCGCGATCGCGTCAATTATGGCGACATTACTTTGGATGGTTTCATTGGTTCGCGCGCCGGTGATGGTAGGGATCGCCTTGACTACCACGGCGACGGGGATGCTGGTGCCAATTCTTCGCGACGCGGAGGAGCTTGAGACGGCGTTCGGCAGATTTCTGCTAGCGGCGGGGACGATCGGGGAATTCGGTCCGATCATAGTGGTCGCGCTGATCCTGACGCGCAAGTACAGTTACTCGAAGCAGACCGCGCTGATGATGATCTTCGTTGCGGCCGCAATCACGTGTTCGTTCGCGGCCATGCGAGTGCGTCCGCCGAGACTGCTGCAGCTTTTCCGCCGCACGTTGCATAACAGCAGCCAATTGCCGGTGCGGATATGTATGTTCGCGCTGAGCTTCTTTGTCGTGCTAGCGGGTGGATTCGGTTTCGACGCGACCCTGGGCGCCTTCGCCGCGGGAATGGTAATCGGATTGGCAGCGCGAGGCGTGGAGGGACATGCGTTGCGCGAAAAGCTCGACGCGATCGGATATGGCTATTTCGTCCCGTTTTTCTTCGTGTGCAGCGGTATGAAGCTCGACCTGGGAGCGCTGCAGAACAGTCACGCAACATTGCTGCTGGTACCACTATTCCTGGTGTTGTTCCTCGTCGCTCGAGGCTTACCGGTGTACCTCTATCGTCGTACGTTACCTAAAGAACTGCTTTTGCCGATGGCATTTTACTCGGCTACAGCGCTGCCGATGATCGTCGCAATAACAGATTTCGGTATTCAAACGCATACGATGCTGCCGGATGTCGCTGCAGCGCTGGTGGGTGCCGGAATGCTATCGACGCTGATCTTTCCGACGATCGCGGAGGCGCTGATTTCCAGAGGAGCGCCGCTGGCGGTGAATGAAATGACCTCCGCCACCACCATTTCAGATTCCTGATTTATTCCTTTCGGGACTTGCGGCATCGACGGGAGTTGAGCGTAATCCAACCAGGCGGTCGCGGTTCGGGTGCAAATTCGGGCCGGATGGGATATACGGCGTTGTAGTGGCTGGCAGGCGCGACGTCGAGGGTGCAGGCCGGGTTGATTAGTGGACAACAGCCGCCAATTGAAACGCAGGCGATTAGGTGGCGGCGGAAAATAGGGAGTACTGAGATGCCTTACGCGGACAACAAAGGAACCAAAGTCTTTTATGACACCTACGGACAGGGCACGCCGATCGTGTTTCTGCATCCGTGGACCACGAACGGCTATATCTGGTACTACCAGGTCTTCCCGTTCGCGCGCACCAACCAGGTTATCGTCGTGGACCATCGCGGCCACGGGCGATCCGACAAGCCCAAGAGTGGCTATTCGATCCAGGAACATGCGAGCGATGTAGCGGCGGTGCTCGACGCGGCGAAAGTCGATAAAGCAGTGCTGGTCGGGAACTCGATCGGCGGGATGATCGCGATGCAGTTCACGCTCGACCATCCGGAGCGCGTGATCGGCAATCTAATCCTCAGTTCTGGCACCGGGATCGGCGAGGGCATGCCGAAAGAAGCGGCCGAAGCCTTCGCGAAGGACTTCGCGGGAACCTTCGGCGCGTTGCTGGAAGGGGCGGTCTCGGCGAAGACCAAGCGCGAGCGGCCCGAGATCCTGGAAGTGATGAAGTCTCACGCGGCCGTCGAATCGAATTTCCCGCGGCACGTATTCGACGCGTCGATGGCGGATCCCAACGGGGTGTTCGGCTGGAATATCAAGAGCAAGCTGTCGAGTATCCATAAGCCGACGCTGGTTATTGCGGGAGAAGAGGATAACGCGACGCCGGTGGCGGCCAACAAGTTCCTCGCGGACAATATCCCGGGCGCGAAACTGAGCGTGGTGAAGGACGTCGGACATTTCCATCAGCTGGAAAAGCCGTTGGAGTTCAATGCAACGCTGAAGGAGTTCGTCGGCACGCTAAGATAGGGAAACGTGGTCAAGGAACGAAGAACTAAAGCTTTTCAGGAACGTGAAACCTTTGAAAGGTTTCACACTTCCCACAGTGATAAAGGCGGTAGCTGATGGCGGGTTACGTGGAGGGATCGGCGCGCGGATGACCGCGCGAGATCCCTCACTTCGTTCAGGATGACTTGCCTGTTGTGCTCGCTAGCCGAGTGCAAACTTAAGTCGCCCGGATCGAGATTCTCGTATCGCCCGGTCGTTATCCTCGTCCTCCTGCTTTACCAATGTCAGATTCCCGATGCTGCTGCCGATTGCCAGTCTTCATAAAAGGATGCGCGCTTGGCGTAACCAAATTGGTGCTAGATGCGGATGCATACTTTGCCGAAGTGCGCACCGCTTTCGAGGTGGCGAT
>Ga0302325_10016861_pt1 | contig 15458 bp, 16 predicted proteins | sample Palsa_T0_2_FD_201948 | JGI IMG/M metagenome (GOLD analysis project Ga0302325, IMG submission 201948) | Peat permafrost microbial communities from Stordalen Mire near Abisko, Sweden - Palsa_T0_2 | ecosystem: Environmental > Terrestrial > Soil > Palsa > Peat permafrost | place: Sweden: Abisko...
CACATCGGAAACCTGCGTGCCTGAACCTCGCGCGATGCGCTTGCGGCGCGAACCGTTGAGCAGATCGGGGTTGCGGCGCTCGCCGCGCGTCATCGAGCAGATGATCGCTTCGATTTTGCTGAGCTCTCGCTCGGGAATCTCGAAGTCCTTCGGTAAGGCCTTCGAGAGACCGGGCACCATTTTCAACAGGTCGTTGAACGAGCCGAGCTTGCGGACCTGGCGCATCTGCTCGAGAAAATCGTCGAGCGTGAAGGTTTGTTTGAGGAGTTTCTCCTCAAGTTTCTTGGCCTGTTCGTCCGAATACAGGCCGCGCGTTTTTTCGATGAGCGTGAGCGCATCACCCATGCCGAGAATGCGCGACGCGAGCCGTTCGGGATAAAATGGCTCGAGCGCCGAGAGCTTTTCGCCAACGCCGATGAATTTGATCGGCGCGCCGGTGACGCTGTGAATCGACAGCGCGGCGCCGCCGCGGGTATCGCCGTCGAGTTTGGTGAGGATGACGCCCGTGATGCCGAGACGATCGTGAAAGCCCTTCGCCACGTTCGTAGCTTCTTGTCCGGTCATCGCGTCGGCGACGAGCAGGATCTCGCGCGGCTGCGCGACGCCCTTAATCTTCTCCAGTTCGTCCATCAGCGGTTCGTCGATCTGCAGCCGGCCGGCGGTATCCACGATCGCGGTGGAGAGACCCAGGCGTCGCGCCTCGGCAAGTCCGTCGCGAACGATGCGAACCGGATCGCCGGCACCTTGTTCGTAGACCGGAAGGCCGATCTGCTTGCCGAGCGTCTGCAGTTGATCGATGGCGGCCGGGCGATAAACGTCGGCGGCGATCAAGAGCGAGCGGCGTCCCTGCTCCTTGAGCCGAAGCGCAAGCTTTCCGGCTTGCGTCGTTTTGCCGGAGCCTTGCAGACCGACGAGCATGATCACCGAGGGCGGCGCATCGGAGAACTGGAGGCGCGCCTGTCCGGAGCCGGTCGGCGGCCCGAGCAGCGCGACGAGCTCGTCGTGGACGATCGTGAGGATCGTCTGCGCCGGCGTGAGCGATTCGAGCACGTTCGCGCCGACCGCGCGCTCTTTGACGCGCGCGACGAACGCCTTCGCAGCGGCGAGCGAAACGTCGGCCTCGAGCAGCGCCACGCGTACTTCGCGCAGCGCTTCGTCGACTTCGCCGTCGCTGATCCGGCCGCGGCCGCTGAGGCGATCGAAGATCGCCCCTAAACGCTCTTGAAGTTGGTCGAACAACGTACGGCTAGGAGGTCGAAGGTCCGGCCGTCGATGTCTCGTCGATGCGCTTGACCGCATCGCCGACCGTCTTGATCTTCTCCGCTTCCTCGTCGGGGATATCGATGTTGAACTCGGTCTCAAACGCCATCACCAGCTCGACTTGGTCGAGCGAGTCGGCACCCAGATCGTCGGTAATTGACGCTTCGGGCGTCACTTCCGACTCGTCGACGCCGAGCTGCTCGACGATGATCTTCTTGACTTTATCGAACGTGGTGGACATTACGTCTCCTTTACATCAGGATGCCGCCATCGACGACGAGCGTTTGTCCGGTGATGAACCCCGCGGCATCGGAGCAGAGAAATGCTACGACCCCGCTGACGTCTTCCGGCTTCCCGGCTCGGCCGAGAGCGGCTTGTTTGACCAAAAACTCCCTAGCAGCGTCGGGCATGCTCTCCGTCATGGCCGTCTCGATCAAACCCGGCGCGACGGCGTTGACTCTTATATTCCTCGAACCCAACTCCTTTGCCAGCGATTTGCAGAGGCCCATGAGCCCTGCTTTGGAGGCCGCATACACGGCCTGGCCCGCATTTCCCATCAGGCCGACGATGCTCGTCATCAGCACGATCGAGCCCGAGCGCTGCTTCATCATCGGGCGTGCGACCGCACCGCACAGATAGAACGCCGACTTCAAATTGACGTCGAACACATGCTGGATCGTCTCGGCTTTGAGACGGAGCAGCAGCCCGTCGATACTTTGCCCGGCGTTGGCGATTGCAAAGTCGAGCCGCCCAAACCGCGCCACCGTCTCGTTGACGATGCGCTCCATCGCGCCCTGATCGGTCACGTCGCCTTCGAAGATCTCGACGGCAGCGCCGGCGCATGCCTGCTCGCACGAAGCCTTCGTTTCGCCCAGTGCCGCAACGTCGCGTCCAACGAGCGCGAGATTCGCACCGAGCGCCGCGAACTCAACGGCGATCGCGCGGCCGATGCCGCGGCTCGCCCCGGTGATCAGCGCGGCTTTTTCCGAAAAGATCATACGCTTGCCTCCGCGGCATCGCCGATCTGCAAACGTAGTCGCTCAACGCCGGCGAAATCGCTGACGACGGTCGCAGGCGGCGCGTTCGGCATCCGCTTCATCAGCGCGCTGAGCACGCCGCTCGCACCGAACTCGACGACGCCGTCGGGGGCGTAGGTGAGGATTCGCTCGGCCGTGTCGTGCCAACGAACTTCGTCGACAACCGAGCGAATGAGGCTGCGTTTGATCGTCTCGACGTCGCGATACGGCTCGCCATCCACGTTCGAGATCACGTCGATCGCGGGAAGCGCGAACGTGCTCGCCGCGACCGCGGCGCCGACACGTTCGAGCGCCGGTTCCATGAGCGCGCTATGCCACGCACCCGAGACGTTAAGCGCGACGACGCGCTTTGCGCCCGCATCGAGCATCGCTTGACCGGCCGACTGCACGGCCTCCAGCTCACCGCTGATCACGATTTGCGTCGGCGAGTTGAAGTTTGCCAAACCGACGCGGCCGCCGGCACCGCTGCGTTCGAGTACGTCGCGCACGTGCGCTGCATCCAAGCCTAGCACGGCCGACATCCCGCCGCGCGTGCGTTCGGCCGCGGCCTGCATCGCGTCGCCGCGCTCGCTCACGATGTGCAGCGCGTCATCGAATGAAAGCGCCCGCGCGATCACGAGGCTGCAAAGTTCGGCGAACGAATGGCCGGCCGTCACCACCGGTTGCAGCCGGTCGCCGACCGCCGAGTAGAGCGCGAGGTTGGTCGTGAAGATCGCGGGCTGGCTGAACTGCGTCTCGCGCAGTTGCTCCTCCGGCCCGTTGCGCTGCAACGCGAGCAGATCGTACCCCAGCCGCGCCGACGCGCGCTCGAAGAGGGCGCGCGCTTGGGGCGAATGGGCGGCGACGTCGCAGCCCATGCCGACGCCTTGCGAGCCTTGACCGGGGAAAACGACGGCAACGCGCACTAGGCCGCCCACCGCCAGGCAACGGCACCCCACGAGAGGCCGCCCCCGAACGCAACGAAGATGATGACGTCGTTGGGTTTTATCAGGCCCCCGCGCACCGTCTCGGAGAGCGCCATCGGAATCGACGCCGCCGAGGTATTGCCGTATTCGGCGATGTTGACGATGACTTTGTCCTCAGGCAGCTCGAGATAACGCGCCGTCGCGTCGATGATGCGCCGGTTTGCCTGATGCGGGATCAAGAACGTGACGTCGGCTTTCGCGAGATGCGCCTTGCCGAGCACCGAATCGGTCGCTTCGACCATCTTCTGCACCGCGAGCCTGAACGTCTCGGGCCCTTGCATGTGAATCAGATGCACTTTTGCATCGAGCGCGGCGTGGTCGAGCGGGCGGCGCGCGCCGCTGCCTTGCGCGTAGAGCAGTTCGGGGCGGCTGCCGTCGGCACCGAGCTCGGAGGCGAGAAAGCAGTCGCTCTCGCTGCGCTCGAGGATCACCGCGCCGGCGCCGTCGCCGAAGAGAATCGCCGTCGAGCGATCGTTCTTGTCGAGAATCTTTGAAAGCGTCTCGGCGCCGATCAGCATGATGCGCCGGTAGACGCCCGAGCGGATGAGCGCCGACGCGACCGTGAGCCCGTAGATGAAGCCGCTGCACGCGATTGCGATATCGAAGGCGGCCTTTTCGGTGACGCCGAGTTTGTTCGCCACGAGGCACGCCGTCGCGGGAAAGTAATAGTCGGGTGTCACGGTCGCGACGATGAAGCAGTCGACGTCCTGCGCTTGGAGCTCGGCGTGAGCGAGCGCGGCGCCCGCAGCCGCCGCGGCGAGGTCGCTGGTTGATTCTTCCTCCGACGACCAGTGGCGGCGCTTCATGCCGGTTCGCGTCGTGATCCAATCGTCAGACGTATCGAGCCAGGCCTCGAGATCGTGATTGCTGACGATTCGGGGCGGCGCGTAGTGGCCGACGCCCGCGATCTTCACGCCGCATGGGGGCACGAAGTCTAACCGGCCGTCTCTTCGCGCATCTTGATGACTTGCCGTCCCTTATACGTGCCGCAGTTGGGACATGCGAAGTGCGGCCGCTTGGGCTGATGGCATTGCGTGCACAGCACCGTCGTAACTTCGCCCAATTTCCAGTTCGCCGCGCGTCGGCTGCGCGTCTTACTGCGGGGCGTCTTCCATTTTAGATTCGCCACAATACTCTCCGTTTCGAACGATCGATTACGCGGGCTGGCACGAGCATTCGCCCGTGTTCCGATTCGCCCCGCATACCGGACAAAGACCGCGGCACTCGGGGCGGCACCGCAAGCCCATCGGCAAGGCGCTAAGCAGGCTCTGCTGCGCCAAGTCCGCGACGTCGAGGCGCTCCCTCGCCAAGACGTTGCTCTCGCCGAACGGATCGACGTCGCGCCCGTGCGCGGGGTCGAGCCGTTCGGTGACGTCGACGCGGATCGGTACGTCGACCTCCTCCAGGCAGGCATCGCACGGTCCGTGAGCCCGCGCATCCACGACGCCCTCGACGACCAGCAGGCGATCTGCTTTGTACACGTCGAGCTGCACGCGAACCGGCTCCGGAAAGACGACACCCTCGAACGGCTCGATCGGCACCTCGTCGGTGACGACCATATGCTGGCGACTGCCGGCGAGGAGCCCGCTGATGTCGACCTTGTGCGAACGATCCATAGAACTCAAGCCACCGCAGCATGAGGCCCCGCCAACCAGGCAGGGCCGCCACGGACATTTGCCATTCTAGAACCCCCCGTCCAACCTTGTCAAACGCCACGAGCGTGGGATAGAAGGCTGCCATGAACATCGATCCTGCCGCTTCCAGACTCGCCGCGGACGGCGTGGCCTACGCCCCGCAAATCGCGACCGCGGCGCGCCGCCATGGCCTCGATCCCGAGCTGCTCGCCGCGGTTGCGGCCCAAGAGACCGGCGGCCCGAATGCCAACGCCGGGCGCAACATTGTGGGCGACGGCGGACACGGCCGAGGGGTCTTTCAGATCGACGACCGCTGGCACGCTTTCGCAACCAGCCCCGCGGCGATGGATCCGGGCCAGAACGCCGACTATGCCGCCGGGATGATCTCGGGTTTGCTCAAAGAGTACGGCGGCAACGTCCACGAGGCGCTCTCCGCCTATAACAGCGGTTCGCCGACCGCGACCGGCACCAAAACCCGTTGGGCCGACGGCGAAGACCTCGGGTACGCCGACTCTGTATTGCGGCACTACCAGCGCCTGACCGGCGGGTCCCCCAGCGCGGCCCCGAGCGCGCCTCCTGCCGAACCCGACGCCGCAGCCACTCAGCTCGCAATGCAAGCGCAGCGCTTGCCGCTGCTGCCTACGATCGCCCCGGCGATCTCTGCCGGCGCCCCGCACTTCGCCCCAAGCTTCCACCGAAGCGCGACCGATTACCTCGGCTTGCTCAACGACGATACCGACGAGATTACCTCGTAGAAACGGAGCGATTAACGTGTCCTCACTCTCTTCCATCGAAGGAACCATCTTTGCCAAGCCCTTCGCCGGCGCGATCGCGAGCGGATTGAAAGAAGCGCCGGTGAGCGCCGTCGCGCGCGCATCCGGTTCGATCGCCGGCGAGGTCGGCGAATCGGCGCAGAGCTCGGCTGTGGCGGAGCTCGGCAACCTGGTTTCGTCGATCGGCTCGCTCTCGGCACAGGCCCAGGGCCTGCCGCTCACTCCGCCCACGCTGCCCGGTCTGCCGCAGAATCCGAGTTATCAGCCGCAGGCCACCGATTACACGCAGTTTAGCGACGACTCAAACTAAATCGGCGAAAGGAGAGACGAGATGGCCTTTCTTCTTCCAATTCTCGAAGGCGTCGGCAGCGGATTGCTCGGCAATGCTCTCGGCGGCGCGCTTGGCTCGGGTACGGCCGGCAATATGGAAAACTCGGCGATGAATGCGCTCAACTCGCAAGACGAGAGCTTCCAGCTCGGCATGTACGCATCCGAAATTCAGAACCAAGAGCAATTGCAGATGCAGTCCGAAGCTTTCGATCAGATGATGGACGAACGCAGCGAGAACATGCGCGAGGTCGATACACTCCGCAACGTCGATATGGCGCAGCGCAAGATGGACGACTCCATCACCAAGAAGTTCATCCAGTCGATTACTGAGTGATGGATGGACCGCTGCCGGCGCTACGCAGCGAACGCACGACCGCGGGGCGCAGCGCCATCGCCGCGCCTCGCGGTGCCGCCGCGCCGGCGGCCTCGGACCTCGACGCCCAACAGGCGGATCGGATTGCGGCGCAACGTCAGGCCTTCGATTTTGAAGCGGCCGAACGCGCCGAGATCCTGCGCGAGCACGAGGTCCTTCAGACGCTGCTGATGGCCCACCTCAAGAACGAAGACGAGATCACCAAAAAGTGGATCGCCCTGATTTAAAGGGAGCGTCTCGCCGGTGTGCTATACTTTCCCCTTCGCCGGGCCGTTAGCTCAGCTGGTTAGAGCGCATGCTTGATAAGCATGAGGTCCCTGGTTCGATCCCAGGACGGCCCACCATGCTTAATTCTAACGCAGATACCGATCGAACCAATCGACGGTTTGCGTGAGTACGTCGATCTGGTCGGCAATCTTCTGCATGCCGTGCCCTTCGTCTGCGTAGACGACCAGTTTCGTCGGCACGTCGAGCGTCTCCATCGCGTGCCAGAACTCGAACGCCTGCGGTGCCGGCACTTCCTCGTCGCGCTCGCCCTGCAAGATCAGCACCGGCGTCTTTGAGTGAGTGATGAACGTAATCGGCGAGCTGCGGGCGTACACGTCGGGATCCTGGTAGACCGACGCTCCGAAGAATGGGGTCATCCACTGGTCGATTTTATTTTGGCCGTAATACGATTGCCAGTTGACGACGCCCGCGCCGGCAACGATTGCCTTGAAGCGCGTTGTCTGCGTCTCCGCCCACATTGCCATATAACCGCCGTAACTCCAGCCGAAGAGTCCGAGCCGGTTGGGATCGATCGGCGCAGCTTTGATCGCCGCGTCGGCCCCGGCGAGATCGTCGCGCCAATCGCCGTAGCCGAAATCCTTGACGTTGGCCCGTGTGTACGCCTCGCCCGCGCCGAAGCTTCCGCGCGGGTTGGGCATCAGTACAAAGTAGCCTTGCGACGAGAGCGCGTTCAGGTTGCGATTCCCGAACGACGGCACCGCGATTGCGGAGGGGCCGCCGTGCACGATCGTCACCATCGGATAGCTGCGGCTGGGATCGTACTCGAGCGGGTAGACGAGCCAGCCCTGCACCGTTGCGCCGTCGCTGCTCCAATGCAGCGAGACGGCTTTGCCGCACAGGGGCGTTGCGCCGGCGTTACTCGACGTCACGCGACGCAGCGCCGACGGCGCGCCCGCCCACACTTCGGCCGGATCGGCGAACGAAGCGCGCACCAGCGCGACGACCTTGCCGTTCCGCGCGCTCGACCAGCTCCAAAGTGATTCCTCGCCGTCGGTCAACGACGTCAAGGTGCTCGTGCCGGGGGCGGCGAGATCGAGCCGCATCAGGCGCATCGCGCCCGAAACGTGCGCCACAACGTCCAGGCTCGACGCATCGTTCCAGCGGAGCGATTGAACCGAAACCGGCGCTCCGTCGGTCACGTTGCGGCTCTCGCCGCTGCGTGCATCGACGAGAAACACGTCGCCGCCGGTCGAGCCGAAGTCGCTCATGATGCCGCCGATGACGGCGATCCGACTCCCATCGGGCGACCACTGCGGATCGTTGATCTGGTAAGACGGCGTGAGCAGATCGCGCATCGTCCCCGTCGACGCATCGACCGTGGCCAGCCGCGCGATCCACCAATTGTTGTCGCCGTTGCCCTTCGCATAGGTCGCGGCGAGTTGGCGGCTATCCGGCGACCAGCCGTATTCGTAGACGTACGTGTCGGACGGCGTAACGAACCGCAGCCTCCCGCCGCTGGCTGAATCGACCGTCGCGATGCGCTGTTCGTCAACTTCCGAGCCGATCACGCCGACGTCGCGTGCTCCGGGAGCGATCGCGCCGGCCTGCCGATGCGCCGCCGCGATATAGAGGAAGGCGAGCCTCGTTCCGTCGGGCGACCACGTGAGCCGCGCGGCATTGCCGGCGAGCGTCGTCATCTGCCGCACCTTGCTTCCGTCGGCGTCGGCTTCGTACAGCTGCAACTGGCCCTTCGAGCGCGCGTCGGAAAAGAACGCCACTCGCCGTCCGTCCGGCGACCAGACCGGGTTTTCTTCATCGTACAGGCCGGCGCGCGTTCCCGCGGTGATGCGCGTGCGCTTGCCGCCGCTCACACCCGCAACGTAGATCGAATCGTACGGCGGAGACTGCAGCAAACGGGCGGGGTCGCGATATCCCTCTTGCCAGGCAACGCGAGCGCCGTCGAACGAAAGCGCCAGGCCGCTCAGATCGTGCAGTTTGTAGCTCGCGACGAGCACGTCGCGCATTGACGGCGCGGCGGCGGCGACCGTCATGCACGCCACAAACAGCGTGCCGATCTGCGTGGCGATCGCAGCGCCCCGCGGGAGGCGCCCAGTCGTGTTGGGCTTCATGCTCGATTGCTCCTTACCTGAATGACAAAGCGCTTGCGGCGGCTGCGCGCGCCGCCGAGCAGTTGGACCGCGCCTGGAGCAACGCCGTAAGCGTCGGCCAACATGCGGACGCACGCGGCATTCGCCGCTCCCTCGATGGCACGCTCGCGCACGCGAAGCACGAGCACGCCGTTCTCCTCCAGAAGCCCTGGCCGCTTCGATCCCGGCTTCACCATAACGTCGATCGTCCGCGACGTCATAGGCGCGACAACCCCCAGAGCCGCGGCGCGAGCACATAGTTGAGCTGGACGACGACGATGAACGCAATGCTGACATATGTGTTGATGAAGCAGAGCGCCACGCCAAACGCATAGAGCGTCTGCGCGATAACGATCCGCCGCCGTACGGCTGCATCGAGCCCCGGCGGGGCTTCGTCCTTTACGAGTCCCGCCTTGGCAACGTACGCCCAGCTCCAATACAGCGTGGCGCCCAGGCCCACGATATTCAACCAGTAGATCGCCAGCGCCGTCCGATAGGTGATGAATGCGGCTAGCAGTTTCGTGCTGAACGGTACGAACGTGACCATCAAGAGGAACACGAGATGGATCCAAGTCAGGCCGCGCTCCGAGCGTTTGACTTTGCTCAGCTGGGTGTGCTGGCCGACCCAAAAGATCCCCAGCGTCATGAAGCTCAGCAGATAGGTCAGCAGGTTCGGCGCCAGCGCCGCGAGCCCGTGGCGCAGCTGCGACTCGGAGTGAATCGCCTCGGCCACCGGCAGTCGCAGGTCGAGCACGAGCAGGGTCATCGCGAAGGCGAAGACGCCGTCGCTGAGCGAGCCCAGGCGCTCCGCGCTGCGGCCGGCGACATGGTTATAGGAAAGCGCCATGCGGGAAACGCCCTTCCCCCTACGAAAACGGCCACCCTCTGGAGGGAAACGATGAAAAGTATTTTAGCAATAGCGCTTTTGGCTGCAGCCGCACTCGCCCCAACCGCTGCGCGCTCGGCAAACCAAATGGCGGCGATGCAATACTACGTCGGGAGCTGGACCTGCGTCGGTGGAGTAGTCGGCAAGAAGTCTACGACGGCAAACGTTCGATACTGGCTGGACAACGGCCTGATGCGTCAGTGGGTTGGCATTTCCGGACAAGGCATGATGAAAGCCTACGAGCTCAACGCCACGACGACGTGGGACCCCAAGAACGGACGGTACGTCCAAGCCGGCCTCGATACCGATGCGCAATGGTGGATCAGCTACGGCAAGGTCTCCGGATCGAGCGAAACGTGGACCGAGCACGCAACGGCGAGCGGCAAACTCGGCCGCGATGAGGTCTCTCGGACGAGCGACAGCGCGTTTACGTTCGCGAGTTTTGAGACGATCGCGGCGAGCAAACCCTACTTCCGCGTGGTCTGCAAGAAACAGTAACCGTGCGCAGCTCGACTCTCGGCCGTCACGCGCTGGCCGCCGGTCTGGCGCTCGGGTTGCTCTCCGGATGCAGCGGAGCCGCCACAACGGCGTCGCTGCCTCTTCGCGGCACCGGCGCGCAAGCACGCGCGCATCGAACGTCGGGTTCGCCAAGCGCGGTGCTCTACGTCGTCACCAGCGACGCCACCGTTATGTTGAGTTATCCGGGATATGAAAGCGTCGGAACCCTCAACCCTCAAGGGTTTCTGGGGTTCCCCTGCGCCGGCGCCCCCAACGGAAACGTCTTCTTGGACGACGGCAGCGACGTACGACAGTATGCCTATGGGGGAACGAACCCGATCTCCATCATTGCCTTGAGCAGCAACGATTCTTCCACGGGATGTTCGGTCGACCCGGCAACCGGCAACCTCGCGCTGGCCGGCGTGCACAAGACCGAGGCGACGATCTTCATCTATCCCGGCGGGAGCGGCCGTTCGAAGAGTTATACGGATAGAAAGCTCAGCCAATTTTATTACTGCGGCTACGACAACGCCGGTAATCTCTTTGCCGACGGACTCAACAAACACAACGCGCTCGTCTTCGTCGAGTTACCCAAAGGCGCGAGCACGTTTACCGAGATACCGCTCAGCGGCGTGGTAAAGTCGCCGGGTAACGTGCAGTTCGACGGCACGTATATCACGATCAGGAGCGGCGTGACCGTCTTTCGGCTCAAAATTGAGGGTTCCAGCGCGAAGATTGCGGGCAGGACGAATCTCAACCAGTTATGGGCCTCCGCCCCGAGCACGTGGATTCAGGGCAGTGCGATCGTCGGCTCGCAAGGCGGCGGCAATCATCCCGGCCAGGGGCTAGGATTTTGGAACTACCCCGCCGGCGGCAAACCGTTTATGGTCATAACGACGATCAGCGGAAGCAAGAAAGATGTGATCATGGGAACGACCATCTCCGTCGCCCCTTCGCATTGAATACATTCCACCGCAATCGCTCTTCGTAATGGAGATGTGGGGGTTCGAACCCCAGACCCCCTGCTTGCAAAGCAGGTGCTCTACCAGCTGAGCTACATCCCCGCGGCCTTGTCTGTTCTCGCCCTCGTCCTCCGACTCCGGCGCTTCGCGCCTTCGCTCAGGATGACACGATCGCGAGAGGACTCGGCCTGCCGTCGGACGCAATAGGGCGGGTCCTGGAGCCTGCGGGGGCATAGCTCAGCTGGTAGAGCATTACGCTGGCAGCGTAAGGGTCAGGAGTTCGAGTCTCCTTGCCTCCACCACCAAACGCTCGTTTTTACGGGCGTTTTTTCGTAGCGATTCGCTCCATCCGCTCGCCGAGGCGATCCGTGGCCTGTTATGTTCGCGCTCTCGTGACCCAGATAGCCCGCGACCGTGCGAACGTCGGTTCCGTCACCTATGAAATGCCGCTATTCGATGTGCGGCGCTGATGAGTTGCCGCCGCTTCGTATAGGCCACCTCTAACAGCTGCCTCGCAGGTTAGCGCGCGGCGCTGCGTCTAGCCTCCGGCACTACTGCGTCTGCACGACCGCCATGCTCCATGGCGGCATGGAGATCGTGAAGCCGCCGTACCAGGATCCCAACTGCACCGTCGTTGGGCCGACCCAGTCGTCGTACTGGGACTCGTCGTAGAGGTCTTTGTCGTACGACGTAATCGTGCCGCCGGCTCCGCCGGTCTTACCGTCGATCGTCACGGCGACGTCCTCGGTCGTCGTCTGGTTGAGGTTGAAGAGCATCACCGCATAGCCGCCGGCATCGGTAGCCGCGTACGCCCGGATGTCCGGCATCGACGTCACGCTCGTCGCGACCGCCGTCTCGTTGGGATGCGCGAAGTTCGAGAGCACCTGGTAGGCAACTGCGGTCGGCAGAAGCGTCTCCGGTTGAATGTATTCGGCCGGACAACCCTTCAGCTTTTGATCAGCAAAGATCTCGGCGCCGCCCCAGTCTTGCCAGCCGTAAACGTCGGACCCGAAGTAGCCGCCGGAAGAGGGTAACGTGCAGTCACCGTCGCCGATGTGCCAGGTCTCGCGCGCGACCCCGTCGTTGACGAGCTCGCCGATGGTCATGCCGGCAAAGAGCGCCTGAACGATCGAGAGTCCCTGTTTCCCTACGGGCGCCGTGCTCGAGCCGATCTCGCCGAGATAGATCGGCGTCTTGGGGTGGCCCGCCGAGGCGAGCTCGCCCTGGAGCGCCGTCACGTATTGGTGCAGCTGGGGGACGGCTTGCTGCAGGAGATACGAGTCGCTAATGCTCGACGAACTCTGCGCGTAGAAGTGCATCTCGACGCAGTCGTAGAGCGCTTGCGAAAGGACGATCGAGTCCCAACTAGGCAACTTCTTTTTCTTCGGATTGACGTCGACGCAGACGTTGATCGGAGTCGGGGATGCCGCCTTCATCTGCGAGTAATACTGCGACGATTCGATCTGCGCGTACTGGGTCGGCGAGTGCGGCTGCGAATGCAAGTCGAGCGAGCCGAGGGTGTACTGTTCGTTGCCGACCGTCCACCATTTGACGTTGTAGTTCTGCGTAGCGTTGGCGTACGCAACCCAGTTGACGGCCTCGTTCGGATCGGCCCCATCGGTGCAGCTCGCGTTCGATCCGTAGTTCACCGTCACCGCAAGATCGAGATGCGCGGGTATGACGACGTTTTGCATGAGGTTGTCGAATGTCGAGTGCGTGTTCGGATTTCCGTTACACGGCGGCGAGCCGCTGCTGTTTGTCTCCCAATGATACCAGTTTGCCGCTTTGCCGCCTGGCCAGCGCGTGGCTTCCATTCCGGCACTCGTAAAGGCGTTGACGATTCCCGGAACCATGATATTGTACCAGACCGGCATGCCCGCGCCGAGAATTACCGGTGATATGGTGGCCAGCGATTGACCCGATTGAACGTCCACGCCCGTACTGGTCCTGTGCCGAACGTGGGATGGGGCGACTCGGTGAGCGACTCGGATCGTCCTCGCCGAAGTATTCGCCACCGATGGTTGGGTAGCACTATCGGAACAGCCGCCGACGGCGATAAGCAAAACTAAGGACCAACTAAGTCCACGCCCCATGTGCAAACGCTCCTCCGTGACAAGCTCATCGGCAAACGCCGGTGAATCATCCCGGCTGCCGGTTATTTAATTAACTATGCCATAGAAATCGGCGTTAACGCGTTAACGGACCGGCAACGTACGGTTAGAAAACAAGCGCAGTGGCCGTTGCCGTTCCAGCAGTGCGACTGCAAGCGCAAGCCTCGCGCGCGTTAACGGTTAACGCGCCTTATACGCCGCATTAAATCCGCTCGGCCGGTGACGACGTCGCCGCCGCGAGGGTGTAGACTTTCCGTTAAGCTACTCTAATTGAGGTGCGACGTTGAAAAGGACTTCCTATTTCCTTTGCCAGGGATCGGCTTTACTATTGCTCGCCGGGCTGACGGCCTGCAGCGGGTCGCGCGTTCTGCCGAGCACCGGAGGTGCGCCGGGAACTGCGGGATCCTCGCTCTACGTAAGTGCGGCGAACGGATCCGACCGCAATAGCGGCTCGCCGGGACGGCCCTTCCGCACGGTCGCGCGCTGCGCGGCCCTCGCGCACGCCGGAGAAACGTGCTACGTGCGCGCCGGGATCTATCGCGAAACGATCGCGCCGAACAACGGCGTCACGATCCGGCCCGAAGGCAAAAGCAAAGTCACGCTGCTTGCTACCAAACAGATCACCGGCTGGAAAGTCTACTCGGGCCAGATCTACGTCGCAAAGGCTTCGCTGAGCAGCAAGCTTCCCGCGTATCAAATCCTCATCGGGCCCGGAACGAGCATGGTCAATGAAGCGCAGTATCCGGCGCCGAGCAGCAATCCGCTGCAGCCGAACTGGGCGACGGAGGGCTACGGCAGCACGGCCACCCAAATCGTCGATCCCTCCATGCCCGCCGTCAACCTTACCGGCGCGATCGTCAACGTCTGGTCGGGAACCGATCCGTGGACGCACATCGAAGGACCGGTCACCGCGTCGGGCGGCGGCAGCCTCACGTTCACGCCCAACGGCAACGATTGCCAGCCCTCGAACTGCTACGTCGGCTCGATGGCCGGCGGCTATTACTACGTCACCGGCGCGCTAGGCTTGCTGCAAGCTCCCAATGAGTGGTGGTACGACAGCGCTAAGAAGCTGCTCTATCTCTGGGCGCCGAACAGCCAAAATCCCAACTATCTCGACATCGAGGCCAAGCAGAATCAAGTCTTGGTCAATCTGAGCGGTAAGAGCGGCGTGACGGTCCAGGACATCACGCTCGTCGGCGGCAGCATCATGATGGACTCCCGCAGCACGAACAACACCATCAACGGCATCACCGCACTCTACCCGTCGCAGGTCCTCACCGCGGGGAACATGTACCGCACCTTCTACTCCTATCCCGAGGGCAGCGGCCTCGTACTCGACGGTTCGAACAACGTGATCGAGAACAGCACGATCGCCTATAGCGCGACCAACGGCGTCTTGCTGCGCGGCCACAACAACACCGTGACGAACTCTCTGATCCACGACGTCGACTGGATCGGCGACTATTCCGCCGGCGTCGAGCCCGTCACGAGCAGCAACAAAATCACGTACAACACGATCTATAATACCGGCCGCGCCTCGGTCGAAGACGACTACAGCAGCAAGATGCCGACGACCAACCTCGAGATCGGCTACAATAACTTCTTCAACGCGATGTATCTCTCGGTCGACGGCGGCACGTTCTATGCGACGTCGCAGTACGGCCAGGTAGCGCGCGGAACGAACGTGCACGACAACTGGCTCCACGTCGAAGTGAGCCCGCAAGGCCGCATCCCCCTCTCCAATTCGTGCAAATGCCCGTGGGCGGGCCTTTACGTCGACAGCGGCATCGGCGGCCTCACCATCTCGAATAACATCGTCTGGGATTCGTATCCCGACCTCACCGCCTTCCCGTCGAAGGACGTTCAGATCGGCTACAACACGCTGCTCGACACGACGCCCAAAGGCGTCTGGCTTGGATGCTACGGCACGTGCGATGACCAATATCCGAACACGATGGTCGACAATAATTTAATCTACACCAACATTTGGAATCGCGGTCAGAACCAAGTGCCGCAGGAGAACAACAACTCGTACGCGCCCGGCGCCGGGCAGATTCCGCAGCCCGGTTGCACGATCTACGGCTGCAATATCGGAGGCTCGCCGCCCGGCCCCTAGCGCTCGTAGAGCCAGCGCGTGATCCCGGCCGCCACGACGCCGCGCTCGACCGCGTGCACGCGTTCCGTCAGATGCGCTTCGTCTTCTCCCGGCTCCACTCGAAGGGGCCTGCGTGCCACGACCGCGCCGCGGTCGGTA
>Ga0302325_10016862_pt1 | contig 15456 bp, 11 predicted proteins | sample Palsa_T0_2_FD_201948 | JGI IMG/M metagenome (GOLD analysis project Ga0302325, IMG submission 201948) | Peat permafrost microbial communities from Stordalen Mire near Abisko, Sweden - Palsa_T0_2 | ecosystem: Environmental > Terrestrial > Soil > Palsa > Peat permafrost | place: Sweden: Abisko...
CACGTCTTTGCGATACAGCTTGTCGTACAGCAGATAGAAGCGATAGTCAGGCGCTTCCTTCGCTTTCGCCTGCAACGCTGTCTGTAGCTTCTGAACACTAGCCGGAGGTTCGAGGATCATTGATCCAGTCCCCTTCGTCCTTCACCACGTCTTGCGTTCTCCGCCGGCATTACACCGACCTCCTCGGTCATACGAGCCCATCCGCCACCCCATGAGGCCGGGTCCAATCCTCGCGGATCCCCCGTTGAACGGCCACGCCGCCGCTCACCCCACAGGGCTTCCCGTGTTGCCACGATCCCCCTGCGCACACATCCCGCCGCCACTACCCCGGTGGAAATCTCTGGGTGCACTCTTCGCTCACTTCCCCAGCCATCGCGGCCTTCCCCGTTTTGTGGGCGGGTCGGCTTCCACATCAGCCTTTTCGAGGCCTGCACAGCGTTCGCTTCCGCTGCAGTCTGCGTGCTCCCCAGGTCACCTACGTGACCCTCTACATCGAAGGCTTCGGTCGCTTCGTCTCCTCCACAACCGCTCCGATTGCTACCGGCCGGAACGAAAGCTGCCGGGTGGGACTGCATCCCACTGGGAAATCGCGCCTTTCCACGGCGCACCACAATCCTGGCACACTCAATCTGAGTCGGTCACAAATGTGGCGCAGCACTTTCGACCTGAAGCATCACGTGAGGGAAAGATGGCCTTGATCTGCACTTGCTAAGTTTCGATCCGACATGAGATGTCCGAGTTCGACCCCTGTGCCGTCGTTGGGGGCCGTCTGCCTTCTCCCTGATTCCGCCGATGCGCCCCAGTCTTGCCCCACCGAAGGGTAGCTGTCTCCGGCCGTCTGTGGACATCAACCAACTTCCGCCGCCAATTTCAGTTTGCATTTGAGCCGGGAGCGCGCCGCCACGCGTAATCACGCCCGGCACGATTTACCACTTGCCACAAGAGCGCGATCTGTGTGGAGAACATCGGGCGCTCACGCGATACCTCGGTGCCGTCGAAAGGAGGCCGCAGGGAACAAATTATTCTTAACAGCAACTTAACAGGTCGTTAACTCATCATTGGCTCCGAAGGGGTGGCTTAGAAATGCATTGGGAGACATACGATGCGCCCCTCACGGATGGATTCAATATTGTTTGGCCCCAAGCAGAACGTTGCCTGCAAAGTATTTCTGATCGATAAACTCCGGCAGCCGCCTCAGCCGATTTCACTGATCGATTCCAGGCCATTACGCGCGGCGGTCGTCGCCACCGCCATAATCGGTGTTCTCGGCGCATCTTTTGCTCTCAAAGTGAATGCCGAGTCGGCCGCCACGCCTGAGAACGCAAGCGTCTCCTTGGATGAGGTCGTGGTCACTGCGTCTAAGCGCATCTCGACGGTGCAGGACACGCCCATCAGCATCTCCGCGGTCAGCGGCAACGACTTGTTGGCTCGTGGAGTCTCCTCCCTCGCCGATCTGGCCCAAGGTACGCCGGGCGTTTCACTAAAGAGCGAAGGGCCGAGTCAGACGGAGATCGAGATGCGGGGTATGACCTCGAGCGGCGGCAACTCCGCGACGGTCGGCTTCTATCTCGATGATATCCCCTTGACTGGACCGGCGAGTGCCCAGAATGGCCACGTGGTGATTGATCCCGACCTTTATGACCTGAATCGCATCGAGATTCTGCGCGGACCTCAAGGCACGCTGTTCGGATCTGGCTCTATGGGCGGCACGGTACGACTGATTAGTAACCAACCGAATTTGTCGCAATTTCAATCGACCGCACAAAGCGTCTTGTCTGGCACCGAGGGCGGCGGGCTTAACCACAAGGACAATTTGATGGTTAATCTGCCGTTGATCGACGACACCTTGGCGTTGCGGGTCGTGGGTACAGAGCATTACACCAGCGGTTGGATCGACCGCATCGTGGCTGAGCCATTTCCTGTCGTGGGTGGAAACCCGGATGGCACGGTGCGCGGCAGTGTCCAGGACGCTCCCATTGAGAAGCAACATCCGGGCTCGAATGCCTATCAAATCTATGCGGCGCGCGTGACTCTGCTGTGGAAGCCGACCGAAAACCTGTCGGTCACGCCGTCATACTTCCACGAAACCAGTACTCAAAACGGAATCAGTGCCTATGACAGCGTTCCCGGCACCGAGACGCACAACCAACCTTTCGATATCGCAGAACCGCTGACCGATTCACTGACGGCCTACAGCCTCAATGTGAATTACAGTTTCCCAGCGTTCGACCTGACGTCCAGTACCGCACAATGGACACGAAACTCCACTCAGGTTGAGGAAGCCAGCGAAGCCTTCAATAATCCGATGGAAGCAATTGCCTATAACTATAACTATGGTCTCACGAATCCAGGATATTATGGCCCGAGCGGCACCGGCCCTGAGCATGGTATGGAAGACGATCCTAGCCATCAGTTCAGCGAAGAATTGCGATTGGTTTCGACGGGGAGCGGAAAGGCTAGCTGGGTTGCCGGACTTTACTACAGCGACTTCTACTCCTTGTGGGGCTTCAAGGGGACAACGCCCAACTACACCGCGTACATGGATCTAGGCACGCTCGCGCCGGCAACCACCCCCAACTGGTTCGACGCCTATTCACCTACCACGCTCAAGCAGTATGCCGCCTTCGGCGACCTCACTTATGCCCTGACCGATGAACTCAAGGCCGACGTCGGCGCTCGCGTGAACCACTACGATTATCGCTTCTCTTCCTGCCTTAGCGGCTGGGGATCGGCCAACGGAGCCGCTACCCCCTCGTGTTCCGGTCTCATCGCGCTATCCTCCACCAGCTTCAACCCAAAATTCAATTTATCCTACTCGTTCAGCCCAGACATGATGGCGTACGTAACCGTGTCGAGCGGCTTCCGTCCCGGCGGAGGCAACGCTGTGTATCCGACCACTGGCGCCGCCTGGGGATCGGCTTTCCGGGAGCAGAACTATACGAGCGGCAAGTGGCCCGCCACGTATGAGCCGGATCGTGTCCTGAGCTACGAGCTCGGTGAAAAAGCGAGGTTCCTCGATCACCGCCTGACTATTAACGCCAGTATTTATTATGAGGACTGGCGCCACGTCCAGCTCGAGGCCTACCCCAACGACTGGGCGCTGAACATCAATGGCAACTATGTCTCCATTTATGGAGCCGATATCGACGTGCTCGCCGATCTAGGGGCGGGACTTCAAATCGAATTCGCAGCGGGCTACCTATATGAGTGGCTGGACGGGGGCCCGCACTGGGTCATTACCCCGGTCCATAAGATGCCGGAGGTCGCGCCCGAGAGCGGCACCGTCGCTCTTAACTATTTAAAACCGCTCAACAGCTCTTACATGTTCACGGCGCGATTGGAGAATTCGTACACCAGTTCGCGCTACTCAATTTTCTTCTCGAACCCGTACGAGTTCACCGGGACATATCGACAATTGCCCGGGTATGACCTGGTGAATGTTCGATCTGGAGTCAAATTCCGTGACACCTGGAGTGCGACGTTGTTTGTCAATAACCTCACGAATAAGCACGCGCAGCTGGAGAGCATGTTCACGGAAAACGAGCCGCAACCTGATTTTACTCGCATCGAAACCAACCAGCCGCTCACCGGAGGTGTCGACCTGACCTACCGTTTCTAGTGGGAATCGGCTTCCACATCGACGAATCGGAATCTTTACGCGATTTTGACGCTCGACCTGGTAGCGTGTGTTTCACTGCGAGGAAACGGATCATGACTGCGGCCATGCACCTCGTCCTGATCGTTGAGGACGACGCGGCGCTGCAAAGCGTATTGCGTACCTTATTTGAGGCGAACGGCTACCGCGTCGTCTCGGCGACAATTGCGCTTGGCGGAATCCACGACGCACGCCTGCACAATCCCGATGTAGTCATCGTGGATTTGGGTCTGCCGGATCGGGATGGTATCGAGGTGATCAAGGGCATTCGAAGGTGGTCGGCAATGCCAATCGTCGTTCTTTCTGCGCGCACGGCGGAGACTCAACGGTTACTTGCATTTGAAAGCGGTGCCGATGATTACGTCGTCAAGCCATTTAGCGCCCCAGAACTCTTGGCCAGAGTCCGGGCAGTCTCGCGCAGACATGTCCGCGGACATCTACCAATGGGGATCCTGCGGCTTGGAGATGTTGCTATTGATCTGACTGGCCGCATTGCCCGCAGGGCAGATGGGCAGGAAGTCCGCCTCACGCCGCTCGAGCACAAAATACTGGCCGCGCTCGCGCGCCAGCCAGAGACCATTGTCACGCATTCGACCCTTCTCAAGGAAGTATGGGGGCCGAATCGAGACGACTCCGGGTCGTTGCGCGTTTACATTGGAAGTTTACGGCGAAAACTCGAAGCGGATCCGCGGCGGCCGAAACACATCATCACGGAGCTCGGGCTCGGATACCGTCTACTTCTCGATCAGGATACGGTAATCGATGGTTCGATTGAATAGCGCCACCAACGAACCGTCACCGCCGCGGCGGCCGGCCAATCGAGGGCGCCTGAAGCTCTTTTTCGGCGCCGCGGCGGGCGTCGGTAAGACCTACGCCATGCTCAATGCCGCGCGCGCGGCACGCGCCGAAGGAATGGACATCGTCATCGGGTATGTCCAGTCCCACAGCCGCCCCGAAACTGAGCGCTTGATGGTCGGGATTGAGCAACTCCGGTTGCTCGACGTGAACTATCGAGGGATCGTACGTGCCGAATTGGATCTCGACGCAGCACTCTCACGCCACCCGGCCGTACTGGTTGTCGACGAGCTAGCCCATTCAAATTTGGTGGACGGTCGACCCAGGCAGCGTCATGCAAAGCGCTGGCAAGACGTCGAGGAGCTTCTCGCAGCGGGCATCGAGGTATGGTCCACGGTCAATGTCCAACATTTGGAGAGCTTGAACGATGTCGTGGCGGGTATTACTGGGGTTCGGCAACGGGAAACGGTCCCGGATCGCATATTCGATCAAGCTGATGATATCGAGCTGATCGACCTGCCTTCGCGCGATCTGCTGGCCCGGCTTCAGGCTGGTAAGGTCTATAGCGTCGAGCACGCCTCCCCGGCAACCAAAGGATATTTTCGCGAGCCCAATTTGCTGGCGTTGCGCGAGCTCGCATTGCGGCGCACCGCGGATCGGGTCAACGCTCAATCCCGCCCATACAAGGATCGCGAGCGATTCGCTCAACCGTGGTTGGCCCGAGACCGATTCTTGGTGGCCGTCGCGGTGGACGATCAAGCCGAGCAGCTCGTCAGAGTGGGCAAGCGTTTTGCCGACGCTCTCGACGCCGAGTGGTTGGTGGTTTGCGTCGAGACTCCGGCGATGCTCAACCTCGGAGAGGCGGCGCGAAATCGACGCGTCAATGTCTTGCGCCTTGCCGAATCGCTGGGCGCTCAGACGGTTACCTTGGATGGCCCCTCAGCATCCGCCGCCCTGGCCGAATACGCTCGGCTTCGGAACGTTACCCGGATCGTCGTCGGGGAGCCGCGACGATTTGGCATAAAAGCCCTGTTTCGACCCTCCACTGCCACTAAGCTGGTGCGAGCGGGCGGCGGGTTCGACGTCTCGGTAATCGCCCGGCGAGGAACGCCGCCAAACGAAACCTTGCGCTCGGATACCCTTGCCCCTGCAGGCCCGAATTGGATTACTTACTGGGCTGCCCTAGGCATCTCTGCGGCCTGTACTGCACTCGCCGCCGCCATGTACTCCTATTTTTCGTTGACCAACCTCGTCATGGTGTATCTCCTTGGTGCCACAATTGCTGCGCTGAAGCTGGGTCGAGGTCCCGCGAGCGTTGCTGCCGTGGCGAACGTCCTGGCATTCGATTTCTTCTTCGTCCCCCCGCGCTATTCCTTCGCGGTTGCCGACTTTCAATACGTGGTGACATTTGGCGTCATGCTGACGGTCGCTTTAATCATCGCGACCCTGGTCGCCAACGTAAGAGCTCAAACACGTGTAGCCGGTACCCGGGAGCGCCGCACTGCACTGCTGTACGCCATGAGTCGAGAACTCGTGTTGACGCGGAGTCTGGAGGACTTGGCGCGCGTCGCGGTAAAGCATGTGGCGGAAACCTTCGCAGGCCGCACAGTTGTGCTGGTGCCCGATGCGAGCGGTCGCTTGCAATTTCCCACAATGTCACCGACAGCCGATTCGTTGCAGGGCGCTGATCTGTCGATCGCCCAGTGGGTATACGACAACAGTACGCCAGCGGGCCTCGGAACCGACACGCTGCCTGGGGCCGTCGCGCAATACCTGCCGCTCAAAGGTACCCATCATGCGCTTGGCGTGTTGGCCGCGGAGCCAAAGCAACGGCGGCGCCTGCTCCTACCCGAGCAACGCCACCTGATCGAGACATTTGCCGCGCAGATCGCGCTGGCGCTGGAGCGGGGCCGCCTGCAGGAAGAGGCGGAGCAGTCGCGCGTAACCGCCGAAACAGAGGGCCTGCGCAACACCCTCCTCGCCTCCATCTCCCACGACTTGCGAACGCCGCTTTCCGTCATCACGGGTGCAAGCAGCGCCCTGAATGATCCTTCGATGAGATTCGATGAAGCAGCGCGCCGCTCTCTGTCAGCACAAATCGAAGCAAAATCCAAGGAGATGGCCGAGATCATCTCCAATGTCTTGGACCTGATGCGTTTGGAGAGCGGACATTTTTCCTTGCGGCTCGATTGGGTGATGATCGAGGATCTCGTGAACTCGGCGCTGCAACGGCTGGCCACGCGTCTGATTGAGCATCCGGTCGAAGTTCTCCTTCCAGCGGATTTGCCGCCCGTGCATGTGGATGCCTCGCTAGTGCTGCAGGTGTTTACCAATCTGCTTGAGAACGTCGTCAAGCACACTCCTTTAGGAACCCGGATAATTGTCTCGGCAGCTCCCGAGGGCGCCTTTGCGCGAGTCAACATCGATGACACAGGCCCAGGCCTTCCCCCCGGGGACCTTGACCGGCTCTTCGCAAAGTTCCATCGCGGCCGCGACGAAAGCAGTGCGGGCGGCGCGGGTCTTGGACTGTCAATCTGCCGCGCCATCCTCACGGCCCATGGTGGTCAAATCAATGCGAGTCAACGGTCCGGTGGCGGCGCCCGATTTTCGTTTACTTTACCGGTATCTTGAGATGGACATCAAAGGTGCGGGTCGCTTGCTTTTTACAGCTCCTTTACATGATGTTGGTCTAGAGTCCGTTTCGCAGGCCGGGGACAAGAGTGTACAAATTCGCAGAAGTAGCTGGCCGGACGCCAGCTAGAGGCCTGGCTCGGGCACGCACAGAATACTCCGGTCTCCGCACCGATACCTGAAATGCCTGCAATACCAATCATGCGGCCTGAACTGCCGGAACACCAGCGAACCGCACTCGCAGCGGCGGCTCTCGCCTGCATGGGCGTTGTATTCGGAGACATCGGAACTAGTCCGCTCTACACGCTGCAGGTCGCCGTGAAAGCCGCAAGCCCAAATGGCGCCGTCGCGCCTGAGGCGGTTCTCGGTATTGTCTCATTGATTTTCTGGTCCCTCATAATCGTAATCTCGATCAAGTATGCAATCTTGATCATGCGGGCAGATAACCATGGTGAGGGCGGCATCTTGGCGCTTCTTGCGATGGTCAGTCCCAAGCGCGCGCATTCCGGCCGTCGAGCCAGGATGATGCTCATTATCGGACTCGTCGGAGCAACGCTCCTTTACGGCGACGGCACCATTACGCCCGCGATCTCGGTTCTAAGCGCCGTCGAGGGGATCAAACTCTACACTCCCCAGCTGGGGCGTTTCGTAGTGCCCCTCACGCTGGTCATTCTCGTGGCGCTGTTTCTCATTCAAAGCAAGGGCACCTCATGGATCGGGCGGCTGTTTGGTCCCATCATGTTAGTTTGGTTTGCGGTAATCGCCATATTGGGCGTCATCGGTATTGCCAAAAATCCGACCATCCTCGCAGCACTCAGTCCGGTGCCTGCAATTACCTACCTACATCACGCTGGCTATTTGGCGTTGGTGGTTATCGGTGGCGCATTTCTGGCGGTCACGGGGGGAGAGGCATTTTATGCCGATATGGGTCACTTCGGGCCGTCTCCGATTCGCTTTGCCTGGTTCACGGTGGCACTTCCCGCCCTGACTCTCAACTACTTTGGCCAAGGCGGTCTTCTGCTAGCGGAACCTGGGGCAATCGAGAACTCCTTCTATCAACTCGCGCCCGAGTGGTGCCACTACGGTCTCGTCGTCCTCGCAACCGTTGCGACCGTCATCGCATCGCAATCCATCATCTCCGGTGCCTATTCGCTGACGAGCCAAGCAATCCAGCTTGGTTTTTTGCCCCGCATGAATATCATCCATACCGCCGGGCACGCGATCGGCCAGATCTATGTCCCATTGGTCAACTGGCTCCTTGCCTTCGGCACGATAGCAGCCGTCATCGGCTTCGGATCCTCTGATGCGCTCGCTGGTGCATTTGGAGTTGCCGTATCACTGCTCATGGCTATCACGACGGTCATGGCAACCGCCGTGGCACTGCAGTGGAAGCACAATCCTCTGCTGGTTTTTGTCGTCAACGGCAGCCTGCTCGCGCTCGACTTTCTATTCGTCGCATCGACATCCACGAAACTGCTTCAGGGAGGTTGGTTTCCGCTGGCAATCTCATTTGTGATCGCTTTCCTGATGCTTACGTGGCGTAAGGGACAAGAGATCATGGATGAGGTTCGCCTCGAGATCCGAGAGGGGTCGAGCGACTTCGTTGCGCGGATCGAGGCAAATCCGCCTCACCCTATTCCCGGAACCGCGGTGGTTCTCGGTCGGATGACCCAGGGTGTGCCGTTGCCACTCACGCGTAATGTCAATTTCAATCACGCGTTGCATGAGCGCGTTCTCCTGGCTGCCGTGGAGATGACGGACACGCCGCGAGTTGATGACGATCATCGCGTGACAGTCACTGCGCTCTGCGGACGAATGGCGCGCATCCAACTGCGTTTTGGATTCATGGAGAAGCCCGATGTGCCTTTGGGTCTACAGGTCGCGGTGGAGAACCATCAGATTGCCGCCTGCAACCTGCAGCAGGTGACCTACTTCACGGGTCATGAAACCATTATCCCCACAATCCAACAGCGCAAGATGGTGCGCTGGCGAAAGTCCCTGTTCGCGCTGATGCACCGCAACGCACAGCAACCCGCCGCCTATTTTAATATTCCCAGTGCGCAGGTCATGGAGATCGGGGTCGAATTCGAGATATAGCCCTAAGTGGCGCCTCTCTACCCGCCGCGCACTGCGGCAATGTTAAGCTCAAGATGAATGACATCAGACCTCTCGCAGCTCGGCTTCTTGCTATTCGTATCCGCGCTGGTCGCGATGCTCTGTCGCCGTTTACACCTGCCTTACACTGTCGGACTCGTCTTGGCCGGCATGGGACTCTACTTTTCGCACGTCTACATCAAATGGCACCTGTCAAAGGAATTAATATTTTCCGTCTTCCTACCACCGCTGGTATTTGAAGCCGCGTTATTCATCCATTGGGATCAATTCAAACGGGATCTTCCGGTCGTGGGTCTTCTGGCGACTGTGGGTGTACTACTAGCGGCCGCCGTCACTGCGACTGGAATGTACTACGGGCTTGATTGGGATTGGGGTAGCGCCATCGTGTTCGGCATTTTAATTGCTGCAACGGATCCCGTGTCGGTCATCGCAACGTTTAAAGAGGTCAAGGTTCCCGACCGCCTGCGCTTGTTGATGGAAGCCGAGAGCCTGCTGAATGACGGCACTGCGGCGGTCGCATTCGTCGCGGTGCTAGCGATCTTGGCGGGAGGACATCAAGATGCCTGGTCAGTCTCCGGAACCCTCTTCGTGACGATCGTGGGCGGGATCGTGGTGGGCGGCGCCGTCGCCTCTGTCCTAATGCTCTTGGCGGGACGCACGCCGGACTATCTCGTCGAAATCACCTTCACGACCTTGGCTGCCTACGGATCCTTCTATGTTGCGGAGCACTTTCGTCTATCCGGTGTGCTAGCGACGTTGACTGCGGGTCTGGTGGTCGGCAATTTCCGTTCCTCGGCGTTGATCACCAAAGCGGGTCGTAATGCGTTAGAGCCTTTTTGGGAATACGCGGCATTTGTTGCCAACTCGCTCATTTTTCTGTTGATCGGGGCGCAGGAGGCGCAACAGCACTTCAAGAATCTGGGGGTGCCCGTAATGCTCGCCATTCTTCTGGTGACCCTAGGTCGTGCGGTTGCGATCTATCCAGTCTGTGCCGTATTCGGTGGCAGCCGCCTCAAGGTGTTGCCTCGGCATCAGCACATTTTATTCTGGGGAGGATTGCGCGGTGCCCTGGCGCTGGCGCTGGCCCTCGCACTGCCGGCGGATCTACCTCGTCACGATGATGTCGTCACGCTTACCTTCGCGGTGGTCGCATTTTCGGTGTTCGTGCAAGGCCTGAGCATTACACCGTTATTAAGACGCTTACGGCTTATTCATACGACGCCGCCGGCGAATTAATGCGGCGGAAACATCGAACCCTAATGGTGATGCCTACCCGAGAAGCGGCACGCGTACCCTCCAGAGATAGCACTTGTAACATAGCAACCTCGGGATCTAAGAAATTTGAGCGCGCGGCCGCAACGCTGCAATAGACACGCACCTTCGCAGCTAATTTTTACGCTTTTTACATATCAACTGCCGATTCTTTTCAGAACCTCTATACCCCTTCCAGTAACTTCCATGGGCTTGGTTGGAGCCTTTGATGATGCGTTAGCGCAACGGTATGCGTGGCAGGCGGCGGCCATCAACGGACTCGACCAACGCTCCGAGAATGGAAACCTGCATGCCGATGCTGAAGAGGGCTGGCAATGATGAATCCGGGAAAATGCCTGCGCGTTATGCTCTTGTCGCTCGTATCAATCGTGGCTGCAGCGCCGGAAGTTCAGGCAGATGAGCCTGCAACCGTGCCGACTACGGCGTCACTCGGCACGATCGTCGGCGTCGTTACAAACGCGGCGAGGGCCCCCGTCGGAGGAGCTACAGTGACAGCCGTTCGCGCGGGCGGGGGCATTAGGTCTACCGTGTCAGGTAGCGACGGCGTCTATTCGTTTGCCGATCTCCCGTCCGGCGTTTGGTCTCTCACCATACAGGTCGATGGATTTCCCGATGTGACTGTGCCCTCGCTGCAAGTCGTCGCGAACAAGGCTACTCGGCGTGACGTTGTGATGAACGTTCCGGCGGTAGGGCCCGCACCGGGTTCCTCGGTCGCGACGCTAAGACCGGCGGGGGTGCCAAGCGCCATATCCTCTGCCCCTGCGCCGCCAGCCGCAGCACAGACGGCGGCGACCCTCCCGAAGGCACTGCAGGCGCCTCCCCCCGCTCCGGATGTTGACTTGCAAACTCCGTTTGCCGTCGGCGATATCGGCTGGATGAACGGCACCCCGCGGGAAAAGTCGCCGATATTCGACACAAATTTCTTTACGCCGGAAGTCCGCTTCGACATGAATTACCTGCAAAGCGGCAACCATCCCATTGATCACACCATTGTCGGCTCGACAGAGGAGTTTCGCTCCGGCGAATTTCAGATCGAACAGGTAAGCTTTGGGGGTAACTTCCATTGGGAAGGCGTACAAGCCCGCTTTCTCTCGATGTTTGGCATGTTCGCCACCACCACGCCGCGCAATGACGCCAGCTCCTCGGTAGGCCAGTGGGATCTCGATGATGCTTACCGATACTTCTCGGAAGCGAACGCCGGTTACCACTTCGACGTGAACCACGGCCTCAATGTCGACGTCGGCGTCTTCGTCTCATACATTGGTCTATTCAGCTACTACAACTATGATAACTGGACCTACCAGCCCTCGTTCGTATCATCGAACACACCCTGGTTTTTCAACGGACTTCGCGTCCAATGGTTTCCGACCCAGACTTTGAAAATCGAACCCTGGCTCATCAACGGCTGGCAGTCCTACGCCAAGTTCAACAGCAAGCCAGGCTTCGGCGGCCAGATACTCTGGATCCCGAACGATTCATTCAAATTGGTGCTCAACAGCTATTCCATCGGCCAGGACAACTTGGACTGTCAGACAAATAACCCAACCGGGTCCGGAACCGTGGACACGCTCTGCCACCCCCAGAATGGGGGTAATCTCAATGCCGCTGTCGGCTCTTACGTGGGGGCTGGCGGACCCGTCGACTGGTCGAAGGTCAAGCGCATGCACGAGGACGACAGCATCGAGGTGAAGTACTACGACGCACACGGTACGGGCGGCAACGGCGTATCCAAAATGGCATTCAGCTATACGGTCGATCTCGGCTGCGAATCCGGTGGCGGTGTCACCTGCTCGAACGGCCAGAACAAGGAGAATTTCTTTGGCATGATGCTTTACGACCGTACTTGGTTCCGTAACGATCTATACGCAGTAACCCTTGGCGGCGGCTTTATGAACAATCCGGGCCGCTACCTGGCCCTGACCCCACCCATCAACGGAGCCACGGCCGCAACCGGTTCGCCGTACTTCACTCAGGCGCCCGGACAAAAACTCTATCAATGGGACTCTCAGCTGAATTTCCAGTATATGCCCAAGGACTGGATTACCTGGTGGACCGAAGCGACGTTTCGGCACTCTAGCGTTCCGTACTGGTCAGGACCGGGCGGCGTAACGCCTCCCGGCGGCAATACCGGCTCGCCCGGAAGCTGTGTCGGAGGTGAATCTAACGCGACCACCGGTCAATGCAACGCCGGCGACTGGTTTCCGGATCTTCGCACCCGAGAAGTTATCTGGGGTGCCGGGGTCCTGCTCAAATACTGACTTAGATGCGCGTTTCGGTCAGGCTTGGAGAAATCGCAGCTCGACTTTCGTCCTCTCACCGCATGCGGCTTAATGCCGCGGCCTCTGTACCAAGCGATAGCCTACGGTCGGCTCGGTCAAAATATGTTGAGGACGAGCCGCTTCCGCTTCCAGTTTTTGCCGGAGGTTCGCCACATACCCGCGCAGACACCGCCCTTTTTCACCGTTCGGGTAGTCATATCGACACTGATGTCGCCGAATTCGAATATCGAAGGCGGGGCTTCCTTGCGGCCACGGCGTCGCGATGCGGCGCGTACTCGAGCGAGAAATTCACCTGCGCCGAACGGCTTGGTCAGGTAATCATCGGCAGCGAAGCCACTGTATGTGGGCGGGCGCACCGACGGCTCGCTTGTCGTAATGCATATATGGGTCGGTGACATCGAGATTGCTGATGGGTTCTAACAATCCTTTCGGGTAGCTAGCTTCCAGGCAAGATCGAAACACAATACCGCGAAATGACTCATTCAACCATCTAAGTTCTAGTGGATCGACTTGCTTGGTCTTTGTTGCTAATAAGGATGCCAATATGTCTGACGAGTCGGTCAACCCGCCTGCCGGCGATATCTCCCCCGATAAGGAGGACCGCATGCGAGATTTTTTTGCGAGACATGGTGGCCCGAGTGGCGATCCGCCTCACCACGTGGAAACCGAGCGCGGAACAAGTGGATGGTCTGAAGCCTACGCTAAAGATGGGTATGCGCTTCGCTGCGACTGGTCGCGTGTGGGCGGAAAAGAGGAGATGCAATTCGTCGAACTCCTGGGGCGGAGAGTGGCGCCCGTGAAGTAAATCTCTGATTGGGCTGTAGCACGGCGGGTTAAAGCTTTGAGAAATGCGCCCGCGTCGAGCGCGTCGATTGTCGATTGCGCAAGTAACCAATCCTCTTCGTCGTGCCCCGGCTAAAATCCGCGTGCTTCGGACAGATAATAGGCAACTGTGGAAATCCGATCGTGGCGCGATTCGACCGATTGTTTCCGATCCGCTTGCGTCCATCTGATGTCTTCCGAGACAACGGCATCCGCTATTTCCGGAGTCAATGTGCAGAGACCAAGCGCTTCTATGGGCAGTCGGCTCGCGTGCTTTCCCGCTCCGGCCCCGTCCAGTTTGAATTTCATGATTCGATTTCTCCGTAGGTTAGTAAAGTGCGAAGGATTAGCAAAACACAGGACGGCGACTTTCTTCCGTTCGGCATCACACACAAAAAGCCATTTGATGCTCCCCATGAACGAATCCCATTCACATTTCTGGACTTCCCCCAGAATGGTAGACAACTCCGGGCTATTACCACCATGACCGAGAGTTCCTTTGCCTCGTTGAGGTGTTACGTCTCCGAGCGTAGGGTCACAATTTGCTTTTAGGACGTCCTTAAGGAGAAAGTGGACATCTCCTAGGAAAACTCACAGAGCATTAGGTGCCTACTATTAGTTCACTCCCGTGCAGCCGGGTGATAGACGCGACGGCGCGGCCTGCGCGGGAGTGCACAAGGAGCGCAGAGCCTTGGATTCTTGCGACTACAATTCTTGCCTCGAGCATGGCGTTCATCGACGGCACTGTGGTCAATGTCGCGCTGCCCGCGCTGCAGCGATCACTGGGTGCGACGCTCGCGAACGACCAGTGGGTTATCGAAGCCTATGAGTTGATGCTAGCGGCGCTACTGCTCGTTGGCGGCGTGGCGGGCGATCGCTTCGGCCGGCGCCGGGTGTTCGTACTGGGCGTGATCATATTCACGGTCGCATCGACTGTTTGCGGCCTCTCGAGCGGAGTCGAGATGCTAATTCTCGCTCGAGGCCTGCAGGGTGTCGGTGGCGCGCTGTTGATACCCGGCAGCTTGGCACTGCTGAGCGCCTCGTTCGACAAGGAGAAGCGCGGCCGCGCCATTGGGACTTGGTCGGGTTTCACCGCCATCACCAGCGCCTTCGGCCCGGTACTGGGCGGCTTTCTGATTGACCACGCCAGCTGGCGCTACGCGTTCTTCCTGAACGTGCCCTTGGCTGTGGTTGTAGTGGTATTGACGTTTCGTTTTGTCCCTGAGAGTCGCAACGAGTCTTCGCCCAAGGCTATCGACTGGTTGGGCTCGGTGCTGGCTGCGGTCGCCTTGGGCAGCATCGTTTATGCGCTCATTGGTTCGCAAACCGTCGGCTGGACCGATCGGTGGGTGCTTGGCGCGCTGGCGATCGGTTTCGTGACGCTGCCAGCGTTCTTGTTAGTCGAACAACACCATCCGGCGCCTATCTTGCCGCTAGCTCTATTTCGCTCGAGCGATTTCGCCGGTGCGAACCTGTTGACGCTCCTGCTCTATGCGGCGCTCGGCGGAAGTCTGTTCTTCCTACCTCTGAATCTCATTCAGGTGCAAGGCTATTCCGCTGCGGCAGCGGGTGGGGCTCTGCTCCCCTTTGTGTTGCTCATGTTCGTGCTGTCGCGGTGGGCAGGTGGCCTGGTCGAGCGCTATGGCGCGAAGCTTCCGCTGGTGATAGGGCCGACGATTGCGGCATGCGGTTTCGCGCTATTTGCAGTCCCCTACATAGGCGGAAGCTACTGGAGTACGTTTTTCCCGGCGGCAGTAGTGCTGGGCCTTGGGATGACTCTAACGGTGGCCCCGCTGACTACGACAGTCATGGAGTCGGTGGCTCCGGGTGCCGTGGGTACAGCCTCGGGCGTCAATAACGCGATCGCCAGCGTCGCTGGACTGCTTG
>Ga0302325_10016863_pt1 | contig 15456 bp, 12 predicted proteins | sample Palsa_T0_2_FD_201948 | JGI IMG/M metagenome (GOLD analysis project Ga0302325, IMG submission 201948) | Peat permafrost microbial communities from Stordalen Mire near Abisko, Sweden - Palsa_T0_2 | ecosystem: Environmental > Terrestrial > Soil > Palsa > Peat permafrost | place: Sweden: Abisko...
TGTTGCAATTCGATGCCGCAGGCCAGGCCAGTTGGCCCCGCGCCAACCACGACGACGTCGAACCGATTCACAGCTTGCTCTCGACTTTGGTCTCGATTTGCCCCTCGATTTGCCCCTCGATTTGCATAAAGATGCGGTCGAGCGCGGCGCGCAGTGCCGCCGGTTCCTTGCCGCCGCCTTCCGCCATATCGGGCCGGCCGCCGCCTTTGCCGCCAACGGCCTGCGCCAACGTAGCGGCGAGCTTGCCGGCGTGCACCTTGGAAGTGAGATCCTTGGTTACGGCCGAAACGATGGACACGGTGGAATCTTCCACGGACGCCAGCACCACCACGGCGCTGCCCCACTTGTTGCGCAGCGCGTCCACCAACTCACGCATCTGCTGGCGGTCCAAGCCGTCCGCCTGGGCCGCAAGCACGTGGGCTCCGTTCACGGTACGCGCCTGGCTCTCCAGGCCGCCCGCCTCCGAGTGCGCCAGCTTGCTCAACAGATCGCGCTTTTCGTGTTCCAGGGCTTTCTCGCGGGCCAGCATCTTTTCCACGTGCTCGACCAGTTCGGGTTCGGAGGCCTTCAACAATTCGGAGAGCCGGTGCAGCGTTCCGGTGAGCTCCTGATACTGGCGAACGGCGCCCTCGCCCGTTACCGCTTCGATGCGGCGCACGCCCGCCGAAATGCTGCCCTCGGAAACGATCTTGAATACGCCGATATCGCCAGTGCGCCGCACGTGGGTGCCGCCACAAAGCTCCTTGCTGAAACCGGCCACGGAAACCACGCGCACCTGGTCGCCGTATTTTTCGCCGAACAAAGCCATGGCCCCAGTGGCGACGGCCTGTTCGAGCGGCAGCACGTTGGTTTCGACGCCGCTGTTGCGCAGAATCTGTTCGTTCACCAGGCGTTCGACTTCTTCGATTTCGGCCTTGTCCAGGGCGGCGTAATGGGTGAAATCGAAACGCAGGCGCGGCGGCTCGACCACGCTGCCGGCCTGCTTCACATGCGTGCCCAGCACCTGGCGTAGCGCGGCGTGCAGCAGATGCGTGGCGGTATGGTTGCGCATGGTGGAGAGGCGCAGCGGCTCGGCTACCTCCGCGCGCAACTCGTCGCCCACGCGGATCGGCGCAGTGGACACGATGCGATGCACGGTCAAGCCGGGCACGGCGGGATAGGCTGTCCGCACGTCGGCGACGTCATCGCCGTTCAGGGCCAATAGGCTGCCGCGATCGCCCACCTGGCCTCCGGTTTCGGCATAGAATGGCGTGCGGTCAAGCACCAGTTCGGCTTCCACACCCGCGCCGATTTCGTCGCGCAACTCCCGTTCGAGGAGCAAACCCTGCACACGCGAGGTGGCGGCCAGCTCATCGTATCCCAGGAACTTAGTGCGGCCACGCGCGACCAGTTCCCGATAGACGGGGGCGACAGCTCCTTTATCCGCGCCCTTCCAACTCGCACGGGCGCGCTCGCGCTGGCGTTCCATTTCGCGGTCGAAGCCTTCGCGGTCGATCGACAGGCCGCGATCGCGCGCCATGTCTTCCTGCTCGTCGAGCGCCAGACCGAAGGTGTCGTACAGCTTGAAGGCAAGCGCACCGGGAATCAGATTCCCGGCCAGCGATTTCACTTCTTCGTTGAACATGCGCTCGGCCACCAGGAAGGTCGTGGCATAACGATGTTCTTCGTCCTTTACAATGCGGGCGATGCGCTGCACGCTTTCCATCAGCTCGGGATAGGCGGGCTTCATCAACTCGGCCACGGTGCCGGTGAGCTTGTAGAGGAAGGGATCCTCGATGCCGATCATGCGGACATGCCGCATGGCGCGGCGCATGATCTTGCGCAGCACGTAGCCGCGGCCGTCGTTGGCCGGCAGTACGCCGTCCTGAATTAGAAAAGTAGTCGAACGGCAATGGTCCGCCGCGATCCGCAGCGCGGTGTCCACGCGCGCGTCGGCGCCGTAGGACACGCCGAACATATCGGCGGCGCGCGCGATGATGGGAAAAATCAGGTCCGTATCGTAAACCGACAGCTTGCCTTGCAGCACGGCCGTGGTACGGTCCAATCCCATGCCGGTGTCGATGGATGGCCGCGGCAACGGTGTAAACACGCCGCTCGAATCGCGGTTGAACTGCATGAAGACCAGGTTCCAGATTTCGACGTAACGGTCGTCGGTCGAGTGGGGAAAAACCTCGTGTTCGTGGCCCGGCGCGGCCGCCTCCGGCCCCATGTCGTAGAAAATCTCGGAACACGGACCGCAAGGACCGGTGTCTCCCATCTGCCAGAAATTGTCCTTTTCGTCGAGGCGGAAAATGCGTTCTTTCGGCACGCCGGCGACCTTCTGCCAGAGCTGCTCGGCATCGTCATCCTCGCGGAAGACGGTGACGTACAGCCTATCCTTGGGCAGGCCGAAGTCCTTAGTGACCAGATCCCAGGCGAACTCGATGGCTTCGGCCTTGAAGTAATCGCCGAACGAGAAATTGCCCAGCATTTCGAAGAAAGTGAGATGGCGGCGGGTGTAGCCAACATTCTCCAGGTCGTTGTGCTTGCCGCCCGCGCGCACGCATTTCTGCGCGGTGGTGGCGCGGGAATAGTCGCGCTTTTCGAGGCCCAGAAAAGTATCCTTGAACTGATTCATGCCGGCGTTGGCGAATAGCAGGGTGGGATCGTTCGCCGGAACTAGCGAGGAACTGCGCACCACGCGGTGGCCGCGCGCGGCGAAGAAGTCGAGGAAGCGCTGTCGGATGTCGTGACCTGTCACGTACTAATTGTAACGGTGGGGCGGGGGCTCGTGCAGATGCCCGAGCCCCACACCACTCCCGACAAAACGCAGCCGGCCGTCAGCGCCGGATTACGAGCAGCACAATCACGATGACCAACAAAAGGCCAAGGCCGCCGCTCGGGTAATAGCCCCAACTGGCGCTGTAAGGCCACGTCGGCAGCGCCCCGAGAAGCAGCAGAACCACAATCACCAACAAGATTATTCCGGCCATATCTTTTTCCTCCTATGGCGCCCGGTCATGCGTTCTGCAGATGCTTTCCGGCCGTTTCCATCTTTTTGCCGGCCTTATGGGCCACGTCCTTGCTCTTGCTAACGACGGTGCCGGCCGCCTGGTCGCCCAGTTCCTTGCTTCTGTCGACCACGTTGTCAGCCGCCTTCTTTGCGGCATCGGCTGCCTCGTGCATGTTCTGTTTCGCTTTGCCTTTCAAGTCGCTCATGGTGTTGCTCCTTATTATTGTTGGTCCCGCGAGTTGACCACACCCGCTACAAAGCACGTACCGGGCCATTATGTGCGGGCGCACGAATCAGATTTCGGAACTAATGCCGTTGTCGAGCGTATAATTGTCAAGGCCGCACGCGGGTGACTGCGGCGCGCCCGCCAAACCAATGTGGAACGACATTCGCTTCGCTTTTCGAACCCTGCTACGCGAGCGTGGGTTCGCCTCAATGGCCGTGCTGAGTTTGGCTGTGGGTATCGGCGCCAATACAGCTATCTTTTCGGTGGTGAATGGCGTGTTGCTGCGTCCGCTGCCGTACCGCGATCCGGAGCGGCTGGTTGCCATACGCGAGGTGGTCCCCAAGCTCGCGCACCTGTACCCGACTCTACCGGTGAACTTCAGCCATTACTACGAGTGGCGCCAACACTGCTCGGCCCTGGAGTCGATCGCTCTCCTCGAATCCTCCGCTCCGAATCTGACTGGTGCGGGCGAGCCCGAAAGGCTCAGCGGCGCACTGGTTTCCGCGAGCATCTTCCGGGTTCTGGGCGTCAATCCGCAATTGGGCCGCGGCTTCCTGGACGAGGAAGATCCCGAAGGGCACAATCAAGTGGCGGTCATTTCCGATTCGCTATGGAAGCGGCGGTTCCACGGCGATCCCGCGATTGTGGGCCGGAAGATCACGCTGAATGGCCGGCCGCACCTGGTGGTGGGGGTGTTGCCGCCCGGATTCCAGTTCCCTGGACAAAGCGATCCGTGGGTCCGTCCGGGTCTGGGATCCAAAACGGAGGTGTTCCAGCCGCTGGGCTACTCAAAGGACGACTTCGAGGAAATCAACGGCGATTACAATTGGTCGGCCATCGCGCGCCTGCGGCCGGGCGTGAGCCGGCAGACAGCCCTCGCCGAGCTGAACGTAATACAGGCCGGCATCTCCAAGCGCATTAAAGACGATAAGATGGACCTGCACGCCGCAATGTCATCGTTGCACGACGACATCGTGGGGCAGTCGCGCCGGGGGTTGCTGGTGCTGCTGGGCGCGGTGGGCGCGGTGCTCCTGATCCTGTGCGTAAACCTGGCGAATCTGTCGCTGGCGCGCGCCGCCGGCCGTGCACGCGAATCCGCCATCCGCACGGCGTTAGGAGCCGGCCGCGCCCGGCTGGTGCGCCAGACCCTGACGGAAAGCCTGCTGCTGGCGCTGGTGGGCGGCCTTCTCGGGATCGCCCTGGCGGCGTGGGGAGTGCAGCTTCTGATTCGCGCGGCGCCGCTGGACCTGCCGCGCTTGAGTGAGGTGGGCCTGGATGGGCGCGTACTGGGCTTCGCCTTGCTCGTCTCCATCGTTACCGGCGTGGCGTTCGGCATCCTGCCCGCGTTGCGCAGCGCCGGTGCGCATCCGCAGGAGGCGATGAAATCGGGCAGTTACACCACTACCGAGGGGCGGCGCGGCGTGCGTGTGCGCGGCCTGCTGGTGGCAGTGGAGGCGGCCCTCAGCGCCGTGCTGCTGATTACCGCAGGACTGCTGGCCGGCAGCTTCGCGCGGCTGATGCACGTGGATAAGGGCTTCGATATCGAACGCGTGTTGGCAGTGCCGGTGGCCATGCCGCCTGCCAAATATACGGAGAAAGCACAGCAGGCCGCCTTTTTCGATCGCCTGCTGCAGAAGACGCGGCCCCTGCCTGGCGTGCTCTCCACGGCCCTGGTCTCCGCGCTTCCCTTGCAGGGCGAGAGCTGGATGGACCTGGCCGCGGCGGAAGGAGATCAGCGACCCATGTTCGAGCGGCCCATGGTCAATGTGCGATTCGTAAGTCCCGATTATTTCAAGACGCTGCGCATCCCCTTCCGCGAGGGAGGGCCGTTCGACGACAGCCAGCGCAATCGCAAGGTGGCGATTGTTTCGCAGGGAACCGCGCGCCGCTTATGGCCGGGCCGGAGCCCGCTGGGACGGCGCATGCAGCACAACGACACGCTAGAGGAAGTGGTGGGAGTAGCGGCGGACGTCCGCAGCACCAGCCTGGATAAAGACCCGGTGTTGATCGTCTACGCTCCGTATTGGCAGCGCCCGCGGCTATCGGCCTCGCTGCTGGTGCGCACGGCGACGGACCCGCGCGGCATCGCGGCGGCGGTGCGCGAGGCGATCCACCAGGTGGACGCGGACGTTCCGGTGCCGGAGATGCAAACGCTGCGCGAAGTGATGTCCGACTCAGCGGCGCAGCGCCGCTTCCAGACGATGCTGGTGACGCTGTTTGCCGCCGCCGCGCTGGCTTTGGCCGGGTTCGGCATTTATGGCGTGGTTTCGTATTCGGTGGCGCGCCGCCGCACGGAGATGGGCATCCGCATGGCTTTGGGCGCGGGCACGGGCGGTCTGCAGCGGATGGTGTTGTGGCAGGGGATTCGTCCGGTGGTGGCGGGGCTGGCGGTGGGCATCGCGGGCGCGCTGGCGGCCGGCCGGATTTTGAGCAGCCTGCTGTTCCAGGTGAGCGCGCGGGACCCGCTGACCATCGGCGGGGTGGCGCTGGTGCTGCTGGCGGTATCGGTGGCGGCGGCGCTGGTTCCGGCACGGCGGGCGACGCGCGTGGATCCCATGATTGCGCTGCGGTTCGAATAGCGGCTGCGGGCACGATTGGCCGCCGTCCAAAGCTACCGCACCCGCCCCGTTCCTTGCGCGTATTTGATAGACAATGCGCGATAGAGCGGCCTGGGAAGAGCGCGCATCAACCAGACCAGCAGGCGATAGCGCCAGCCGGGAATTACGATCAACTGGTCCCGGTCCAGGGCCCGCAAAGAAGTGTCCACCACATCGTCCGCGGACATCCACATCCAGGCGGGAATCGTCTTGCGGTCGAAGTGCATGGTGTCGTGGAACTCGGAGAGCGTGAAGCCGGGGCACAATGCCTGCACACGCACAGGCGAGCCGGCGCTCTTCAGCTCCATGTAGATGCCCTCGGTGAAACTGGTCATCCAGGTCTTGGTCGCGGAATAGCTGACGCTGCCGGGATTCTGTCCAAAGCCCGAAACCGAGGAAACATTGACGATATTGCCGTGTCCGCGGGCAACCATACCCGGCAGCGCGGCATGCATCAACCGCAGGGGCGCGAGCACGTGCAGCCGGTGCATCTGGTCCTGGCCGTCCACGGGGACGGAGAAGAAGAGCCCGGTGATGCCGAATCCGGCGTTATTAACCAGAAATTCAAGATTCGGCGCGGCCGCGAGGCGATCTTCGACGGCCTTCAAATCCGCATCGCGCGTAAGGTCCGCGGGCAGGATGTCGACCTGCACGGAATGGCTCTCCTGGATGGCGTGCGCCTGCTGCTCCAGCCGGTCTCTGCGCCGCGCGACCAGCACCAGATCGCAGCCGCGCGCGGCCAGTTGATTGGCGAAGACAGCCCCGATTCCGCTCGAAGCGCCGGTAACGAGGGCCAGGGGACGCGCTTGCTGCGTGGCGATCACGGGTCATCATAACATCTGCGCGCAGCGCCGGCCGCCAGTCCTGCTGTCGGGCCCGCTTGACTTTCCATCCTTGGCAATATATATAGTGATTGATATACATGCGCCAGCCCGGGAGTCCCGAAAGCTTTTTGCCCCTCAAACCCCACTGGTTCCACGTGCTGCTGTCGCTGGCGAACCAGGACCAGCATGGCTACGGCATCATGCAGGAAGTTCTCGAACGCACCGGCGGCAAAGTACGCCTCTGGCCGGCCACACTATATGGCACGCTCAAGCGGCTGATGGATGAGGACCTCATCGAAGAATCCACCGCGCGGCCGGCTCCCGACCAGGACGACGCGCGCCGCCGCTACTACCGGCTCACCCGGCTGGGGCGGCGGGTGTTGGCGGCTGAGAGCGAAAGGCTGGAAGACCTGGTCCGCGTGATCCACGCCAAACGCGGCGCGCGCGAAAGGAAGGCGGAAGCATGACGCACACATCCAACGGCCCGGTCAGGATCGGCCTGCGCCTTTACCGCGTGCTGGCCGCCGCGTTTCCCTGCGAGTTCCGAAACGCATATGGCGACGAACTGGTGCAGGTGACCGAAGACGCCATCGAGGAGATCTGGCGGCGTCACGGCATGCCGGGCCTGGCGCGCCTGCTGCTGGATATCGCGCTGCGCGTGCCCGCCGAACACCTGGCCGAGTTGCGCCAGGACATCCGTTACGGACTGCGCATGCTGGCACGGTCGCCGGGCTTCACAGCTGTTGCGCTGATCTCACTGAGCTTGGGCATCTGTATCGCCACCTGCGCCTACAGCGAACTGAACGGGCTGTTGCGCGATCTGCCCGGAGTGCCGCATCCGGACCAGTTGGTCTCGCTGCAGGCGCCATCTTCATATCCCGCATACCAACGCTACCGCGCGCTCAGCGACCTGTTTTCGTCCACGTTCGCATACGTCGCGCCGGTACCGTTCGGCGTCTCGAACGGCGGACGCACCGATCGCACCTGGGGGAGGACCTGGGGCCAGCTGGTTACGCCCGCGTACTTTTCCACGTTGGGCGTGCATCCGTCGTTGGGCCGCTTCTTCGACCAGACGTACGAACAGCCGGGCCGCGCGCCGGAGGTGGTGATCAGCGACCGGTTCTGGCGGGAGCACCTGGGTTCGGATCCGGCCGTCATCGGAAAGTCGCTGCGCATCAATGGGCACCCGTCAGCCATCGTCGGGGTCGGGCCGAAGGACTTTCTGGGCGCATCACCCGCGCTATTTGCGGCGGACGTGTGGCTACCGGTGACGGTGGACCCGCGCGTGGCGCCGGAACTGGCGGACAACGCGCTGGAACGCCGGGACCTGACCATGTTTCACGTTACCGGACGCCTGCGGCCCGGCGTCACCGAGGCCTCCGCGGAAGCGCAGTTAGATGCCGTTGCCCAACAGATGCAGCAGTCTTTCGGCGACGCCGCCAAGGACCAAAAGGGACGCCGGGTGCTGCTGCTTAGCGCGGGCAAGGTGATCCCGCTCCGTAAACAGGACCTGCCGTTCTTCCGGGAGTTTTTCCTGGTGATGGGCGGCCTGGTCCTGCTGATTGCCTGCGCCAATGTGGCGAACATGATGCTGGCGCGCGCGGCGGATCGGCGCAAGGAAATCGCGGTGCGCCTGGCCTTGGGCGCCGGGCGCGCCCGCCTCGTCCGCCAATTGGCTACCGAGAGCATGCTGATTGCCGTGGGCGCAGCCATCCCCGGCTTCTTTCTCTGCGTCTGGTGCATGCATCTTCTTTCGCAAGTGCGCATGCCGTTTCCTATCCCGGTCGCCTTCGATTTGCGTCCCGACTGGCGCGCCATGCTTTTCACAGTAGCCTTGACCGTGGTGACGGGGTTAGCTTTTGGGCTCGTGCCGGCATTGCAGGCTACCCGCCCCAGTCTCGTCCCCGCGCTGAAGGAGGGCGGCAACATCCAGTTGCGCAAGTATCGCCGCTTGAGCCTGCGCAACGCGCTGGTGCTTTGCCAGATGGCGGCATCGCTCACTTTGTTATTGTTGACCGGATACATGGGACTTGGCATACAAAGTACCCTTGGGGTTCAGGAAGGCTTCGATCCGCGGAACATGTATCTGATCTCGCTCGATCCGGTGCGCGACGGATATACCGCGGAGCGGGCGGCGGCCTTTTTCGAAAAGCTGTTGGAACGTGTGCAGAGGCTGCCGTCTGTCGCCGCCGCCTGCCTCACCGACACGCTTCCAGTGGCGATCGATGGCAGCCCGGACGTGACGTTCTCTAACCCCGGTGACGGGGCCGCCGGCACGCATGAGTTGCACTGGGCGCCACGGCACATGGTGGGCCGCAACTACTTCGAAACCGCCGGGATTTCGATTCTCGCCGGGCGGGGTTTCCGGAGGGAAGATGAAGCCGGCGGCTCCCGGAGTGTGGTTGTGAGCCAGGAGCTGGTGCGCATCTTATGGCAGGGTCGAGAGGCGCTGGGGCAGCGCCTCGAAATTGGAAATGACAACCCACGCGGCGGCATTGGGGCCATGCCCGGCACGGTTGACTTTCGCCCCAAGGTGATCGGCGGCGACCGCCAGGTGTATCAAATCGTGGGCGTAGTGCATGACGTGACCGAAGACCTGGTGGTCAACAAGAAACATCCGGCCATCTACTTTCCACTGCGTCCGGCCGATTACGCCCAGCCATCCTTGCGCGGTGTAACTCTAATGCTACGTGCCAAGCCCGGTGTGGACGCCATCGCCGCGGTACGCCGTGAGATCTCGGCCATGGATTCCACCATCACGCCGTTCAATGCGCGCAGCATGACGGAACAGATCGCGGAGTTCATGTCGGCGTTGAAGGCGGCCTCCTGGACCTACGGTTTGATCGGCGTGTTCGGCCTGATCCTGGCATCCGTGGGGCTGGCCGGCGTAACGGCTTACTCGGTGGCCCAGCGTGGCCATGAAATCGGCATTCGCTTGGCGCTCGGCGCGCAAAAGGGCGACGTGCTGGGCCTGGTGATGAAGGAAGGCGTCGCGCTGGTGACGGTGGGCGCGCTGATTGGCCTGACCCTTGCCTGGGCCGGAATGCGCGCGCTGGCGGGGATGTTCTTTTCCGTGGCGTCAGTGCAACACGACGACCCGGTGCTGCTGATCGGCGCGCCGCTGCTGCTGGCCGGACTGGCGCTGGCGGCGTGCTACGTGCCGGCGCGCAGGTCGGCGCGCATCGACCCGGTGGTGGCGCTGCGCCAGGAATGAGTGTCCGCGCCGTGTGGGGCAGGCCATCGTTGTTGGTGGCCTGCCGGGCTAGTAGCTCTGCACGCGCGTGAAGTACAGCTCCGCAGCGCGATCCAACTCGGCGCAGGTGACTTGCGGCGGGCGCCCTTCATACTGGCTGCGCCACGTCAGGATATCGCAAAGGTCCGCCGGGTAGCAGGCTTTCAACGCGCCGCCTTGACGCAGGCACAATTCGGCCACATAAGCCGCGGTTGGCGCGTCGCACGGCATTCCCCGTTCGTCAAGCACGCGCGTCAGGATTTCCTGGAAGCACGGCCCGCTCACGGGCTCGACGTAGACCTTGTTGGGAATGCGCCGCAGGAACGCTTCGTCGGCCAGGTCCGACGGTTCCAGGTTGGTGGCGAAGACCACCATCACGGCGAAAGGGATACACAGTTTTTGTCCGTGGCGCAGGGTGAGATAGTCCACCCGCCGGTCCAGCGGCACGATCCAGCGGTTCAGCAGGTCGCGCGGCGAGATTACCTGGCGGCCGAAGTCGTCGATCACAAAGATGCCGTTGTTGGCCTTCATCTGCAGCGGCGCGGCGTAGACGCCCGAGGAAGCGTCGGACTGCAGCTCCAACATTTCGGAGACCAGCTCGCCGCCAACCGTCACCGAGGGGCGATGGCACAGCACCCAGCGCGCGTCCAGATCTTCCGGCTGCTCGGCCAGCGGCCGGTGCAGTACCGGGTCGAACAGCGTGATGACGTAGCCCGACAGCTCCAGCGCGTAGGGGATCAGCACGGCATCTTCATAGACGCGCAGCAGCCGCTCGGCCAGGCTGGTTTTGCCGTTACCAGTGGGCCCGTAGAGGAACAGCGCCTTCTGCGAGATCAGCGCCGGGCCGAGTTGGTCCAATAGAGTTTTCGGGAGGACCAGGTCGTCCAGGGCCTTGCGTAAGCTCCCCCGGCTGACACGCACGTGGGCCGCCTGCAGCCGCACGGCTCGATCGTATGCCGCGAGGGATACCGGCGCGGGGCCGACGTAGGCGCACAACGCGGCGCGCTCGGCGGCCAGCGCCTTACCCGAGGCCGTGAGTCCGAAATGGTAGTCGTTATCCTGTATGCCCTTCACGTCCAAATAGGCCTGCTGGCGCAACTGGCGGAATACAGGCTCCAGCACTGCGGGCGGCAGCTTGAGGCGCTCCCGCAACGCGCCCAGGCTGGACTGGCCCTGTTCCCGCACAATACGCAGGAAGATATCCTGCACCAGCGCGGGCGAGATGTCGAGATCGGCCAGAGTCGCCGGCTGCTCCGGCCAGAAGGCGGGCGCTTTCGACGCGGGTAAGACTTCCGGCGCGGTCATGGCCGGCTCTCCGCTTGGGGTTGCATTTCGTCCAGGCAGCGCTTGCGGCCCTGGCTGGCCAGCGCCAGCGCAGAGGTGAATTCCACGCCTACCGAATACTTCAGCGCCTGACGCACACAATGGCGAACCGACGCCGTCCCCAGGCTGCCGTAGCGCACGGAGTGCACAGTAATCGTGGTGCGCGCCGGGATGGGGGTGTCCGTTTCCAGGCGGGCCCCTTCGGCGGACAAGTCCAGGCACCTGGCACGCAGGGTCTGCACCCGGCCGCGCAAGTCCTGCCAGGACACCTGCACAGGGGCTTCGAACGGCAGGCGCGCATGCCTGCGCAAGTGGGATTTCGTCGGCACACAACTTCGTGGGCCGAGTCGCGGGCGATTCTCAAAAAAATGAGGGGCGGCACACCAGGTCCGCCCCTCCTGTCCAAAACCCGTCACTCGGCTCGCAGAGTGACGGTGCGCTCCAGCAGAGCATTCAAGCCGCCGACCACCTCCGCAGTCACCACCTGGTCGAGAAATCTGCGAATGTCTCGGGGCAGGATGATGTCCTCGAGCGCGATTTCGCTCACGCGAACGCCCGTGCCGTGGGGCAGGCCATCGTTGTTGGTGGCCTGCCGAGTTCGAGCACGCTGCGCAGACGACAAACAACGATCGTATGCGCCGCGCCGCCGCCGGACCTGTCCGGTTATTTCGAAGACCGCCGAGATGTTCACGCGCACGGCGACCTTGTCCTGGGTCAGGATTTCCTGGCCGGATACCTCTACCGCCTGGCGGCGCGCCTCGAGCATTTCGACGCGGGCCATCGCGACCGTAGTCCGCGCTTGCCTTCTTCGACGACGGCGAATGTCACGCCGGATTCCCGGCCCAATCGCGCGAGGCCGGGCAACAGACGGGCGGGCGCCTCGGGCTGGGCGCGCACATCGATCAACTCGACGGTCACGTGCAGCGCGCCCTTCCGGTACAGCACGCGGTTTCACGCGCGCCAGCCGGCCGTCCAGATACACGACGGCCACTTGCGCGTCCAAGACATGCTGTAGCATGCGTAGCATTTAAGTCGCCTCCCGAATTCGTACTTTAAAATTCGTTTGAGTTTGAGTTTCCCAGGCCTGGCTCCACGACCAACCAGCGGGCCTTACTTTAGAGCGGACTTAGCCGCGCCACAAATTACATCACGGCGAAACGAGAGTTCGCAGTTTCAGGGAAAGCGCAGAGCAGTGGAGCCGTTGCCGATCCCGGCAAAACGGACCGAAGCCTATCTTGCGAGGGCGGCAGGAGCCATGCCTGGATCACTCAGGTTAGGCTGTTTTTCGCACAGCGGTTGGATAGCGGGAGTCGAACCCGCGGCCCACAGATTACACGTCTGTTGCTCTGCCAATTGAGCTATACACGGATGCAGCCGGAAGGCCCCGACTATCGCAGGCATACGGTTCTTCAGAGAAGCCGCACCAGCGAGGTGGTTGGAACCTCGACTATAAGCGATCATCGGTTATTTACCTCCAGCTCCATCAGAATAATCCACTCGGACGTGGTGGTCAAGAAAATTTTTATTAATGTGACTGACTTTTTGTTATGCCCACTAAGGCATCCGGCGCGCCGTAGCAGGTTGCATACCTGCTCCACTTACCCGCTCCACTTCCCGCATGACGCGCAGCGTGTTGCCGCCCAGAATCTTCAGAATGTCCTCGTCCGAATAGCCGCGCTCCATCAGGCCGCGCACCAGGTTGGGGGTCTTCGAGATATCCTCCATGCCTTCCGGAAACTGATCGTCCGAGCCGTCGAAATCCGATCCCAGGCCCACGTGATCCACGCCCGCCACCTGCACGGCATGATCGAAATGATCCAGCAGGCGGCTCAGCGGCAGGCGCCCCAGCTTGGCGATGCGGCGCGTATTGATGGCACGCACGGCGGCGCCCATCTGGCTGCGGTCGCCGAACTTCGGCGCCTGTCCCTCGATCTGGTCCTGCTGCGCCTGCTCGTCCTTCAGGGCGTCCAGCCGGTCCATGAAACCGCGGTCCAGGAAGGCCTCGAGGTAGTTGATGTGGACCACGCCGCCATTCTTCGCCAGGGCGCGTAGCATGTCGTCCGTCATGTTACGCGGCACATCGGCCAGCGCTCGGCAGGAGGAATGCGAAGCGATCACGGGCGCGGCGGACGCCGCCACCGCATCGTAGAACGTCTTATCGGAAACGTGCGAAATATCCACCATCATTCCCAGGCGGTTCATCTCGTGCACAACTTCCCGCCCGAAATCCGTGAGTCCGTTGTGGGCGGGCGGCTTGCTGGAAGTATCGGCCCAAGGCGTGTTCTCGGTGTGGGTGAGCGTCAGATAACGCACGCCTAAGTCGAAGTAAATCCGCAGCACGGCCAGATCGGAATCGATCATGTGCCCGCCTTCCACACCCATCAGGATGGCGATCTGCCCGCGCTTCCTGGCCGCCATAATCTGATCGGCGGTGGTGGCCAGCGCCAGCTCGGCCGGATGCCGCGCAACCTGGCGCCGCACGGCGTCGATCTGGTCCAGCGCGCGGCGGATGGATTCCGGCGGCGTATAGCGCACCGCGTCGGTCCAGATCGAGAGAAACACGCCCGTCGCGCGGCCTTCCCGCATGCGGGGCCCATCCACCTGGCCGAAGTCATGCCGCTGGGTGAAGTCGTACCCTTCATCGACCATCATCTGGGTGGTGTCGTCGTGCAGGTCCAGCACAACCGCGCGCCGCAGCAGGCGCTCCACGCGCGCGGGATCGACTTTGGTTTGGGCGGCACTTTGCGCAACGCCGCAGCCCGCTACAAGCAGGATACCAGCCAGCCGGGCGACGCCTCGCATCACGCCTCTTTCTTCCGCACGACCGCGCCCATCAGGTCTTTGCCGCGTGCATACGCCACCTGGTAAGCGTCGCGCCTCTGCCGCCGCGTGTAGCCGTAGCCCACTCCGTGGAAGTGCTCCAGCCCTTTGCCCAGAACATAAGTGGCCGCATACGCGATGGCGCCTTTGGGGATCAGCCCGCCGCCCAGCGGGATCATCCCCACCAGTTCGCGCGCCAGCGCGCGCCAGCCGAAAGCCCCCGCCGCAATCGATACCAGCTCGGCCAACTGCTTGTCGTATCCCACCGGCTTGTCGCTGGCCGCCGCCACCAGAAACGCCATGCGCACCTGGTTCATGGTAATGAAAGCCGTATCCGAAGCGAACTCCCCGAGGGTCCAGGGCAGCTCCAGCACGCTGGGGATGACGTTCGGCAGCGCGCTGGCCACCGCGAAAATGGCATTCTCGCGCGCGACGGAGGTGATGATCCGGTCCACCACAGGCTTGCGGAACGGATAGAAATTGCGCGCCAACGCCAGCCACAGCTCGTCGCGCGCGATTAGAATCTCCTCCACCGTCCGCCCGGGATCGTCGCGGAAAAACGTGAACGCGGTGGCCGGGCACGGCAAACCCTGCTCATACAGCACCAGGTCGTACTTATCCGGGATGTCCGGATCGCAGGCCCGATGCACGGACTGCATCACCTGCATGCGCTTGTCGTGCGACACCGCCGCGGGCGTCAGAAAGTCTTCCATATCGGCGTAAGCGGCGCTTTCCGCCGCCACCAGGCCCACCACCAGAGGACGGTCAGTGCGCCGGCGCACTTCATCCGGACTGAGCAATGAAAGCGCGGATCTGGCTTGCTTGAGGTATTGGAGCATGATGTGCGTTCCAGCCACGCGCCTAGGCTCGTGGTTCGGTGCAGGGGCGTTGCGCTCCGCTCAGGCGGAACATCACTTGCAGCCCCTTACGCCATTCTACTCCGACGCCCACGCGCTCCACATCGATGGACGGTGCGAAAAAGCTCAGAACAGTCTCCGTCGCGGGATGGAATTCGAGCGCGGGCGAAACCAGAAACAGGCGGGGCGGCTCGGCCCGCAGCTGGATGCCGGGGAAATAACCGTTGGGCGTGAACTCGCCGCGGTCCAGATGCCACTTCACGCGCAGCCAGTAATCCAGCGCCTGGATGGGAAGCTGCAAATCGGCGGTGGCCTTCAACTCCAGCACGGCCAGCCGCCCGGACCGCTCTACGGCCAACAGGTCCAGCACACCCCGGTCGCCGCCCGCGAACGCAGGCACCTGGCCATAAACCGGCGCCTGTTGGAGCGGCGCATACACCCGCTCGATCTGCGCGCGGACCTGCGATTCGAGCCATGCTTCCGGATTCCGGCGGTACAGCGGATGTTCGCGATCCTCCGCCAAGGGCGAGCGCCGCTCCGCCAGATCCCGCGCCAGGCGCTCCATCTCCGGCAAATCGCGGGCGC
>Ga0302325_10016864_pt1 | contig 15455 bp, 13 predicted proteins | sample Palsa_T0_2_FD_201948 | JGI IMG/M metagenome (GOLD analysis project Ga0302325, IMG submission 201948) | Peat permafrost microbial communities from Stordalen Mire near Abisko, Sweden - Palsa_T0_2 | ecosystem: Environmental > Terrestrial > Soil > Palsa > Peat permafrost | place: Sweden: Abisko...
AACCCGCGCCTCCGCCCGCCGCATCCTCGACGTAGGGCCAGCCGAGGACGTCGCGAAGGAATGCGCGCGTTGCGGGGGCATCGTCGGAATAAATCAGGGTGTGGATGCTGGTGATCATCAGAATGAACTACTGAAATCGCCTAAAACTATACTATTTCGGTCTATTGCCAATCAAGAAGCCGTTCATCGCACTGGAGATCGAAATTAAGACACTACCTCTAAATCCGGAGCTGCGCCGAAAGCTGCTGAATCGGCGTATGCTGGTTGCGTCGTGGTGAAGGGGGCGGAAATGTTAAAGCGTGCGTCCACTCTGTTTGCGCTGAGTCTGCTGGTGAGCTTAGGGTTTGCTAAGGACAAAAAGAGTACTCTGCCGGCCTATGTTTTGAGTGCTAAAACCGTCGCCGTCATCATCGACCCCACCGCGGGCATTTCGATCGACAATCCACGGGCAAATCAGGATGCGCAAAAGGATGTCGAGGCGGCGCTCCTGAACTGGGGCAGGTTTGAACCGGTCCTGTCCACGCAGACGGCGGACTTGATCATTGTCGTGCGCAGGGGGAACGGACGCATGACGAATGAGACCATCCCCGATCCTCGGCAAAACAACCGAGCAGGGGCGATCAATCCCAACGATAATGGAGTGGCCGCGGCAGGGCAGCGCGGCCCCCAGCCTGGCCTTTCGGATGATTCAGCAATTGGATCGGGCCAGCAGGGACTTCATCCCCAGATGGAACTCGGGCAGGCGGACGACTCATTTGCTGTCTACAAAGGCGGCGAAGAAAAACCGCTTGATACGCCACCTGCGTGGAGATATGTGGCCACGGATGGCCTTAGCCCTCATCTGGTCCCCGCAGTGGGGGCTTTCAAGAAGGCCGTGGAGAACGCCGAGAAGGCCGCCGCCAAGAAACCTTAGGACGAGATCACGAAAGTAGGAGCCGATCCGAATAGCGGATGGCTCCTCGACGACATTGGAAAAGCCAATGCGCTAATGAATAAATAGCCAATGATCCAGCGGCGAGAAAATCCATTCCAAGGCGCGAAAATAGAGCGCAAAGAGAAATATAAGAGTGATCACGACGAGGGTCGTTGAGCGAACCTCTCGCCAATTCGGGTGATGTACCAGCTTCATTTCCTGCTGCACCTTACCAAGGAATTCAAGCAATCCTTTGACTTGCCGGAGTGCCGCGATTTTTCCTCCGGCGCGGACCACGTACGTATTCTCAGCATCTTCTTGAGACAAGAGACACGCTTCCTTCCTGGATTTACCAGTTGTTTGCAAACGCAATCTCAAGCCGAAGCGGCAGAAGCGCGCCGGCCTGGTGGGGTGTCCGGAAAGAAAACTAGGCGGGAGGTGCGCGGCTGAGCGAGGAAGAGAGCCGCGGCTTGGCTTCGATTGAGAAGTCTACAACTTGGAGCCAATCGCCGATCGCCGTTGCCAAAAACAAAAAGACAAAGAAGATGGGCAACGCCAACGTGATTTGGTCAAAGCCATGCCCTACGCCAGAGGAAATGGCAATCGACAGCACCAGCAGCAGAGCGATCATAGATATGACCGCTGCCATCAAGACGGATCGAATGAGCGAGCTCTGATGTTTTGCTCTGCGCATCGCCTCTGATTCTACAGAACGTATACTTCCCCCGACTACCGCAGGCGAGAAATAGCGTGCGGAGACTTTGGCGGAGGCAAGAAGAGCAAATGAACAAACTTGGCCTTTTTACAAATCATTCTCCTCTCAACAGAAGAAGCTTCCTTCAAGGAACAACAGCCGCGCTCACACCCGGCCTTTGTGGATCACTTTTAATTGCCGAACCTGCCCAGGCGGACGGCGGAGATCTTAATATCCTTGGGCCCAGGAGTGGATACGCTCCGCAGGTTGGCACCTTCGTTTCCATGCTTACCTGGATGCGTGAGGCCAACGGAGTTCTAAGCGCAACCAAAGGGCTGAGTCAGGCGGATCTGGATGTGCTCTTCGATAAGAATGCCAACACCATCGGCGCTCTCATGCTGCACCTGGCGGCAACGGAAACTTATTACCAGATGAATACGTTCGAGGGGAAGAAATGGGACACCTGGCCAGATGCGGTGAAGCAGCAGTGGGATCCAGCCATGAACCTGGGGGATGCAGGGCGGGCGACGATCAAGGGGCATGACCGCGCATATTACGTGGACATCCTGCAGAAGGTCCGGGCGAAGTCCCTGGAGGAGTTTCGCAAGCGGGATGACGCGTGGCTGATGGCGGTCGACAAAGAGTGGCCGTGGGGTCCGACCAACAACTATTGCAAATGGTTTCACGTCTGCGAGCACGAAGCGCATCACACGGGACAGATTGCGCTGCTTAGGAAGCGGCTGCCCGGAGCAAAGCCGGACGCCAGTTAGATTTGCCGATCCTGCTGAAACGCGAACTGGTTCTTCAAAATTCTGGCATTATTGCGTAACCTTTGCAGACCAGCCGTTGTCATAGTGCTGGATCATCATGGATGAGCGCGAACATAACGACAGCCCAATTCCGTCTGAGGACCAGCCTATAGCCGACGGCGAGACAGCCGCATCGCTGAAGAGTGCAGAAGCAGCACCGCAGGCCGATGAGCCGGCGGCGGCGAAGTTGATGGAAAGCGATCCTCCCGAGCTGAGCGCCGCGCCGCCACCCGCCCCTGTCGCTCCAGTAGAAACGCGTACTCCCATTTCCCCCAGGATTTGCCTGGATAAGAAGCACCCTCTGGCGATCCGCTGGATGCACTGGATCAATTTCCCTGTGCTGTTCATCATGATCTGGAGCGGCCTGCTGATTTATTGGAACGACTCGGACAACGCCTATAAACATCCTCATGCGGTCTACCGGGTCGGCATCGGCCCGCTCACGCTCTTCCGCTTCTTTCCACCGTGGTTCTGGAAGGCGATGAATGCTCCCTACCATGTGACCCAGGGGCTGGGATACCACTTCTTCTTCATGTGGTTCTTCGCCATCAACGGGATTCTCTATGTGTTGTTCACAATCTTTTCGGGCGAATGGCGCTTCGTAATTCCCGACAGGAAAAGCCTGAAGGAAGCGATCCAGGTGACACTCAAGGATCTTCACCTGACCAAGTACCTTCCGCCGCAGACCAAGTACAACGGCGCACAAAAAATTGCCTACACGTCTGTCATTTTGATGGGCGCCGGGAGCCTTATTACTGGCTTAGCTATCTACAAGCCGACCCAGGCGCATTGGGTTACGACTTTGCTGGGCGGCTACGAGATGGCACGCTGGGAGCATTTCCTGCTGACCATGGGGTTCTGCGGATTCTTCCTGATTCACGTGACCCAGGTGGTGCTGGCGGGCTGGAATAATTTCCGCAGCATGGTCAGCGGGCTGGAAGTGAAGTCTGTGCAGGAGCCGTCCCTGGAAGCGGAGAGAAAGAGTTGGGGATGAACGATCTCGACAATAAGCAAGCAGGTTCAACGCAGGCGGATTTGGTTTCCGCTGAAGCGGTGGCAGCAGAGCAGGAGGCGGCTGACGCAGCGGTATTGCAAGAGAGCCGCAAACATACGCGGCGCAGCTTCGCCATCGCCGCGGCGGGGGCCGCTGCGGGCTGGGGCCTCTACCAATGGATCGATCGCAGCGAGCGCCTAAGCATGCAACCGGAGCCCTTTCGCAGGGCCTTCCAGGCCAATGCCAAGCTTGCGCGCGCGGTATTCGACGACCGGGCACTGGCTCCGACGTACCCGCTGAAGCGGGCCGAGGATCTGCGGGTGAATGGCGTTTACGGCTTGAAGCGAGCGTTGGTTCCGGAGAGTTGGCGTCTGCAGTTGACCGGCGTGGCGCATGCGAAAAGCTATGCTCAATATACGCAGGATGTCACGGCCTGGGAGTATGGCTATTCCGATGTGAAAACCGGGGAAAACACCGGCCACGACACGAAAGTTGCTCCCAGCGCCGACACGGCGGAGAAGATGGCGCCGGCATCGATGGTTGCGGGAGAAAAAGTCCGCCAGGAGCGCACCACCCGTATGCCGCGTGGGCTGGAGGAGGCAGGCGAAAGCCGCTCCACGCTTGCCCCGGGCACACCTGGTTTGCTGCTGACTATGGACGATATTGTGAAGCTCCCAAAACATGAGCTGGTCACACAATTCAAGTGCATCGAGGGATGGAGCCAAATCGTGCATTGGGGCGGGGTACGGTTGGCGGACCTGATTGCTGCCTACCCACCGGAGAAAACACCCGATGGACGGCTGCCTCGCTACGTCTATATGGAGACGCCCAACGGCGACTACTATGTCGGTTACGATATGAGGGTATGCATGCATCCTCAGACGCTATTGGTCACGGAAATGAGCGGCAGCCCGCTCACGCAATATCATGGCGCTCCGCTGCGGCTGCACGCACCCACCAAGTATGGCTACAAGCAGATCAAACGTATCGGGCTCATCGCCTACACCGATCTGCAGCCGGACGATTACTGGACCAAGCTTGGTTATGACTGGTACGCGGGGCTCTGAGCGCCAGTCCCGCCAGGGCTTCTGCCTCTCGTTCCCTGACGAAGGACGGGTGCCCCATATCTCGCTCGTTTTTCGCGAGATGTGGGATTCCACTGCTCACTCCCTCTGACTCTCGATTCATCCGATACACTTAGCGGTCAACATCGGTGGAATCCCACATCTCGCGAAGAACGAGCGAGATGTGGGGCACCCGTCGTTCGCGAGGGGACCAGGGCACTCGTCCTATGAGCACAGACTCTACCGGAACTCCCGAGCGGCGTTTAGGATTGCGCGGGCGGCGGACCGAGGGCTTCGAGCACCATGCCGGCCGCCTGTGACACGCTTCCCGCACCCAGAGTGACGATTACATCGCCATCTGCGGCCTGAGCTACGGTGCGGCTTACCGCTTCCTCGAAGGAGGCCGCATACTGAACCTCTTTGCGGCCCACCGCACGGACCAACGCAGGAGCATCGACACCGGCGATGGGCTCTTCGCTGGCAGCGTAGATGTCCAAGACCTGAACTGTATCGGCCTCTTCGAAAGCAGTCGCGAACTCCGCCATCAGGTCGCGTGTGCGGGTGTAGCGATGAGGCTGAAAGATCACGTGCACCCGGCGAAAGCCGGACTCCCGGGCTGCGCTCAGCGTGGCGCGAATCTCGGTAGGGTGATGACCGTAGTCGTCGACCACGGTCACGCCGCGAACGGTGCCCTTCATCTGAAAACGGCGATCCACTCCGCGAAAACCGCTCAGAGCATGCGCGATGTGTTCACACGATACGTCGAGCTGGGTGCCGATAGCCACCGCGGCGGTTGCATTAAGCACATTATGCCGGCCAGGCACATTGAGGGCAAAGGGGCCGAGCACCAGGCCGCCCGCAGCCACCTCAAAGCGGGATCGCACATCCTCCGCCGGGGGAAGCATGCGCAGCACATAATCGGCATGGGGGGAGGTGCCGTAGGTAAATACCCGCCGCTTCACGCGCGGCAACAGCGCAGCCAGCTGTGGGTTGTCGATGCATGCGGTGCACGCGCCATAAAACGGAACCCGCTCCATGAATTCGAGAAAGGCGGCTTCCACGTCTTCCATGTCGCGGTAGCAGTCCATGTGTTCGCGATCGAGATTGGTGACCACGGAGAGAATAGGCGACAGCTTGAGAAACGAGCGGTCGCTCTCGTCGGCCTCGGCTACCAGATATTGCGACTTGCCCAGACGGGCGTTCGAACCCAGCGCATCCACCCGGCCACCGACGACTACGGTAGGATCGAGCCCACCTGCGGCGAGCACGGTGGCAATCATGGAGGTGGTCGTGGTCTTGCCGTGCATGCCGGCGACCGCGATACCGTACTTGAGCCGCATGAGCTCGGCCAGCATCTCGGCTCGCTGGATGACGGGTATCTTGCGCTGCCGCGCTTCCACCACTTCCGGGTTTTGCTCATTGACGGCGGAGCTGGTGACCACCACCCCGGAGCCGACTACATTTCCCGCCGCATGCCCCTGGAAAACGGTCGCTCCCAAGCTGCCCAGCCGGTCGGTAATGCTGGAACGTCGCAGGTCGGAGCCAGAGACGGCATAGCCCAGGGTGAGCAGAATTTCCGCAATGCCGCTCATTCCAATGCCGCCAATGCCAATGAAATGAACGCGTTGTGTCTTGGCGAACATGGCAGGGGAAGGTAGGGTAGCGAGGCTCACTCCACCCTACTGTAACAGCCTACGGATCCGCTTCCCCTTTGGAGGGTGACGCATCTAATATAGGTAGCAAAGGTTAAGCCATAGGGAAATCGGGCGAGTGGAGAACTTAACTTGTCCGATGGATAGCTTTCGTTGATCGCAAGATAGGCAATTTGCTAGCCACACCCCGACAAAGGCGCAACTTTTTACGGAAAGTGTTGTTTTAGATAGTAGGCACCCGAAGTTAACCAGGAGTGCTCGAAGTAACGCCAAAGCGGTTGGTTACGCACTGCATAATGCCTTGGCGAGGAGGTCCAAAATGCGCTTGCTTAGATATTTTGTGCTGCTCGGCGCCATCCTGGTTCCCGCAGCGTTTCTTGTTAGCTCGGCGAACGCCCAAGTGGGTGTAGGTATTGGGGTTGGTCCCGGGTACGGGGACTACGGCTACGGCTATCCCGCTCCGGTCTGTTCATGGGGTTACTACCCCTATGCTCCCTATGCATGCGCTCCTTACGGCTACTACGGTCCTAGCTGGTTTGTCGGTGGCCTCTTTATCGGCGCCGGCCCTTGGTACCACGGGTACTGGGGACGCGGCGGGTATTGGGGTCGTGGTGGATACTATGGCCGCGGCGGATACGGTGGAGTAGGGTATCGCGGTGGTGTAGGCTACGCTCGCGGTGGAGTTGGCTATGCTCGCACGGGCAACAGTTACGCTCGCGGCGGGGCCGGCTATGCCGGCGGAGCACGTGGGTATGCTGGCGGCAACGTTGGACACGCGGTCGCAGGCGGCGGTGGACACGCCATGGCTGGCGGTGGAGGCGGTGGCTTCCACGGTGGCGGCGGGTTCGGCGGTGGTGGACACGGCGGTGGTGGTGGACACCGGTAAGATTTAGAACGATCCACGGGAAACGGCTGGCGATTTCGCCAGCCGTTTTTCTTTTTGCTCACCGCCCTGCCGAAAAAACATTTGCCCCCAGGGGCTGAAAGCCCGGTTTTCGTTCAGTCGCGTTACGGCCCGACTAAAGTCGTGCCCTGATACAAAGCCTCAGAGCGGTGACTCCCGGAAAACTCGCGTATTTCCGCGGAATTGGTGAGGATGCCCAGGACTACATCCTGGGATATTCTCAGCCGTCCCTGGCGGGACTATTCCTGGTTCTCATTGTCTACCCAGGACTAGCGTCCTGGGCTACTTTCAGCCGTCCCTGCGGGACTGAGTTTGTCGGTGGAGTTTTCACGCAGACACTTTAGCCCCTGAGGTATGCTCTCCGTTTTTCTCTCCATGGCGCTGCGGAGATTAAAGGAAATGGGCACCCAACATTGGTGGTTGGGACGGTGTTCAACGGGAGGACGATGCCAGGCCGGCAACCATCTCCGCAATTCTCGCCGCTGCTTGGGGGTGAGCGAAGATACGCGCGCGGGCTGACATCTGGCTCAGCTTCTCCCGATCCTTAAGCAGGCCGGACAGCGTTTCCAATAGTGCGGGCCCGGTCATGTCTTGCTCCAGCAGCATCTTGGCGGCTCCGCCCTCAACCAATACTTCGGCATTTTTTCGTTGATGATCGTCGGCGGCCTGGGGAAATGGCACCAGCAGCGACGGCTTGCCGCTGGCTGCGAGCTCGGCTACCGTGCTGGCTCCGCTGCGGGCAAGAATCAGATCCGAAGCCGCAAACTGCGCCGGCATGTCTTCTAGAAATGCTTGTACTTTCCAGCGGTCAGCTGCGCCCCCGCTGGCACCGTATGCCGCCTCCGTTGTCTCGGCGTGGCGGGCTCCGGCCTGGTGCAGGATGGTGAGGCCAGGGACGGAATCCAGGAGCGCCTTGGCAATTTCCGGCATTCTCTGGTTCAACGCACGAGCACCCTGGCTTCCACCCATGACGAGTAACCGCGGTGGGCTTTCCTTCGGACGGGGAGGCAGGGAGAAGAACTCGGCGCGCACCGGGATACCAGTGAGTTCGGCATTGCGGAAGTAGGCAAGCGTGGGTGCAAAGTTCACCGCGGCGGCGCGAATGCGCCTCCCGATCAGACGGTTGGCAAGACCGGGCACAGCGTTTGGCTCAAAGGCCAGAGTGGGCACGCGTTGCACCAGAGCGGCCAGCATCCCGGGCCCCGAGGCGTATCCACCTACGCCCACCACCACCTGTGGCTGCCAGCGGTGTAACAGGCGCATGCAATAGAAGATGCCACGCGGCAGGGCGACCAGCGTTTTGAGTTTGGTTGCGAGGCTGACGCGGTTGAGCTGGCCGACATCGATGAGTTCGAGCGGGTAGCCGGCCTGTGGCACCAGGCGCGTTTCCATTCCCCGTGCCGTACCGAGGAAGCAGACTTCCGCTGCATACGCGGACTTGAGTGCGCCGGCTATGGCGAGGGCGGGAATCACGTGGCCGCCGGTTCCGCCGCCGGCAATCATGACCCGCATGCCCGTCAGTCGATCTCCCGGGTAAGGCTCAGCAGCACGCCGATGCTTGACAGGGTGATGAACAGAGACGTGCCCCCATAAGAGACGAAGGGCAGCGTGATGCCTTTGGTGGGAACCAGGGCGAGCACAACGCTGATGTTAAAGAAAGCCTGGATGAGGATGGTCGCGGTGATGCCGAAAGCGAGAAAGCGCGCAAAGACGTCTTTGGAAAGACTCGCCGCCCGCAGTCCGCGATAACCGAGGGCGACGAACAGGGCGATGATGGCCAACGCACCAATCAATCCGAGTTCTTCGGCGATATTGGCAAAGATGAAGTCGGTGTGTGGTTGCGGCAGATAGAAGAGCTTCTGCCGGCCTTCCATAAAGCCGAGCCCGTGTATCCCGCCGGTGCCGACCGCGATCAGCGACTGGATGGTGTGGAAGCCGGAACCCTGGGGGTCCGCTTCCGGATTCAGAAAGGCCAGCATACGCGCCCTGCGCCAGGGGACGCGGAAGAGCAGCAAGTAGAGCACAGGCGCGGAGGCGAGCACAGCGTAGCCGAAGTATTTCGTTTCCGCGCCTGCGAGGTAGAACATCAGCGCAGCCACCGCGGCGCAGACCAGGGCGGTACCCAGGTCGGGCTCCTTGAGGATGAGCAGGATAAAGACAAGGGTGGGCAGAGCCGCGGGCAGGAGGGTGTGGCGCCAATCGCGAATGGAATGCAGCTTGTCCTGCAGAAACCAGGCGAGAAAGAGCACCAACACAGGCTTGGCAATCTCTGAGGGCTGAAAGGAGAGGCCGGAAAAGAGGATCCAGCGGTGGGTATTGTGCGAGTCACGGAGAAGAAAGACGCCCAACAACAATAGTGTGGTGACCGCCACTGCGGGAAAGACCACGATGGGCCGGTTAAATTTGCGGTAATCGATGCGCATCAGCAGGGTCATGCTCACCAGGCCGAGGACGGCCCAACCCACCTGCTTGCTGACAAAGTTGTAGGGCGAACCATAGCGGTCTTCGGCCATGACTGCAGAGGCGCTGAAGATCATCAACAGGCCAATGAAGGTCAGCAGGACGCTCACGCCGAAGAGCCACTTGTCGACCCCTACGCGTTTTGCCATACGCCTGCTCCTTCGCCTGCCGCCTGACGCGCCATCACCACTTGCTTGAAGACCCTTCCCCGGTGTTCGTAGTTTTCAAACTGGTCGAAGCTGGAGCAGGCAGGCGCCAGCAGGATCACATCGCCGCCTACGGCCTGGGCCGCCGCGCGGCTGATAGCGGTCTCGAGCGTACCTGAGGGAACGATGCGGGTAACGCCGGCTATCTGCGTTTCGATCTTTTCCGCCGCTGAGCCGATGGTGTAAACGGCTTTGACGCGCGCCCGCAGCAAAGGATTGAGCTGCGTGTAGTCGGAGTTTTTATCCTTCCCGCCTAGGATCAGGTGAATATTTCCCGGGAAGGAAGCAATCGCTTTGGCCGTGGCGTCCACATTGGTGGCCTTGGAATCGTTGTAATAGTCGACGCCATGAATGGAGGCGACGAACTCCAGCCGATGCTCGACGGCATGGAAGGACGCGACCGCCCGCCCAATCACCTCGACCGGTATCTGCGCAACACAGGCGGCGCAGACAGCCGCAAGTACATTCTCTATATTGTGCTCGCCTTTGAGCGGAATCTCAGCCAGGGGAACGACCGGGACCGGTGAGGCCTGCTCTGATGCGCGAAACATCACCATGCCGTTCATGAGGAAGGAGCCACGGCGGACAATTTTGCTGCGGCTGAACCACAAGACCTGCGACTTGGCGCGGCTCGCCGCCTGCTGGACGACAGGGTCATCGCCGTTGAGGATCAGATAGTCATCCCCCGTCTGGTTGGCGAAGATCTTCTCCTTCATGGCTACGTAATTTTCAAAAGTGCCGTGCCGGTCCAGGTGGTCGGGGGTGATATTCAGGATCACCGCAATCCGGGGATGAAAGCTCTCGGTGGTCTCGAGCTGAAAGCTTGAAACCTCGAGCACCGACCAGGCGCCGGGCTTGCTCTGATCCACGGTCTCGATTACGGGCAGACCGATATTGCCGGCGACCAGCGTCTGCACACCGCCGGCGCTGAAGATCTCACCGCACAGGGTGGTGGTGGTGGTCTTTCCATTGGAGCCGGTAATTGCCAGAACTTCTCCCTTGAGAAAGCGCGCTGCCAGCTCCAGTTCGCCAATGATGGGCAGGCCCAGGTTGCGCACTTGCACCAGCTCCGGCGTATTCAAGGGCACGCCCGGGGAGACCACGATCAAGTCCTGGCGGCGAAAGGTCAGCAGCCCGTGCCCCCCGGCTTCGACCAAGATACCCGCCTCGAGCAGGGAGGGAATCTCCTTGCTCAGCGCCTGGGCGCTGCGCAGATCGGAGACGGTGACCTGGGCACCACGACGGCGCAGGAAGAGCGCCGCGGCAAGGCCGGATTTACCCAGCCCAACAACCAATACTTTTTTGCCTCTCAGTTCCATCCAGCCATCCACCTAAATTTCAGCGCAGTTTCAGCGTGGTGAGCGCCAAGAGCGCAAACACCAGCGCGGCAATCCAGAAGCGTGTAACCACTTTGGACTCCGACCAACCCATCAACTCGAAATGATGATGCAGCGGAGCCATTTTAAAAATACGCTTCTTGCGCAGTTTATAACTTCCCACCTGCAGAATGACGCTGATGGCCTCGAGCACGAAGATGCCCCCGATAAAGGGGAGTAGCAACTCCTGCTTGATGACGACGGCCACGGTACCGATGGCGCCACCCAGGGCCAGCGAGCCTACGTCGCCCATAAAGACCTCGGCCGGGTGCGCGTTATACCAGAGGAAGCCGATACTGGCGCCGACCATGGCCCCGCAGAAGACCGTGATTTCGCTGACCATGGGCATACGCTGCAGCTCGAGGTAGTCGGAAAACACAGCATTTCCACTGACGTAGGTCAGCACGGTAAGAGCCGCCGCGGCAATGATGGTGCAACCGATGGCCAGCCCGTCCAGCCCGTCGGTAAGGTTCACCGCATTGCTGGCGCCGACAATGATCAGGGTGACGAAAGCCACGAACGGTAAGAAGGCGAGCACACCCAGATGGGGAATCGCGCCCAGCGCGTGTATGGATAGATCGGGCCGAAAGCGCTTGAGAAACGGCACCATCAGATGAGTGGAGTAAACGCCCTCACTGCGCATGGCCAGCAGCGCCAATGCAATCGCCACACCGGTGATGACCTGCAGGCCTATTTTTTGTACCGCGGTCAGGCCGAGATTCCGCCGATGGACGACCTTGATGTAATCATCGGCAAAACCGATCGCGCCGAAGGCCAGCGTGGAAAGCATCACCAACCAGACGAAGGGGTTGGCAAGATCGCTCCAGAGCAGCGTAGGCAAGAGGATGGCAATACAGATGAGCACGCCCCCCATGGTCGGAGTGCCGGCCTTTTTTTGATGGCCCTGGGGACCGTCCTCGCGAATGTACTGGCTGATTTGAAACTCGCGCAGCTTCTCAATGACGTAGGGCCCGATGAGGAGAGCGATGAGCATCGCTGTGAGACTGGCAAAAGCCGTGCGGAACGTCAGATACCGGAAGATGCGGAAGGGTCTGAAGTAGGGAAAAAGTTTTTGATACAGCAGCCAGTAAAGCAAACTTCCTCCGCGACCCGCGCAAAGAATTCAAGCGTTTGCGGTTATCTTACAGGCGATCGCGTGCGTGTTTGTGTTTGCATTTGCGCGCGAACCACAGCGGCAACTAGCCACGCTAACTCTGTCCTGACCACGAACGACGGGTGGACAGAGTTGACTTGGTTTATTCCTGCAGGACGCGCAGCGCTTGCTCGAGGCCGACACCGCGGGATGCTTTGAGCAGCACCGCATCTTCTTTTCTCAGCTCCGCTTTCAGCCACTCACCGGCTTGCTCGGGCGAGACGAGAAAGATGGCCAAGGCGCCGGCCTCGCGCGCGGCTTGGACAAGATGCTGGGCGTTTCCTCGCACTCCCACGACCAGATCGATGCCGCTTTCGGCAGCAGCCGTGCCGCACTGCTGATGCAGCGAGACGGCTTCGCGGCCCAGTTCCAACATCTCGCCCGCCACCAGGATGCGGCGCTTGGCGGGCATCGAAGCCAGGGTCGCTATCATGGATTTAAGCGCTTCCGGATTGGAGTTGTAGCAATCATTGATCACCGTGGCTCCGCCGATGTGGAGCACCTCGCCGCGCTTGTCAGGAGGACGCAGCCGGCCGGCAGCGGCAGCACACTCCGCCAGCGGAATGCCCGCTTCGAAACCTGCCGCGATGGCGGCCATCGCATTCCAGACGTTGTGGCGGCCAAGCAGGGCCAACGTCACGGTTGCCTGCTCTTCACCGGCAGTCACTTGAAACCGCACTCCCTCGGCGCCAAGTTCCTCGATATTTGCGGCCCGGGGATCGGCACACGGACCGACGCCGAAATAGATGGAACGACCGTGAAAATCACGCCCGAATTGCCCCACGTAGGGGTCGTCGCAGTTCAGGAATGCGATCCCATGAGCCGGCAGGCTTTGCACCAGCTCATATTTGGCGCGCGCGATGCCGGCCACGCCATCGGGAAAATTCTGCGCGTGGGCGCTGCCGACGTTGGTAATCACACCCCAGTCGGGGTGAGCGATGCGGGCCAGCGCCGCGATTTCCCCGGCATGCGACATCCCCATCTCGACCACGGCAATTTCATGTTCCGGTTCTAGTTTGAGCAGTTGCAGAGGGAGACCAAACTCATTGTTGAGATTTCCCTGCGATCGCAGCACCTGAAACCGTGCCCCGAGAACTTCTGCGACCGCCTCCTTGGTAGTCGTTTTTCCTGCGCTGCCAGTTACTCCGATAACGCGCTTGTTCCAATGCCTGCGCACCGCAGTGGCCAGCGTCTGCAGGGCGACTAGCGGATCGTCCACGATCAGCAGGGTGTAGTTGCGCGCCAGGTCAAGAAGATCGCCGACCTTACTGCGGGAGACGACCGCTGCGCGCGCGCCTCGCTCCAGCGCGGCAGCGACAAAGTCATGGGCATCGTAACGCTCACCGCGGATGGCGAAAAAAAGGTCCCCCGGCACAAGCGTGCGCGTGTCGATGGAATATCCGGTCGCCGGCTGCTCCGCCGGATCGCCTTGCCGCATCCGGAGATCAGCCCCCATCCAATGAGCGATGTCCTGCAGTTGCAGCTTCATTTGCTTTTTTCCCCGCCCAGCAATACCTGCCGTGCGATGGCCGCATCATCGAACGGTATCACCCGGCCGGCAATGGTCTGAGTCTTTTCGTGTCCTTTGCCGGCGAGAAGTACCAGGTCCCCCGGATGCGCTTCGGCGATGGCCAAGGCGATGGCGCGATGGCGATCGGGCTCGAGGATGACCGTGGCTGGTGTCTGGTTGAGCCCCGGCAACACTTGCTCGATGATGGCCAAAGGGTCTTCTCCGCGCGGATTATCTGAAGTAAGCACGACCACATCGCTGCCCGCTCCAGCCGCCTGGCCCATCAGCGGACGCTTGCTGCGATCACGATCGCCGCCGCAGCCGAACATAGTGATCACCCGCCCGCCTCCCCTGGTGACAAAGGCCCGCGCTACGGCGATGATATTGCGCAGGGCGTCGTCGGTGTGGGCGTAGTCGACCACTACGGCAAAATTCTGGCCACAATCGACGGATTGGAATCTACCCGGTACATAATCCAGGGAGGCTGCACCGCGAGCCACCTCGTCCAATGTCAGGCCGCGGGCAACGGCAGCGGCGCCCGCAGCCAACAGGTTGTAGACATTCACCCCTCCGGTAAGCCGCGTGGCAACCGGCACTTCTCCCTGCGGAGCGATCATGGTGAAACGCATGCCTGCAGGCTCCATGGCGAGCCCGTCGACGCGGAAGTCCCCCTGGCGCAGTCCGTAGGTGTACACCAGCTCGGAGCCTGCGGTGAGCGCGACTTCTTTGAGGCTGGCGCCGTATGCATCCTCCTGGTTAAGGATGGCCGCACGCGGCGGGGGTCCGGCGGAGCCATCGAAGAGCTTCCGTTTGGCGGCAAAATAATTTTCCATGCTGCCGTGATAATCGAGATGGTCGCGGGTGAGGTTGGTAAAGATGGCCACGTCGAAATGCAGGCCGGCGATCCGCTCCTGGTCGAGAGCGTGGGAGGATACTTCCATCACGGCTTCGGTCGCGCCGCCGTCCACGCCTTCACGAAAGAGCTGCAGCAAGTCGCGCGCCTCAGGAGTGGTATGCGGCGCCGGGAAGATTCTGCCCGCAGCGTGGTACTCGATGGTGCCGGCGAGAACGGTTTTGCGGCCTTGATGGCGCAGCATTGCCTCCAGCAGAAAGGCTATCGTCGTCTTGCCGTTGGTTCCGGTGACACCGCTGAGTTTGAGTTGCTTTTCTGGGTGGGCGAAGAAATTTGCCGCAATGGCAGCCAGCGCGCGCCGTCCATGGGCCACTTCGATCGCGGCTATAGCCGGATAGGCTGAGACAGCGGTGAAGCCGGCAGCAGAGTCAGTGACGATGGCCCGCGCACCTTGCGCGACCGCTTGCGGGATATAGCGATTGCCATCCGTCGTGCCGCCGCGAAAGGCGATAAAGACGGAGCCGTCTACCACCCGCCGGGAGTCATATTCAACGCCTGTCACCGCGGGGCTGGGGCCCGCGCGTCTGATGAGATCGACACCACGCAAGACAGCATCCAGCTCCACTTATCCATGTCCTCTTATGACAACCGTACCTCAGGGCTCTACAGGCCGCGGAAAAAGTCTGCACGAAAGGCAGGAAAGCAATACCTCAGGGGCTAAAGCCCTCATGCTGTGGCTTTGTGCGAACTGGCATGTCGGTAACAAAAGGTACCGGGCATGTAGGGAACACTTTTCGTTGCAGTTGAAGTTAAACGAGCTTGGAGAAGAAGGAAATCCCAAGTCGTCGCCGAAGCTGTGGGAATGTG
>Ga0302325_10016869_pt1 | contig 15453 bp, 18 predicted proteins | sample Palsa_T0_2_FD_201948 | JGI IMG/M metagenome (GOLD analysis project Ga0302325, IMG submission 201948) | Peat permafrost microbial communities from Stordalen Mire near Abisko, Sweden - Palsa_T0_2 | ecosystem: Environmental > Terrestrial > Soil > Palsa > Peat permafrost | place: Sweden: Abisko...
TGCTGACGTTCGTCCCGTTTCACGTCATTCATCCGATGCGGATCGCGCGCCTGCGGCTGCTCACGCTCATTGCAATGGTGCTTTGGGCGCTGCTCGCGCTTTTGGCCGTCGCCGACAATCTCGCGCCCGGTTTCTGGACGGTCGCGGCCCTGTGCGTATTGGTTGTATATTTTGTCGGCATCGGCTTCCTGCGCCGCCATCATCCCTGACCGCCGCGCAATCTCACCAAGGAGTTCCCCATGGCGCGACCTGTCCTTCTTATTGCCGGCGGCAGCCGGGGCATCGGCGCATCGACCGCGCGTCTTGCCGGTGAACGCGGCTATGACGTCGCAATCAATTACGTCAGCAACGTCAAAGCCGCGGGCGAGGTTGCCGAGGCAGTGAAGAAGTCCGGCGGCAAAAGCGTGACCATCCAGGGTGATATGTCGAAGGAAGCGGACATCATCCGCGTCTTCGATGAGACGACCAAGGCGCTCGGTCCGATCACCCATTTCGTGCATTCGGCCGGCGTTGGCGGCAAGAACTCGCGCCTCGACGTCGCGACCGCGGCCACGATCCGCGAAGTGCTCGACATCAATCTGTTTGGTGCGTTGATCTGTTCGCGCGAGGCGGTGCTCCGCATGTCCACCACACATGGCGGCAAGGGCGGCTCGATTGTGCTGCTGTCGTCGATCGCCGCGGTGACCGGCGGCGCCACAGAATACGTCTTCTATGCGGCGGCCAAAGGCGGCATCGACGCACTCACCAACGGACTGGCACGAGAAGTCGCGCTGGAAGGCGTGCGCGTCAACGCCATCCGGCCCGGTGTGACCGATACCGAAATCCATGAGCCGGGTAGGGTCGCGCGCATTACGCCGCTGTTACCAATGAAGCGGCCGGCCCAGCCGGACGAAATCGCCGAAGCCATCATGTTTCTGTTGTCGGATGCGGCGTCTTACGTCACCGGAGCGGTGCTCAATGTCTCGGGCGGACGTTAAAAGAAGCATCAGCGGCCAAAGCGCGCATTCATGAGCGAAGACAATGAATGAAGAGCAGAACATTCGAGCGGCTTTGGATCGCCACTGGGCGGCCTCAGACGCGAACGATTTCGAAGCAGAGCACGAGATTTACCACGACGACGCAGTGCTTGAGTACCCGCAGTCCGGGGAGCGGATCCGCGGTCGGCACAATATTCAAGCGTCCCGTTTTGCGCAGCCGAACAAGAAGCGCTTTACGGTGCGGCGCGTGCTCGGTACTGCCGACCTTTGGGTCACTGAATTCGTCCTTACCTACGACGGCTTGCCGTCTTACACGGTGAGTATCATGGAGTTCCGAGACGGCAAGGTTGCCCGTGAGACGCAGTACTTCGGCGATCCCTTCGAGCCGGGGCCCTCGCGCACTCAATGGGTCGAGCGGATACGGTGAAATGTTCGCCTGAAATCGAGACCATCACGTAGGTGGTCCGCCTTGTGTTCGACACTCGGCCGCCTATGATCCCGGCCGAGTTTTCACCGAAAAGCCTATTCTAAGGAGAGGAAAATGGTTGCGGCAGTACGCGTTCATAAAGTCGGCGGTCCCGAGGTTTTGACGTACGAGCAAGTTGAGGTTCCAGCGCCCGGGCAGGGCCAGATCCGGGTGAAGCAGCATGCCTGCGGTGTCAATTTCATCGACACTTATTTCCGCATGGGCATGTATCCGTCGCCGGTCGGATTGCCGTTCGTTGCCGGCAACGAAGGCGCGGGTGAGGTCGTTGCTGTCGGTCCGGGCGTGACCGACTTCAAGGTCGGCGATCGCGTCGGCTATGTCACGGCGCTCGGCTGCTACGCCGAAGAGCGCGTCACGCTGGCTGACCGCGCCGTGAAAATTCCGGCGAGTATCAGCTACGAGCAGGCCGCCGCCATGATGCTCAAAGGCATGACGGTGGAATATCTCGTGCGCCGCACCTTCAAGGTCCAGAAAGGCCAGAACGTGTTCGTGCACGCCGCCGCGGGCGGCGTCGGCCTGATCCTGTGCCAATGGGCCAACCATCTTGGCGCCAAGGTGATCGGTACGGTCGGCTCGAAAGAAAAGGCAGAGCTCGCCAAGGCGAACGGCTGCCACCACACCATTCTCTACCGCGACGAGGACTTCGTCGCCCGCACCAAGGACATCACCAAGGGCGCGATGTGCTCGGTCATCTATGACGGCATCGGCAAGACGACGTTCCCGGCGTCGCTCGACTGTCTGGCACCGCTCGGCATGTTCGTGAGCTTTGGCAGCGCCTCCGGCCAGGTCGAAGCGTTCAACATCAACATCCTGCAGACCAAAGGCTCGCTGTTCGCGACACGGCCGACGCTCAATACCTATGCCGCGAAACGCGCAGACCTGCTCGATATCGCCAACCACCTGTTCGAAGTTGTCGAGAGCGGGGCAGTCAAGATTCCGGTGAACCAGAAATACGCGCTGAAGGATGCCGCCAAAGCGCATCGCGATCTCGAAAGCCGGGGCACCACCGGTTCTTCGATCCTGATCCCGTAAGGTTTGCCGCGCAGGTGAGTGACGATACACAGGCTGTAAAGCGGCTAGGTTATTGGGCGACGATTGCCTGGGCAGTCGTCGCCTTTCTCGTTGGCCAATTCGCGGCATTGGCCATCGTCGTGTTTTGGCGCGCCGGCAAAATCAACGCGATCCTCGAGACGCCATTCGACGGCGAACTGGTAACGCTGTTCATCCTGATTTCGAACCCGGTAACGGTTGCCATACTGTGGCTCGCGGCGCGGCTCTCCAAGTCGAATCCAGCCGACTATCTCGGACTGCGTTGGGCAAAGAGGCAGGACGTCGTCATCGGCGTCGTGCTGCTGGTCGCCTTGATCGTACTCGGCGACGGGCTTCTCTATCTCTCGGGCCGCGAGCTGGTGACGCCGTTCCAGTTGCAGTCGTATACGACGGCCGCCGCCGAAGGCTGGCTGCCGGCGATGTGGATTGCCGCCGTTATCGTCGCGCCAGCCGGCGAAGAGATTACTTTCCGCGGGTTTCTGTTTCGCGGCTTCGTCACGTCGCAGCGCTCGGCGTGGCCGGCGATCATCATCATTTCGATCCTGTGGGCGGCGCTGCACATCCAGTACGACTGGGCTGGCATGTTGCAGATCTTTATCATCGGCCTGTTTCTCGGCTGGGTGCGCTTGACCTCGGGCTCGGTGCTGCTGACGTTTTTGCTGCACGCGCTGTTTAATCTCGAAGGCACATTGGAAACCGTGCTGCTGATAAAATTCTCTTCGTAGCGGCGATCAGCGGTCGAGCTTGCCGCCGAAAATATCGCCGAGATTAGGAGCCGTTCCGGATCGGGAGCGCGGCAGCGCGATCACCGGCGCGCCAAAACGGCTAATGGTGGCCACGACATCCTTGAGTGGCACCGTCGAGCCCGGCGTCTCGCTGACGATCACCGAAAGTACATTCATCTCGCGAACGAACAGCGAGTCGAGCGCAGTCAGCGTGTGGCTGATGCTGCCGAGATAGCTTCCCGTGACCAGGATCAGAGGCGCGCCCAACGCCATCATGACGTCGAGGATGGTGCGCTCGCCATCGAGCGGCACCATGATGCCACCGATGCCTTCGATCAGCACGACACCGGGATTGTCCGCGATCGCGCTCTGGCAGAAGGCAATAACCTGATCGACGTCGATGCGCTGTCCTTCCATGCTGGCCGCAAGATCGGGCGACAGCGGCGCGCGATAGCGCCACGGCGAAATGAGATCGATGCTGTCCATCGTGACCGGCAGCCCGAGCGCATCGAGCAGGATACCCGGATCGCTCTTGGCCGCTTGCGCCGGATCGAAGCCACTCACCACGGGTTTGATGGCGATGACGTCCTTGCCGATCTGCCGCAAATTCCGGATCAACGACGCGGCGACGAATGTCTTGCCAACATCGGTTCCGGTCGCGGTGATAAAGATAGCGCTCAAGTGCGGGTACTCAGCACGCGGCTGCGCACGATCCCGGCAAGCCGTTCGATCTCGGCGTCGGGATGCTGCGCGGTGAAAGCGAAACGTAAACGTGCGGTTCCGACAGGTACCGTGGGCGGGCGGATCGGTACCACCAGAAAGCCCTCGTCTTCGAGCATCCGCGAGGCGGTGAGCGTCGCCTCTGTATCGCCGATGATGACCGGCACGATAGCGCTCTCGGCTTCCGGCAAATTCAGCGCGCGGGTGAACAGCCGGGCATTCTGCAACGGCTTGGCGACATAGTCGGGCTCGTTCGCGATCAGATCGAGCGCTGCGATCGCTGCCGCAACCACCGGGGGCGGCAATCCGGTGGAATAGATAAACGAGCGCGCCCGCGTTCGCATCAAATCGATCACCGGCTGCGAGGCGCACAGGTAACCGCCGTAACCGCCGGCCGCCTTCGACAGCGTGCCCATTTGCAACGGCACGTCAGCGGGACCATTGGCAAAGACCGAGCCGCGACCGTGACCGACAACACCGAGGCCGTGGGCATCGTCCGCCAGCAGCCAGGCGTCGTAGCGTTGCGCGAGAGCTGACAGTTCCGACAGCGGTGCAAGGTCGCCGTCCATCGAGAACACACCATCAGTCGCGATCAGCGCATGGGTGTGGTGAGCGCGATGCTTTTCAAGAAGTGATTGCAGATCCGCAACGTCGCAGTGACGATAGCGGCGCACAGCCGCGCCGCTCAGCGTGGCCCCGCCGTTGATACAGGCATGAGAAAGCTCATCGACCAGCACCAGGTCGTCAGGCCCGACCAGCGCCGGGATGATGCCGGTATTGGCCAGATAGCCCGAGCCAAACACGCATGCCGCGTCGGTGCCTTTGAGCCGGGCAAGCCGGCTCTCCAGTTCCTCGTAAAGCGGATGATTGCCGGTTACGAGGCGCGAAGCGCCGGCGCCGATGCCGTAGCGCTCGGCCGCCGCGACCGCCGCTTTGATGATCGCCGGATGGCCGCTAAGATTGAGATAGTCGTTACACGAGAACGAAAGCAGCCGGCGGCCGCCGCGCTCGACATAAATGCCCTGCCGTGCGGTCGTCACCGGTGAGCGGCGCAGCCGTGCACCCTCCAACCCCGCAAGCTTGCCGGCCGCAAATTCATCGAGCGAATGCATGGCGGCGGCATGAAAGCGCCTAATGTCCGGAAATACCAGCGAAAATAGGGGAAACGAACAGCCGGATTGGTACCGCGCCGGGCTCGACCATGTCTGGCTACCCTATGCACAGATGAAGACTGCGCCCCCGCCGCTGGCCGTGGTCGGCACGGAAGGCTGCCGTATCCGGCTTGCCGACGGCCGCGAACTGATCGATGGCATCGCGTCATGGTGGACGGCCTGCCACGGCTATAACCACCCGCACATCCGCGCCGCCGTCGAGGATCAGTTGGCGCGGATGCCGCATGTGATGTTCGGCGGCATGGTGCATGAGCCGGCGCTAACGCTCGCGCGGCGGCTCACCGGCCTGATGGCGCCCGCCGATCTCGACCGGGTGTTTTTCAGCGACTCCGGTTCGGTCGCGGTCGAAGTCGCGCTGAAGATGGCGGTGCAGTATTGGCAGAATCGCGGTGCGCGAGGCCGCGCACGCGTCCTTGCGTTTCGCAACGCCTATCATGGCGACACCACCGGCGCGATGGCGGTGTCCGATCCGGAGGGGAGCGTTCACGCGGCTTTTCGCGGGCTACTGCCGGAGCAACTCGTTGTCGATCTACCGGTCGATGAAGCCAGCACCGCCGCATTCGAAGCTGCTGTCGTCCGCCACGCCGAAGACCTTGCCGCGATTATTGTCGAGCCGCTGGTGCAGGGGGCAGGCGGCATGCATTTCCACGATGCGGCGGTGCTGCGGACCATCCGCGCTGCCGCCGACTATCACGACATCCTGCTGATCTTCGACGAGATCTTCACCGGCTTCGGCCGCACCGGCGGGCTGTTCGCTTTTCAGGAAACCGGCGTCACGCCCGATATCATCACGCTATCCAAAGCCTTGACCGGCGGGACGCTGCCGCTCGCGGCGACGATCGCGCGCCGGAAAATCTTCGAGGCGTTCTGGTCGAACGATCCGGCGAAGGCGCTGATGCACGGGCCGACCTTCATGGCAAACCCGCTGGCCTGTGCCGCCGCCAATGCTTCGCTGGACCTGTTCGAGCGCGAACCGCGGCTCGACCAGGTTGCCGAAATTTCGCGAGCGCTGGCGGCGGGACTTGAGCCTTGCCGTGCGCTTCCCGGTGTCAAGTACGTGCGGGTCAAAGGCGCGATCGGGGTGGTTGAGCTCGATCGCATCGAAAATCTCAATACCCTGCGCCAACGCTTTATTGCAGAAGGAGTTTTTATCCGACCATTTGGTAATATCGTCTATCTGACGCCGGCGTTTACGATAGGGTCCGACGAGCTCATGAAGCTCACTGGCGCCATTGCGAAAGTCCTCAAGGAGGCCGATTGACTAATCCATAACTCTACAGTTATTGATTGAGGATGCAACCGTCAGCCGACAACGTGTTCAAGGCGCTGGCCGACCCGACTCGTCGCGCGATCTTCGAGCGGCTGTGCCGCGACGGCGAACAGACCGTGTGGATGCTCACGGAGCAGTCCGGCGTTTCGCAGCCAGCGGTGTCAAAACATCTGGGCGCCCTGAAACTGTCCGGCCTGGTGCACGACCGCCGCGCGGGCCGCGAAACCCATTACAGCGCCGAACCTCGCGCGCTTGAACCGTTGATCGACTGGATGAGCCACTACGGCGCGTTCTGGCGCGATCGCTTCGATCGTCTCGAAGACTTGTTGAGGAGAATGGACCAATGACCGAAACGCTCTCCGTCGTTGTCGAGCGGGAGATGCCGCATCCGCTGGAAATGCTCTGGCGTGCGCTCACCCAACCGCATCTGATCGAGGAATGGTTGATGAACAACGACTTCAAGCCGGTCATAGGCCACCAATTCAATTTTCGCGCGGACTACCTGCCGAACGGCAAGCTGGACTGCGAGGTTCTCGCGATCGAGCCCAACAAAACGCTGTCCTACACGTGGGGTTCTACGAGCGACAATGCCGCCTTCAACGTAAAGAGCGTGGTCAGCTATACGCTCACGCCAACGCCCACGGGGACTCACCTGCGTATGGAGCAGTCGGGCTTCCGGCCGGATCAGAAGCAGGCTTATGGCGGCGCCAAGTACGGCTGGCAGCAGTTCTTCGGGAAGCTTGAGCAGATTTTGGCCAAGACCCACTGAGCTGTTTTCGTAAGGAGCTGGAATTGAACTGGAACCACTGGATTCGGCAGACCCACCGCTGGCTGTCGATCATTTTCACCGCGACCGTCGCGGCCAACATCATTGCCATGGCGCTGGGAAAGCCGCCGTCATGGATTGTCTATTCGCCATTGCCGTTCCTGTTCCTGCTATTGTTCTCCGGGCTGTACATGTTCGTGCTGCCGTATGTCTCCAAGCGTAGCGTGGCCGGTCAACGGACAATGAGCGTATCCATCGAGCAACGAATCCCATGAAGAAAACCAAGAGCCCCGCGACAAAAGCGAAAGAGAAAAGCTCTCCCTCCAAGCTGATCGACGGAAGGATCAAGGAGTTCGGCGATTGGCGCGGCGAGATGCTCGCGCGGGTCCGCGGGTTGATCAAAGATGCCGATCCCGACGTAGTCGAAGAATGGAAGTGGCGCGGCGTGCCGGTGTGGGAGCACAATGGCATCATCTGCACCGGCGAGACCTACAAGGCCGTGGTGAAGTTGACCTTCGCCAAGGGCGCAGCGCTGGAGGACCCTTCAAGTCTCTTCAACTCCAGCCTCGAAGGCAACGTTCGGCGCGCCATCGATATTCGCGAAGGCGAAAAGATCAATGAGAAAGCGTTGAAGGCGCTTATTCGCGCCGCTGTGGCGCTGAACACGGCCAAAAAGAAACCAAAGAGCGCGTGACCCGCGCCCAACAGCCCAGCGCGGCACCGCGCCCGCTGCAATCGCTCTGATTATCGCACCTCGCCGACAAAACCTTGCCGTAGCGCCTCAAGCCGTTTGAGCGCCGCGGGCGGCAGCGGACCTTTCCCGACCGCTGCCAGCGAATCCTCGAACTGCTGCGGCGTCGCCATGCCGACCAGGATGGTGCCGATCGCCGGCTGGCTGATGGCAAATCGCGTTGCGGCTTCGGTGAGGCTTGCGGCAAAGCCTTCCCGCACAAGCGACAGCAGGCGCTGTGCGCGAGCGATGTCGGCATCGTAATTCAGCGCGGAACCGATGGGGGCAGGCGGCGGACTCGCGATCGGACGCCGCTCTGCCGAGCCTGAGAGCGCGCCGCCGGCCAGCACACGGATCGCGATCACGCCCGTACCAGCCCGCTTGGTGTGGTCGAACAGCCGTCCGTAATCCTGTGCCGGATAATTCGCTGGCAACGCCTCTGCGGCCGACGGATTGAGCATGTTGTAGACGACCTGGGCGCTGTCAAACGCGCCGCTGTCGATGACTTGCGCAAGCGCCCCGGTTTCACCGACGCAGGTCAGACCGAGGAACCGCGTTTTGCCTTGCTGGCGCAGCCGCTCGAACGCCGGCACCACTTCGCCGAGCACTTGCTGCGCACTCAACGCCGGGCCGCCGCCAGCTTCGGTGATCGAGTTGTGCAGATAGAAAATGTCGACGTGGTCGCGTTGCAGCCGCGCCAGGCTGGCTTCGAGGGACTTCATCACGGCGTCGGCAATAGGACTGCGATCGGCAGCCGGCAGCCGAACCTTGGTCCCGACGAATACGTTGGCGGGTTTCAGGCTTTGGAGAACACGGCCGAGATTCTTTTCCGACTCGCCATCGCCGTACTGAACCGCGGTGTCGAAATAGTTCACACCGGCGTCGAGCGCTCGCGCAACGGCGCGCTGCTGATCGCGCGGATCGCCACGGACCATGAGACCACCGACTGCCCCGCAGCCGAAACCGAGCACGGAGACCTGCATGCCGGTGCGGCCATAGGGACGCATTTCCATGACGTTTTCTCCGTGGGTCAGTAACCGACCGCTGTGCCGTGCAGATCGTAATCGTCGGCGCGCTCGATCTTCACCGTGGCGATCTCGCCGACGCGGAGCGGCCGGTGGCTCGCGACATAAACAGCGCCATCGATCTGCGGTGCGTCGGCCTTCGAGCGGCCCTTTGCAACAGTCGGCCCGACTTCGTCGATGATAACCCGCTCTCGATTGCCGACTTTGCGCTTCAACCGCTTTCGCGAAATCTCCTGCTGGCGCGCCATGAAGCGGTTCCAGCGTTCTTCCTTCACTTCATCCGGCACAGGAGCGGCGAGATCGTTCGCAGTGGCGCCGGCGACCGGCTCGTATTTGAAGCAGCCGACGCGATCGAGTTCGGCTTCGCCCAGCCATTCAAGCAAAAACTCAAAGTCCTTGTCTGTCTCGCCGGGGAAACCGACGATGAAGGTCGAGCGGATGGTGAGGCTCGGGCAGATGTCGCGCCAAACGCGGATGCGTTCGAGCGTTTTCTCTTGAGCGGCAGGCCGGCGCATACGCTTGAGAACGTGGGTGCTGGCGTGCTGAAACGGCACGTCGAGATAGGGCAGCACCTTGCCGTCGGCCATCAGCGGAATGACGTCGTCGACGTGCGGGTAGGGATAGACGTAATGCAGCCGCACCCAGACGCCGAACTCGCCAAGCTCGCGGGAAAGGTCGAGGAATTTCGCCCGCACCTCGCGGTCTTTCCATGTGCTGGCGGCGTATTTGATATCGACGCCGTAGGCCGAGGTATCCTGCGAGATGACCAGCAGTTCCTTGACGCCCGCGTTTACCAGCCGCTCGGCCTCGCGCAACACGTCGGCGGCCAGCCGCGATACCAGATCGCCACGTAATTTCGGGATGATGCAGAAGGTGCAGCGATTATTGCAACCTTCTGAAATCTTTAGATAAGCGTAATGCCGTGGGGTGAGCTTGATGCCTTCCGGCGGGATCAGATCGGTGTAGGGGTCGTGCTGCGGCGGGACGGCGCGATGCACCGCCTCCAGCACGCTTTCGTATTGCTGCGGCCCGGTGATCGCGAGCACGGCCGGGTGCACGGCCATGATCTTTTCTGGCTCCGCGCCCATGCAGCCGGTGACGATGACTTTGCCGTTGTCTGCCAGAGCCTCGCCGATATTGGACAGCGATTCCTGCTGCGCGCTTTCGAGAAAGCCGCAGGTATTGACAATGACGAGATCGGCGCCGGCATGCTCACGCGCCAGCTCATAACCTTCCGCACGCAGCCGCGTGATGATGCGCTCGGAATCCACCAGCGCCTTGGGGCAGCCGAGCGAAACAAAGGAAATACGGGGCGGCGGCTTGATCTGGCGGTTCATTTGGGGGGCTTCTAGCACGGTCATGGTGCATGGCGACACGTACCGGGCTTCGCTAAGGTTGTGGCGCAGGAACGCGGATTCAAGCGTCCGCGACGGAATCGGGGAGGATCACCATGTTCCGCAAGGAATTTGCCAGGCAATCGTTCGGCCTGTTCGCCGCGGCTTGCTTCTATTGGCTCGCCACCGCGGCACACGCCGAAATCAAGACGCAGTGGATCGATTACAAGGACGGCGATACCGCGCTCCAAGGCTATCTGGCCTATGACGACAGCCTGACCGGCAAGCGCCCCGGCGTCCTGCTGCTTCATCGCCGCGATGGCATGTCGGACCTGACGCTCGAAAACGCCAGAATGTACGCGGGGCAGGGCTACGTCGTGTTCGCGCCGGATATTTTCGGCAAAGACATCCGGCCCAAAACCGTGCCGGAAATGCAGGCGCAAACCGCAATCTTCACCGCGAACCGTCCGCTGATGCGGGCGCGGACCCATGCCGGATTTGACGTGTTGCGCAACAATCCCATGGTCGACCCGGCGAAGATCGCAACTGTCGGCTACTGCTTCGGCGGCGAAGTCGGTGTCGAATTTGCCGAGACCGGCGCACCGATCGTTGGAACCGTGACGATCCACGGCTCATTCCGTGGCTATGCCCCCGAGGGTGCAAAAAACATTCATGGTCCGGTTCTGATCCTGCACGGCGCCGAAGATCCGGTGGCGCCGATCAGCGAGGTCGTGGCACTGATCGACCAGTTGCGTGCGGCCAAAGTGCGCTGGGAACTCAATCTTTATAGCGGCACCGAGCATGGTTTTTCGACGCCGAAGGGCGCTGACGAGGAGCGGGCGGACAGCGAATCCAAATTCGCCACCGCGCGGTTCTTCAAGCAGGTGTTCGGGCTTTGATATGACGCTACGGCGCGCGCGTTAACTGCGCGCCGAATAAGTCCGCACGCCTTGGTCGGGCGCCCAGACGCCCGACGGCAACTTGCCCGCCTGCCAGAACACATCGATCGGCATGCCGCCGCGCGGATGAAAATAGCCGCCGATGCGCAGCCATTTCGGCTTGAGTAGCGCAACCAGCTTTTTGCCGATCGAGACGGTGCATTCCTCATGGAACGCGCCGTGATTGCGGAAGCTGTTGAGATAAAGCTTCAGCGATTTCGACTCCACGAGCCAGCCGCGCGGCACGTAGTCGATCACCAGCGTGGCGAAATCCGGCTGGCCGGTCACAGGGCACATCAGCGTGAATTCCGGAAACGTGAAACGCGCGACGTAATTCGTGCCCGGATGCGGATTGCGCACGCGATCTAGCACCGCCTGATCGGGCGAGGCTGGGAGCGGCGTCGGACGGCCGAGTTGAAGGGGCTTCTTCGCCATAATTTCTTTGCATGCCTTGGATTGGCCATGCATGACAAGAGCCTGCCCGATCCTGTAGAAGCCCCCGCATCGTCATTTCGCCAGGAACTTGTCGCCAAGACCTTGCCAAGACCTTGCCAAGACCTTGCCAAGACCTTGCCAAGACCTTGCCAAGACCTTGCCAAGACCTTGCCAAATCTGCCGGAGCCAGCATGACCGCCATTGTCGATATTATCGGCCGCGAAATCCTCGATAGCCGCGGCAATCCGACCGTCGAGGTCGATGTCGTGCTGGCCGACGGTTCCCGCGGCCGCGCCGCGGTTCCGTCCGGCGCCTCGACCGGCGCGCACGAGGCCGTCGAGCTGCGCGACGGCGACAAGAAGCGGTATCTCGGCAAGGGCGTGAAGAACGCGGTCGAAGCGGTCAACGGCGAAATCTTCGATGCGCTGTCCGGCATGGATGCCGAGGCGCAGGTCAAGATCGACGAGACCATGATCGGGCTCGATGGCACGCCGAACAAAGGCCGGCTTGGCGCGAACGCGATCCTCGGCGTCTCGCTCGCGGTCGCGAAGGCCGCGGCCATCGCCAACAAGCTGCCGCTTTACCGTTATGTCGGTGGCACCTCGGCGCGGCTGTTGCCGGTACCAATGATGAACATCATCAATGGCGGCGCGCACGCCGACAATCCGATCGACTTCCAGGAGTTCATGATCGTGCCGCTTGGCCTGCCGACTTTTGCAGAAGCCTTGCGCGCCGGTTCGGAGATTTTTCACACGCTGCGCGGCGCGCTGAAAGATGCCGGTCACAACACCAATGTCGGCGACGAAGGCGGCTTCGCGCCCAATCTCGCTTCAGCGGACGACGCGCTGCAATTCGTCATGAAGGCGATCGAGAAGGCCGGATACAAGCCGGGGCAGGATGTCGCGCTCGCGCTCGACCCGGCATCGACCGAGTTCTTCAAGGACGGCACCTACGTCTACGAAGGCGAGGGCAACAAGAAACGCTCGCGTGAGGAGCAGACCAAATACCTCGCCGAACTAGTCGGCCGCTATCCGATCGTTTCGATCGAAGACGGTATGGCCGAAGACGACATCGAAGGCTGGACCATGCTGACGCGAGAGATCGGCGATAAGTGCCAACTCGTCGGCGACGATCTGTTTGTCACCAATGTAAAACGCCTCGCCGACGGTATCGCCAGGGGTTACGCCAATTCTGTGCTAGTGAAGGTGAACCAGATTGGGTCGCTCACCGAAACGCTGGCGACCGTCGAGATGGCGCACAAAGCGGGGTACACGGCGGTGATGTCGCATCGATCCGGTGAGACCGAGGACTCCACAATCGCCGACCTCGCGGTGGCGACGAACTGCGGACAGATCAAGACCGGATCGCTGGCGCGCTCGGACCGTACCGCGAAATACAACCAGCTCCTTCGTATCGAGGAAGAACTTGGTTCGCAGGCGGCCTATGGCGGCCGCAGCGCCTTCAGGGTGCTGGCGTAGACGAGCATGGTTTTTGATTGGTTCAACCGGTGCTAGGATTGAAGTAACGGGATCAAGCGATGGATCAGACGCCGCAGCTAAAGCCTGGCAACCGCAAATTCGCCATTGAGCGGTTGTGCGACTTCATTGCCCGTTCGATTGACGCCGCGCCGTCGTTCGAGACGCCGTTCTATCATCTCGTACTCGATCGGGTTTTTCCTGACGACACCTATGCGGCAATCCTCGCCAATCTTCCGGAAGCGATCGACTACCGGCCAATGCATGGACGCAGCAAAGGCCACGACCTGACCGACGGCACCCACACCCGGGTCAAGATCGATGTATTTCCGGAATACATCCGCCATCTGCCGCCGGAAAAACGTGCGTTGTGGGATATCGTCGGCCGGGCGCTCTGCTCGGCGCAGGTGCGCGACGCATTCATGCGGCGCCTTGCGCCGGCGCTCGTGCGCCGCTTCGGTCCGAACCACGCCAGCACCGGCATGTATCCGATACCGGTCCTCACCCGCGATATCCCCGGCTACCTGATCACGCCCCATACCGATACGCGCTGGAAGGGCATTACCGTTCAGCTTTATCTGCCGCGGGACAACTCGCACTCCGACATCGGTACGATCTTCCACGACAAGCAGCCCGACGGACGCTGCGGCGCCAAGGTCAAGAAGATGACCTTTGCGCCGAACACCGGCTATGCCTTTGCTGTCGGGACGGACACTTGGCATTCCGCCGACGTCGTCGGTCCGGAGGTCAGGAGCCGGGACAGTATCCTGCTGACCTATTTCGTCGACGCAGGCTTACTCAAGTTTTTGCGCAATCGCGGCAAGCGTTTGGGCAATTTCGTCCTCAATGAAGTCCGTAACCGGCTGCCCTGAGGGCCGGTCATTAATTCAGTTTTAAGCTGGTTTCTTCCATGGTGGCGGAATGGTCACCCGCAAGCGGCTGCGTTCGATTCTGACCACGCTCGGCCTTTACGTCATGGCCGCGCTGCTGATCGGCTATTTCGGCGTCAATGCGTTTAGCGGCAATCGCGGACTGAAGGCCAAGGAAGACATCGACCACCAGATCGCCTCGCTGTCGGCTGACCTCGACCGGCTCCAGCATGAGCGAATGCAGTGGGACCGCCGCGTGGCGCTGCTCAAGTCCGACAAGCTCGATCCGGACATGCTGGACGAGCAGGCCCGCGCGCTGCTCGATTACACCGACGCCCGCGATCTCACCTTTATGCTGGTCTGGAAGCCGGTCCAGGTATCGGTTCCGGCAAAGCCTTGAAGTTAGCGCGCCTATCCACGAAATAATTTTGGCCGGCAATGCGTTGGGGCGTTAGACTCACCGCATTCGGTAAGTTGCCCCGCTTCCGCAGGGGGGTGAATTCGGCTAAGGCTTATGGGCCCGCCTGAGGTCCCCGAGGAAAACAATAATGGCCGTCGCCAAAGCCATATCCGCCGAGCCAAATGCACCGGAGCTTCGTCCCGATATCGACTGGGGCATGCACAATGCCCAGGTTCCGGAGTTCAGCAAGGATCAGGAACTGCAGGCGCTCAAGATGATGCTCCTGATCCGCCGCTTCGAGGAAAAGGCCGGCCAGATGTATGGCATGGGCCTGATCGGCGGCTTCTGCCACCTCTATATCGGCCAGGAAGCCGTCGTCGTCGGCATGGAGCTCGCGAAAAAAGAAGGTGATCAGATGATCACCGGCTATCGCGACCACGGCCACATGCTGGCTTGCGGCATGGACCCCAAAGGGGTGATGGCGGAATTGACCGGGCGCCGCGGCGGCTATTCCAAGGGCAAGGGCGGCTCGATGCACATGTTCTCCCGCGACAAGAATTTCTACGGCGGGCACGGCATCGTCGGCGCGCAGGTTCCGCTCGGCACGGGGCTCGCTTTTGCCAATAAGTATCGGGGCAACGATTCCGTCTCGATGACCTATTTCGGCGACGGCGCTGCCAACCAGGGTCAGGTCTACGAAAGCTTCAACATGGCGGAGCTGTGGAAGCTCCCGGTGATCTTCGTCATCGAGAACAACCGTTACGCCATGGGTACCGCCGTGCTGCGCTCTTCGGCGCAGACCGATTTCTCCAAGCGCGGACTGTCCTTCAACATTCCGGGCACGCAAGTCGACGGCATGGACGTGCGCGCCGTGAAGGCCGCCGGGCAAGCCGCGCTCGCCTGGTGCCGCGCCGGCAAAGGACCGATGATTTTGGAAATGATGACTTACCGGTATCGCGGCCATTCGATGTCCGATCCGGCGAAATACCGGACCAAGGAAGAGGTCGACAAGGTCCGCACCGAGCACGACCCGATCGAACAGGTTCGAAAACGGCTTCTCGACAAGAAATGGGCGAGCGA
>Ga0302325_10016870_pt1 | contig 15453 bp, 14 predicted proteins | sample Palsa_T0_2_FD_201948 | JGI IMG/M metagenome (GOLD analysis project Ga0302325, IMG submission 201948) | Peat permafrost microbial communities from Stordalen Mire near Abisko, Sweden - Palsa_T0_2 | ecosystem: Environmental > Terrestrial > Soil > Palsa > Peat permafrost | place: Sweden: Abisko...
GGCGAAATAGCCGCTGGCCAGGCCGGTGATCTGAGTCACCATCGGGGACCTGACCTTGGTCCGGGCCAGCCAGGGCCGCATCGCCCGGGCGAACACGTCCTGCTCGTGCTCCTCGTCCACGCCCGCGCGGGCGTAGGAGGACGGCATCTGATCGGAGTCCATGTCTGGCTCGCTCACCTTCGGCGTAGGGACTGCCCATGGTAACGAGCAGGTGGCCGGGGGGTGGGGCCGCGCCCGTTCCGGAATAATTGATTTTTCAAATACGGTTATGCTGGCATCTAGCTTGAGGAGGAACCCATGCCCGCGATCACCGTAGACGACATCCTCGTCCTGCCTCGGGTGCCAGTGCCCGACGTGACCCAGACCGAGAGGAAGATCACCTCGGTCACCACCGCGCCGAGCGCGTACGAGGGCGAAGGCTTCCCGGTGCGGCGCGCCTTCGCCGGGGTTGACCTGGCGCGGCTCGACCCGTTCATTCACATGGACCAGATGGGTGAGGTCGACTACGGCCCCGGGGAGCCCAAGGGCACACCGTGGCACCCGCACCGCGGGTTCGAGACCGTCACCTACATCATCGACGGCACGTTCAAGCACCAGGACTCCAACGGCGGCGGCGGCCTGATCACCAACGGCGACACCCAGTGGATGACGGCGGGCGCGGGCCTGCTGCACATCGAGGCGCCGCCGGAGGAACTGGTGGTCAGCGGCGGCCTGTTCCACGGCTTCCAGCTGTGGGTGAACCTGCCGAGCCGGCTGAAGATGACGGCACCCCGGTACCAGGACATCCGGGCGGGGCAGGTGGCGCTGCTTTCCTCCGACGACGGCGGGGCGCTGCTGAGGGTGATCGCCGGGTCGTTCGACGGGCATGACGGGCCGGGCGTGACGCACACGCCGATCGCGCTGGTGCACGCCACCGTCTCGGCGGGCGCGCAGGTGCGGCTGCCGTGGCCGGCCGACTTCAACGCGCTGGGGTACGTGCTGGCGGGCAGCGGCACGGTGGGAACCGAGAAGCGGCCCGTGAGGATGGGGCAGCTGGCGGTGTTCGGGGCCGGCGATGCGATCACGTTCGCGGCTTCGGGGTCCGGGGACATGGACATCCTGCTGCTTGGCGGGCAGCCCATCAGGGAGCCGGTGGCCGCGTACGGACCGTTCGTCATGAACACCCGCGCCGAGCTGATGCAGGCCTTCGAGGACTACCAGGCCGGACGTCTGGGCAGCATCCCGGCGGTGCCGGCCGATCCGCACCCTGGTCACGACGTTCTTTAGACCTCCGGAACGAGCACGGGTTCCAGCCGCCCGACCGCGAGAGCGGACGGATGTGGCATACTTACCCTAAGTAAGGTCTCTGGTACGGAGCGTGCCCAACCGTGCGGCTGATCACTGATCCCGTCATGACCGGGCTGCTCGAGGCGGCGCCGGACGCGACGGTATGCGCGGACTCCGACGGGCGGATCGTGCTGGTGAACGCGCAAGCCGAGCGACTGTTCGGGTACACGCGCGAGGAGCTCACCGGGCAGCTGGTCGAGATCTTGGTGCCCGACGCCTTCAAGGCCGGGCACTCCGGCCTGCGCGCCGCGTTCGCCGCCGACCCGCAGCGCCGGCCGATGACCGCGGGCCTGGACCTGTCCGCCCGCCGCCGCGACGGCACCACCTTTCCCGCCGAGATCTCGCTGTCCCCCTTCGACACCGGCCAGGACCTGCTGGTATCGGCCGCCATCCGCGACGTCACCCGGCCACGGCAGGCCGCGCAGGCCCAGGCCTGGCTGGCCTCGATCATCGAGTCCGCCCCTGGCGGCGTGATCAGCCTGGAGCTCGACGGGCGGATCAGGACCTGGAACCCAGGAGCCGAGCGGCTTTACGGCTACCCCGCCGCCGAGGTCATCGGCCGTGATAGCGATGTCCTTGTCCCCGCCGATCTGCGAGACGACCTGCACAAACTCTTTGCCGCCGTGGGCCGGGGCGAGAAGGTAGAGGAATACCAGGCCGATCGGATCTGCAAGGACGGGACCACGATCAGGGTGCTGGCCGCCCTAACCGCCATCACCGACGAGGCGGGGACGATCACCGGGCTGTCGGTGCTGGTGCGGGACATCACCGCCCAGCAGCGGGCCGGGGCCCGGTTCCGCGGGCTGCTTGAGGCGGCACCGGACGCGATGGTGTGTGTGGACTCCGACGGGCGGATCGTGCTGGTGAACGCGCAGGCCGAGCGGATGTTCGGGTACCCGCGCGAGGAACTGACCGGGCGGCTGGTTGAGATCCTGGTCCCCGACGCCATCAAGGCCGGGCACCCGGGCCTGCGCGCCAGGTACGCCGCCGACGCCAAGCCCCGGCAGCTAGGCGCGGGCCTGGAACTGTCCGGCCGCCGCCGCGACGGCACCACCTTCCCCGCCGAGATCTCCCTGTCGGCCCTCGACACCGGCCAGGGCACCTTGGTATCAGCGTCCATCCGCGACGCCACCCAGCAACGGCAGATCCTCGATGACCTCAGGCGGACCAACCAGAACCTGCAGCAGCTCGGCTACTCCATCGCGCACGACCTGCGAACCCCGCTGCGCTCGCTGGCCGGGTTCAGCGCCGCGCTGATCGAGGATTTCGCGGATGCCCTCGGCGCGGATGGCCTCAACTACGCGCAGCGGATCGAGGCCGCCAGCCGGCACATCGGCCACGTCCTGGACGATCTCATGCACCTGTCCCGCCTGGCCCGGGCGCAGCTCAGCCTCGAGCCGGTTGATCTCGGGGCCGAGGCGGCCATCATCGCCACCGACCTGCAGCGTCAGGACCCGGCCCGCAACGTCCGTTTCATCATCCAGCCGCAGGCCTGGGCCCTGGCCGACCGTGCCCTCATCCGCGAAGCCCTGCACAGCCTGCTGGGCAACGCCTGGAAGTTCACCAGCGGCCGGGACGATGCCGCGATCGAGTTCGGGATGACCCCGGACGAGGACGCCCGCGTGTGCTGCTTCGTGCGCGACAACGGCGCGGGCTTCAACCCCGCCTACGTCGACAAGCTGTTCACGCCGTTCCAGCGCCTGCACAGCACGCGCGAGTTCGCCGGCACCGGCATCGGCCTCGCCTGCGTACGCGAGATCGTGGACCGGCACAACGGCCGCGCCTGGGCCGAGGGTGCGGTCGGCGACGGCGCCGCCTTCTTCTTCACCCTCCAGGCCGCGCCCCTGCCGTTACCTGCGCGTCAGCTTGAGGGCGAGCGCCGGGCAGGCGGCCACGGCGCGGCGGGCCTCGCGGTCCAGCTGGGGCGGTACCGGACGCCGGTCCACGACGGGGTAGCCCCACTCGTCGAGCCAGATCAGCTCGGGCAACAGCTCGGCGCAGACGCCGTGCCCGGCGCAGTCGATCGGGTTCACCAGGAGGGTTTCCGGGGTTGCCCGGGTTCCCTTGGTTCCCCTGGCTTCCTTGGTTTCCTTGGCTGCTGGCATGATCATCAGGTCCAGTCGTCTTCGGTGGTCGGAACGCCGTTCGGCAGGGGCAGGAACGGCGCGCGGCTGGTCGCCGAGCACCGGCCTTTTTCGTGCTGGCTCAGTTCCGGCGCGAACACCGTCAGGGCGCTGCGGACGAACCGCACCGTGCCGTCGGGGTGGTGACACGCTCCGCGGCCCTCGACCAGGTTCTGGGGTCCGGTCCAGCGCTCGACGTCGGCGCGGACCGCCCGGCCGGGTCTCGGGCCGGCCAGTTCGGCCAGCGCGGCGGCGATGCGGGGCAGCCCGTTCAGGCACGGCCCGCACTGGCCGGCCGACTCCGCGGCCAGGTAGCCGACCACCCGGGCCGCCTCGGCCAGACCGCACCGGTCCGACGGCAGGGCCGCGAGCACACCTGCGCCCGTGGACGCGCCGTACTTCTTCAGCGTGGCGTTGTCCAGGGTCAGCGCGGCTGCCTGCGGCAGCGGCAGCCAGGTGCCGTGATACCCGCCGACCAGCCACGCCCGCGTCTGCGGCCCGCTGCCGAGCAGGGTGTTGAGCGCGGTTCCGATCTCGGTCTCGATCACCCGGCACCGGCCGTCGGGTGAGTAGACGGTGGTGAGCATGCTGCCGGGTTCTGCGCTGGTGCCCGCGGCGCGGAACCAGCGCGGGCCGTACCGGGCGATGAGCGCGATATGAGCCAGGGTCTCGACGTTCTGCACCAGAGTGGGGGCGCCGTGCAGGCCGCGTTCGGTGACTCTGGGGGGTTGGAAGGTGGGCCGCGCGGGGCCGCCGCCGAGGCGGTTCACCAGCGCCGACTCCTGTCCGGCCAGGAACCGTGGTGGCGCCTGGGTGATGGTGACGCGGACCGGGTCCAGGCCCGCGGCGGCCCGTTCGGCCAGCGCCCGCAAGATCTCCGGAGTGGCTCCGTGGTGCGTGTACAGGTGAGCCTCGGTGGCCCCGGCTGCCTCGGCGGCCAGTTGCAGCCCGTCGAGCACCAGGTTCGGCGCGGACCGCAACAGCAGTTCGTCCTTGCGGCTGGCGGGCTCGCTCTCCGCGCCGTTGGCCACGACCACCTTCCGGCCGCGGGCCTGCGCCACGATGGCCAGCTTCCGGTGCACCGGGAAGGCGGCGCCGCCGCGGCCGGTCAGGCCGGCGGCCTCGATGTCGCCGATCAGCAGGCCGGCCTGGCCGCGGTACGGTGCCGGGCCGTACCTGGCCAGGTGGCGACGGAGATCTTCCGGGGCGGCCGGGAGCAGGCGGGGCACAGTGGTGGCCGGGCGGGTGGCGGGCTCGTTCACAGTGGTGGTCATCGTTTACACGGTCTCCCGGGTCTGGCGGGTGGGCTCGTCACCGGCGGTGTGCTTGGCGTAGACGGCCGCGACCCGTGCGGCCCTGGGGACCTGACGCGCGGCCTGGGCCAGCCGCCAGCCGGTCGCGGCCACGACGACGAGGGCACAGCCGACGGCCAGGTAGAGCAGCCATCCGTGCTGCAGGTCCTGGCTCGAGCCGATGCTGTGCGCGAACGCCACCGGCCAGCTCAGGTAGGCGAGCAGGTGGATGGCCCGCCACAGCACCCGGTTCAGGCGGCCGCGGAGCAGGCTGGTCACGATCATCGCGAGCATCAGGTCGAACGAGATCGCGCCCAGGCCGAGCCAGAACCTCTCATAGCCCGAGACGAACGGGACGACCCCGGCGGTCGCCGGGATGCTGACGTAGCTGTCGAGCACCGCCGTGAGCACATGCACCGCGATGAACGCCACCGAGAGCAGGGACAGGTTCCGGTGCAGGCTCGTCACGGCGAACCTGGGCAGGCCGGGCAGCCGGCCCTGCCGGTTAACCATCATGCCGAGCACGAGCACGGCGGTCAGCAACAGCAACGCGACGATCCCGGTCGCGCGGCTGGCGTACCAGAACGCGGTGGAAGCGCTCATCTCAGTCGTTTCTCTTCACTGGGTTCACATCATCAATCTTCGGCGGCCGTCATCTGTGGCGGCTCGGAGTTACTTCTGAGCTATCTCTGACCGAACGGGCACTGGCTCGTCCGGCCAGCCGGCCACGGTGAACACCACGCCGGTCGCGTCGACCAGCCGGGACGGCAGGCCGAGCTTGGCCAGCCAGCCGAGGGCGTCGCGGCCGCGGATGACCGCGGCGGTGCTCGCGGCGTTGGCGTCGGCGCAGCTGTCCGCGGCGACCGAGACGGTCCGCCACACCGGGTCGGCGGGCCGTCCGGTGCGCGGGTCAAGGATGTGGTGCAGCACGTCACCGCCACGCTGCCAGCGGCGCGCGGCAGTGCTCGAGGTGGCCAGGCCGCCGGCCCGGATCGCGACGAGCGCGTAAGGGCCGACCGGAGGGTCGTCCGGTGAACCGGTCACGTCCTGAACGCGGACCCGCCAGCCGCCCTCCGGGGTCTGCGGGCCCGCGACGGCGATGTCGCCACCCAGGCTGACCAGCACACCGCAGTCGAGCCGGGCGGAGATCCGGGCCGCGGACCGGTCCGCGGCCCACGCCTTCGCCGTCGCCCCGAGGTCGAGCTCGACGCCTGCTGGCAGGGTGAGAGACCGGCCTTCCAGATGCACCTCACGCCAGCCAGGCACGGTCCTGGTCGTCACCACCAGGGGCGGCCCGAGGCGCGGGATCCGGTCGAAGTCACGGTCGTAACCCACCGCCGACATCGCCGCGCCCACCGTCGGATCCACGTCGCCGTCGGTCAGCCGGGCGGCCCGCAGGGCCACCGCGATCGCCTCGGCGAGCAACGGAGTGATCCGGACCGGGCGGCCGTGGGCGTTCCGGAGCGTGCGGATTTCGGCATCGGCGCGGAACCGGCTGCAGGCCGCGTCCACCTCGGCCAGGTCGGCCACCAGCAGGCGCTGGGCCTCGGCCAGGTGTCGCGGGTCGGTCACCACGAGGTGGACCAGGGTCCCGAGCGCCCGCCAGCTGGCGTCGGCCGGGCTGGAGCTGTCTCTCGTCTGGTCCGTTCGGTCCGGGCCGGCCGTCGCTTGATCCGGGCCGGCCGTCGCTTGATCCGGGCCGGCCGCGGTGGTGTGGAGCATAAGGAGCCGCCGGAAGTGACCTGGCTGCTGCCGGAGCTTGAGGTCGGCGTGGAGCTGGAGCCGAGGCCGCTCGAGCTGCCGGAGTTGGACGACGACGAGCTCGAGGAGCTGGAGCCTGAGGAAGTGGAGCCTGTCGAAGTAGAACCCGACGAGGTGGAGCCCGACGAGGTCGAGCCGGTCGAGCCCGTCGAGGTCGAGCCGGTCGAGGTCTCGGTCTTGTGGGTGGAGCCGGGCAGGGCCAGGGCGAGCGCTCCGGCCGTCACCACGCTGGCCATCGTGACCGCCGTGGTGGTGGAACGGACCCTGCTTCGGCCGCGTTCCCTGGCCGCCACGGCCTGGCGGATACCGTCTCGGCGTGCGCTGCTCATACCCCCCATACTGCGGTGAGGTATTCGGAACTCCCTGCACGAACCTTCTGGGCAACCTCTGAGCTGAGCGCGGCGATCGGCGGGCACGAGCTAGTCGCTGGCGAGATGGCGGGCGCGGCGCAGGAGCAGCACCGCGGTGGCGACGAGCCCGAGCACGATCGTGGCGACGGCCGACGCGAGCAAGGTGCCGCGCGCGCCGAGGGCCGCGACGATCGGACCGCCGAGCGCTGTCCCCAGCGGTGCGGCCAGAATCAGCAGCGAGCTTCTGGCCGCGATGACCTGCGCCAACGCGCCCGGCGGGCTGGCGTCCTGAAGGACCGCCATCGACAGTGACATCCACGGCCCCCAGATGACGGCGCCGGCGAAGAAGGCCGCGAGCCCGGTCCACAGCGGCGTGGCCAGTCCGAGGGGCACGATCGCCAGGCCCCAGCCGATCACGATCCCGGTCATGATCGGCCACACCGGCCAGCGCCGCAGGAACGGCGCGGACAGCTCGCCGATCACCGCCCCCACGCCGAACACCGCCCAGAACGTGCCGAGCAGCGCCGCCGACCCGTGCAGATCGGACGCCACGTGCACCGGCAGGGCCACCTCGATCGGCCCGTAGAGCAGGTAGAACACGAACGACATGGCCATCAGGCCGGGCAGCACCGGGCTGGAGCGGATCACCGCCCAGCCGCCAGCGTCGGCGGGAGCGGGAGCTACCGGCGGGGCCGGAGGCGCGGCCGGCCCGCGAAGCTCGGCCGGCCCACGAAGCTCGGTTGGCTCGGGGGCCGGTGGCGGGCTAGCGGCCAGGCGGGCCGCGAGCGGCGCCACGCGGGCGTAGCTGATGGCCAGCACGACCCAGCTCACGGCGTCCGCCGCGATCACGACCGCGGGACCCGCCAGCGCGGTAACCACCCCGGCCAGGGCGGGACCGATCATCAGGCTCAGCTGGTCGGCCAGGCCGAAGAGCGAGTTCCCGGCGATCCGGTGCTCGGCCGGGAGCAAATCCGCGATCAGCGTGTACTTACCGGCCACGCCCCACGCACTGAGCAGCGACGACAAGCCGAGCAAGGCGACGTAGCCGACCGGATCGAGAGCGCCCGCGACCGCCAGGCCGCCGATCAGGCCCAAGGCCAGCGCCCGGAGCACGGCGTTCACGAACACCAGCCGCGCGCCACCGCGGCCGCGTAGCCAGCGCCGCAGTACCACGGCGCCGGCCGCGCCCGGGAGCGAGTACGCCGCGACGGCTGCGCCGACCCAGAGCCCGCGGCTGCCGGGCGGCGCCAGCTTCAGCGCCAGCCAGGCGATCGCCACCGCGCTCATGCCGTCACCCAGCGCGGAGGCGGCCGCGCCGGGCAGAACCCGTCGGAGCACCGGATGGACCAAGGCCGGATAGTACGGGGAGGCACGGGCTCGCGCGGCGAACGGAAAATTCCTGGGCTTTCCGGCCGGATCCGGCATGGGCTCTCCGGCCGGGTCTGGCCGGGGTTCGGCCGGCTCGGCTTCGCCGGGTTTCCGCGAAACCGCGGGAGGGTCGCTGGCCACCTCCGGATCATGCAACCTCAACTGCACCTGAGGTCAAATCGCGGGCGGCTATGGTCGGAGATATGACGAGCGCGCGTGAGCTTGCCCAGGCTGAGCTGCTGCGGGAGGAGCGGACGGGGGCCGGGCAGCGGATCGCGGCGCTGGAGCGCCAGTTCACCGACCTCGCCGAGGCAGCGGGCGCCGCCGGGACCGACGACGAGCACGACCCCGAAGGAGCCACCCTCGCCTTCGAGCGGCAGCACGCCGCCGCGCTCCTTGATGCGGCGCGGGAACAGCTGGCCGCGATCGATGCGGCGCTGCGGCGGCTGGAAACTGGCCGGTACGGGATATGCGAACGGTGCGGAGAGCCCATCGGCGGAGAACGCCTGGCGGCCCGGCCGACCGCGGTGACCTGCATCCGCTGCGCCGCCCAGGCACAGCGTTGACGGGGGCCCACCAGGCTGTCGACGGTGGATGACTATACCGCCCGGGCTGCCGCGGACCGTTCCTGGGACGACCGGAGGTCGGCATTCGAAAGATTACAAAGTGTACACTTTGTCGTGTGGATAATTCCTACAGCCTGACGGCGGCCCGCGCTCATCTGGGCGAGCTCGTTTCCAGGGCCCGGCATGCCCGCCGGCCGGTCACGATCACCGAGCATGGCAAGCCCACGGTCGCCATCATCAACATCGACGACCTGGCTGACCTGGAGGACCGAGCCGCGCTGGCCGCGCATTATGCGGCTCGGCTGGCCGGGCACGGCAGCGTCCCGCTGAGCGATCTGGACACGGCCCTTGACCAGGTTGACGCCGAAGACGGGCGATGAGCCTCACCGTCGTCGTGCAGGAGACGGCGCTGCGAGCGCTGGCGCGCATCCGCTCGGAGCACAAAGCGGTTTTCGCCAAGATCAGGCAGGCGCTGCTGGCACTGGCCGATCAGCCCCGGCCGGAACGGTCTGTCGCATGGGGAGGCAGCGGAATCCATCGCCTGCGTCTACCGGGAGTCCGGATCCTCTACGAGATCGACGAAAGCGCCGCCACCGTCTACATCGTCAACGTCGCGCGAAGCTCCTAAGGCCGGCCAGCGGACCAGGGCCTGGTAAACGAGCTGGCGCAGTTGCGGGCGGATCGGGTAGGCGCTCGAGGGCAACAGCTGGGTGAAGAACGACACGGTCAGGTCGGCGTCCTGGTCGACCCAGAACGCGGTGCTCGCGGCCCCGCCCCAGGAGATCTCGCCCGCGGAGCAGATCACCTTGCCCGGCACCGGATCGAGCACGACGGCGAAGCCGAGGCCGAAGCCGACCCCGCGGAACGGGGACTCGGCGTAGAGCGGGCGGCCGAACGTCTCCAGGTCCGAGCCGCCGGGCAGGTGATTGCGCGTCATGTAGCCGACGGTGCGCGGACTCAGCAGCCGGACGCCGTCCAGTTCTCCGGCTGGGCTGCCGGGCCGCGAGAGCAGCAGCTGGGTGAACCGGTCATAGTCCGCCGCCGTGGACACCAGACCACCGCCACCGCTGAGCATGTCCGGCGGAGCCAGGGCCGCCCCGCCGAGGGCATCGAGCCGGGCCGCTGCCCCGCCCGGGCCTGGCATGTAGAGGGCCGCCAGCCGCGGCGCGGCGTCGGGACCGGCCCAGAAGGAGGTCTGGGTCATACCGAGCGGACCGAGGATCCTGGCCGCGAAGAACTCATCGAGGGACTGCCCGGACGCGACCTCGACGACCCGGCCGAGGACGTCGGTGGCCACCGAGTAGTTCCACTCGGCGCCCGGCTGGAACAGCAGCGGGAGACCGGCCCAGGCGTCGCAGGCCTGCGCCAGGTCCATGCCCGCGGGGCTGGACCACTCAAAGCCGGCCGCCCGGTACATGGCGTCCACGGGATGCACCCGGTGGAAACCGTAGGTAAGCCCGGCCGTGTGGGTGAGCAGGTGCCAGACCCGTACCGGCTCGATGGCGGGGACCGTCACTGGCCGCAGGTCCGAGCCGCCGGTATAGACACGGACGTCGGCAAAGGACGGGATGAACGAGCTCACCGGATCGGTGAGCGCCAGCTTGCCTTCCTCGTACAGGATCATCGCGGCGACCGAGGTCAGCGGCTTGGTCATCGAGTAAATGCGCCACAGCGTGTCGTCGGTCACCGGCAGGTCCGCCTCCAGGTCACGTGACCCGCAGCGGGCTACGTAGGCCAGGGCGCCGCCCTTGCGCACGGTGAGCAGCCAGCCCGGCAGGCGGCCGTCGGCCACATAGCGCTCGAAGTGCGCGCCGATACGCGACAGCCGGTCCGGATCCAGGCCTACCTCGGCCGGGTCTACCTCCACCGTGAGGTCACTCACCTGTCACCGCCTGTCGTTACCGGGTGCCTCTTGCGCCGCCGCAGCACAAAGTATCTCTTACCAGCCGGGGACAGTCGCGGCTGGTCTCCCGGGTTCGTCCGGCGGCTGATCTACACCCTGGTCGGCGGGGACAACACGGACGAGGGACCATTAAGCCGATGTGAGGTGGGGACGGACGCACCGCCCAGCCCTGATCGATGCGGCCGTCTTGGTATTTCCATCCGGATCCGCAAGCGGCGACCGTGCAATTCGACATCGACACCGGCCTGAATCGCCGCCGCCAGGCTGCGCAGCGAAGCCCGGGCCGCCGCCGGGCCGCTGGACCCCGGGTCGCCGACGGGCGCCAAGGCTAGGTTCATCTGGAGGACGATCCGGTGTTCGTCGGCTTGCACCGCGGCCAGCGGTCGCGCTTCCTCGCTGGCCAGGCCAACCAGGATCAATTCGGCGACGTCGGCCACGACCTGGATCTCGGCCTCACCGAGGCTGGCCGCGCCCTCACCCACATCGACGGCGAGCGGGGTGGCCAGCAGCCAGGCGGTCCGCCGGTTCAGCGTCACGGCCAGACCGGACGCCGGCCGCGGAAACGGCCAGAGTTCTTCCTGCAGGTCGCGCAGCGACCGGCCGGCCGCATCCACTTGCTGCGCTACCATCCCGAGCTCATCGCCAGGCGACGTCCCCATCACTCGGCGTGCCTCGGCCAGTTCGAGAGGCACGGCCGCAAGATCCTGGATCGGCCCGTCATGCAGCAAGCCAGCCAGGTAGCCACGTTCCCGGGCGCGAAGCCGACGCACGATGTCAAGCAGCAGGTGTGAGGCGGGAGTTCCCGTGTCGGCGCCGTCCTCGGTCCCGGCGCGAGGGACAGGGAACCGGGTGGGGTCGTCGGTCATGATCATCTCCTGCCGCGACGGCCGCCATCGGCCGAGCTTAGTTACAATAAATAGTCACCCAGTCACATATAGTAACATGAACACTGGTCTGCTAGCTGTCCATGACGGTGGCCGACCAGGTGCCGCGACGGCCCTCTTTCCGCCGCGCCACGGGCCGCACGGGGGCGCGGAACGGAGATGGCCGGAGTGAACGAGCACACTGGGAATCAGGACAGGATCAGCGTTTTCCTCGTCGATGACCATGAGATCTTCCGTCGCGGCATCCGTGACCTGCTCGCCCATGAACCCGACTTGGACGTGGTCGGTGAGGCGGAAACCGCGTCGGCGGCCCTGGCCCGCATTCCCGCGCTGCGTCCGAACGTAGCGGTGCTCGACGTGCGGTTGCCTGACGGGGACGGCATCTCGGTCTGCCGGGAGATCTGCTCGACGCTGCCAGAGACCGCTTGCCTGATGCTCACCGGTTACAACGACGATCAGGCGCTTCTCGGCGCGATCATGGCCGGTGCCGCGGGCTACGTGTCGAAGCGGACGTGCGGCACCGACCTGGTCAGCGCCCTGCGTGCGGTCGCTTCCGGCCTGTCGATACTCGACCCGCAAGCGTCCCTTCAGGTCATGACCCGACTGCGCCAGCGCGCCATCAGCGTCGACCCGGTGGCGGCGCTCACCGACCAGGAGAAGCGGGTGCTCGAGTTGATCGGCGAGGGGCTGACCAACCGCCAGATCGCGGAGCGCATGTTCCTGGCGGAAAAGACGGTGAAGAACTACGTGTCTTCACTGCTGGCCAAGCTCGGCATGCAGCGCCGCACACAGGCCGCCGCCTTCTCCGTGCGGCACGCCGACGATCACGACGACTAACCCACGATTAACCACCCAAGCCGCTGCTGCCGGATTTTGCCGGCATGACGGCACATCGTGCCGGCCGGAGCCGGCACAAGCGTCCATCCTGCCGGCTGGAAATCCCTACTAGGGGATGGGTATTTAGAATTCGTGTGCCAGCAGGTGCGGGTGAGACATCGGAGAGCCGCCATCCTGCCCGCGCAGCGCCCGACCGGGAACACCATACGGATGTGGCGCTCCCCCGTGCCGCACGCCCAGCCTGAAATGGCCTGCGTGCAGCGCCGGCTGGCGGCCGAAGCCACGATCAGCCCGTGATCGCTCGCGCCAACGTCGTACCGGTTCACCATCCCCGCCAATAGCGTCGACCGGCTGAATGCTTGCCCGCTCCCCGCCCGGCCCGGCCGGCCCGATGTTCCAATGGTCCGGTCGTAACCGGCCCGATGTTCCAGAGGGCCGGCCATTGCTGACCACAGTGGCCACACAGGCCACAACAGCCCTCTCAGGACCCGAGTTTCGCGGCCGGAGGCTGCCTCGGCTTGCCGTCGTGCTTCCCGGCTGTTGTGTCCAAAGGAGTTCCGGGTTTCCCCGTACACCCGATGCACCGCTGGGCCCGGATCCACCACAAAATCTGTCGCTGAGGACCAGGATCCGTGACACCTGGGACACGGATGACCTCTGGGAGACGCGGGAATCAAAGTGGCAGGCGAACGCCTCCTCGTATGCTCCGGCCCAAATCGCTAACGCTGCCGGCACACCGCAGCTAGGACCAGGACCACGGGAGGGGCGGGTGTTTTGCCGCGCCGGCCTCAGGTTTGGCGGCGGACGCTTTCGCCGTACCGGCACGGGAGTCACGGCGGGCGGGGTGTTTCGCCGTACCAGCACGGGAGTCACGGCGGGCGGGTGTTCGCCGTACCGGCACGGGAGTCACGGCGGGCGGGGTGTTTCGCCGGACCGGCAGGGGAGTCACGGCGGGCGGGTGTTCGCCGGACCGGCACGGGGTTGACGGCGGGTGTTTTGCCGTATCGGCAGCGGACCCGTGGGGCCGGGGCCAAAGTGCCCGCAGAAGAAGGGTCATTTGGCTGCGTTTCGTCACTGCATAATCACGTATTGTGAGAATAGAGTTACATAGAATGACTCGTCTCAAGGAGATCCATGCCCGCGCCAGCTAACAACCAGACCGCTTCGAGCAGCGCGCCCGGCACCGCCGGGTCACCGGACGGGGGCCATGGCCGGCTCGGTCATGGCCGGCGGCTGCGATCCGGGACGCCTGCGCAGGGCTCTCTGGATGCGGCCGCGCTGGCGAGGGAGGCGGTCATCAGCTTCCTGAACGACGCGTCGAAGGCCACAGCGGACAGGGCCAGCGGGATCGCCGCACCGGGACCCGCCCAGGCACCCGGAACGGTTCCCCGGGGGGCGGTCCCCGCCGACAGCCAGATCGCCGCGCTTCAGGGCACCGGGTCGGCGAGCTGGGGCGCGGCGGCCATCGACGTCGCCACGCTGAACCGGATCGAGGCCGCGGCGGCCAAGGTGGACGCGGACATCGCGGTCGCGCTGCAGGCGTACGCGGACCTGCGGGCCGGGGCGGGAGCCGCGGCCGAGACGGCAGTGCACGCGGCGGAGTCAGCCTTGGCCTCGGCGGGCGTGGCCACCGAGGCCGAGCGGCTGGTGCGGATCAGCCTGCGCCAGGTCAGGCAGTACGTGGTGGTCACCGTCGTCCTTCTCGCCATCGTGCTCCTTGTCGTCGCGGTGATAACAACTACGGTGCACTGAGGCAGCCCGCAATAATTTCCGATATGCCGGCGGGATAATGAAAGGTTTCAGGCCCGATTGCCGAAACAATTAGACGCGCAAAGGCCCGGATCAATTGTGACGGTTCGCGGCAGGAAGGTTCTCATGACGATTCACGCAGGCGATTCATCAGGAAAGCTTGTGACCACGTGTCCACCGCACTTGGGCCATGCGCCCGGGTGGAAGCTCCTGGCCGCTGCCGCCGACTCGTCGGACGACGCCATTATCGGAAAGACGCTGGATGGCGTCATCACGACCTGGAACTCCTCGGCGGAGCGGATGTACGGCTACCGGGCCGAGGAGATAATAGGGCGCTCCGTCTCGCTGCTGATACCGCCGGACCTGCCGGACGAGATGGACGAGATCCTGAACCGGATCCGCGTCGGCGGGCGGGTCGACCACCTTGAGACCAGGCGACTCAGGAAAGGCGGCGCCACCATTACGGTCTCGCTCACCGTTTCGCCTATTTATGACGCGAGCGGCAAAGTCGTCGGCGCGTCGGTGATTCCTCGCCGCGTCACCGATCGGAGGCGGGCCGGCAGTGAAATAGCAAGCAGCGGAACTCCGCGGGCTCGAGCGCTTTCAGGTCCTCACCACCGGACGGAAACTGCGCGTCATCGAGAGGATTACGCCCGCGCCACCCTCAACCTCCTGGAGGACGTCGTCGAGGAAAGGCAGCAGCTCAAGGACACCCAGCTCGCGGTCCTCAACGTGCTGGAGGACGCGACCGCCGACCGGCTCAGGGCCGAGGCCGCGGTCAGGACCAACATCACCATCCGGGCGGAGCTCGGGACGGCCCGAGCCGAGATCGGGGCGCTCAACGCGGAGCTCGAGGTGCGGGTCGACCAGCGTACGGCGGAACTGGTGCTGGCCAACGAGAACCTGGAGGCGTTCGCCTACTCCGTCGCCCATGATCTGCGGTCCCCGCTGCGGGCGCTGAGCGGGTACAGCGGAGCGCTGGCCGAGGACTACGGTCACCGCCTCGATGGCACCGGCCGCGGGTACGCAAACCGCATCGAGGCCGCCACCGAGCAGATGGGCAACCTCATCGATAACCTGCTGCAGCTGGCCCAGGTCTCGCGCACCGACATGAACACCGAACCGGTCGACCTGTCCGCCGAGGTCACCGCCATCACCGCCGACCTGCACGCCCGCGAGCCCGGCCGCGCCGTCCGCTTCGCCATCCAGGACGGCGTCCGGGTCATCGCGGACCGTCCCCTGATCCGCACCGTGCTGCAGAACCTGGTCGAGAACGCCTGGAAGTTCACCGCCA
>Ga0302325_10016871_pt1 | contig 15453 bp, 12 predicted proteins | sample Palsa_T0_2_FD_201948 | JGI IMG/M metagenome (GOLD analysis project Ga0302325, IMG submission 201948) | Peat permafrost microbial communities from Stordalen Mire near Abisko, Sweden - Palsa_T0_2 | ecosystem: Environmental > Terrestrial > Soil > Palsa > Peat permafrost | place: Sweden: Abisko...
ATGTCCGTCGCGCCGGCCCGTCTTCAGGGCGACAAAGCACTGGCCGGGGCTCAGCCTCCGGGAATCGACCGCGAAGCCCGTGACCGCGGAGTCGGGCCTCCTTGTCCACGTGCCCGCGGCCCAGGCCGCGAGGATGTCTGGATCAAAGGAGGCCATCAGGTCCGAAGCGCCTTGATCCCGATGAGCTCCCGGACGACCTGGCGGTCGTCAAAGGGGATCACCGTGTCGGCCAGCTCCTGGTAGCACTCGTGGCCCTTGCCCGCGATGAGGAGGCTGTCGCCCGCCCTCGCGCCGTCGAGGGCGAGGCTGATCGCGCGGCGCCGGTCGTCCACCCACGCGATCTTCGAGGGATCGGTCACGCCCTCCTTCATGTCGGAGAAGATGCGCTCGAGGGTCTCGCCGCGGGGATTGTCCGCGGTCGCGAACGCGAAGTCGGCCACGTTCTGGACGGCCGCCACCATGCGGGAACGCTTCGTCCTGTCCCTGTTGCCGCCGCAACCGAAGACGACCAGGAGGCGCCCCGGCGTGATGGCCCGGAGCATGCCCAGGGCGTTGCGCAGGGCGTCGTCGGTGTGCGCATAGTCGACGAGCACGTTGAAGGGCTGGCCCTCCTCTATCCGCTCCATGCGCCCGGGAACACCCTTGAAGTCCCTGATCCGGCGGACAAAGGCGGCGGGGTCGCGCCCGAGCGACCATGCGGCCGCTGCCGCAGCCAGGAAATTGGAGACGTTGTAGCGGCCGATGAGCGGGGACTCGACGGGGGCGCTCCCGCCTGGCCACGCGAGCGTGAAGGTCGAATCCCGGAAGTTGAGGACGACGTTCTCGGCCCGCACGTCCGCGCGCGGGTTCTCGCCGAAGGTGACAAGGCGGGTGGACGGCACCTGCGCGGCGATCCTGGCGGCTAGCTTTTCCCCGTAGGGGTCGTCGAGGTTGACGACCGAGACCCGGGGCACCGGGCCGATGCCGCCCGTGAAGAGCCCGGTCTTCACCTCAAAGTAGGACTCGAGCGTCTTGTGGAAATCGAGGTGGTCCCGCGTCAGGTTGGTGAAGACGGCGGCGCCAAACTGGATCCCGAGGACGCGCTGCTGTGCGATGCCGTGCGAGCTGACCTCCATGACGGCATTGCGGCAGCCCGCGTCGCGCATCTGCCCGAGCATGCCGAAGATATCGAGCGACTCGGGCGTCGTCCTGAACGAAGGGACCGTCCGGGCCCCGAGGTCGTAGTTGATGGTCCCGAGGAGGCCCACCCTCTCGGCGCCGTTGAGGAAGGCCTTGATCAGGTGGGTCACGGTGGTCTTGCCGTTCGTCCCCGTGACGCCGGTGACGGCCATGGCCCTGTCAGGGAACTTGTAATAGCGCTGCGCCACGCGCGCCAGCATGGCGCGCGCGTCCGCGACCTGGATGAAGGTCACCTTCGCGGGCGGATGGGCCGGGATCGTCTGGGCGACGATTGCGGACGCGCCGCGGCTGACCGCCTCGTCGACAAACGACAGGCCGTCGGAGCGCAGTCCCGGCAGGGCGAAGAACAGGTTGCCCGGCACCACCCGCCGGCTGTCCATAACGAGCCCGGATATCGGGCGCTCAAGGCTTCCCTTCGCGGCGAGGACCTCGTCCGCGTTGATGTAGTCTGAGAGTATGGGTGCCATTTTGAACGCTCGGTTGTATTCAAGATAATCCGCGGTACTGCGGCGCAAGGGCCGCTGGCGGAAAGCCCGGACAAGAGCGTGGTCTTGCGCAAGGTAGCCGATCACCTGCTTCCTCCCATCGCAAACGCCTTCGAGGCGTTGTCGTCGATTGTGGGCTGGGTCCCCAGGTAGGGTATCAGCCTTTCGCCCAGCCGCTTAAACACCGGGGCAGCGACCTTGCCGCCAAACGCGCCGCCCGGGGGGCACCGCGCATCCGGGTCGTCGATGATGACGGCGATGGACACCTGCGGGTGGCTTGCCGGGAAGAAGCCGACGAACGAGACCACGTCGTGGTGGGGCGAGTACCGCTGGACCGACTTGCCATTGGCGAGTTCCACCGGCTCGAGCTTCATGGCCGTTCCCGTCTTGCCGGCCACCTCGAACCCAGGGATGGCGGCGAGCGGTGCGGTGCCGTCGGTCGAGACGACGCCCGTGAGCAAATGGGCCATGGTCGCCGCCGTCTGCTCCGAGATCACGCGCCGCTCCACAACCCTGTCGAAGCTGTAGACGAGCTCGCCATGCGCGTCGCGAATCTGGCGGATCACCTGCGGCCGCAGAAGGAGGCCTCCCGACGCGATGACGCCCATCGCCTGCTGCATCTGGAGCGCCGTAGCCGTCACGGAGTGGCCCATCGGCATCCGGGTGATCGTCAGGCTGTCCCACTTGTTGGGCGCCTTCAGGTCGCCGGGCACCTCGCCGCCGACCGGGAATCCCGTCGGCTGCCCAAAGCCGAACGCCCGCGCATAGTCATAGAAGCGCTGGTCGCCCAGCCGCATAGCGAGCTGGGCTGCGCCCTTGTTTGACGAATGGGCCGTGATCTCGGCGACGGTCAGCGGATGGTCGTAATGGTCGTCGTCGCGCGGCAGGCTGCGCGTGATCCCGTTGTAGTCGATTTTCTCGAGGGTGCAGTCGAACTCGGTGCCGGGGTTGACGAGCCCGTCGTTGAGGGCTCCCGAAAGGGCGACGATCTTGAACACCGAGCCCGGCTCGTACTCGTCCGCGACCGCCGTGTCGCGCATCCGGACCTGCTCGTCCTTGGTGAGCTTGTTGAAGGTGTTGAGGTCGAAGGAGGGATAGTTTGCCAGGGCGAGGATGAATCCCGTCTGGGGGTCGCTCACGATGATCGTCGCCTTCCTGGGATCATACTGCTCGGCGACCTTCGCCAGCTCGTCCTCGACGATGCGCTGCACCGTCGCATCGATGGAGAGCGACACGTTGTAGCCGTCCACGGCGGGCACCTCACGCGTGCGGAACTGCGCCATCTCATGGCTCTTGCCGTCCTTCTCGGACTCGACCCAGCCATTCTCGCCCCTGAGGTAGAAGTCGGCGTAGTGCTCCATGCCGGCGATCGGGTGCTCCTCGCGGTCGACGTACCCGATGATGTGCGCGGCCATCTCATTGTGCGGGTAGTCGCGGCGGTAGACCCGCCTGCCGTACACGCCTCGGATGCCGAGCTTGCCCACATCCTCGTAGACAGACTCGGGAACCTGGTCGCTGAGCTTGGCCCAGCGGATCGGCCGGTTGCCCTCCTTGTCGGGGTCGTCCAGCGCCGAGTCATCCTTGTCGTCGTCGACGGCCTCGGGCTCCGCGGCGGCGGGCTGCGCCGTGGCCCCAAGGGTGATGGTCATCGCGTCGGAAGGCTTGGCGCCACGGGACTCCGCGCCGGATCCCGCGGGACGGACCTTCGTCATGAAGGCCGTCTCGATATCCTGGAGCGGAACGCCAATGAGCGCCGACAGCTGCGGCCACTTGGCCCGGTCCTCGGTGCGGATGAACTGGGGGTCGACCCCCAGCACCACGATGGAGCGGCTCGTGGCCAGGAGCGCGCCGTGCGCGTCCACGATGTCGCCCCTGCGCGCGCTGTCGACAATGAGCTGGCGGCGGGCCTCGTCGACGGACCTGAGCAGGTCGTCCCTGTCGATGACGTGAAGCCACACGAGCCTCGCCTCCAGGCCGGCAAACATGGCAAGGACCGCGGTCGCTAGAAGGGCGATTCGGTAACTTGAAGTGAAGCCCTTCGACATGGGGGGTTGGGCGGCGTCAATGCGCCAGGGCGACTTGGAGGCTTATTGTCGCCGGGCCCTCCCCGAAGAGTTTTCGATTGTGCGTCGACGCCAGGCGCATGACGGGGTCCTCGGCAATGCGGTGGACCTGGGTCTCGCCCGGGGCCACGAGCCCCAGGTTCCATTCGACATTCCTGCGGTTCAGCACCGAGGGGTCCTGCTCGGCGGCAACGGCGGCGTCGGTTTCCTCGATGTGCCGCTCCACGTCCGCGATCTGGGACTCGAGAACCTTGTTGGCGTTGGCGGCCAGCGATATCTGGTGGCGCATCCACACCGTGCCCAGGCCGATCGTCGAGCATCCGCAGATCGCGACCAGCGTGTAGACCATGAACTGGTCCACGAAGGCCCTTGAGGCGCTCTTTCCCCCGGTGCGCATCAGAGTTTTCGGACCGCCCGCAGCTTGGCGGAGCGGCTCCTCGGGTTTGAGGCCACCTCGTCATCGGTGGGAACGACAGGGCGGCGCGTCAGCGCCTCGGCGCTGCGGACCCTGAAGTCCTGGGGCATCGAGTCCTCGGCGCTCTCGGGCTGCCCGCAGAGGCGCCTGAAGTACTGCTTCACCGGCCTGTCCTCGAGCGAGTGGAAGCTGATCGCGCAGAGCACGCCGCCTGACTTGAGCTTCTCAAAGGCGGCGGGCAGCGCCCGGTCGATCGAGCCCAGCTCGTCGTTGACGGCGATGCGTATGCCCTGGAAGGAGCGGGTGGCCGGGTGGATCCGGGAGGCGTGCCGGTCGCGGGCGGGGATCGCCTCGCCGATCACGGCCGCGAGCGAGGCGGTCCGACCAAGGTGGCCCGTGCCCCTGGCACCGACCAGGGCGCGCACCACGCGGCGCCAGTGAGGCTCCTCGCCAAAGTCGCGCACCGCTCTGACGATCATGTCCTCGGTGGCTGTCTCGAGCCACTCGGACGCCGGCACGCCAGTTCGCGGGTCGAGCCGCATGTCCGCCGGCGCGTCCGTGCGGAAGGAAAAGCCCCTCTGCGCATCGTCGAGCTGGAACGACGAGAGGCCGAAATCAAAGAGGATGCCGTCGAAGCCCGAGACATCCAGGTCCGCCAGCCGCCCGAAGTCCCGGTCGATCAGCGTCAAACGCCCCGGAAACTCCGCCGCCAGCGAGGCCGCCCGGGGTCCGGCCTCAGGATCCCTATCCAGGGCAATCACTTGCACCTCACCTGCAGCCTCGAGGATGGCGCGCGCGTGCCCGCCCCCTCCAAAGGTGCAGTCAAGGAAACGGTCCCCGGTCTTCGGGGACAGGTAACCCAGGACCTCGGTCAGGAGGACGGGCTGGTGGCCGGGAATCATGCTCGCGGCCGCGAAATCAGGGGGAGCCAGTCGCATGGATGAAAGACTGGCCCCTCACTTGGCGCCTGCCGGCGACGAGCCTCAGGACGAGGCCGTCACGGATGCGCGGGACGGCGCAGGCGTGCGAGATTCCGTATTCCGTTGCGTCGACCCAGGCGGGAAACGTGCGCGATACAGCGATCGAAGCGGCCTTTTTGAGCAAAGCCCGCGATGTGGATATTCTTCCAGGATTTTGCATGTTCAGATCCCGAGGCGGCGCATGATGTCGCCGAAGTTCTCGCCCGATGTGCGCGCCTCGACCTTCTGCCACCGGGACGGCGAATACATGTTGAACTTGGTGAGGGAGCCCACGAGGACCGCGTCCTTCGCGATCCCGGCATGCTCCAGCAAATCGGCGGTGAGGCCGACGCGTCCCTGCTTATCGAACGAAAAGGACTGGGTCTGGGCGAAGAAGCGCGACGCGAAGTCCTGGCCCGCGCCGTCGCTCAGCGCCATCTGCGCGATCTTCGCATGAAGCTTCTCGACCTCCGTCGGCGGAAGGACCGCCACATAGCCGTCGGGGTGAGGCGTCGCCAGGAAAACGTCGTTCTCGGCATGCGCCGCACGCCACGCCGAAGGGATTGTGACGCGGCCCTTTTCGTCGAGGGTGTGCCTAAAAAGGCCGGTGAAAAATGCTTTGCCGGGTTGAGCCATGGGAGGGTCAGGACAGGACCTGCCCCACAATACCCCATTTCAACCCATTTTAACCCACTTGGGTCAAGACAAACCGAAGCGGAAACTGCCAATTTTGTGCGAATTTTCAGCTGCCCCGCCGGGTACACGAATTCGAAATTCATCCCAACGGACGGCGACTTGCACCGACGGCGGCAGAAACGTGATTTCCCTTTCTCCTTCCAGGCGTGCCGAATTTGGAATTGGCCGAGGCACCTCGCGCCGACGGTTTTGCGGCTCGACGCCCCGGCGGCGCGAGCTTCCGGACCGCCCTTTTTCTAACCCGCCACGGGTGTGTTTTCCGACACGAGCAGGGCCGCGGTGACTGCGGTGAGCGTTATTCCCAGCGTCAGGATGATCCCGTACGCCGAGCCGACCAGGGCCATCTTCAGGACTGTCTTCCATGCGCCCTGCCCGTAGACGACGCGAAACGCGCGGTAGACGAGCCAGACGCCCCCGAGGAAAAACACGACGCCCGCGAGGTCGGCCAAGGGGACGGAGACAAGGCGAAGCGCGGCCCGGACGAGGTCTGAGGACAGGTTCGCCAAGAAGAAGAACGCCTGCACGTGAAGGGCGAAGATCATATGCTCGACGTACACGCGCCCGCTCCCGGAATAGACCATGGCCAGCACCATGGCCAGGAACGGGAGGCAGAAGAAGGCCATCGTGGGCGTCAGATGCCGGATCTCGCTTCCGAGCTCCTTGCGGTCCACGTGGGTGAGCTTCGCGCCCATCCTCGCGAAGAACGACTTTCCCGCAATCGCGCCTTCTTGCCTTGTGGCTGTGTCCGCGCCGCCAGTCTCGCTGGCGTCCTGCACTTCCGCCGCGCTCGGCTTGGACGTCACCCCAACGTGGGCCGGCGGCTGCTGCAGGGCCAGGATCGAGGCGAAATAAAGAAAGCTCGCGAAGATGTAGAGGCGCAGCGGCTGGGTGTACGAGACGCGCCGGCCCGCGATGAATTCCTTCGTAAGGAAGCCCGGCCTCGTGAAAAGCCAGCGCACCGTCTGAAAGAATTTTCCGTCGAAATGCAGCATGCCCTCGAGCGAATCCTCGAGGATCGGCCAGAGCGACCGGTGGTAGTCGACATCGTGCTGCCCGCACGCCGAGCAGTACGGCCCTGACAGTGGCGCTCCACAATTCAGGCAATGGGACCTACCCGCGCTGGCATGGCTGGACATCGCACGACCGATAGCATGTCGCGCGAATCCGGGAAAGGAGATTGGCACCGGGCCGCCGTCAGAAGGAAACGTAGATGAAGGGCTTGCTCGGCAGCCCGAGCCGGAAGAGCAGGTAGTCGAACATCACGGCCACGGCGAACCCCGCAAGCACGGAGAACACGACCTTCAGCGCGGCGCGCGCGGGGGCCGGGACGGAGTCGATGAGTGCCTTGATGCGTTTCACTTTAGGTAGCCCAGCCTTTCCGCCATTTCCGTGATCTGGGGCGCCACCTTAGCGGCGAGCTTCCAGCCGCCGAACTTGGTCAGGTGCGTGCGGTCCCCGAAGTCCGCGGGCTCGAAGTCCCACCCGTAGTCCACCGCCGTGTAGCCCGACGCGCGCCAGATGGCCAGCGTGTCCTGGCCGGCCTGGTAGACCATGTTCCGGTCGTCCGGGCTGAGGCGGCTCGTGTAGTAGGGGCTGCTTCCACTGACCAGCACGAGCGTTCGTGGCTTCAGCTCCGGGGCGAAGGCTTCCCCGAAGCGCCCCGAAAGGTCCTGGAGCGTGAGGTCCGCGATGTTCCAGTGGCCGTCGGCGCCCTTGGTGTAGTAGAGCGAGGGGCCCTTCACGATCCGCATCTCGACGTCGATCGTCGAAAGCGGATAATGGGAGTCGGCAAACTTGGGGTCCGTGCCGTCGACCTCCGGGTCGTCGTACGTGCCGTGCGCCTTGAGGAACAGGGGGAAGTACGGCTCCTTGTACGAGGGGATCGTCCCAAAATACTCCATTGTGACCCAATTCCAGAGGTCGTGGTAGTGGAGCATCTCGTCGAACCATACGCTGATCCGGGTTTCGGCCAGCTCGTTGCGCGCCGCGGGGCTCGAGTTGCGGTACTCCTCGACGCGCGCGTCCCTCTCGGGGTAGTGCATGAGCTTCCCGCTGTCATAGGCCTGCCAGAAAATGTAGCGGTACGGGCCGTGAGGAACGGACTCGACGCCGGTGACGACGCCCTCGTTGACGATAAGTATCTGCTTGGGGAACTCCTTGCGGAGCACCTCGGCGACGACGGCGCCGCCGTCAGCGGGAGAAGCGCCCCGGTAGGCGAAATTGACGACGCAGTACTTGTCGCCGAGCACCTGCTGGAGGCGCACGGACCACAGGTCGGGGGCCTTCTGCCACACGCCGAGCAGGATCGAGTTGCCGCCGACGATCACGAGCACCTGGTCGGGCCTGCATTTCGCGCGCACGATCGCGCACATCTCGTCGAGCGTCGGGTAGTAGCTTCCCTCCGGCGATATCATCGAGTGGAAGCGCACGAACCCGGGGTGGTAGTCCGTGCCGCTGATCTTCCAGCCGGAATACGCGAGGCCCGCGAGGCCCAGCGCGAAGCCGGCGAGGAACCACCAGGGACGTATCCACCCGAACCTTGCAGGGGGGGCGGAATGTGTGGGCAGGTCGCTCATAGGCCGAACAGCTGCATGCCCATGTGCACCGCGACGCCTGTCGGATAGAAGAAGAGGAGCCAGCCGAACCACGCGAAGAGCTGCGTCAGCGCCCAGCCGAACACCGCGTCCCGGCGGAATATCGCCTGCAGCGGCTTCCCGATCTCAGGGATCATGGGATAGACCGCGCAGAGGCCCAGGCCGCAGCCGTGGTAAAGGCCCCACAGCACAAAATGGCCGGCCGGTCCGTGCCAGAGGCCGCAGAGCCCGAACGCGATCACCGCATTGAGCACCCGGCGCGGCCAGCCGTGCCTCCCTCCTCCGAGCGGGATGTAGACGTAGTCGCGGATCCAGAGGCTGAGCGAGATGTGCCAGCGCGTCCAAAATTCCTGCAGGTTGCGCGCGGCATACGGCCAGTTGAAATTCTCCGGCAGCGTGATCCCCATGATCCGGGCACACCCGATCGCGATGTCGCTGTAGCCCGAGAAATCCATCAGGATGCGGAACGCGATGGCCGCAAGGATGATCCACTTCTGCACCAGGGTCTGGTCGTCAAAATGCGGCTGGAAGAAGTCGATGTAGGCCGTCAGCTGGTCCGCGATGAGGATCTTCTTCGCGAAGCCCAGCCCCACCCTCGCGAGCCCCTCGGCCAGGTCGGACGCCGAGTTGGCCGAGGCGGCGGCCGCCCGGAGAGAGGGCAGGAACTGAGCGTAGCGCTTGATGGGGCCCGCGACCAGGGACGGGAAGAATATGGCAAAGAGCGCGAAGCTCAGGGGATTGCGGATGGGTGCGCCGCCGCGGCGCACCTCAAAGAGGTAGTGGATGAACTCAAAGGCGAAGAAGCTCATGCCAAGCGGCGGGGCGCCCGGCAGCGCGTGGGTCGCCGCGGCGGCGAGCGAAGCGGCCGCCGGTGCGCTCAGCGGCGCGACTATGCCCCCGATGAGGAACAGCGAGTACTTGTAGAAGCAGAGGGCAGCCACGGACGCGAACATGCCCAGGGCGCACACCCAGCGCCGGCGCGTCAGCCCCGCCAGGTAGGTGATGACCATCAGGACGATGATCGGCTTCACCCCGGCGGGACCCGCGAAGTGCCAGTGGAACGTCGCACACGCGACCGCCAGCCATCCCTGCCGCAGCCACGGCCTGGGAAGCAGCCGGAACACGGCCATCGCCACGACGGCAAAGAGCAGGAACCAGTAGCTGGTGAAAATCATCGAGGGTTTTGGGGCACGCCCCTGAATCCCATGGAAAAGGGATTGGCTGCGCGGCGCACGGAAAAAGTCTCAGGCACGCAAAATTCGGCCCATCTGCACCGGCCTTGACAACCGGGGCGGAAATATCCGCCACGCATTGCCTCTTCCCCCCCTGTTGAAGGCGCGAATTTCCTAGGGTCCGGCGCCCCCGAGCAGCCGGGCATACCTCCCATTTCCCTCGGCCGCATAGGCGGACGCGATCCGCCTGCCCATGTAGGACAATCTCGCGGCCTGGGCAGGGCGGGCGCCCCATGCGCGGCGCAGGAACAGCCAGTCATGGAGCGCGCTCCCGGCCGCGCCCGACGCGGCGAAGACCATGCCGCGCTCAAACCTCGCCTCGGCGTAGTCCGGGGCGACGACGAGCGCGGCATCGAGGTGCAGGAGCGCGTCGCGGTTGCGGCCCTCGTCGAGCTGGGCCAGCGCGATCTGCTGGTGGGCGTAGGCGAACGGGGCCGTGGGCCATTCCTGGAGCCGCGTCGCGGCGACCTCGGCGCTCATTGGGGAGGACGGGGCAATCTGGCGCCACGTCAGGATGACGCCGCCGACAGACGGGGCGCGCGCCAGCTCGCCCCTCACCGCGTCGCGCCCCCCGCGCACATCTCCCTCGAGGAAGCGCAGCTTGCCGGCGCGCGCGGCCGTGATGTGATCAAGGTCGCTGTCGGGATTGCGCATCATCCGCTCCTGGAAGGTGTCCGTGTTTCGCCACACGCGCGACTCGCTGACGCTGACCAGGGCGCACACCACGACTGCGGCCGCGCCGGCGCACCCCAGGGCCACACGCGACGCGCGCGAGCGCAGGCGCACGAGGGCCATCGCGAGGGCCACCGAGAACACGACTCCCGTGATGTAGAGGTACCGGTCCGCGATCGTGTGCGGGTGTTCCGAAAGGCCGAGGTTGGGCGTCACGAGGACGAGGTAGCTGGCCCAGCACGCCAGGATGTAGGGTGCCGTCGCCCTCTCCCTCCACGCCCACAGCGTGACACCCAGGAGAAACAATGCGGCCACGAATCCCGGCACCCGCGCGGCGTCCGCGTCGAAGAGCGTGAGCGGCATCCACCGCAGGTCGCCCGTCCAGCACGTCCGCCACACGTACACCGCCGCCACATAGCAGGCCTGGAGCAACCGGGAGACGAGGCCAAACTCAGCGACCGTCGGCGCCCGAAGCCAGGAAATCATCGCGGTCGCCCGCGCGTGCACCGTGAGGGCAAGCCCGGCGACGGCCGCGACGGCGTAGACGGCCATGCCAAGACGCGCCGCCCGCCGGGGGCCGGCATTGTCACCCCCTGCGAGCCAGGCATGGTCCAGGAGCGCGAGGGCGAAGGGCAGGAACAGCGCGACGGGATACGTGAGGACGGACAGCACATAGGCCAGGAATCCCAGGACAAAATACGCTCCGGCCCACCCCCGGCGCCCCTCATCGCGCGCCCGCAGCTCCGCGAGGCGCCCGCAGGCACAGAGCAGCGCCAGGAACCCCGCCTGGGAATACAGCAGCCCCGAACACCACGAGGTCGTCTCCACGCGCAGCGGATGCACGGCCCAGAGAAGCGCGGCGAGGCAGGCGCAGGCGATGCGGTCGCGCTCCGGGGCGCCATGCCCGAACCGGCGCAGCAGCCGGCCGATGATGAGGAAGACCAGGACCGCGTTCAGGGCGTGGAGCGCGACGCCGGCCGCGTGGTATCCCCAGGGGTCGAGGCCGCTCACCGCATAGACGAGCGAGAACCCGAGCCAGCCGAGGGGCATGTAGCGGTGCACGTAGCTGAAGTCCGTCGCCATCCAGCGAAGGCGCGAGGCGTCCGGGGCCCCCAGATGCGGGTTGAAGAAGATGTTCACGTCGTCGTCGACGAGCGGCAGGAAGCCGAAGCCCGTCACCTCGCGCGTGGTCCACGCGACCGCGGCGAGGATGAGCGTGACGCACAGCGCGCGGAGACCGACGGTCATAGGGCTGGAATTAGGGTGCCGCACCGAGCGGCAGGGCGGAGTCGCAAGCCGACCAACTTGGGGCGTTGGGGCGGCCCGGCAACGATCAAATGGGCGCCGCGACCCTCAGGGCCTCGGCCCGGCCGCCTCGAACTGCGCGGCGGCCTCCTCGTCCCGGCCCGCGCGCCGGAGCGCGACGCCGAGGTTGTAATGCGCGTCGGCAAACCCCGGGGCCAGGCGCACCGCCTCGCGCAGCGAGGCGATGGCCTCGTCGATCCGGCCGGCGCCCGTGAGCGCGATGCCGAGGTTGTTGCGGAAGACGGCCGAGTCCGGCTTCAGCGCCACGGCCTTCCCGTATTCATCGAGCGACTCGTCGACGCGGCCCGCGCGCAGGAGCGCCGATGCGAGGCTGTTCCTGACCTCGGCATAGTTGGCGCCGAGCCTCAGCGCCTCGCGGTACTGCGCGATCGCATCGCTCCCGTCCCCCTCGTCGCGCAGCGCGCGCCCCAGGTTGAAGTGCGCCTCCGCGGAACCCGGGTTCATCCGAAGGGCGATCCCGTCCTCGCGGATCGCATCCGCGGTGCGCGAGGGCTCCTCGGCCAGCGCCGCCCCGAGCTGGAGGTGCAGCTCGGCGTACCGGGGGTCGTCCTCGTTCCCGCGCAGCGCGGCGGCGAGGTGCTCCGCCCCCTCCGCCATGCGTCCGGGAACGCGCACGAGCAGGAGACCCAGGTTCGCCTCCGCCTCGGTCATGCCCGGCTGCAGCCTGAGCGCCTCCTCGAATTCCCCGATCGCCTCCCGCGCGTGGCCCGGCAGCTTCGAGAGCGCGTTGCCGAGGTTGTTGTGGGCGTCGGCGTAATCGGCCTTGATGCGGATCGCCTCGCGCAGGTGGCGGATGGCCTCCGGCACCGAGCCCTGGTCCGTCAGGTACGCGCCGAGGTTGCTCTCCGCCATCCAGCATCCGGGATTCTTGCGCAGCGTGTCCGCATAGAGGGTCGGCACATCCCTGTAGAGGGCGGCCTGCCTGCGGGTGAGCAGGAAGAGCGTGCACAGGACGACCGCCGCGGCCGCCCTCAGCGCGGCCCTGGGCCCGGGCCCCCACTTCACTTCCCTCGAACCTACAAACCCGGCGACAAGCGCGATAATCCCGAGGGAGGGCAGGTACTGCCAGTGGTCCGCAACGTAGGAGAAAAGGAAGGGGTAGACGTTGAAGAACCCGAGCGCCGGCAGGAGCGAGCCCACGAAGAAAAGGAAGCCGACCAGGGGGGCGCCGCTCCAGCCCCGGACGGCCCACAAGGCGACGGCAGCGGCGATGCTGGCAACGAGGCCCGTGCTCCATGCCGCGCCCGTGCCCACCGTCCAGTGGACGTAGATGAACGAGAGGTCCGTCGGCCAGAGCAGCTTGCCGAGGTAGAACCACACCACCCTTCCCGCGAGGAACAGCCTTTCCACGGGAGCCAGGTCAAACGCCACCCCGTGCGCCCCTATGTACGTGCGCTCGACCCACGCCGTGAACAGGCCTGAGGCGACTCCCGCGGCGAACCAGGGGACAAGGGGCAGGACATCCCTGCGAAAATCCAGGCTCCCCCGTCGCCAGGCGATGACGAGCAGGAGCGCGGCCGGCAGCGTCGCCGTCACGGACTTGCTCAGGACCGCAAGGAGAAAGAACCCGAACGAGGCCGCGTACCACCCTCCCCGCCGGCCGCGGTCAAACCTCAGGTAGGAGAGGGCCGACAACAGGTAAAATACAAGGGACAGCGTATTCTTCTGCTCCGAGATCCAAGCGACGGACTCGACGCAGACCGGATGGAGGGCGAAGACGGCGGCGGCGAGCCAGTCTGGCGCCGCGGGCAGCGCCTCATCCTCGGCAACGGGGGCGCGCAGGCGCGCCAGCGCAAAGGCGAACAGGCAAGCGGCGAGGGCGTGGAGGGCGACGTTGGCGAGGTGGTAGCCAGGCAGCGCGTCACCCCAGAGGCGGTGCTCTAGCCAGAACGCGCTGTGGAGGACGGGATAATACTGCTGCGTCGCCCCGAGGTGGAACCAGATGCGCCCCAAGCCCGAGAGCGACTGGAGCGCGGGGGCCGTGATATGCGCCGAGTCGTCCCAGAGTTCCGCGCCGTTCAGGGCGGGCCAGTACGCCGCAAGGGTCGCCGTGAACAGGACGCATGCCGCCGCCGCGGTCCTGGCCATCCCGGGCGCGCCGCTGGGGGGCGAAGTGTGCAGTGGGTCGGGCGGCATCGGGGTCGAGCGCCCTTGGACGTCGCAACAAACGACGCCGATTGCAACGCTGCGGCCCTGCACCGGTTGGCCCGCTGACCCGGCCGGTCAGGTGCTCACCAGAAGAAATATCGCTCGGAATTGACCAGGAAATCCGTGGTCGGCGGCCTCACGAGGACCCGCCACACCGCGGCGAACTCGGACCAGGGCCCCTCTATCTCCGCGTCGCAGATGATCTCGGAGCGGAACCGGGGTCCCGTGATCGCCCGGTGTATCCTCTCCTGGAACATCGCGTGCCCCTCGGGCGTGGAGAAGAAAAGGCAGCGGCGCTCAAACAGGTCCGAGGGCGTCTCCTGGGCGGCGAGGCCCTGCGAAACCCTCCTCAGGCCGAGGACGTACTCATTGCGCGCGAGCTCCATGACCGCCCTTTCGCAGGCTCCGAAGTAATTGACGGCGGCTCCCTGGCCGTAGGCAAAGCAGTCGGGGCGCACCTCGCGGAACGCGATCACCGTCACGCCGACGCCGATCGGGCTGGGCAGGACCAGGGCGCTGATGCCCGGCCACTCGGTCGTCCGGACCTCGCCGTCAATCACGCCCTCCCACCAGGAGATGATGCTGACGCGCTCGACCGCCTCCATCAGGGCGCGCTTGCGGGCCTCCGTCCGGAAGAGGCCGGGGAAGGCCGCCATGCCGTTCGTCGACTCGTCAATGTCGAATCCGTATAGCTCGCGATCGTTCGCACGGACCTTAACCCGGTAGGCCCAGCGCTCCATGGTCTCCGATATCGCCATGTAGCGGGCGACAATCGGGGTCGGTGAGGTCCCCGTGCCGTCCGCATCGCTGTAGAGTGCAAATTTCTTGCGATGCGAGACGACCTTGTCCGAAAGCCAGGCGTTGGCCTGGTACATCGGGCGCCCATAGACCGGGAACTCACGAAGGGTGACCCTTCCGACGGGGCCACCCTCAGACTCCAGGACGTTTCGATAGCGGTACCCTGCGACGCTTAACATGGGACAATGGGCTGCTGCGAATCAGGCCAGGCCGATTGAGACCTACTCGGGCTGATACATGCAGGGCGTCGCGCACGTGGCGCTCGGGGAGTCGCACGAGTCGGAATTGGAAACGAGCTTCGCGACGGACGTGGAAAGCGGATCGAGTTGCTGTGCGGCTTGTGAGAATCCCGCGCTGAGCAGGATGCTGGATATTGTACCGAGGGCCATGCGATTGATTGATTTCATCGTTGGAAAGGTTTCGCCATTTTCTGCGTCTCGCCGATTCTCTAAATCGCCTATTTTGACGCCTGCGATTACGTTTTTTCCTGTAGTAAATCGCTGCGCCATTGCGCTAACTCCGGCCTAACGTGCGACCGACAACCCTGTGACCGTCTCTCGAACCCTACTCGTTGCCGCGCTCACATTCTCGGCGGCGCTTGGATCCACCCCGGCAGCGCGCGGCGAGGCGGGTCGTCCCATTCTGGTGAATTACTCCGCGCGCGACACGGGGAGCGGCATCGAGTGCTGGTTCGCCACGCAGGATGAGCGGGGCGTCCTTTATTTCGGGAGCTACGACCTCGTGAGGTTCGACGGGGAGCGCTGGTCCCGATATCCGGTTCCAGGCAGTTATGGAATCAGGGGGATATCCTTTGGCGCCAACGGGAAACTGTGGGTGGGTGCCGTCAATGAGATAGGCTATTTCGACAGGCAGGAGAAAGGCCTCT
>Ga0302325_10016872_pt1 | contig 15453 bp, 15 predicted proteins | sample Palsa_T0_2_FD_201948 | JGI IMG/M metagenome (GOLD analysis project Ga0302325, IMG submission 201948) | Peat permafrost microbial communities from Stordalen Mire near Abisko, Sweden - Palsa_T0_2 | ecosystem: Environmental > Terrestrial > Soil > Palsa > Peat permafrost | place: Sweden: Abisko...
CGGGGCGAGCGCCTGATGGCGATGTAAACGAAGCACATCGGAAAATTGTCGTAAGGCAAGAACCTTGGTGCTGTTATGTCGGCGCCGCGCGCGTCCTGCGAGACGCAATCTAGGGGCAAACGGCCGTCGTAGGCAGGAGACGGAGATGAACGCAGATTTGCATCCGCACACGAGAACACAAGCGGTGGGAGTGGATGTCATTGTCGAAAGAATTGCGTCGCGCCGTGCCGTCGTTGGCGTGGTCGGGATGGGCTATGTGGGTCAACCACTCGCGTTGGCGGCGCACAACAAAGGGTTTCGTGTCATCGGTTTCGACACGGACCCCGCCAAGGTGAGCGACCTGAACGAGGGCTTGTCCGGAATTGGAACAATCCCCGACTCCAGGATCCGGGAAATGCGAATGAGCGGTCGCTTTCGGGCGACCGGAGCGGATGAGGACCTGTCCGAGCCCGATATCGTTATGATCTGCGTGCCCACGCCGCTCACAAAATTCCGTGAGCCGGATCTTTCGTTCGTTGAGCTGACTTCGCGCGCCATTTCCCGCTCCCTGCGACCCGGGCAGTTCGTCTGTCTGGAATCGACCACGTATCCGGGAACCACGATGGAGATCGTCAGGCCAATATTGGAGTCGAGCGGCCTGAAACTGGGAAAGGACTTCTTTCTGGCCTTTTCTCCCGAACGCGAAGATCCGGGAAATCCGCACTATCACACGGCGACCATTCCAAAGGTGGTCGGTGCGGACGACGACGCGAGTCGCCTGCTTGCGAATGCGTTTTATTCGGCGCTGGTCGACCGGATCGTACCCGTGAGTTCATCCGCTACGGCGGAAGCGGTGAAGCTCACCGAAAACATCTTTCGCTGCGTCAACATCGCGCTCGTCAACGAACTTAAGCACGTATATGGGCGCATGGGCGTCAATGTGTGGGAAGTCATCGACGCGGCATCCACCAAGCCATTCGGATTCATGCCGTTCTATCCGGGCCCCGGACTTGGCGGCCATTGCATTCCCATCGACCCATTTTATTTGGCCTGGAAGGCGCGGGAATTCGAGGTGCCTACCCGCTTCATCGAACTGGCTGGCGAGGTAAATGCTGCTGAGCCGCGCGAAGTGGTCAACGCAATAGGCGCTGCGCTTTCCGCACGCAAGAAGCTCAGCCTCAACGGGGCGCGGATACTTCTTCTGGGGCTGGCGTACAAGAAAAATGTCGACGATTTGAGGGAAAGCCCGGCGCTTGTGATAATGTCCGACCTGATAACGCGCGGGTCGCTGGTCGAATATTTCGATCCATGGATCGCAGAAATTCCTCCGACCAGGGCCCACCCTCAGCTGGCCGGGCGCAAATGCATCGATTGGCTGCCCGCCGCCTTCGGCGCCTCGTTCGACGCCGCCGTCGTCGTCACAGATCATGATCAGGTCGATTACGCGGAGTTGGTCAATTCCATGGACCTCATTGTCGACACCCGCAACGCCACGCGCGACGTTATGCACGGTCGAGAACGGATTGTTCTGGCCTGATTCGCCACGCCTCCGGCGCTGCAATCCTTGACGTGGGGCACCGTTGAATTCGAAAGGTCTGCGCTTGGAACCGGCCTCGGTTGACGATAGCATCGAATGCTTGCAGCTCTGGGTATCACCGCGTAAATGATAAAACTCATCCAGACGCAGATGCGCGTCATAGGCGCAATCGGTGTGCGGGAGATCAACGCGCAACAGGCCAACCTTATGTACGGGTATGTCTGGGCGCTCGTTGACGCCGCTCTCGCCGTGCTCGGTCTCTTGGTGATGAAGATCGTGCTGAGGGCGTTCAACCCGCCCGGATTACCGGCCGCGACGTTCATTCTCTCGGGCGCGTTGCCGTGGTTCATGTGGATGGCGCTGTACGCGTCGCCGGCAATGTCGATTAGCAGGAACCGAAAACTTCTCTCATTTCCCATCGTGACCGAATTGGATCTGGTCATTGGCGGGTCGTTGCAGGTTGTGATCACCTATACGGTGGTGCTTGTTTTTATGACCTCGATATCAAGCTGGTGGGAGGTAGTGCCGTTCCCGCGATTTCCGCTGGGTTTGCTGCTTCTTCTGCTTGCGGTTTGGCTGATGGGGCTGTCCTTCGGCCTGTTTTTGATGCTTGTGAATCGCATCTATGCGCCAGCCGCCAAGTTCATCGCCTTTTTTCTCAGGTTTGCGCTTTTCTTGTGTGGTGTTTACATTCCGATTACGAGATTTCCATCATACGTCTGGCCCTATCTGACGTGGATGCCAATGTTGCATGTCGAAGAATTGCTTCGACAGTACTGGTTCTACAATTACGTATCTCCCGTCGGAAGCCCCATATACGTTCTGGAATGCGTCATGGGGATGGTCGCCGTGGGCTTGCTGTGCGAGCGCTATGCGCGCGTCAGGCTTCCGATTCCATGAGGGCCGAGCTTCAAAACGTGACCAAAGTCGTCACAGTGCGCGGTAAGCCGCGGCCGCTCTTTGACAAGCTGAGCCTGCCAATCGAAGAAGGTTCGCGCATAGGAATTTTGGCGCTTCCGAAATCGGGAAAAAGCACATTGCTCCGCTTGATATGTGGGACGGCACGCTACGACGGGGGGACGATCCGACGCGACATGAACATATCCTGGCCTATCCCTCTGTCGGACTTCTTAGCGCCGCACTCAAGTATTGCATGGAACATCCGGTCGATCGCGCGGCTGTATGGAGTAGAGGAGTCCGAATACGTCCGCCGCGTTGGCGAGTTGGGAAACATCACGAAATATCTGAATTTGCCGCTTCCGGCTTGCCCTCCTTTTGTTCGTCCGCAGCTCGGTTTCGCGCTGGGAATTGGGATGGACTTTGACCTTTACCTTTTTGACAACGTGTGTGTTCCGCAAAGAAAGGAGTTCAAGCCCGTCGGGGTTGAGCATCTTCGCCAGAGAACCGAAGGAAGAGCCATCGTCGTGGCCACCAGTCTGCCGCCGCAGATCTCCGAGATCTGCGATTCAGCTTATGTGCTGGAAAATGGGCGTCTTGCGCATTTCCCAGGTGTTGCCGAATGCGTGGCGTACTTTAAGGAAATGCAGCAGGCCGAGGCAGAACGGCAAAAGGAGTTGCAGGGGCGATCGAATGCGGAAGACGATGACCAGGAACCCGGCGCCGAGGAGGATGCCCGCTCCGTCGATATGGCAGTAGCGGGGCTTTCGGACATCATTTAGTCATTTTGACGGTCGCGCGACCCGTGTATTGTGCGCGCAGCGGGCTCGCGCGTTGGGCGACGGCAATTAGATTCGTGGAGGATTGTGGCCTTGGCAGATGCATGGACCGGCTCGCGCCCGATGGGAGGTGACGTCGAGACGCCCGGAGGGGGCCGCAAATCCGGCGCGTTGGGAACAGTCGCGTCCGGTGTGCGCAGTGCAGCGAGCTGGCTGTCCGAACTCTCCTCATTCTGGACTGTTGTACCGGTCGTCGGGCTGATCGGGTTCATCTATCTCTACGGTTTCACGGATTCCCTCTACGAGTCACAGGCCATCGTTGATTTGCAGAACGCATCGTCGGCAAGTTCGAGCCTGGGTTCGCTTATGGGCAGCAGCCTGCTCGGCAGCTCGGCGGGCTCGACGCAAAGCGGCGCGGTCGTTCAATACATTCAGTCGCCCGACCTGCTCAAACTGCTCGATAAGCAGTTTCATCTCCGGCAGCTTTATGCATCGAAGGATCACAGCCTGTTCTGGCGACTAGATCCCGACGCGAGCGATGAAGATCTTCTGAGTTTCTATCAGCAGATGGTGACGGTCTCCCAGGATTCGACCACGCTGCTCATAACGGTCAACGTATTGGACTACGACGCCAAGAGGGCCCAGGACATCTGCAATGCGATCATTCTGCTGTCGCAGAAATTCGTGAATAACATGACCCTGCAGATGCAGGTAGCGACGCTCAAATACGCTCAAACACAGCTCGAACAGGCGACCAAGGCCGTAGAGACGGCCCAGCCTTTTGAGCGGCCGGTGGCGGAAATGGAACTGACCGCGGCGCAAACGGCATTGGTCGCCGCCGATGGCCTGGCCAATCAACAGCAATCGTTCCTGATTGCCGTTCAGGCCGCCAACTATCCGACCGACACCGGCGATCCTGACAGGCTTGTCGCAGAGGCCGTGATTCTGCTGATCGCCTCCGGTATATACCTCACCGCGCATCTGCTGCTGGCCAACATTTTCGACCATCAGAAGGTGTGAGGCCGAGACCCTCTTAGACCCCTGAGTGTGATCGCTCCGTAGAGCTAAGGCGTCTGAAGTGCCGATGCAGTGCCGGCGCGAGCATTTCCTGCGAAGGATGTGCAGAGGATGTCCGTAATGCGCCCGGCTGCTGCTTCGGTGCCATATCCCGGGATTTCGCGTCGGATCAGGTAATGCGGGACCGTCCACATTCTGTTCCAGCCATATTCGACTGTTTCGTTCCATTCGGTTTCGTCGCGCAGCGTCACGCACGGAACCCGGTGGAAGTAGGCCTCTCGCTGAAGCCCTCCCGAATCCGTGATGACGATTTCCGCCCAGCGCAGCAATTGGCACATGTCCAGGTAACCCAGGGGGTCAATCGCGTTGAGCATGCCGCCATCGAGATCGATTCCCGCACTTGCAAGCGCCCTGCGGGTGCGCGGATGCAGCGGAAGAATGAGGGGTCTGCGGGTTGCTTCGGCTTTCAGGTATGATGCAATCCGCGCCAGTTGTTCACGACTCTCCACATTCTCCGCCCGGTGAAATGTGGCAACGCCATAATGGCGCGGCTCAAGTCCGAGCTGCTGCAGGATAGCAGATATCCGATCGGCCAGAGGTGTTGCCAGAAGTGCGGCGTCAAATGTGAGGTCGCCAACCTGATGGACGCCTTGAGCGATTCCCTCGCGCTTCAGATTGTCGACCGCGCCGGCCGTGGGGCATAGCAGCAATGTGCTCAGGTGATCCACGACGATGCGGTTGATTTCCTCCGGCATTCGGCGATTGTAGGATCGCAATCCCGCTTCGATATGGACGATCGGAATATTAAGCTTCGCAGCCGAGAGTGCGCCTGCCAGCGTCGAATTCGTATCGCCGTAGACGATGACTGCTTGTGGTTTCTCTGCAACGAGCGTGTTCTCGACTGCAGCCAGCATTCGTCCGGTCATCTCGCCGTGACGGCCGCCGTGAATATCGAGGTTGTATCGCGGAGCGGCGATTCCGAGTTCTGTAAAAAAGACATCGGACATTTCCGGATCGAAATGTTGGCCGGTATGAACGATCACTTCCTCGAATCGCCCCGTCTCTCGAAGCAGCCTGGACAGGGGGAATGCCTTGACGAATTGTGGCCGGGTGCCCACTACGGTCACTAGCCGAATAGGCAGTTCTCTTCCCTGAGATATGTCACGGCGTGACAATTGTCATCCTTATGGACCGGTCCGCGTGTGCTTCGGCCGTCATTTTCACTAAGCGCCTGCCCGAAGCCCGATAACCTTCCTGGGAGCGTACGCCCGCCGAAACAACTCTAGCGGAGGCCGCGGCGACTGCCTAGTTTGTTCGCATGATCCGATTTGTGCGTGCCCGAAACTGCATTCATTGCGCCTCGCTGCTTGACCGGCCTGTTCCCGCTCCAATCCGCCTGTGATCCGCATGATGGCGACTACGACATTCAACTTTCGGGCCATCCGGGGCTCGCTTCGTCGTAACATCCGCGCTGCCATCTTTCGGGCGATCGACAATGGTCTTCTGGAATCGCTGGCTCGGGCGATAACGGCGTTCAATCGTCGCCGTGGTCTTTACCTTCAGGGCCGGATTCTGGGCGTGGCGCGGCGCCATGCGGATCACGCCGAATTCTGGCAAGTGGCGACTATTGAGTACCCTTCCGATGCCATGTTTCTCCGCCAGAGCATTCATTTTGCGCTACGCGCCGGAAAGCGGGCTCAGGCCGAGGAAGCGCTGGCGTCCTTGGTTGCGGCGCGCCAGACTCGGGCCGCCGATTGCGACTTCGTTATCGGGCTTGCGTATATCTGCGAACAGTGCGGCGACCGTGCTTCGATTCTGAGCCTTGTGCGGCGCTTCCTGAAGAGTTTGCGCGGCACGCGGGATTATCGCATCGCGGCCTTGCGCCTGAATAGAGTCATTCTCGCGTTCTTCCCGCGGACGCGGAACGCTACAGTAGGCGCTTCGCACGAGCGCAGTCGTCGCCAACTCGTGAAGATGATCGAACGCGCATCCTTGCAAACGGCGCCCCGACTGTTGCTCGAGCATGTCGTGCAGACAGAAAGTGTGCTGGCGGGCGGGGACTCTTTTGCGCTCCTTGAAACGGACGTCTCGCACGCGCAGTGTAAAGCATTCGTTCGCCTTGTCTGTTCGCGGGTCGCCACGGCCGAGCCATTCTCGCTTGTGCGGATCGGCGACGGAGAAGCCGCCTGTCTGCCTTACGAACCCTATCTCGCGTGGCTGGCCAAAGGCGATGCTGTCGAGCGTGAGAAAATCTGGTGGGGCAATGCGCTGACGCCCAGTCAGCAGAGGCGAATGCACCGCCTCGTTTTCAACGCGATCTGGAGTGCCGATAGCATCGGAATTCCTACCGTCGCTCGCTTCATTCGCGAAATGAGGTTGACGGAAAACGACAATCTCGATCGAACGCTGACGGGTCGCGGGCTGCGATCGATACTGTACTCGCTCGGCCATTATAAGAGTTTTCGTGGGAGCACCGCGCCGGCTCCCGTCTTCACGTCCTGTCATCTGCATCAGGATCTTGCGCGATGGGATCTCTATCCGGAACTGATGGGGACAGAGCACGACTTGGTCCTTGTTTCGTGTCATCCCGAGCTTGCTGATTTTGTTCAGACCAAATTCGGCTCGAAGGTCGCTGCCAGCCTGGTCTTGCCGCCCGATCGCGTTTCGGGACCGGCATTGAAGAGCGCCGCAATGGAGTCTCGAAGCCTTCCGGACGTGCTTGACGATTTTGTGGCTGAACTCAGGACATTGGCACGAGGGCGTCTCGTACTTGTCGGCGGCGGCTATCTTGGCAAATGGCTCGTCGACATTGCGCGCGCCGAAGGCGGAGTCGCGCTGGATTTGGGCAGCGTGTTCGACTACTGGCTCGGCCTGTCCACGCGCAGCTACCTCGATCTCAATCCGCTCCGGTAGCTTCTGGGCGAGAAAAGTCGTATGACGCCAGACATATCCATCATCCTCGTCAGTTACGGCTCCCGCGAGATGACGCTCGCGTGCCTCCGTTCTGTCGATGTCGGCGCGGTAGACGCGCGTTGCGAGACCATTGTGGTCGACAACGGCTCCGTCGATGGCTCACCGGAATCCATTGCCGCCGAATTTCCTCAAGTCATACTCCTCCGTCTGTCTGCCAATTTGGGCTTTGCCGCTGCTTGCAATCTCGCGGCCCACGAAGCGCAGGGCGAGTATATCCTGCTCCTCAATCCCGACACGTTGGTTCAACATGGGTCGATCGACCGCCTGCTCGAATTCGCTCGCCGGCGTCCCGATGCAGGAATTTGGGGTGGGAGAACGGTGTTCGCCGACGGAAGCCTGAATCCGACGTCGTGCTCGCGGAGGCTCACGGTGTGGGGTCTGTTTTGCATCGGGGTTGGGCTGGATACGCGCTTTTCCTGGTCGCCACTGTTCAATTCCTACGGGTACGGCGGTTGGCGGCGCGACAGCGAACGCGAAGTGGATGTTGTCGCGGGCTGTTTTCTGCTCGTGCGAAAATCTCTATGGAACAGTCTTCACGGGTTTGCCGAAGAGTTTTTCATGTATGGAGAGGACGTCGACCTCTGCATGAGGGCAGAGCAGGTTGGCTTCAGGCCCGTTGTCACGCCCGAGGCTACAATTGTGCACCATGGCAGCGGAACGGAGAGCGACAAGGCGCGGAAGATACGGCAGCTATTTGCGGCACGGGCAATTCTGATTCGGAAGTATTTCCCGCCGATGAAAAGACGTCTGGGGCTCGCGCTGCTCGCGCTGCGGCCGATGCTGGGTCGTCGATTCGCAAAACCCGGTCTGCGAAAAACATGGGAGGACGTGTGGGAATTGCGTAGCCATTGGATGAAGGGACAGTTTTGACGATGAGCTTTGGAGCACCTCGACCGTGACGAGGATCCTCGTCGTCGGCAGGACGGGACAGCTGGGTCGCGAGCTGGGGAATATGGTCTGGCCCGGGTCTGTTCAACTTCTGCAGGCGGGTCGCTCCGAGTGCGATGTAACCGTTCCGGAAATGGTCAGAAAAGCCGTGCTCGGTGCCAACCCGGATGTGGTCATCAATGCCGCGGCCTATACCGCCGTCGATCGCGCCGAACAGGAACAGGACGCGGCCATGCGGACCAATGCAGACGGACCTGCTGCCCTCGCGCGAGCTTGCGCAGAAATCGGCGCTGCGCTCATCCATCTTTCGACGGACTATGTTTTCGATGGAACGAAGACCATGGCCTATCGGGAAGATGACATCGTCGATCCGAAATCTGTATACGGACGCTCCAAATTCGCTGGTGAGCTGGCAATCAGAGAATTGCTGCCCAGACACGTCATCATTCGGTCGTCCTGGGTGTTCTCAAGCCATGGCAGCAACTTCGTCAAGACGATGCTGCGTCTTGGCTCGCGGCAGCCGGCGGTGCGTGTGGTCATCGATCAGACGGGCGCACCGACGTCGGCGCGCGATATCGCAGGGGCTATCCGCGTGATCGCAAACGCGATTGCGAAGGGCAGCGGCGTTTGGGGGACGTTTCATTTCTCGAGCGCAGAACCCACCACGTGGTTCGGATTCGCGGAGGCGATCTTCGCAGGCTCCGCACACCTTCATCATGTCGATGTCATCCCGATTACGTCCGCCGATTTCGGTGCGCCGGCGGTGCGGCCGGCGAATTCCGTACTCGACTGCTCGCGCATTCGGGACGCCTATGGCATCGACAGACCTTCGTGGCGCGTGGCTCTGTGCGAGACGCTGGCAGAACTCGAAAGCTCGGAACCGCCCCCATGACAGACATTCCGGAACTGCCGGCCAATTTGCCTCACGTAGAGCCTTGCTCCCTGAGGGGAATGGTGTTGATCACACCGCGCAGGCATTTGGACTCGCGGGGATATTTCTCCGAAGCCTACAATGAGAATGTCTGGAACGCGCTCGGTGTGGACCGCCGGTTTATTCAGGACAATCAATCCCTTTCGACGCTTGCCGGCACGCTGCGAGGCCTGCATTTCCAGATTCCTCCTTTTGCGCAGGCAAAGCTCGTACGTGTCCTCTGCGGTGCGATATACGACGTGGCCGTTGACATTCGCGCGGGGTCGCCGACTTACGGCAAGTTCGCGGCCGCGATGCTGAGCGCAGAAAATGGCTGCCAGCTGTTCGTTCCCGCTGGGTTCGCGCACGGATTTTGCACGCTGCAACCCTCCACGGAAGTGCTTTACAAGGTGGATGCGCCGTATTCTCGAGAACACGAGAGGGGTCTGGCATGGAACGACCCCGCCATCGGGATTCCGTGGCCTGTCGCTGCGAATGAGGTTAATGTGGTCGAGCGGGACCGACATTTTCCGCTGCTCGATGATCTTTCTGTTTTTTTCTGATAATTCGGTTTCTTGCTGACAGACGGATATGGGGAATGAGCGGCACGTTTCGGCCATCGACAATCCTTGTGACGGGAGGCGCGGGGTTTATCGGCTCTGCCGTCGTGCGGCATCTTCTCTCCGAAACCGACGCTCTGGTCATAAATCTTGACAAGCTGACTTACGCGGCCAGTCCCGCGGCCGTCGCGCAATTTGCCAATCATCCACGTTACCGCTTCGTGAAGGCCAGCGTCACGGACGGAAATGCCGTGAGCGCTGCGCTGGACGCGTATCGACCGGACGCGGTGATGCACCTCGCGGCGGAGACCCATGTCGACCGTTCCATCGACAAGCCTGGCGATTGCATTCAAACGAACATCGTCGGCACCCAAGTTCTTCTTGAGGCGGTGCGGCGTTATCTGACGAGCAATCCGCATGCGGCCCCGTTTCGTTTCCATCATATCTCGACAGACGAGGTATTCGGAACTTTGGGTCCCGGAGGAAGCTTTACCGAAGCATCGCCCTATGACCCGCGCTCGCCATATTCGGCGTCAAAGGCGGCGTCCGATCATCTCGTTCGCGCGTGGCACGCGACCTACGGAGTGCCCGTCGTTTTGTCCAATACCTGCAACAACTATGGTCCCTGGCAGTTCCCGGAGAAACTCATTCCGCTCATGATCATCAAGGCGCTGAGTGGCGAAGAGTTGCCGGTCTACGGCAGCGGCGATCAGGTTCGCGACTGGCTCTACGTCGACGACCACGCGATCGCGTTGCATCTCGTCCTGACACACGGCCGCCTGGGCGAGAGTTATAATGTCGGCGCCAGTTGCGAGCGGAGTAATCTTGAGGTAGTGCGCGCAATTTGCGACCTTCTCGACGAGCTTGTGCCAGCTGAGTCGAACGCCTCGCGGCGAGATCTCGTAAAATTTGTTGCCGACCGCCCCGGCCACGACCGCCGGTACGCCATCGACGCGTCGAAGGCGAAGGCCGAACTCGGCTGGAGCCCGCGCGAGAGCTTTTCATCGGGATTAGAAAAGACTGTTCGTTGGTATCTTGCCCAAAGCGACTGGTGGCGCGGCATTCGGACCTACGGCGGAGAGAGATTGGGTCTCGCCGCTCGAACCACCGTGGAGGTCTGATGAAAGCCATTGTGCTCGCCGGAGGTTCCGGCACAAGGCTTCACCCCCTTACGATCGTCACGAGCAAGCAGCTGCTACCCGTGTACGACAAGCCGATGATCTACTACCCGATTTCGACGCTGATGCTGGCCGGGATTCGCGAGATTCTTGTGATTACGACTCCGCATGACCAGGCCAGCTTTGTCCGGCTTTTGGGCGATGGAAATCGCTGGGGGCTTTCCATCAGCTATGCGATCCAGCCGAAGCCTGAAGGCCTGGCGCAGGCGTTTGTCATCGCCAGGGATTTCGCGGCCGGTGAATCCGTCGCGCTGATACTGGGGGACAATCTTTTCCACGGGGCCGGTCTGACCGCTCTTCTGCACAGCGCCGCCGAGCGCAAATCCGGCGCCACGGTGTTCGGCTATCAGGTCCGTGAACCTGCGCGGTACGGAATTGTTGAATTCGACGCAAGCGGCAAAGCCATCTCGGTGGAGGAGAAGCCGAAAAAGCCGAAATCGGACTGGGCGCTCACCGGTCTCTACTTTTTCGACGGCCGTGCTGGCGATATCGCCGCCGCACTGAGGCCGTCCGCGCGCGGCGAATATGAGATAGCGGATTTGATCGATGCCTATCTGCGAATGGGAGAACTCAGCGTGGAGCGTCTCGGGCGTGGTATCACCTGGTTCGACACCGGAACGCACGAAGCCTTGCTCGACGCCGCCAATTTCATTCGTCTCATCGAGGACCGGCAGAAGCTGAAAATAGCATGTCTCGAGGAAATCGCCTGGCAACAGGGATTCATCTCAGCCGAGGCGTTCAGGGATATAATTGCAGCGAGCCGAGATTCGGGACTTGCGGATTACCTTGCCGCGCTTCTGGATTAGCTCGGGTCCGACGTGAACGTGTTTTGCGTTTCGCAGTGTACGTTCACCCTTCGATTCGAATCAGGATACCTGGCACCGTTGCCTCTTTGGCCGTCGTCCAGCGAGTCCGTACGGCAATATTGCAATTGAGTTGTAAGTGCCGAGATTTCAATCAATCGTCGTCCGGAGGGAGCGGCGGAGATTTGTCGTGAAGGAAATAGTTGGCATCCAGCGCCGCAGGTATGACTGTGAACGAGCGAGGCTGCTGCTTGAAGTTGAAAAATTGCAAAAGGTCGGTCCCGGTACGAGCATCGGCAAAACCCAGGTACCCCTCTTTGAGCAGGAAGTTGTGCTCAATGAACCGGGCGATGCTTCCGAAATCCTGGCGATTATTGCTGATGTATCCTTGCGGAGTGTAGGCGGAAACCACAATGAGTGGAACTCGGAAGCCGTATTGGTAGCCACCCTGGGGATGCGCCAGAAACTGCGGTGACTCGTGATCGTACCAGCCTCCCCAATCGTCCCATGTGATGATTATCGCCGTGTCGTCCCAATAGTTTTTCGAACCGTCTTTGCAGGCGCTGGTTCCGATCGCGTTGACGATCGAGGCGACCCAGGAGGGCCCGCCGCCAGTGTTCAGATGTGGGTGATCAGAGTTTTGACCAGTGGGAATAACCCAGGACATGTTTCGTAGCTTGCAATTTGCGATGTCCTGCAACACGTCTGCCGGAACGAGGTCAACGTTTTGCGTCCAGTCCGTACCGGTGCACTTCTGGTTGCTCGGGACGCAAATGTGGTTAATGGAATTGGGAGCCGTCCAGATATAGTTGGCTGTCGGTGCGTAGTACCGCCACGTGAATCCGACTTGCGTCACGATATCCGAGATCGTGTTATGCTCGAAGCATGGAAAGATTGTGTTATTGGGATCTTCGACCCCGTTCGCGTCGATGAGTTGAACGGTTGTGCGGGGTGCCGCTGCGCAGCCGGAGTTGTTCATTCCGCCCGGCGTGTTTTCGGCGGCAAACGTGCCCTGCTGGTCGTCAATGGCGCTTGGGGCGGATGTCGCACCGAACAGAAATTGATGTGCTGGATAGCTTGGACCCTGATTGGTTTGAAACATGTAGTTGGCCCAGCCGTATTGCGTGGCCAGGGCCAGATAGGGGTCGATGATGTGGCTCGTGTTCGGAATGTATCCGTAGGCGAAATTCTGCGGACAGGTGCCGTCCGAGCACGACTCGTTGCCGGCGCCGTCCATCCGGCAAGGTCCGGTGTTGGAAACCGGATCGCACATAGCAACGAAGGCCGGGTGGTCATGCCCCGGATCGTATGACACGGCGAGCGGTACCGGGAAAGGTTGCGTAACACCGCTCTTGGAATTCTTGTTCAGCCAATTGGATGTTTGAATATCATATTGAGTCGCCGATGGTTGCGTGCTGCACACGGACGGGCTCGTACAAAGTTCGTAAAAGAGGTTGTCCGGAGTGCGGTTTTCCTGAACGATGAGGACAACGTGCTGAAATTGCTGAGCATATGCCGACGCTGAGAGGATCAGTGGCAACAACATCAAGAGCGCCAGGAGTCTTGCCACTAACTTCACGGTTTCGCCCTGCAGTAGTCCTACTGTCGATTGGTCAAACGACAAATCTGCGCGGCTGGAATGGTGGACCAACATGTCCTTCGAGGACGCTTTCTGTCAAGGCACGGACAATGCGCACCAAAAAATCCGACCGCGCATCTTCAGTTATGGATTTGGTTAAGCCGGACCAGGCAAACGCGTACGAGCCATCTTGCCATAAGCAGAAACGACGTAGCGACTTAACAGCTCCAGGTTCGCCGATCGCGCTGTACAGCGGACATTGAGTTATGTAGCTTCCAGGCTGCAGCTGCCCCGCTGCAGCAAGTCTGGGAAGAGCAGGAGCTCCGTGTGCCGAATCGGCTTAGCGAACTAGCGGCCTCAATTGGGGGGCGTAGCCGCATAAAAGATCCGAACTCCGATGAAGTTCGGAAGAGCGGCGAAAAGGCGGCCGAAATTCTTGCGACGGAAATCATGAAGGCCTATGGCAAGTCTCCCCAAATCGCAATCTTGGATTTTGGAGCAGCGGCAGGTCGTGTGACTGTGCCCCTCGCGCGCCTCCTGCCAAGGTCACGCGTGACCGCAACGGATGTCGACGCTGAGTCCATTGAATATTTGCAACTGACGGCGCCTGCCAATTGCACCGGTCAGGTGAATGCCTACGTCCCGCCGTTGCCATTCGCGCCGGGGACATTCGACTGTGTCGTTGCAATCTCCGTCTGGTCTCACTTTCCAGACGACCTTTCCGTCAAGTGGCTGAAAGAGATGCAGCGTATAACAAAACCCGGAGCGCTGCTTTTGATATCGACAGGAGGAGAGGCAACTCTCGAGGAGTGGCGGAAGACCCCGCGATGGGCCAAGGTCAGCGTTGAACAATATCAAAGGGATAAGTATATATATCTGGAATATAAATTCATTTCATCCGACAACACGCGATGGCCTGGTATTGCGGGAGCAGGCAGCTGGGGCGAAACAATCATGCATCCCGAATTCATTCGTGAGCATTGGGGCAGGATGTTCGATGTCCTCGAAGTTCGACAGAAAGGAACGCCTGGAAGCCAAGATTTGGTGATAATGCGAAGTCCTCGGCAGTGATGTGGTGGTGCGGCAAGGATATTCGGCGGGACATTCATGCCCCGATCCGGGTGAATTGTGGATTTCCAATTGATCTGCGAAAGGTTCGCACGCTAGTGAACCGGATTGATAGGAAGTCTGGCGATTGCAATGAGAATAATCCTGCGGTTCTCCGGCTCGGCCTGACCAAAGCGCGTCTGCTTTTCTCGGAGGCTCCGCGACTCATGCACAATGGCAGCGTTCACGTTTCCCAAGTTTCACGGGGTTTCGCCGTTTGCGATTGAGGGACACGGATTGGTGGACGAGCCGTCCTGTCTCAATGGATCGACAAATGTCGAAATTGCCGGAACACGCCGGTTGTCGCCGCCGTCGGTTGAAGTTTCTTCAAGCCTCTGGCATGGAACTGATCACTCTTCCCAACCCGCGCCGATGACAATTCTAAATAATACCCACAAGTTCATTTTTGTGCACGTTCCTAAGACAGCCGGAACTGCCGTGACGCAGTACTTTCGTTGGTGCGGCGGTGAAGCAGATGTGTACGTGGTTGAACCAGAGGACGTGAGATTGCTGACTTCCCGCGGGCACCCCGTGCTGCAAAAACACTCCACTGCGGTCGAGGTTCGAAGGGCAATCGGGCGTGACATATTTGAAAGCTATTTTAAATTCTCCATAACCCGAAATCCGTTTGCGCGAGCTGTGTCGACGTTTAGATTTTTGAAGTACAAATTTCGAGGCTGGCCCAAGTCGGACGTCATGAGTGAATTCAACAGTCTTGAAGAGTTTGTTACCTCCGACTTCTTCCGTAGTGCGGGCCCGGGAGGAATCTTCCGGCCGCAAATACGCTGGCTGGCAAACCGGAAGGGAAAAGTGATCGTGGACTACATGTGCCGGATTGAAACGCTCGACCATGATCTTGCGAACGTCACCGCGAAACTGGGACTGCCGATCTCCGGCACAAGCGTCGGCAGGATCAATTTGAGTGGTGGGGATACAGTGGCCATCGCTTCCGGACTGAATTCCGGCACGGTGGTCGATGCCATCCGACGACGTTACGTGCGAGACTTCGATCTATTGGGGTATTCAACCGAGCCCGCCGATGCGGTTTTGAGCAGTGTAGAACGGCCTCCCCCCGCCCATCTCCAGGGCGAGAGTAGGCGGCAGTGAGAATCTAAAGAACCAATGGGGTCCAACAAAATGGCCGCGTATGGCATGGCGCGCTTGGACTGAGATATGCTGCTGCCGGGAAGACGTTCTTGAATCAAAAACGGAGTCGTGCCTCAGTTGCTCCCCTTTGAGCGTGCAG
>Ga0302325_10016873_pt1 | contig 15452 bp, 15 predicted proteins | sample Palsa_T0_2_FD_201948 | JGI IMG/M metagenome (GOLD analysis project Ga0302325, IMG submission 201948) | Peat permafrost microbial communities from Stordalen Mire near Abisko, Sweden - Palsa_T0_2 | ecosystem: Environmental > Terrestrial > Soil > Palsa > Peat permafrost | place: Sweden: Abisko...
CCCGGCTGCCGGCCATGAGGCGTGGCCCGGGGAAGAGGCCCTCGCCGATGGCGGCCTTCATGGACGCGTCGATGGCGAAGGGCGCGCCCGCGCTGACGGCGCCGGTGAAGCCGCTGCCCAGCAGCAACTCGAGATGGTGCGCCGCCCGCACGGCCTGCAGCGCCGGCGGTTCTTCCAGGCCGAAGGGGGCCGTCTTGGAACCGAGCTCGTTGTAGGTGGCGTGGAAGTGGCTGCTCACCATGCCCGGCATGACGGTGCGCCCGTCGAGCTCGACGACCCGGTCCTCGGGTCCGGTGTCCACGGGTGCGCCGGTGCGGACAATGGTGATGCGACGGTCCTCGACCACCACCGTGGTGCGGGGCCGGGCGCCGTCCGCGTCGACGACGGTGGCGTCGCGCAGGACGAGCCTAGACACGGACAGCGGCGGTTTCGTGGGCTCCGGTACCGTGCTCGGACACGAAGGGAACGATAGTGACCAGAACCCGACGCCCGCAGTGGCCCGCCCCGGCCAGGCCATTCCTCCCCGTTCCGGCGGACCGATGACCCTCGGCGCGGGCGACACCGTGCTGTGCTCGGGCACCATCCGGACCGGCATCTCCTTCCGGGAGCGGCTGGCCGCCGCACGGGCGGGCGGCTTCACCGGCCTGTCGCTTTGGGGGCGCGACTACCAAGGGGCGCGCGACGAGGGGCTCAGCGATGGGGACATCCGCCTGCTCCTCGCCGATCACGGCGTCTCGGTGGCCGAGCTCGATCCCGGCTGGTGGTGGCTCCCCGGCGCGTCCGACATCCGCATTCCACCCGAGCTCGACGAGGAGCGGATCTTCGGCTTCGGCGAGCGGGAGCTGTTCGGCATCGCAGAGGAAGTCGGGGCACGCTCGCTCAACGCGGTCGACGTCTTCGGGGGCTCCTGGTCCCTGGACGAGGCGGCGGCTGCCTTCGCCGGCCTGTGCGACCGGGCCGCCGATCACGGGCTGCTCGTCCATCTGGAGTTCCTCCCGTGGTCGCGGATTCCGGACCTGGCCACGGCCTGGCACGTCGTGCGGGCCGCCGACCGTCCCAACGGCGGCCTCATGCTCGACGCCTGGCACTACTTCCGCAGCGGTCCGGACCGCACGCTCCTCCGCTCCATCCCGGGCGCGTCCATCCTGGGCGTCCAGCTGTGCGACGCGCCGGCGACACCCGAGCCCGAGCCGCTCCACGCCACGCTGCACGAGAGGCTGCTGCCGGGCGAGGGAGAGTTGGCGTTGCCGACCTTGGTGGCCGACCTCGGGGCGACGGGGGCGGCGGCACCGCTGGGTGTCGAGGTCTTCTCGGACGTACTGCACGCCCTCCCGCCCGAGGAGGCGGGCCGGTTGGCCGGCCTGGCGCTGCGCGCCCTCCTCGACCCCGTTCGAGATCGGGACCTCAGGCCAGGGCGAGATAGTCGAGATTGACCCCGCCCTGATCGGAGGATTCGACGCTGCACACCACGAGGTTGGTGCCGGCCGCCATGTGCAGCGTGACCGGCACACTGGTCCACGAGGTCCAGGCCGACGCGCTGGGCACACGCAGGGTCGTGGAGCCGTGGACGGCCCCTGTCTTCGGGTCGAGCGCGCGCACGGCCAGCGTCGACGGACTCCCGGTGGCGTTGGCCGCGTGGCACACGAGTCGCCGACTGCCGGCCTTGGGCACCGAAACGGCGACGGCGACGCTGCTCCCCACGGACCCGAGGCCGGTGACGTAGCCCATGCCTTCGTGACCGCTGAAGGTGTTCCCGAACCCGGCCGAGCCCGCCCAGGCACCCACCTCGGCCTGGAAGTGTGCCGCACCCTGCAGCACGACCGAGAGGAGCACCGAGGCGTGCGGCCCCAAACTCGTCTGGTAGCTGGTCATGGGGCCCAGGTCCTGGTGCGCCCAGAGATCCCGCACTGCGGCCGGGCCGGTGACGCCGAGGACGTCGGCAAAGTCGATGGACTTGGTGACGTCGGCAGCGGCGTCGGCGCGGTTGAACAGGGCGACGGCCCAGCTCCCGTCGGGCAGCTGACCGATCCAGCGCTCCGAGTCCCGGCTCGTGAGGTCGTACTCGAGCGCGTGGCTGTTGTTGAAGACCGGCTTGCCGACCAGCCCGGCCTTGCGCAGGGCCAGCACCTCCTGGTTCTGGAAGATGTGGGCGTTGTCCCCGATGGTGTCGACCTGATCGGTGATGGCAATGGCGGCCCCGGCGAGAGTGAAGAGATTGATGGCGCTCTGGCGTTCCTCGTCGCGGCTGAACGACGAGATGATCAACGGGTCGCCGTCGAGGATCATCTGACCGCGGCCCGAGATGTCGGCGAACCCCGTGAACCCGAGGAACGGGTTGTTCCACTGCGACCATTCGGGCTGCCACGTCTGGCGACCGCCACTCAAGTTGAACCAGGTCCCGAAGCTGGCATCGTTGTCGATGCGGATGAGATCGCCGAATTGCCGTTCACCGGCCCCGTGGTCGAACAGGTTGGGCAACACGAGGCTGATCTGCATGCCCTCTGACGCCTCCCAGATCCACTGCAGCGCTTGTAGATAGGAGGCGCGGCCGTGGTCCACGCCGACCGTGCCGTCGTTCTGGTCGAACCCGGTCTCGTAGTAGGCCAGGAAGTCGATGCGGAGGAACACGGCGCCGAGCTCGCGGAAGTACGCCACGTAACCCTTGACATACTCCTCGGCTCCGTCCCGGGTGGTGTCCACCCACTGCAGCTGCCCGCCGCCATCGAAGTAGTCGTTGGCGTTGACGATGTCCCCCACCTTGACGTCAGGTCGCCCGACGACGGTGACGGAGGGGTTCGTGACCGCCGACTTGGTGGCCCAGAGGGGGTTGTAATAGACGCCGAGCTGCATCCCCTTGGCCTTCAGGTAGTTGGCCCACCACGCCCAGTCGTGCTCCCAATCGTCGGCCTGGCTGACGATGTAGCCGTGCCGCGTGATCTTCTGGGTGTCGTCGATCCACCCGTCGGTGCAGACCATGGTGTAACCGTCGTCGCGGAAGGTCTCGGCCACCCAGTCGATGTTGGCCTTCCACACGGCCTCAGGGATGATGGTGTTCGAGACGTTCTCGTAGTCGTAGGTGCTCCAATACAGGGGCCCGGGTCCACCCGGTCGGAACCCGGGAACGACGGAAGGTGGCTGTGGTGAGGTCGCCAGCGACGATTCGCTCGCACCGGCCGACGTCGCCGTCCCTGCGACGTCGGCGCCGGCCGCAGACCCCGCCAGACCCGCGAGCACCGCGCCCCCACTGCCCTTGAGGACCTCGCGTCGCGTCGGCACCACATCACTCCCCCGTCTCGAACCTTCGGGGCGCCACCGTAGTCAAGACCGTCCTTCCCGCACCGGCACGGAGTCCTCGGAACCGGCGGTTGTCGAGTGATCCGGCGGCGTCGCGACAACGATGGCACCGTGGCGATGGCGTTGCCGCCCTGCAGCACGATGGTCGCGCCGACATGCACGCGGGCCGGACTGAGATACCCGCGTGAGCACCGGCGTGAGGGAAGGCCCGAGGGCCTACGTCACGGGCAAGAAGAACTCCCACTGAATGTTGTCGGGGTCACGAAACGCCAAACCCGATCCGTAGAAGGCGTCGACGATCTCTCCGTGCTCAATGCCGAGCGCGTCGAGCCGCGCCGGCCAGGCCTCGAGCTCCTCGCGGGTGACGCACCCGAAGGCAATGTGGTCGAGCCCGACGTGGTGCTCGTCAAAGGAGGATCCGTCGGAGCCGGTCCCGTTTTCGTGCTCGTGCAGGGCGAATGACGGCTGGAGCCACACCGCAAAGCGGTAGGTGGACTCGTCGCCCACGAAGAACGCCGGCGTCTCGAAGAGCGCCTCGTACCAGGCGATGCTGCGATCGAGATCGCTCACGGTCACAGCGAAGTGGGTGACTGCGGGAAACGGTGGCATGAGGTTATGATACATGCGGCACGTATCTTCGTCAAGACGAGGCGGTAGGTTTTGCACGCGATGACGCCAAGGAGAACGACGGACCAGGCGGCCGAGACCCGCACACTCCTCGTGCGTGCCGGCAGGGAGCTGTTCGGCTCCATCGGGTTCTCGGCAGCCAAGGCGTCCGACATCGCCCAGCGCGCCGGTGTGACCCGCGGCGCGCTTCTCCACCACTTCGGCGACAAGGAGGGGCTCTTCGTCGCCGTGCTCGAAGAGGTCGAGGCGGAATCAGCGACCCGCGTTCTCCAGGTCGCCATCACCGGTTCGGACCCTCTGGAGTGGCTCCGCCTGGGTTTCGAGGCCTTCCTGGTCGAATGCGTCAAGCCCGACATCACCCAGATCATGCTGATCGACGGACCATCCGTCCTCGGATGGGAGACGTGGCACGAGATCGACGCGCGCTACGGGTACCAGCCTCTCCTCGACGTGGTCGGAGCCGCCGTGACCGCCGGATTGGTGGAGTCCGATGATCCCGGCTCCCTCGCCTACCTCCTCCTCGGTGCCCTGACCGAGGCGGGGACGGTCATTGCCCATTCCGAGAACCCTGAGGCCACCCGGGTGCTGATGGCGAAGGCCCTGAACCGCCTCGTCGACGGGATCCGTCCCCAGCGCGGCTGAGGTCAGCGGGGGCGGCGGCGCAACGACGCGTCCGCGATGGCGGCGGGGACCCAGCCGACGTCGGTGTCGTTGAGGTCGGTGCCGGGCGGCACGATGGCGTCAATGCGGTCGAGCACGTCGGGGCTCAGGCGCAGCTCCAGTGCCGGCAGCTGTGAGTGCAGGTGCTCCATGGTGCGGGGCCCGATGATGGGCGACGTCACGCCCGGGTGCTCGAGCACGAAACCGAGGGCGAGCTCAATGAGCGACAGGCCGGCGGCGTCGGCCAACTCGTTCAGCTGGATGACCGCCTCGAGCTTGGCCCGATTCCCCGGGACCTCCATGTCGTAGTGGTGGGGCAGGAAGGTGGCGCGCCGGCTCGTGTTCTCCTTGCCCGGACCGAACGCGCCCGAGAGCCAGCCGCCTGCCAGCGGGCTCCACGACAGCACGCCCATGCCATACTTCTGGCACGTGGGGAGCACATCCTTCTCGATGGCGCGCACCAGAACCGAGTACGGCGGCTGCTCGGTCACGAAGCGCTCGCGGGCTCGGCGCTCGGCCACCCACTGGGCCTCGACGACTTCGTGGGCGGGGAAGGTGGAGCTGCCGAAGTAGCGGATCTTGCCGGCCCGCACCAGGTCGGTCAGCGCGCCCAGTGTCTCGTCGATGTCCGTCTCCGGCGAAGGGCGGTGGATCTGATACAGGTCGATGTAGTCCACGCCGAGCCGGCGCAGGCTGTTGTCACACGCGGCCATGATCCAGCGCCGCGAATTCCCCTGTGCGTTGGGGTCCTGGCCCATCTGGCCGTGCACCTTCGTGGCGAGCACCACCCTGTGCCGCTTGGTCTGCGCCAGCGCCTTTCCGACGATCTCCTCGGACTCGCCGAACGAGTAGACGTCGGCCGTGTCGACGAAGTTGATGCCGGCGTCGAGTGCGGCGTGGATGATGCGGATGGAGTCGTCGTGGTCCGTGTTGCCGAACGACCCGAACATCATTGCCCCGAGGCAGAGTGGGCTGACCTTCAGGCCGGTTCTTCCGAGTGTGCGATATTCCATCGGGCCGAATCTAGCTACCGACCTGGTCAGGCGGGCCGCGGGCCGCGGGATGCGTCAGAGGCGCCGGCAGGCGTCGGCAGCGGCCAGCAGGAGTTCCGCGCCGCCGGATCGACCGAAGCTCCGCAGCGCCGCCTCGGTCAGCTTGATGGCGTGCTCGTCGCCGGAGGCCACCGCACTGTCCACGATGGCGTCGGTCGACGGGGGCGTCTCCGTGGGCACCGGTGCGACCCGGTCGATGTCGTAGGCGACGTGCAAAGCCGCTGCGGCCTGCCAGACGTAGCCCAGGGCGGCGTCGCGGTCTTCCTCCGGCAACCACGGCAGCAACAGCTCACAGGCCATCGGCGAGGTCACTGCGTGCAGGAGGCCGATCACCTCGCCGTCGTCGACGTTGCGCAGGTAGGCCAGCGCCCCGCCCGTGGCAAGCTGATCCAGGAGATCGACCGCGCTGCCCGTCCAGCCCAGCGACGCCACCGCCTGTTCGAATTCGTCTGCGATGTCGCCGACGGCAGCCACGCGGTCACTGATCAGCATCGGGCGCGGCGCGTCCTCGGGAAGGTACGGCAGGTCGGCCAACGCATCGGCCACACCCTCCTGCCCGATCAGCAACGGCGGTCCGGGTAGCTCCTGGTAGCTCGAGGCCCAGAAGGCCAAGGCGTTCGCCACTTCGAGGCGCCGCGGCGGCGTGTCGGCGTCGCCCAGCCCGCGCAACGCGTGACCGGTGCGGATCAACCCGTGCGTCGCCGCGCCGACAGAGCCGGGAAGCAACCGCGGCACCCACTCCCCGATAACGGCAGCGACGGGACGATCGGCGATCTCACGCTCGAAGAGCGCGAGCCACTCGGGGACGCGATCGGGCCGCCCGAGCGCTGCCGGCCACTCCGCCTCGGTCAGCGGGCGCGCCGGCGGCGGCGCGTCGTCGAGGCGGGCCCGGTACTGCGCCACCCAGCCGGGGATCGCGTCGTGCCGGCCCAGGTGAGCCAGTGCTTCGGCCGCCATCGGCCCGTGATTGGCCAGGCCGACGGCTCCGTAACTGGGCGCCGTGGCGGCGAACACCGTCAGCGCGTCATCGAGGGCCTCCGTCTCCACCGCCCCAGTATGGCGAGCGTGGGCTCCGGGCGCCCGCGTCGGCGGCTACTACGATCCGGCCTCTGACGACGGGAGGTCCGATGGCGACGACACCGCCACTGCACGGGTTGAGGATCATAGAGTGCTCGGCGCTGGGGCCGGCCGCCATCACCACGGCCCTGGTCGACCTCGGCGCGGACGTGATCAAGGTCGAGCCGCCGGCCGGCGACTACATCCGCGAGATGACATGGCCCATCGTCGAGGGCACCTCCCTCATGCACCTGCACGTCAACCGGGGGAAACGCTCCTTGGTGCTCGACCTGCGCACCGACGCCGGCGTCGCCATCCTGAAGGAATTGGCGGCCGGAGCCGACGTCGTCGTCGAGGCCATGCGCCCCGGCGCGTTGGCACGGCGCGGCGTCGGCTACGAGGACCTGCGGGTCCTCAATCCCAAGATCGTCTTCTGCTCCATTTCGGGCTACGGCATGACCGGCCCCTACCGGGACTACCCGAGCCACGGGGTGGCCTATGACACCTGGGCCGGCATCGTCAACGTCGCCACCGACGACGAGGGCTTCACCTACATCCCCGAACACGTCTCCATCGGCATCAACGCCGGCCCGCTCTTCGGCGCACTCGGCATCCTGGCCGCGGTGATCCGGGCCCGCGCGACGGGCGAGAGCTCCTTCATCGACCTGGCCCAATCCGACGCCGCCGCGGCAATGGACTGGTACCGCTCCGAGACCTGGCGCTCCTATGAGCGGCCCGAGTCCGAGGTCACCGGGAACAAGGCCGACGATTACGAACGCCGCGCCCCGGGCACCGCCGGCATGGTGGAGGGAGTGCGCTACCAGGTCTACGAGACCGCGGACGAGAGCCACGTGCTCTTCATGGCGTCCGAGCAGGCCTTCTGGAAGAACTTCTGCGAGGGCGTCGGCCGCGTCGACCTCTTCGAGCGCTGGCCCGGCTCGAAGTACGCGGACCACGCCCGCGGCAACCGTGAGCTCCAACGCGAGCTGCGCGACATCTTCCGCACCAAGACGGCTGCGCAGTGGTTGGAGTTCGGCGGCCGGGTCAACACCCCGATCGCGCCGGTCAACACGCCCAAGACGCTGCTCGACGACCCCCAGTTCGCCGATCGCTTCCCGCTCCTGCCCGCGTCGGACATGGGGGCGGACCAACTCTTCACGCCGCTGCACTTCGTGGGCGAGGAGCTGCCTCCGCCGGCCAAGGCACCCACGGTGGGCCAGCACACCGAGGCCGTCTTGCGCTCCGTACTGGGATATGACGACAATCAGATCTCCGCCGCCCGGGACGGGGGCGCATTCGGGACCGACACATAGGCGGATTCGTCGGCAAAGGGAGGGTCTGATGGACAAGGTCCGGCTGGGCGTGCTGGGTGCCGGCAACATCGCCGCCATGAACGTGCGGGGGTATCTCGAAGACCCGCGCTGCGACATCGTCGCCGTGTGCGACACGGACGGGGAGATCGGCCGCCAGGCCGCCAAAGAGTGGGGTGCCGAATCGTCCTACACCGACCTGTCCGACATGCTGGCGGACGATTCCGTTGACGCCGTGGAGGTGCTGACCCCGACGCACATGCACCACGACCACGTCATCGCCGCGCTCGAGGCCGGCAAGCACGTGTCGGTGCAGAAGCCGGTGGCCAACTCCGTGGAGGATGCGCTCGAAATGGGGGCGGTGGCCGACAGGGTGGGCCGTACCCTGCGCATCAGCGAGTGCTTCGTGCACTACCCGCCCCTCGAGCTGGCCAAGCGCCTCGTCGCCGAGGGTGCCATCGGCAAGCCGACGTCGTTGCGCATCCGGACCCTGGTCGGCCAGACCAACTCGGAGTTTCAGGCCTCCCTCCGTCCGGAGGGTTACGGCTGGCGCCTCGACAAGCGGAGCGCGGGCGGGCACCTGTTCGACGACATGGTGCACAAGTACGCCATGGCGCTCTGGTTGCTGGACATGGACATCACCTCGGTGCAGGCCGTGGTCCGCCGACGCGATTTCTTCTTCGAACCGTGTGCCGTGATTTTCGAGTACGAGGATCCGGGGGTGCTCGGCACCATGGAGGTCCAGTACGCACCGAACTTCTACCTGCGGTCCAAGTACTACGGGGCCGACGAGTTCTTCGAGATCACGGGCGACGAGGGACAGCTCTGGGTGACGCGGGCCACGGGCGAGATGCTCGACCTGGCACCTGTCATGTTGTTCACAGGGACGGCGAACGAAATCAAGACGACCGAGTTCACGAACATCGACGCCGACTGGGGCACGGGGTTCGCCCGCTCGTCCCAGCACTTCATCGACGCGTTGATCCACGGGACCGCCGCCGCCATGACGCCGGCGGAGGCCACCGACGTCCTCCGCCTCTGCTTCGCCGTCTACGAAGCGGGAGCGACCCGGCTGCCGGTCGATCCCCGCGGCATCACGGGGACCGTGAGCCCTCCCGGCTGGGGGGAGTGGTAGTCGACTCGGTCACTCCCAGGGGGGCCGGCCCACCTCAATGCGGTTCAGCGATGACACGACGTGGCCGAAGCGGCCGTCTTCGGCCGCCCACTGCCGCCTGGCCTCCGAGAGCTCCTCGCGGTTGCGCCCGACGAAGTTCCACCACATGAGGACCGGTTCGGGGAAGGGCACGCCGCCGAGCAGCAGGACCCGCGCCACGTCCGCCACCTCGAGCCGGCACTGATCACGGCCCAGCCCGACGTAGGCCAGCTCGCCGGGCTCGACTGCCACGCCGTCCACCATGATCCGGCCCTGGAGGACGACCAGCGCATGCTCGTAATCGGAACGGAGCGGCACCTCGGTGCTCGGCCCCCGCAGCGTGAGCTCGACCCCCATGTGTTCGGTGTCCCGCCGCGCCGGCGAGTCCACCCCGCCGAACACGCGACCAGGACGGTCCCCTCGGCCCGGTCGAGCTCGAGGCGAGGCAGCTCGGCGTGGTGCTCGAAGGCGGCCGGACCGCTACGGGTGGCAGCCGGCTACGCCACCCAGAGCTGGACGGCATGGATCTCCTCGGCCCGCGCCGGGTCCTCCTCCGCATGGGACACCCCGTGACCCGCCGTCATGAGGTTCAGCTGCCCAGGCCGGATGAGCTGCTCGGAACCCAGGCTGTCCAGATGCAGGAGCTCGCCTGCCACCAGCCACGTCACGGTCTGCAGGCCCAGATGCGGGTGCGGCCCGATGCCGAACGTCCCGCTCGGTTCGGCCCGGACGGGACCGACGTGATCAGCGAAGCACCAGGACCCCACGGTGCGACGCGGTCGATGCGGCAGGACCCGACGCACGGGCAGGGAGCCGACCTGGGTGACACGGCCCGGTGCGACTTCGACGACGGGGCCTGCGACCCGGTCCGGAGGCTCGGGCTCGGGCTCGGGCGCCGCGTCGTCGGTTGCGACCGGTCCGCTCATCGCACAGGTGTTCTTACACCTTTAGGGTGGTGGGCGGCACATGACCAACCGCCCGGGAGGCCGCACCCCATGACCATCCCCACCGACGACGACGCGGTCGTCGACGACACCGCTGGCGGCCGCTTCGTCATCCGAGAGGGCAGCGCCGAGGCCGAGCTCCTCTACGTCATTGAGGGCGACCGGATGCTCCTGGTCCACACGGAGGTCCCCGCCGCGTGGGGCGGGCGGGGCATCGGGGGCCGGCTGGTCCGCACCGCACTTGCCCGCGCCCGGGCCGGCGGCCTGACCGTGGTGCCCTGGTGCCCGTTCGCCCGGCGCTGGCTCCAGGAGCACCCCGGCGACGCGGCGGCAGTCACCATCGACTGGGAGACCCCACGCCCCTCGTTCTGAGGCCTCCCCGCCGGAGCGGGCGTTCGGACCCGGGGCGGCCCCGCCGGCCTTGCGCCGGTAATTCCCACGGTGTAGTTGTAGACGGACGGCCTGGGACTTTCGATGGAGAGGGCGCGACGCAGTGAGTGCCACACCGCAGCCACAGGACGACGAGGCAGACGAGGTCGGGGCGGATCGCGAGGACTACCTCGACGGTCAGGAGGAAGACTCGTTTCCTGCCTCCGACCCCCACTCGGACTGGTCGGGTCCCCCGCCCGAAAGCGACTAACGCCCGGCGCGCCGCATTGCCGATCGCTCCCGCTTTAATTGCATTGGTCCAGTTCGCACAGCGCCACACTGCACTCGCCCCGAACCTGAGGAGGCCCGACGATGGCCGATGACTCCGTCGCATTTCCGACCCTGACCGACGCCGACATGGCCGTCATGGCCGAAATCGGCACGCGGCGGCCGATGGCTGCGGGCGAGTACCTCTACCGGGAAGGCGACCTGACCTACGACTTCATGGTCGTGGTGTCCGGGGCGGTCGACATGGTGGTCACCGACGGAGGCGAAGAGAAGGTCGTCGCCCAGCACGGGGCCGGCCGGTTCCTCGGGGAGTTGAACATGCTCTCGGGCCTGCGCGTCTTCGTGTCGGCCCGCGTGGCGGAAGACGGCGAGGTCATCGTGATCCCGCGGGAACGGCTGCGCCGCCTCATCGCCACCGACCCAGGGCTCGGCGACACCATTCTGGCCGCCTTCATCGCCCGGCGTTCGGTGCTCCTCGCGGGCGCGTCGGCCACCACCCGGCTGATCGGCTCGCGCTTCTGCCCCCTGTGCCTGGCGGTCCGCGAGTTCCTGGCCCGCTCCCGGATCCCCTACGAGTGGCTGGACCCCGACAGCGACCCCGCGGTGGAGGCCCTGCTCGAGCAGTTCGGCATCGACCCCGATGAGTTGCCTGTCGTCATCACCTCGGGCACAGTCCTGCGCCGGCCCAGCCCGGGCGAGCTGGCCGAGTACCTCGGTCTCACGCTCGAGAGCCTGCCGGGGCGCTGCTTCGACCTCGTCGTCGTCGGCGGGGGCCCCGCCGGCCTGGCCGCTGCCGTCTACGGCGCCACGGAGGGGCTCAACACGCTGGGCGTCGAGAAGTTCGGGGTCGGCGGGCAGGCGGGGTCGAGCTCGCGGATCGAGAACTACCTCGGATTCCCGATGGGGATCTCGGGCGGCGATCTGACCCAGCGCGCCGTGGTCCAGGCCGAGAAATTCGGGGCCCATCTCACCGCGCCGTGCGAGGCGGTGTCCCTGCGCGAGGAGGCGGGCCACCTCATCATCCGGCTCTCCGACGGCTCCGATGTGGCCGCGCGCGCCGTCATTGTGGCCAGCGGCGCGCGGTACCGGCGCCTTCCCGTCGACCGGCTCGAGCAGTTCGAAGGCAACGGCGTCTACTACGCGGCAACCGAGATGGAGCGGCGCCAGTGCGCCGCGTCCCCCACGGTGGTCGTCGGTGGCGGGAACTCGGCGGGGCAGGCCGCCATGTTCCTCTCCGATTCCGGCCCGGTAACCGTCGTCATCCGCGGCGACGACCTCGGAAAGAGCATGTCCCGCTACCTGACCGATCGCATAGACGCCCACCCCGGTATCACCGTGCGGACGGAGACACAGATCACCGGGCTGGTCGGGGATCCCGACCTGCAGGCCGTCCAGATGGAGGGCGCCGGCGGGCCGGCGGAGGTCCCTTGCGCGGGGCTCTTCTCCTTCATCGGGGCGGAGCCCTCATCGGACTGGATCTCCGGCTGCGCCGCGTTCGACGAGCGCGGCTTCGTCCTGACCGATCGCGCCCTCGGACCCGACCACCTCGACGAGCGCTGGGCCGCCCTCGGCCGGCTGCCGCTTCCCTTCGAGACGAGCCATCCCGGCCTGTTCGCCGTGGGCGATGTGCGATCCGGCTCCACCAAACGGGTTGCGACCGCCGTCGGCGAGGGCTCGGCCTGCGTCGGCGCGGTGCACCAGTTCCTCACCTTCTCCCCCGACTGATTCCGGCCCCCGTGGCGGGCGCGCCCCGAACCTAGGTCCGGCCGAAGAACTCAATCAGGTGGGCCGCCACCGCGTCGGGGTGGGTCAGAATGCCGATGTGTCCCGACCCGGCGACCTCGCGGTACAGAGAACCCGGAATGGCCTCGGCTGCCTGGCGGGCGTAGCGGGGAGGCGAGTCGACGTCGTGCTCGAAGGCCAGCACCAGGCAGGGGACGCGCACCTCGGGCCAGCGGGTGGCGCGCGCCGGGTCGGTCGACCAGGAGAGGGCCGCCTCGTATTGGCCGAGCCGACCGGGGTTGGGCCACACCGGCAGGTCGGCCATCATCGAGAGCCAGAGGGTGACGGTGTCGTTGTCCTGTATGTCGGCGATCGGCAGGTAACGCAGGGTCTCGGTGGCGTAGAAGAGCCGGGGCATGTCGTAGTCGAGACGGGCCAGGTCGCGCTCGACCGTGGTGATTGCGATCTCCCAGGCCGTCGGTGCGTTGGCGCTGCCCATCAGCGCGGCAGACCGGACCCGCTCGGGCTCGTCGAGCACCAGCGTCTCGGCGATCCACCCGCCCATGGAGTGGCCGGCGATACGGACCGGATCGACCCATCCGAGGTGGTCGAGCAGCGCCACGGTGTCGGCCGCCATGCCGGCCACGCTGTAGGGCGCCGGCGGTGAGGAGGAGGGCTCGACGCCCCGGTTGTCGAAGGTGGCGACCTGGTAGCCCGCAGCCACGAGGGACGGCACCAGGCCGAGATGCCATGCCATCGCCGGCTGGCCGCAACCGGCGATGAGGAGCAGCGGCTCGCCCTCGCCGGAGACCTCATACTGCAGCGTGGCGCCGTTGGCGCTCACCTCAGGAATGGAGCACCTCTGACAGCAGCTTCGGCGCCACGTTGCGCCCGGTGAGGAGCACGACGGTCTCCTTCCCCCTGGGGTCGGGGGTCACCACGCCGGCCCGCAGCGCGGCAACGCCCACGGCACCGGCGCCCTCGAGGACGAGTCCCATCTTGGAGGCGGAGAAGGCCATGGCGGAGCGGATGTCGGCCTCACTGACGGTGAGGACGTCGACGCCGTGGGCGAGCGCGACGCCGACGGTGACCGCACCCGGCTCGAGGTTGCCCGCCAGCCCGTCGGCCACGGTCGGCTCGACATCGATGGGCACAATGCCGTGGGCCCTCAACGCGGTGCTCATGGACGGTGACGCCTCGGATTCGATCCCGACGACGCGCACGCCCGTACCGTCGAGGCCGAGGATGGTGCCCGCCAGCAGTCCGCCGCCGCCGCAGGGCACGATCACCGTGCCAAGGCCCGGGACCTGCTCCACCAGTTCCCGGGCCAGGGTGGCCTGGCCCGCGATGACGTCGGGGTCGTTGTAGGGCGAGACATAGCGGCTCTGGTCGCGGTCGGCGAGCTCGAGCGCGTACGTCTCGGCCTCGCGGTACCCCTCGCCGCGCAGCTCCAGGCGCACGTCGAACTGCTGGAGGGCCGACACTTTGGCCGCCGACGCGCCCGTGGGCACCACGACGGTCACGGTGGCACCGAGCCTGGACGCCGCGTAGGCCAGGCCCAGGCCGTGGTTGCCGGCGGACGATGCGACCACGGCCCGGCCCGGGTCCTGCTCCAACGTCGCCGACACGGCGGCGAGGCCGCCGCGCACCTTGAAGGACCCGGTGGGCTGGACGGTCTCCACCTTGACCGACACCGCTGGACCCAGTTGCGGAACGCCCACCACGGGCGTGACCGCCAGAAAACGGCGCACCGCCTTCCACGCCGACTCGCGATTGGCCGGACCGGGAAGCTCCACCTCGCGCACCGGTCCAGTTTGACCGAGGCCGGGCCTGGCATGCTGAACGCCGTGCAAACCGGGACACGCACCATCGGCGGCGCCAGGGTGCAGGTCCTCCCAGACGTGACTGCCATGGCCCGATCGGCCGCCGACGAGGCGCTCGCGGTCATGCGGGCCGCCGTGGCCTCCCGGGGAACGGCCCACGTCATGTTCGCCACCGGCAATTCCCAGCTCGCCTTCGTCCACGCGCTCGTGCACGAGACGAATGGGGTGCCCTGGGCCGACACCGTGGTCTTCCACATGGACGAGTACGTCGGGGTGGGACCTGACCACCCAGCCGGCTTCCAGCGCTGGATCCGTGAGCGCATTGTGGAGCCGGCCCGACCCAAGGCCGCCCACTACGTGGAGGGCCTGGGCGATGCCGAGGCAGAATGTCGCCGCTACAGCGAGCTCCTGCGGCAGTACCCGCTCGACCTCTGCTGTCTCGGGGTGGGCGAGAACGGCCACCTGGCCTTCAACGACCCCCCGGTGGCCGACTTCGCCGACCCGCGCGACGTCAAGGTGGTCGAGCTCGAGGCAGCCTGCCGCTTACAGCAGGTGAACGAAGGTCACTTCCCCGATCTCGACGACGTCCCGTCACACGCCATCACGGTGACCATCCCGGCCCTCCTCCGTGCCGGCCAGGTGCTCGCAGTCGTTCCCGAGGCGCGCAAGGCGGAACCGGTCGCCGGCGCCCTGACGGGGCCCATCACCACGGCATGCCCGGCCTCGGCGCTGCGGACGATCTCGCACTCCACCATCTACCTCGAGCCCAACTCGGCGCGGCTGCTCCCCGACTGAGAGGCCCCCATTCTGGGGGTGTCGGACTCAGGACTCCCGATGCCCGGTGACGTCGTGGAGATGATGAACCGGGTCGTGGAGCAGGTAGCGGCTGAATCCCTCAATGGTGAAGCGGGCGCCGTCGCTCCGACGGCCCGTCCGGAGCCATTGCTCGCCCCGCACACCGTCGAACGCGTCCGCCAAGCCGGCGGCGGCATCACGCAGTTGGCGCGAGACGACGGCCGGGTCCTGTGCGTCGTAGCGCTGCTCGACGGCGGTCACGTCCTGGTCCCAGTTCGGGTAGAGCGGGTCGTCCTCGCACAGCATGAGGACGAGCCGTTCGCGAAACAGCGTGCAGACGTCGCGCACGTGGCAGGCGT
>Ga0302325_10016874_pt1 | contig 15452 bp, 7 predicted proteins | sample Palsa_T0_2_FD_201948 | JGI IMG/M metagenome (GOLD analysis project Ga0302325, IMG submission 201948) | Peat permafrost microbial communities from Stordalen Mire near Abisko, Sweden - Palsa_T0_2 | ecosystem: Environmental > Terrestrial > Soil > Palsa > Peat permafrost | place: Sweden: Abisko...
CGTGCTCGAGTACGTCCGCGGCCAGGACGATGTCGAAGCCCGAACCCACCTCGCTCGGAATCCCCTCGTTGAGGTCAGCCTTGTAGAACGCGTCAGTCCGCTCGGTCACCCCGTCCAGCTGGTTCACATCGACTCCGGTGACATGGTGGCCCATCCGTCGCAGCCGTTCCGACAAAAGGCCGCTGGAACACCCGAGGTCCAGGATCCGGCTCGGGGGCCGGAACTGCAAGAGTTTCGTGATCCGACCATGTGAGCTGTCGTCGCTCGGCTTGAGTTGGTATTCCTCGGTGAGGGCGATCCGGCTTCCGTCGCCGAAGCCGGCCTTCTGGAGGCGGTACATGACGACGTCCTTGGTGACGTCTGCGGCGTACCCCATGCCGTCGACGTAGCAGATCTCGTCGCCGTAGTAGGTGGGGATGGGGACCTCGGCGATGCGCATGCCGGCGTCGTGCAGTTGAATGATGATCTGGGTGTCGAAGTTGAATCCGTCGGCGTTCTTCTCGTAGGGGAGTTGCTTGAGCGCTGCAACCGAGTAGGCGCGGTATCCCGAGTGGAATTCGGAAAGGTTCGTGCCCAGAGCCGCATTCTCGAAGCGGGAGAGCACACGGTTTCCCAAGAACTTGTAGAGCGGCATGCCGCCTCGCCGGGCGGCGCCCTTGATCATGGTGCGCGAGCCGAAGACCGCATCCGCTTCCTCCGCCAAGAGCGGAGCCAGAATCTCGGGAAGCGACTCTGGTGCGTACTGACCGTCGCCGTGGAGCATGACCACGATGTCGAGACCGTGCTCGATTGCCAGCTGGTAACCCGCCTTCTGGTTGCCGCCGTAGCCGAGGTTCGTCGGTTGACGGATCAGCGTGATCGGCAGATCAGACTGCTGTTGGTATCCGAGTCCCACCAGATAGGTGGAGTCCTGGCTGTGGTCGTCACTGACGATCACCTCTTCGATGTCGGGCCTGAGCTCGGCTGGGATGCGGTCGAGCACCTTTGCCAGGGTCGACGCAGCGTTGTACGCCACGACCAGCACCCCGATCTTCTTTTTTTCGACGGACCTCTCCACCGTGACCCCCAAGGCTGATTCCTCCGATTTCGGCCACCGCCGCCAGCAGCTTATCTACATCCAATCAGCCGGCGAGGCTGGATGCGAGACCCCTCCGGAAGGGAGGCCGTGCGTCACACTCCCGAGTCTACGACCGCGGATCTTTGCAGATGGAGTCACAATTCGCGCACAACTGTGATGCGCCGGCTGGTCCCGAGGAAACGTCGAGGCGACGTCCCTGAGCCCGCCTCATCCCGGGCTTAGGCGTCGAACACGGCACGCGCGACAGCATTCCGTCGAGGCTCGACCTCCTCGGACACATCGGCTTCGAGGACGTCCCTGGAGGGCCCGTGTGCCGGCTCCTGACGGGCGCCCGCACCGCCGACAGTCAAGCGGCGCGCCGGGTGAACCGGGGTTGCAAGATCTATGATCGCCGGTTCAGGTCGGAATGTGCCTCACATGAAGCGCGGAGGGGGTGCGGGTGGAATTATCGAGAAGGCAGCTTCTCGGCGCGGGATTCGGCCTCGTGGGCGCGAGCCTTGTCGACCTCCGCAAGGATGCGGCCCCGACGTTCTCCCTGCTCCAGACGGCTCACGGGGCACGCATCACCTCGGGCCGGACCGTCACCGCCAGGTACGCCAGGCGCGTACGACGGGGGAGTCTGCTGGTGGCGGTGGTGTCGAGACTGTCGAAGAAACCTCTCGCACCGACGGTCGGGCAGGTCTCTGACGACCGGGGGAACCATTGGCGTCAGGCCGTGGAGTTCTTCACGGGCGGCCATTACGGGGTCGATATCTGGTACTGCGAATCCGCCGGCGGAGGAAACCGTCCGAACGTGACGGGCAGATGCCTCGACTATCCGGTCGACCCCGGAACCGACGGTATGAGGATGAGCCTCTTCGAGTACTCCGGCGCACATGGATTCGAGCTTTGCGACCAGATCGGTCAGGCCGAGGTCAGGGGAACGACGGTTGCCGCGACGACGAATTTCGGGCTGGCGGCTCCTGACGAGCTGGCCATTTCGGCGATTGTCGGCGACATGTCGTCCGCCACGGTTCCGGCAGGCTGGAACCTGCGGTTGGCCGACACCACCCAGGGCTGCTACGTCGCCGACACACTCGGTTCGGACAGCTCGACTGCCGGCACGCCGTTCTCGGGTGTCTGGACGGGGCTGTCGGGAGGGAGAGCGGGCGCAGCAGTCGTGGCGACATTCGTCCCGCGCGGAGTGTCGTCGAGAAGCAGGCGCTTGGTGCAGTCCTGTTATACGGATTCTGCGATCCTTCCTGCCGGGAAGGGTCACCGGAAGTGGACGTCGCAGGCCTATCCCGTGAACCCCAAGCCGGGCAACACCCTCGTCGCGTTCATGAACGGTTCGATCTACCACCCGAGCATCGACTGCGGTTCTGTGATTGCCGTTTCCGACTCGGCCGGAGGCCGCTGGCACAGGGTTGGGCAGTCCGGTCCGGACGATCACACCGGAATCAACATCTCGTGCTGGATCTGTGAGTCCGCCGCCGGGGGTCCGACTTCGGTCACTGCGACGTTCTCGAATGCGAGTCAGCAATTGGCGTGCCTGCTTCTGGAATTCGAGAACCTCCCTAGAAACCTGAAGGTGAAGAGCGTGAGCCGACGGACCTTCGGGGGAGATCTTCCGCACCTCACGACCGCGACGCCCCTCGCTGCGGGAGACATCGCCTTTGCTTTTCGAACCGATGTCTTCATCCTTCCCCAGGGCCCGGGTTCGCCGGCATGGAAGCAGGTCATCTCGGACACCACAGGGGCGAACGCCCTCATGATGCTCGATACACCGGCTGGCGAGGTGGCCGCGTCCTGGTCGGGGAGCGTCGTCGAAAATGGGCTTGACATCTTGCTGGTTGCCCTGACCGGGGACGGTCCCAATCAACGTCGATCCGTTTAGGACTCGATCTGTCCTGTTCCGATCGCCGTTGGCGCCACGTCCCCGATCAGGAATCGAGACTTAATGGGTATAGTTCTGCGACCGCTGACAGCGCGGGGAGGGACCGGGCTTGATTGACGGGGATCCAGCGCAAGTGAGGGGAGCGGCCTCGCCTGTGTCTTCGCATGCAGATGGCGCACGACAGTCCGGTTGGACGCACGTGGCGTGCGTAGCGTGGCTCGTGGCAGCAGCGCTGGGGGTGCTCGCTCCCGTGCTCGCACACGGCGCCTCCTTCGGATCGTATGACGTCCTGTCGCAATTCGGCGTACTGCGTCAACCCGGTGCCGTTGTCCATAACCTTCAGGCCGGCGACCAGTCCGACCAGATCATCCCGTGGGCAACGCTGGCGTGGACACAGGTGCACCATGGCCAATTGCCGCTGTGGAACCCCTACGAAGCCCTCGGAATGCCCCTGGCCTTCAACTGGCAAACGGCGGCGTTCAGTGTGCCCAGCCTCATCGGTTATCTGTTCCCGCTCCATCTGGCCTTCACCGTCCAGGTCATCGTGACCCTGCTCATCGCCGGCACCGGTGTGTACGTGCTGTGTCGGGTGTTGCGGCTGGGGACGCTGGCAAGCGTCTTCGCCGCCACAGTGTTCGAGCTGAGCGGTCCGATGATCGGATGGTTGGGTTGGCCGCACTCGGCGGTGCTCTCGTGGTCAGGGTGGCTTTTCGCCGCTGCCCTGCTCGTCGTGCGGGGCGGACACCGACTTCGTTACGTCACCCTTCTGAGCCTGACCATCGCAGCGATGGTCTACGCGGGACAGGCAGAGGTCCTGACGCTCGGTGGCATAGCCCTCCTCGTGTTCCTTGTCGTCCTCTTGGTCCAGCGGTCCCGCTGGTTGGGGGGTTCTGGGCCGATACGCCGGCCCGTGATGGACCTGTCCGTTGGCGTCGTCGCGGGCATCGCTCTGGGTGCTCCGCTGCTTCTGCCCGGCTCTCAGGTCATATCCGGATCCCAGCGGGCCGTTCCCGGCGGAGACCCGGCGGAGATCCTCCAGGGAAACCCCGCACTGCCCTTGCCCAACTTGGTCCACATCATCTTCCAGGGTTTCGACGGACTGCCGCTCTCGAGCAGTCATTGGTTCGGCTACATCGGCGGATACTCTGAAACTGCCGCCTACGTGGGCGTGATCGCGGTGGTGCTGGCTGTGACGGCAGTTGGCGTTCGTCGAGGCAGATCCGAAGTCGTCGCATTCGGCGCTCTCTGTGTCGTGATGCTGGCGGTCGCCTTTCTTCCGCCGGTGGTTGCGGTGTTGGGTCGCCTGCCCCTCGTCGGCACAGTCCTGTGGCAGCGCGCCATTTTGCCCCTCGCGTTCGGCCTCGCCGTCTTGTCGGGAGTCGGGATGGATGCCCTCGTGCGCTCGCCCTACAGCCGCTCTGTCCGGCGCTGGGCGGGGGGCGGTTTCGTCTCCGTCGCACTTGTCTTGGTCGTGCTCTGGGTGTTCGGTCGGGGCGACCTCGCGGGAGACCTCGCGACCGTCAGGGCGAAGAGCTTCATCTGGCCTGCTGTCGAGGCAGCACTCGGCATCGGGGTGGTTGCCAGTCTGACGTGGCTGCACCGGCGGCCTGAACGCGAGGCTTCGTCCCCGGTGACAGTCGGACGACTGGCCGGAGTCTCCCTGCTGGTCTGTGAGACAGCCTTCCTCGTGGCCGCCGGTGCCCCTTTGTGGACATCGTCGTCGACACCATTCGCGTCGACGCCGGAAATCGTGGCACTGAAGAGCACCGTCGGATCGTCAGTGGTGGGTCTCGGCGGCACGTTGTGCGTCCTTCCACCCGGCCTCGGAATACCCGAGAACGCCCAAGTCGCGTACGGGGTCCAAGAGCTCGCCCTTTACGATCCGATGATCCCGAGCGCCTACTACTCATCGTGGCGCGCCGTCAGTCGCGATTCACCGGGCATCCCTGACGATTCGGTCTACTGCCCGGGGATCACGACGTCCGCCTTGGCTCGTCTGTACGGCGTTTCGTTCGTCGTGGAGCGAGCCGGGACCCCCGGTCCCAGTGGCGCGGTCTTCGACAGGACAATCGGCGACGAGGATGTCTACCGGATTCCCGATTCGGCGGTCGCGACCCTCAGCCCATTGGCGGCAGGCGGACGACTACCGGCAGACGATGCTCCAGGAACACCAGTGTCCGTGACCCACGCGAGCCCTTCGAAGTGGAAGTTGCACTCCGACTCCGACAGCCCGGAGGTTCTGCGACTTCGCCTCACCGACGTTCCGGGCTGGCATGCCACCGTCGATGGTCGACCGGTCCCGCTCGAGAAGTTTGCCGGCGTGATGCTCCAAGTCGATCTGCCAGCCGGACATCACACGATTGAGCTGTATTACTGGCCGTCACGCTTCACTCTTGGCCTCGTTCTCGCCGGTTGTGCGATCCTCGGCTTCGCAACTGCCTTCGCTGTTGCATGGAGCCTCAAACGACGGCACGACCCCGATGTTCGCTCCACGGTCGATCTCTAGCGAGTCTCTACCGGCGACAAGATCATCTTGACGTTTCATCGGCAGGCTCGGACCGTTCCCCGCCTGGAGGCAGTCCCGTCGTTTCATTGGCGGCCTCCGCCGACGTGGTCACCGAGCCATGAGTTGGCGACGCCGCCGCGTCCATTGCCGGCTCCATATACCTCCGCGCCTCGAGCCGTTTGCCCCACCGCGCCAGCGGACGTTCCAGGAGAAACCACGACGCAATGGTAAGCGAAAGTGTCGCCACGATCGCGACCACCACTCGCACGACATCGTTCCAGCCCGGGTCGAAAAACCGAATGGCAAAGAACACTGGCAGGTGCCAGAGGTAGAAGGCATAGGAGACTATGCCGAGCGCGACAAAGGGTTTGAACTCGAAGAGGTGCCGACCACCCCAGCGACCATCGAGGATCGCCAGGATGAGAACAGCACACGCCAAATCGATGGCGATGAAGCCGCCCCAGTACACGAATGGTCCTTCCTGAGTGGCGTAGGGCAGGCACGCCAGGAGAAAGGCCGCCGCCACCCACCCCGCGATCACGAGACCCCGTTTCGGCTCCTTGCCGCGGACCCAGATATGTGCAAAGAGAGCCCCCCAGAGGATGGAGTCAGCTCGGGTGTCGGTTCGATAGAAGAGCGACCACCAACGGTGCGTGTCTTCGTACGAAATATACCGATGGACCGCAATGATCGTGATGAGGGAAAGGAGAATAATGACAACCGTCCTCAGGCGCATGCGGATCGTCAGGAGTGCGATCGTCAACCAGGGCCAGAGGAAGTAGAACTGCTCTTCGAACGACAATGACCATAGGTGCTGGAAACCCGAGGCAAGTTTGGGGCTGAATGGTCCCGCCGCAGATGCGGAATAGTAGTTCGCGTAGTAAAACACGACTGAGAAGATGGACGGCACTTCGGTGTGCAACCACTGATGGCTGAAGTAGGCGAAGAGGGCATTTGCGAGGACCACCACGTACAGAGCCGGCAGCAACCTCAGCGCTCGGCGACGGTAGAAGGGCCCTATTCCGATCTTCCCGTGACGAGCTTGCTCCCTGAGCAGCAGCGCCGTGATGAGGAATCCGCTCAACACGAAAAAAGAGTCGAGGGAGACCGTGGCGCCCGGGATCACGAGGAGCGTTGGTATCGGGAGGATCACGTCCATGTGTGCGACGAAGACGATGAGTACGGCCACTCCCCGGAGGCCGTTCCATCCTGGGACCTCGCCAAAGCTGCGAACAGGCAGGGTGGTGGCAGGAGCCTCCCGCCCGTTCGAGTGGTCTGTGCTTGAGGTCTCCTCCATGCCTCTGCTTCCCACGCTTCCCACCGTGCGACGTCGCACCCCTGCGAACCAGCAACAATACAACTGGATGAACTCGTGCAAACCTGCACCATGCCGGAGCGCACCGACACGAGTTCGCAACCTTGAACAGGTCAAGGGGACAGTAGCCCGTGTATCTGTCGCCGCCCCCGCCGCCTGCCATTGCCGTTTCGGGTAGTCGGTTGGTAGCCTCCAGCGTGTGACGGTGGGGGATCGAGTGACCTCAGCAGCGTTCAAATGTCGGGGCGTCCTTCCGTGGTTGGGAGGCGGCAATCCGAACCGAAAGCCCTCGGAGTGGCCTGGTTCCGATTTAGGTTGACGCAAAAGCCCATCTCAGATGAGTGACCAGCTGAAGTCCGATGCCGCAGCGATCGCCGCGCCGCCCCCCGGATCAACGAAGTCACCACGCCAAGGGCAGACATCCCGGCCGGCCGCACGGCGATTCACCCTCGGGAACCGGCCCGCCCTGACAGGGATCCGAGCGATCGTCATGGTCCCCGTTGTGGTCTATCACGCAAGTTGGACAGCGTTGCGAGGTGCGTGGATGCCTCTTCAGGTCTTCTTCGTCCTGAGCGGTTTTCTCATAACCACGATGCTTGCAAGCGAACACCAACGAACCGGTCGCATCAGCATCGGGAAGTTTTACTCCAACCGAGCCGTTCGACTCCTACCACCACTCCTCGTCACAGTAGGCCTGCTCGCTATCTACGCAGCATTGGTCTACGTTCCGGATGCTTCACAGCGGGTCTGGGGCGATAGCGCCGCGGCGCTGTTCTATTCGGATTATCGGCAGGCCTTCCAGCAGGATCCGTTCTATTCGGGATATCTCACGCAGTGTTGGTCCCTGGCCGTCGAGGAGCAGTATTACCTCGTGTGGGCGGCTTTGTTATTGGTGGCACTGCATTTTGGTCGCCGCCAGCTTGCCTATGGCTTGGCGCTCGTGGGTCTCCTCGGGTGCACCGCGAACAGGCTGTACATCGTCCTGACTGCCCAGTCGTGGAACCTTCATGTCGCCGATCGGACCTACTACGCATTCGATACGCGGGCGGATGCGCTTTTCCTGGGGTGTCTTTTGGGATTGATTGCCACCGGCGGTCACCTTGAAGACTGGAGCCCGAGGACGAAGCAGTTCGTAAGCGCACTGGCTCTGGTCGCGACCGTGATAATGCTCTGGATCCTCTTCAATGTCGGCGTGGGCTCACGATCCCTGCCCCTTTTCTGGGAGTCAATCGCTGAGGTTGCTGCCGCGTCGATCATCGTCTATCTCGTTGTTCAGCCGAAGGGAATCGGAACGAGACTGATCGGAGTCTCCATTCTCGTCTTGGTAGGAAACATGTCGTACATGATCTATCTGACGCACTTCCCGATATTCGTGGCGATCAGCCCCTCGACGGTTCCGTGGTCGATGTGGGTCGTGCAAGTGGTCCGGTTTGCGATACTCATTCCGCTTGTGGTCATCAGTTGGTACCTGATGGAACAACCGCTGATGCGGTGGCGCCGCCGAAGACTTGAACCGGCCCGCGGCGCCGAACAATCACCTCCCAACTAGAACAATCACCTCCAAATTGGGAGGACAGATGTGCATGTGCGGCCCAACCAGGTCGGCTGCCGGACCGCTCCAGCCGGCGAACATCGAACACCGCGTGAGTCTTGGGACGAGCCGAAGGACGATGGTGTCCGGCAACACTCGACGCTGCGACGTGTGGTCGACGCGATTGCCGGCGGTGACAGCACCAGATCCGTATCGAGTCGGTGGGCGGCGCGGGCTGCTCATTGCTGCGCCGAGGGAAGCTGCTCGAGAAGCGGGACCACTCCCATCGTGATCGTTTGCTCGTCGTGGCAGCGGATATGGTTCACCGTCCGTCTCAATCGATTTCGTCGGACGGGCGCAAGCTGTCTTGGTGAGGACAATGACGGTGATCGGGATTACTGGGAGATCGGGCACGGTCGGAAATGATCGGAAGCGTCAATCGGCGGAGGGTGGCTGCTCACCTCCTGGGGATCGCTTGGGTCCTTGGTGCGGGCCTGCTGACTCTTGTGCCCGCACTGCATCATGGCTTTTCCCTTGGGTCGTATGACATCTTGTCTCGCTCCGGCCTGACGGAGGTGCCGGGTGTGACCGTGCGCAACACGGTGAGCGGGGATCAGATCGCGGAGATGATTCCTTGGTCGACGCAGGCCTGGATGCAGGTCCACCACGGCAACCTTCCACTGTGGAACCCCTTGAGCGGTCTCGGACTTCCGCTGGCGTTCAATTGGCAGTCCGCGGTGTTCAGCGTGCCCGCGCTTGTGGGCTACCTGTTTCCGCTGCACCTCGCGTACACGGTTCAGATCATCGTCACCCTGGTGGTGGCCGGAACAGGAGCATACGCGCTCGCACGCGCCATGGGGCTCGGCGTGATCGCATGCGCGACAGCGGGAACGGTCTACGAACTCAGCGGCGCCTTCATGGGGTGGCTCGGATGGCCGCATGCATCCGTGATGTCATGGGCGGGATGGTTGTTCGCCGTGACCATCCTCATCATCCGGGGGCGACATCGCGCGCGCAATTTCGTCCTGTTTGCGGTTCTCGTCGCGTGTGCAATCTATGCCGGCGAGCCCGAGATCTTTGTCCTGTTGGCCGTGTCGCTTGCCGTCTTCGTCCTCTGCGCGTTGATCGTGAAGTTCGCCGCCGAACGAGACCCGCGTCGGTCTCTGCGACCGCTGATCGATCTGTCCGTGGCAGGGATCGCGGGAGCAGCTCTGGCCGCGCCTCTGGTGCTCCCGGGCCTTCAGGTACTGGGCCGGTCGACCCGGAACAGCGGAACCCTCTTCGCCGCAACGGAGGTGGGTCGCTCGCTTCCGCCGCATGATCTCATCCACCTGCTCGCACAGGGGTACAACGGTTTGCCGATCGCCGGCAACCAGGTGTTCGGCGATGCCGTCTACACGGACACTGCGACCTACGTGGGTGTGATCGCCGTCGCTCTGGCCGTGCTCGGCGTCGTCCGCAGTTGGCGCCGCCCCGAGACCCTCGGCTTCATGGTCGTCGGTGCCGTGACCTTGGCGATCGTGTACCTGCCGCCGATCCAGGCCGTGTTCGACCACATCCCGCTTGTCCAGACGATCGATTGGCATCGCGATCTCATGATCGTCGGCCTCTGTGCCGCAGTACTCGCGGCTGTCGGGATGGATACCCTGGTCCGAGCCGGCGCACGCCGGTCGGACCAACTGCTCCTGGCTGGCGTGCTCCTCGGAAGTCTGGTTCTGCTCGCTCTGCTGTGGTTGGTCGGGACGTCGGGGCTCCCTCAGCTCGATGCCGCACTCCGCAGGGACAGCCTCAAATTGCCGCTGGTGACCGGCGCGCTGGCGCTCGTCACCGTCGGAGTACTTGCGACCTGGACGTCCAGGAGAGGACGGGCGTCGTCTGCTGGTTCACGTGCGGGGAATGCAAAGGCGACCGTGGATTTGCAGGACGGGCAATCGCAGGGGAGTCAGTCCCAGGGGTTGCGAATCCCTTCGGCCGGACAGGCCGCCGGAGTGGCGCTCTTGCTCCTCGAGACCGCCTTCCTCGTGGTTTCGGGAGCGCAGCTGTGGTCGTCGAGCGCGGACGGCGCCCAACCGACCCCGGCGGTGGTCGCCCTTGACCGGGCCGTCGGGGGGTCGACCGTCGGGTTTGGAGCCTTCACGTGTTACGCCGGGCCGGGTCTGTCCGCTCTGGGCATCCTCCCTGAGTCCAACATCCTGTTCGGAGTGCACGAGTTCGACTTCTACGATCCGGTCCTCCCGCGCGGATACGTCCAGTCGTGGTCAGACGTGAGCAGCAGCACCCCCGTGGTCCCCATCTACAACTCGTTCTGCCCCGCCGTGACGACAGCGCCAGAGGCCCGCCGCTTCGGGATCCAATTCGTGCTGGAGCCGATCGGAGCCTCAGGTCCGACCGGTGCCGTGTTCGATAAGAGAGTGGGCGATGAGGACCTCTACCGAATTCCGGGTTCTGCAGACGCAGTACTGACGCCGGAGCAATCGGGCGGCCAGCTGCCTCCGGCCGACGCCGCCGGTACCCCGGTTGCGCTGAGCCATCCTTCCCCCTCATCGTTACGGATCACGACGTCGAGCCAGAGTGATCAGGTTCTGCGCTTGCGGCTTACCGATGAGCCCGGATGGCGCGCCACGATCGATGGCCAGCCGCTGCAGCTTGAGTCGTTCGCAGGTGTCATGTTCCAAGCCCGGATTCCAGCCGGACACCACGTCATCGAACTGCACTACTGGCCATCCCTGTTCACGGTCGGCCTGCTTGCTGCCGCCGCCAGTGCGCTCTTCCTCCTGGCAGTCGTCGCATTCTCGACCGTTCGCCGTCGGCGAGGCCAGGTCGCGCAACGAACGTGAGGTCCGCTCGCGGTTCTCGAGGTTCTCGTCGAGCGAGTCAGGGACCGCCAGGAATCCGGCGGCGGCGGACTGACTCCCACAAGAGGGCGCTGACGAGACCGGCAATGGCGACAGCCGCCAGCACGAGACCCGCGGTGAACGTCGTAGGCCAATACTCGATCACGATCCTGTGGCGCCCGGGAGGGACGCGGGCTTGGAGCATCACGCCGGAATAGGGTTGAAGCTGCAGCGGCTGGCCGTCGATCGTCGCTTTCCAACCTGGGACGTTGGTCAGACGGAGTCTGAGCACCTGCGCGCGAGCGGCACTCGTGGTGAGCTGCCACGTCGAGGGATTGGGCGTGTGCACGTGTACCGGTTGCCCCGGGGCGTCGTTCGGGGGAAGAGGCGCATTGGCCGCTGCGGGCACGAGTGTCGCAGAGGCGGAACCGGGTACCCGGTAGAGCTCCTCGTCTCCGTACTGCCCGACGAACGACGTTCCGGCGGGACCCTTGGAGCCTCGTTCCTCGAGAACGTACTGGACGCCGAACCGCCGAGCGGCGGCGATACTGGTGACAGCGGGGCAGAATTGGTAGAAGTAGGCACTTCCGCCCTGGCTTCCCGTGAGTTCCTGCCACGACGTGAAGTAGGACTTGGGGATGAGTGGATCGTAGATGTCCAACTCGTGCACGAGGAAGAGTGTGTTGGCCTGCGCCAAGATCCCGAGTTGCGATGTGCCGAGATAGGTCGAGGCGATGCACTGGGAAGCTCCGAGCCCGACGAGTGAGGTCCCGACCTTTCGTTGGAGGGAAGTCACTGCGGGAGTTGTCTGGAGCGGGTGCGGCGAAGAGGTCCACAGGGGTGCTCCGGAGGCCACGAGGAACGCGGTCTCGCAGACGAGGAGGATGCCTCCGGCAACACGGCCCACCCCGATCCGTGGCCTGCCGTGGCTGCGCCGAACTGTGAGGTCCACCCACAAGACGGTCGACAGACCGATCAGCGTCGCCACTGCGGGCCAGACGAAGCTCGTGGCACGGATGTTCGCCTCGCTCGGCGCCAGATGTCCGCGATCGAAGACCCAGATGAGAACGAGAGCAAGCGCCGCAGCACCGAAGCATGCCCCGGCCCATTGTCGAGTCCGAAGCTCCTCGTGGTGTCGAACCAATCTTTCGAGTCCGATCCCTGCGAGGGCAGCAACCGAAAGGGCGAGGGGCACCAGTGCGAACGACAATATGACACTGCCGACGACCGGGAGGTGACTCACGAAGGAAGCGACATCACGCACAAGCGCCAGCGCTCCCATTACGACGATGACCGCGGTGAGACCTTGGACCTCGGGACGCCGCCATCGGGTCCCAATCGCCACCAGCGCGAGGACGATCGCGATGATGCCGACATAATCTGCAGTCCATTCGTAGGACACCGATCCGAACCAGTGGCTCCCGGCCGTTGGGAAGCCATCGAATCCCTGGAAGGCAAATTGCAGGAGAGTGTGGTTCGGGATCGAGATCGATGCGTAGTTGCCGGTTCCCGTGCGTCCCGATTGGTTGATGAGCTGCAGGCCAGGGAGAAGCACGGGCGCGCTCAGAGCAAGCCCGGCTGCTCCGGCGGCGGCAAGGGCAAGTGTCGGGGCCAGTACCTGATTCCACTCGCGCCGAGAGAGGAACTTGTGGACGAGGAGCAGCACCACAAAAACGAACAGGCCGATGAGGATCAGAAGAGTGGTCTCGGGATGACCGGCGTAGATCGACATCGCTATCCCGACTGCGAGTCCGCAGACCCAGGCGATTCTCCTGCGGCCTCTGATGACGAGCACAGCGGCGGCGAAGATCCACCCGGTCCAGGAGCCGGCCGAGGTGGAGGACCACCCGAGGAACGAGAAGATGGGGCCGCTGAGGACGAAGACCGTGCCGAGGAGGGCCGACGCCAGCGGCCCGAGGCGGAGTACGCGCCCGAACACGTAGGCTCCCGTTCCCCCGACCACGACCGTCACCAGGACCCCAACCGTGAAGGCCAGCTGGATCGGGGCGAGGTAGCCGATCAGTTGCGGGAGTCCCAGGGGAGCTGATTCCCAATTGAAGGCGAGCGGCATACCAAGCCCGCTGAAGGGGTTCCAGAGAGGGAGCACGCCGTGATGGACCTGCGTCCACACCAGGTTCGTGAACGGGATGAAGAGTGCGATGAGATCGCGCTGGGAGAAATTATGAACGGAGCCGCCGGGCGTCGAAGTGAGACCGATGGTGGACAGGATGTCGTAGGGCCCAAGAGCGGCACCGTGTACAAGGGCAGGGATCAGCGGCGCGATGCCAGCAGCCACAACCCAGGCCAGGCCGAGTGCATCCCACTTGAAGTGGTGCTTCACAACTCCCGTCGAAGGAGGGGAGCCCTGTGTCTCCTGATTGATCTCCTCTGTCCCGGACCGTGGTCGGCGGAATCCGGTGACGGTACTCATCACGCGATCCTTCGATCTTCGGAGGAAGTCACTCAGAGGACGAAACGAACCGCTCGGGTCGCTCGTCCTTCCAACTCTCCAGGTTCGCCAGCGATATGCCTCTCGACTGCGAGAAGACGGCGAAAAGCACAATGAAATTGCCGAGAGCAACGAACGAGACGATCAAAAGACCGAGCAGGGCGGCGGTCGTCCAGCCGGGAATGGTCAGATCCGTGAACACCCGGAATCCAACCACCACCAACACGAGCGTGATCGTCAACGCGAACATCGCAGAAAATGCGGTCAGGGCACGTGCTGCTATGCGGTCTGTGAACGGCATCAACATGCGAACACCGTGCATGAACAGCCGGAGCATGTTCATATGGGATCGTCCTGCGTATCTGTGACCTCGGGGGCAGGGCACGGCCGTGACGGCCATGTCGAGACCGACGAGCGTGGATGAGTAACAAAGATCGAAATATGGGTGGATGAGCATTCGCTTGGCCAGCCAGCCGCGGTAGGCGGCGTAGTTCCCGCTGCGCACCGTGGTTCCGGTCAGGGTGTGGAACGTCGTTCTGAAGACGACGTACATGATCCTGAATTGGAGGGATTCGCTACGTTTGGTACGTCGGGCGACGCAGAGCATGCCCCTCTCATTTGGTGCTGACTGAAGAGGTTCGAGCAGACGGAGGAGATCCTCGGGCCGGTCCTCCCCATCGGAGTCCATCGTGACGATCAGATCCGAGTCGAGCACTTCCGAGAGCATGAGGCGCAGGCCGAACACGAGGGCTCTTTGGTGTCCCAGGTTGAACGGAGGGGTGATCACCTGCACATCAGGGATCCCCTTCAGTTGGTCGATGTCGTTGTCGTGACCGCCCGTATCGTCGACCACGACGAAATGCACGTCCGACTGGGCGAGCGATGGCGAGCCCTCGAGCACTTCGAGTATGCGCGTGCGCAACGTCAGGAATGACGCCACATCCCTGTAGCAGGGACACACAAGCCAGAGCCTCATCTCGCCATACCCCCGTCCACCGTCCGAGCCATGAGTGGAGGACGCTTTGTCCTGCTCATGGTGAAGATTAGCGCTCACGCATTGGACCGTCGGAGGCGTGACAGCAAACGTCGGCTCGTACTCCGCCGATGCTCAATGAGCGGAGTACGAGACTGGCGCAGCGCCAGGAGCCCGATGTCGACCCTGGAGTCCTCTCCCCAGTCCCGCACCACCTCCTTCCGGAAGAGCTCGAGCCCGATCGCTTGACATTCGTCGACAACGTTTTGGAGGGTGCCGTGGTCGGCGAGGTCCTCGACCACCTCCCCGAGATTGAGGTTCCAAAGGTCGTCACTACCACGCACGAGATCGATGGTCAGCACCACGAGGCCACCGAGTCGCGTGCGGGCTGCGATGTCGGAGAGGAGGGCTCGGCGGACCGTGGCCGGGACGTGTTCGATCACGCTGATGGAGTAGACGCCGTCGAACGGCGGTTGGGAAGGAACCTGGTTCAGGGTGGAGTTCCATGAGCGATGAGCCAGTCCCGCCGCTCCGTAATCCAAGAAGTCCCACTCGTTCCACTCCGGCCGTGGCGGCCACGTGCGGATCGTCGGTGAGGGATCCACCGTGTCCACGACGTAGCCTCGGCTCGTCAGGAATGGTGCGAGCGGTGTGACACCCGCACCGACGTCCACGAGCCGGCTCCCAGGTGGGAGACCTTCAGCGATCAGCTGTGCCACGACTGGGTACTCCCACAGTCGAGGAGAATGGTCGGGAAAGAATCGTGTTGTGCGGCGGGCGTGCAGCCGTAGCTCAATGAGCGATAGCGGGTCGGGGTGGCGGAGGACCAACGGTGCCAGCGTGGCGGGCACGAAATCACGCGGGTGCGCGTCCTCAGGCGGCCGAAGGAC
>Ga0302325_10016877_pt1 | contig 15450 bp, 22 predicted proteins | sample Palsa_T0_2_FD_201948 | JGI IMG/M metagenome (GOLD analysis project Ga0302325, IMG submission 201948) | Peat permafrost microbial communities from Stordalen Mire near Abisko, Sweden - Palsa_T0_2 | ecosystem: Environmental > Terrestrial > Soil > Palsa > Peat permafrost | place: Sweden: Abisko...
AGGCTATTAAGTTACCTACTTTTCGTTTTCGACCTTACGACTCGTTGCCAACTGAGAATGGGAATGGTGTAGGTCACAGTGATGCTCCTAAAGCTACTCTGGAGCCTCTGGTCGGATGGAGATATCGATTGGGGATATTCCAGAATGCTCTCCTGCTGGCGCTCGTTTTCGTGCATTCGTTGATCCTTTTGACTGTTGGCCTTCAGTTTCTCCGTATAGTTTTCGTTGCTTATTGGGTATGTATCTCGGTTTGCTCGCTAAGAATAGGCGGTGGCATTGGTTTTGAATTCGCTGCGATACCTGAAGACCTTGTATCGTCGATCTCTCTACAACACCACTTGTGCCTTGGGAATCTTTCCTCTGATCTATCATTTTCACGTCGATATTCTCCCACGACTGTTCCTCCGTTCACGAGCACCAAGCATACTCGAATCTGAAATACCAGAGTGGCAATTCACGGCCGTCATCATCTTGACTGCATTAGTAAATGTCATACCGTATGCCTTCAAGGAATTACTCTGACATTAGACTTGTGACTCCCAGAGTCTTTCGTCCTGTCAATCCTGCAGACAATGCACTACCTGCACCACAGCAAATCTGCACACCAATCTCTTATTACTTTACCTTCTTCTACGTCGACTACCTTGTTCGAAAGGGAGTGTTTCAGGAATTAGGGCTCGATGACTTACCTCCCTTGCCTGACACTTACCGCGCCAAGCTCTGGAGGCAGAAGTACGTCGACTCCAAATACGTGAGAACATTGTGGAAACTCCTCTCCTTGACCAAAGTCCAAATCCTATGGTAATCTCTCCTATTATCATGGACTGATCTTAGGATGATCTTCTGGGCGCTTTTCGAGACGGTGTTTACTTTTGGTACTACAATTTCGATGCAAAGATTGCTTGCATACCTCGAGGACCCGGCTTCGTCAGAAGTAACACCGTATGTTTGGGTTATCGGATTGTTGATCATTCCGATCATGAATAGCGCTTTTATCCAGCAATATTTCGTCAATTCCATTCAATTGACGGCAAATGCGAAGGCTGCATTGGTACAAGCATTGTACGAGAAGACTCTTCGTGTGAGGATTGTTGGAGCGCCCGAAGGAGGCGAAGAAGTTGAACGCAATCGTGTTGGACGAATCAATAACTTGATGTCGTCTGATATGTATGATCCCTGCCACTAACTTTTTTAATTTCTTAGTGATGCCATTACAGGGAACAGAGATATCTTCTTCTTTCTGATTTCTGTACCTCTGGGGATTATTATTTCTTTGTCGTACCTGTACTACTTACTTGGATGGTCTGCGCTGGTTGGATTCGCTTGCATGACTATCACGTTTCCCGTCCCAACTCTGCTTTACATGAGATATGCGAAACTACAGCAGGCTGTGATGAAACGGACGGATGAAAGGATTGGTGTGGTTGGGGAATTACTCAACAGCGTTCGAGTAGTCAAGTACTTCGGATGGGAGAGAGCTATGATGGGTCGCATTGATGAGAAACGAGATGCGGAACAGAGGATGATCTGGAAACGTATTTCCTTGGTACACTTTGTCTGATAATTAGGTGCTATGTTGTCGATCTTGATTTCGTTCGTCAATAAAGCACTTCCCTTGATCAATCTGATCGCGACATTGTTCACATTTACGGTCGTTCAGAAAAGAGAATTGCATTCTAGTATTGCATTCACCTCGATATCGCTATTTCAAATGCTCTCTTCTCAATTCATCTACGTGGGAATGATCACAAGATCCACCGTCAACGTAGAACCCCAAGTTAATATGGCTAATTGTAGATGTTGGTGAGTTTGAAGCGAGTCGATCAATACTTGAATGAGGAGGAAGAAATCGATGACGATAAATCTTCCTTACTCACATCGTACCACGAATCCGATGACCCTCCCAGTTTCAGCAACGCAACACTATCCTGGACAAAGCCAGAGGCCAATGATACTCAATTCCAGCTCCGCGACATCGACATCACATTCTCCAAAGGCGAGCTCAACTTGATAGTCGGTCCCATCGGCTCAGGCAAATCATCTCTCCTGTTAGCCTTACTAGGAGAAATGCGTCTAGTGTCCGGCGAATTCTATCTCCCGCGTCAGGGAGGAGTTGCCTATGTCTCACAGACAGCCTGGCTTCAAAATGCAACTATCCGAGATAACGTTCTCTTCGGAAGTCCATTTGATGAGGAGAGGTATTGGAAAGTTGTGGAAGCATGTGCGCTGAAAGTCGATTTGGACATGTTCGAGGCTGGCGATCGCACAGAAGTCGGCGAAAAGGGCATCACTTTGAGCGGTGGACAAAAACAGCGTCTCGCGCTTACGCGGGCAGTGTACTCTTCCGCGCAGACAGTGCTATTGGATGATGTGTTGTCTGCGCTGGACGTACATGTCGGCAAGTACATTTTTGAAAAGTGTATTACGGGCGAATTGTTACGTGGTCGAACTGTCCTTCTCGTTACGCATCATGTGAATATGGTGAAGAAAGCTGCTCGTAAGATCATCGTGATGGGTCAAGGACGAATTGTATCGGCTGTTCACTCTGCGGATAGTCTTGCAAATCTCAGTGCCGACACGCAGTTTCTTATTGAAAGCTCCGAACAGGAGGATAAACTGGATGAAAGTGCCATTCCGACAAAAGTGGACAGCACTACTCCTGGCAAGCCAGAAAAGAGCGGTAAATTGGTTCTGGAGGAGGAACGCGCAGTGGGCCGCATTTCAAGGAAGACAATGTTCAAATACATGTCAAATTTCGGCAGTCCTCTCTTCCTTGCGGGTCTTTGGTGCGTTGTATCTCTTGGACAAACATCCAATATTCTGAATAACTGGTGGATTGCGAAATGGTCAGATGCATACGCCAAGCATGGTCACGACACAAACGCCGGTTATTATCTCGCCGTTGCTGGAGCTCTCGCCGCGGCAATGGCGCTTATCGACGTAGTGACATCGACGTTCTATCAACGTGGTGCATGGTCCGCGGCAAAGAAATTGCACAGTAAACTTGTCAGAGGAGTATTCCGTGCGCCGATCTCGTGGTTCGATGTCACTCCGGTTGGGCGGATCATAAATAGGTTTGCCAAGGATATCACGAGTTTGGATTCACGTTTGTTGATGTGGTTGCAGTATGTCATTGACTCGGCATTGCAAATCATCTTCCGTATAGGAGCTGTCTCTTCTGTCATGCCTATTTTTGTGGTCCCTGCTTTGGTTGTGGCTTGTATTGGATACGTCCTGGGAGAATTGTATGTGCGGGCCAATATTGCCGTCAAGAGATGCCAATCAATCACGGAATCGCCTCTGTTCAGTCATTTTGGAGACACGATCCTCGGAGCCGTAACAATTCGAGCGTACTTTGATGCTATGACGTGGCTGACTGTAGTTTTGGGGCTCAAGACCGGTTTGCCCAGAACAATCTTGACAAAATCGATACCAATCTTAGGCCTTATACCTATCTCTTCATCATCAATCGTTGGATCAATATCCGCGCCGATACAGTCGGCAGTCTTATGGCTTTTACTGCGGCAATTCTCGCCCTTCGCAATAGGGACATTAGTCCAGGACTTGTGGGATTCAGTTTAGTCAACGCCAGCGGCTTTGGAGAGACTATTCTCTATCTCGTCCGAACGCTAAACGAGCTTGAGATCGAATTGAACAGTTTTGAGAGGGTGATGCAATATGCTACTCTCGCGTCCGAGCCTCCTGCAACAGAGAATGGAAAGCCACCTGCAGCATGGCCAACCGATGGTGATGTGGTAGTCAAAGATTTGAGTGTCAAGTATGCTCTTGATGGACCGAAAGTTTTATCGAACGTGACCTTTTCCATCAAACCGAAGGAGAGGGTAGGAATCTGTGGACGAACCGGGAGTGGAAAGTCGACATTATGTCTTACATTGCTTCGTTTCACGACCAAAGTCAGTGGATCAATTGTCATCAACGGGATTAATATCGATAACGTCAACTTGGAAGATTTGAGAGATAGAGTGAGTATTATTCCTCAAGATGCGATTCTATTTAGCGGGACGATTCGTTCCAATCTGGATCCGTTCGGAAGATTGGATGATGCAGAATTAAATATGGCCTTGCGACAGAGCGGTCTGTTAGACGAAGAAACCGATTCGGTTTCCCCGGATCTAGCTTCTGTGGCTGGGTCCTCGGAATCTGCTACGCCGGTAGAAGGTGGTTCTGGAACTGCCACGCCAAGACGGAAGATCACTCTTGATTCTCCAGTGACAAGTAATGGAGATAACTTTTCTCAAGGTAGCCCCCCGCACAATGATGATTCTGATTTCAGGACAACGGCAGATTCTGGCGTTAGCAAGGGCCTTGGTGCGACGGTCAAAGGTTATCATCCTTGACGAGGCAACAGCCTCAGTCGATCACGACACCGATGAGCGAATCCAGCAAGCTTTACGATCCGAATTCAAGGAATCGACACTTATCACCATTGCGCATCGTCTGCGAACCATCATGGACTATGACAAGATCCTTGTCTTGGACGAAGGAAAGGTTGCAGAGTATGATTCTTTTTGCATCGCGCGGCTGATTTAGATTTGATACCCCGTTGAGATTACTGGAGAAGAAAGGGATTTTTCATGGTATGGTTGCGGAGAGTGGGGAGTATGATGCATTATTACAGATTGCAAGGGAAGGGCACTAGTTTAGAGAAGATCAAGTTATACTATCTGGAATAGATTTAGGAGTTGATAGGTTATATATTATATCACGAAAAGTGAACGGGTTTGCAGATTCATTTTATCGGCAGTGACTTACTGATGCATGTGTCTGGACGTAAAGAAGAGATCTGTTGATCTGTGGTAAATTGCTCAGATATTGTTATCTCGCGATCCGCTCGAATTGTCCCCTGCAGATCACCCATCGTCGCTGCAACACAAAACAATGTCTGACCTGCGCTTTACGTCTCAGACCAACGACAATACCCTTCACCACCCAGGCCATCAAAGCCATGCTTCTCAAAACAGTCCTCTCAAAGACCCTACGAAGAAAACATGACTCCCCAGCGCCTCCATCCGACGCCCACAGCTCTCCTCCCCCATCTCCTGGCTCCCCATCTCTCGCACCCATCCCAGCCGCAGACGACCGAGATATTTCCTACGCAGAGGCAAATACGCTGACCAAACTGCTCATGCAACAATCAAGACGATGCACAACAGCGTTCTTCAAGCAAGAAGCTCCCCGACGACCCAAGATGCGGAAAATGCATTCCGAGGGGGACGTTGTGCAACAGCAGGGGATAGAAGCACCAACGAGTACACCCACGGGGCTTTTTCTGAGTCGATGCCAGAGTTTAGCGACTACTAGTACGTCTACGGATGGGAAATCTGACAGCTGTGGACAGCGGAAAACTCACAGGTGTTCTCTTTCTCTCGCTGAGACATGTTCCACGACAGCAGAAGCCGAGACGGTCAAATTGCAAGGAAATGACGTTTCTTTGGGAAAAGAGGATACAACATTGAACCAAGGAGGGGAATCAACGTCAACTAGTACTACAGGACATCAAGAGCAGGAATCACACAGTCCAAGCGCAGTGAAAGACGTCCTGCGAAATGCTCCCTTCTCCTTTATTTCCAATGTCGCGACCGCAAAACGATGGAGCCGCAACGTGATCCACGAATTCAAAATCCCAGCCATGACCAAGCGAACGAAACGAAAAGAGAAAGAACCTGCCCCCGAAGAAGAAGACCCCGTTGTCGTGCCGCGCAGGTCCAAGTCCAAGCCGCGGGTCCCCAAACAGGAACTACAGGAGGTCTTTCAATCCCCTTCTACGTCGGATTGTTTGAAGGGCTTGGAATTGGAGGGGGGCCATATGGCGCCGAAACAGTTCTCAGCGAAGACGGTTAAGATGCTGGATATTCTGGATCGGGAGGAGAGGTTGGCGAATAAGGAGTTGGCGCGCATTGCGAGGGAGAGGGAGCAGCTTTTGCAGCGGGCAGAGACGGAGGATGTGGACGAGGCTGCGGGGGATGGGGAGGAGGAGATCGGGGCTGGGGGCATGAAAGGACGGAAAGGGAAGGGGAAGAAAAAGATGGCTTGGAAAAGTGTCAAGAAGTCTTTTCGGGGCCGAAGTACGGGGAAGACGTGTTCGTCGCAACTGCAGCCCGTGACTGTGATGTAGATCTGACAGCCGCATATGCATCTACATATAAATACAAGTATGTATTCCTATGTATTTAGTGCAATTGTAAGACTTCTCACGTTTTGGATACAAGTCTCCGAGTTTTACCACAAGACCACCAAGAAGCCTTTCAATAATCAAATGTTTGGCACATGCATGATAATAACCATGAGCGAGCTCAAAGGCTGTGGGGCTGACCCGTCTCCTCCGACTTCATTTTAAAAAACCTTATTAATTCCGCCGATCTCGGATCAGATCGCCTTGCGCCTCTGTCGAAAACGACGTGTGTGGAATTCAGTTCGTGTTAATCTGCGGCCTTCGATGTGCATCCCCTTCTCGGTTGTCTGACATCCAAGAGCGCCCATAGGACGCATTGAGCTCTGTGATTCCCGCTTCACATGTCCCTATTAACAGCAAATTGGAATAATCCCCGGGACACGTCAGGAGCGAACCGCATGACTCCCCTCCCCTGCCTAATCTAAGCGCATGATCGCCCCCTGCGTCACGACAATGTCACGCAGGATCATGGGGAACGGGAAGTGTGTTGACCAGCAAATATCTGGATTGGAATAGCGGGCACGAAAATTCGAGAATCTCGCAGCAGACAGTCTCCCGACGCCCGGACCGCGGAACACCGGTCGGAACGAAAAGGCGAGGTCCCGCTGCCCCCACTGCGCCGGAGCAAATCGACGCGGGGGCGCAATGATAATCGGGTTGAATGGCCCAGCCCAATCCAATCACCACAGACAGCAGAATGCACACACTTACACAGCAATGCCGCGCAATAGCGAGGTCTGTGTGGCGACGCTTGTGCCTGCTAGATAAGGAAGGAGACACAAACACAAGGAACTTCCGCCAATTCGCCCCCAACTTTTTAGTTGCATCAGCTCGAGCTCTAAAGGTCAAAACAATTTCCCCGTGGAGGTCCGACGTCACATGCAGATAAGGGGGAAACTCACACAGGAGCAGGACCGGTCCGTTGGTGGCCATTTAATTTCCATGTGACTGAATCTCGCTGTGCGAGTGGGTCACGCTGAGAAAATAACAGATATCCGCGGGCTGATCATTCAATGCAACCCCACAGTCTCGAGATGTCGGGCCTCAGGAGCCCCGTGCGGCCTTGGCAGGGCAGTGGAGAAAAGTCGACGAAAGCCTAGAACAAAGACTCAATGCGGAAATCGGTCTAACGCACATGTCGACATGATGATGTATGGAAACAAGCCTGGATTCGTCGTCTAGCTCGTTTAATTAAAGGAGGCCGTGGACCTGGCGGTCGCTGAACGCCGCCACGTGCAGTCATTTCGCCTTGCTGGCTCAGAGGCTAGAGCGGATATGTTTGTGTGGACATATGTACGCTCAAAGTTAACTTGCGGCCCCGGGTGGGAGGCCCCAGCCACTTTAGTTTGGGGGTCATCTGATCCACGAACCTTATTCACGTTTTCGATATCCGCGCCCCCCACTCGGGAGAAAGCTCGGGTGATAAGCCGCTGGCGCTGTGCGGCTCCCACGCCCACCACGCAAATTAGGCACACGAAGGTTGCAAGCAACAAATGCAGCGGTTTAAAGCCTGAAAAAGCAGACGATGCAGGGGATTGATTATATATAGACACAACCGGCTGCAGGCTGCACTCCCCCTTTTGCTTCGCATCTCGACTTGACACGTCGTCATCACACGCACGCACAGCTCAAGGACGTGTTCGATTATCGGTCTCTAGGGGCAACGGACGTCCTGGCTGCTACTACTAAGCTTATTGTTTCGCACTGCCTCCCTGGTTGGCCCAACAAATCACACGGGCTGGCTTATCGGATTTCCCCAAATTCCGCCCCTTCGCAAGCCGACGCCTCTCGGCCCCTTATTCACACAGTTAGCACCGCTGCCCGGGCCTGATCGGCAAATACCACAGAGATACTTAGTCCTGTGTCTCGTCCCGCAACCGTCTTTTGTCGACAATACTTTCGCAAGAAGCTGTTGGCGACGACGGCGACAACTCCAGGGAGATGCTATTATCCCCTCGTCCGACGACGTGTTTGCCGTCTGCCGGTATGGGGGACTTTAACCCGATGAGGCAGATTGAACGAGCCGGGTTCATGCCTCGAGCCGACGGAATCGTCAAACAATCTCCTCGCCAAATCACTTTCGACACCTCTGCCAACACAGTCATCCCCAATGCAGTTATACCTCGAGAAAGTCCTCGGCGACCCTCCTCGCGAAGGTCGGGAAGCATGCGAATGTCAACCCCCGAACTCCCTCGGGCGGACTCAACAGGTTCGATGATGTCTAGGGGGTCCAGTACTTCCATGAACCGTTCATTGTCCCGAGATTCCACCTCGTCCCTGAAACGAAGTCTATCCCGTGATTCAACCACCGCAAAGAAAGCAGGCAAGAAGTTTGTCGTCAAAAGTAAAGGCGCACACAGCGTTCTTCACCGACCCCCTTCATCGAGTCAACTCGCGCGTACTCCAAGCACAGGGAAAGTTCCCAGTCTTCCTATGACCCGCTCAGATCGCCAGTCTTCTCAGACGGCGGTGGTCAAACCCCTTACACAGGGCAATTTAGTCCGACAAAGAGTCTTGAGCATGAGCAGCCAAGGCGAAGCCGCTGCTCCGCCACTGATACGAAGGACCCTCAGTGATGCCAATGGTACTCTAACTCATATATATCCTTCTAATTGACAGAAACACGGATCCGAAGATCATCAGCGGAATCATCTCAGATCAACCGACCCCGACGATCATCAAACCTCTCGCGCGAAGCAAATCTCGATAAAATCGCCAATCAAAATGAAAATCCCTTCATGAATAGTTCCAACGACTCTGACGAAGAAGACCGACGACTTGAGATCCCTATTCGTAGACCCCTACTAGCAGAGCCGAGTCCCAGAAGCAGGAAACCTTCTGAACGCTCTCCTGCTACGCCTCCGACCTTACAACTTCGTCGTCCCCCGTCCGCGAATCCACCAACAGTGACTCCTCGACCGGTCTCGGGGCTAGCAGCCGTGGCACATACACCGCCTCCTTTCGCGCAACTTACGCACCCTGGTCCAGGACCGGCAGCCCCGCCGTATCTGACGACCGCTTCGGCGGTAGTCACTGATCTGCCTTATGCATCTCCTACAGTAGGCAGCGTGTCCTCGGTCAAAGAACGTTTGACGCAACTTCAACAGGGTAATCTGAGTTTTGACGAGCTCCCACAAAATGAGTCCTCCTCGAACCCCGACGAAAGTCCCGTCAACGAAAAAACCTCCGCAACCACCACATCAGATGGAAAACCGGTTTCCCTGGAAAACACACGATACGCATTATCCCCAGAGGCACACAGTATGATCCGCCGCCTTTCAAATGGTCCTCCTGGCCTTCGTCGGCCGTCGTCGCCTTCCCCACCCATGCCATCTGGCTGGACACGAAGCGAAAAGATCACCCGCACGATGCAAAAACAAGTCACATACCGGGACCTCGAACAAGAAGCCTTTGAAAGTCAACAGTTTTCGCCTCTGGTAATTCGACCAGACAGTCGCAACGATTACTTTGTCCCGGACCATATTCCGGCCAACACGGGATTGGAGGAGGATGCCTTCCTGAGCACGTATCCGAAATTAAATCAGGAATTACGGAGGATCACGAAAGAATTGAATAATGTCAAAAAGTTCAGTGACCCCGTTGCGGAGGCATTACAACGACTGCGGGAACGGACGGGGGAGAACTCGCCTATCGCCAATATGCCCTCATCCAAGAACGGGGGATCAAAGTTTTCGCTCTCGGGGAGTTGGATGAAACGTTTCTCCCCCGATCGAAGCCAGGTCTCCTCGCCGGAACCTTCACTACGAAAAAACTCGCTCCCCTCAAGGTTAAAGGAAGACAATATGGTGGACCCGAAACAAAAGGACCACGAGGACGGCGGCGTGAGTGTCTTCGATGGAGAACAAGAATCAAAATTACGCGAAGTCACGCGGCAGTTGTGGTTCAGTTGGCCGGAACGGCCGATGACAGCTGATCCCAACACCGAAGACAGCGAAGATAGAACAACCGAGCCCGACACAATGAGTCAGGCCACAAATGGCGGGTCTACTACAGAAGTAAGAGATCCACGATTACAAAGAGTCTTTACAGCGGAGCGGAGAAGTTTTGGGTCTGGGTTGTTGCGCCAGACTTGGGGATCTGCTTTGGCATTGGCGGGGTTGAAATAAACATGATTTTAGCAGGGGTTTTTTAATGCACATTTCTGGGACGGAGTCTTTTTTTTTTGAGCGGTTCGGAGGACTTGATGTTATGTTAGAAGGAAGGATGATGATGGGAAGGGACTTTGGGAAAATTATATTCGGTGGAGATGATACTAATGGAGTTTGGATTGTCGATCTTTGGGATAGCTATGTAGGTGCATAGCAATAACACTTCGTTCTGTTACCGATATATTGCCTTTTATCTGAAAGAGAAGATGTGCATCTGTGGTTCCGTGTGTCGCATGCTTTGCCACCACTATCAAAACCCAGGAGGTTTTCCTGTGTACCGCCGACGTAGAATGAGCAATGGCACTGTGCTCTGTGCTACTGTGATAAATCAGTGCTATCAAAGATTGGCCTTGAGTCAACAATCTCCTTTCTGTAGCTCTCGCCTGACGCGAATAAGAAGTGTTGATGAAGTGGACTGGCATGGCATCCTAAATGCGAGTGCAAAAGTGCAATAAAACTCGCCGATAAGTCCCTCGATGGGCGTATCACGCTGACCTGCGGTACAAATGATGATGTTCGACATTGCCAAGCTATATTACTATAATTTCTAGCCCACTCCTCTCCATCGTCTCCTGGGAAATACCATCATATAGTGCGTCTATCGGAGATAAACCTCACAATACTTCCATGTCCAGCAACCTCAACCAACTACCATTAACCCCCCCTTCTGTGGAAATACCTTTTCATGCCAATTCAAGAGTACAGCCGTGTTATACACTCCAGGCTGTTCCATACCCTTGTACAGATACTTCATCAACGTGTCCTGGGCATCCCAGTCCAAAGAAGATAAGTGACCTGCTATATCTGTTGACTTGATCGCATTCAATACATCAATCACGCTACTCGCATGCGTGGCCTACAATCGTCAGCACATCCCATGGCCGCCTCGAACGAAATAGATAGAGGGAAGTGCAGGACATAGAGAAGACCGGGACCAATGCTCGGAAGGAAAGGAATACCTTGGCCTGAGTGAGTGCCGGAGAAGTGCCATATGGCTGCACACTCAGCACGGCAGACAATGCAGACTGTGTGTCGCCTCGCTGCAGAAATGACCGGACTTGCGAGGCCATTGCCTGTACCTTTGCAGCCAAATCCTGGTCCGACAGCGGATTCTCAGGAATCAATTCGTTTGGTGAGATGCTGTGGTCCTCATCGAACTGGTCCACATTGATTCGACGGAACGCCATGCTCGTAGCTCGCCTTGCCTTGTCTTGTCTTGCAACACGCTGCCTCTGGCAACAACCTCGCCTCCCTGGCGATCTTGGAAACCCTAACCCCGGACCCTAACCCCGACTCTGAAATAAGGCTATCGTGGATTAAAGGTACGAAAACGATTTTTTTCGCGTTCAAGCTGTAAGAGTCACCCAATTGTTGTGTGTGTGTTCAAGGTCAACAACGATGGATGCGCTGGCAGATAAAGTCAAAGAGACGTTAAACCTATCGACCGCAAAAGTCGCATTGCCCAGCTCGTTCGAGAAGTACGCAGTCACTCATGCAGCGACGTCGAATGCTGCGGCGTGGAAGGATGCGTTGGCAGCTGTGTCTGCTCCCAAGGACGCTGTTCTCACGAAAACATTGGTGTTCAAGCCTAAAGTCGCTAAAACCGCTGTGGCTACATTGATCATGGTCGTGGCATTGGATACTACGGCTACGAATGCAGGACAAGTGGCGAAAGCTGCAGGAGAGAAGGAGGCGCGATTTGCGGCTGCCGATGTCGTCAAAGAGGCCCTGGGAGTATCTGTTGAACAAGGTATTTATTCCATTCTGCATACGGCGGTGTTAACTCAAGTTTCTCCTCTATCTATTTCGAACGACAACGCTAGTAAAGTACAAGTTTTACTTGACAACAATCTCCTCGCCTCGTCCGATTTACTCGCCTTCCACCCCTCTGACGCTTGCAAGACCGTTTTCATTACCGCCCCCGAGTTACGTGACTATCTCACTGCAACGGGCGTCAAACTCACCGGAGTGGATTTCGCTGCTCCCTCAGTGGGAGGGTATGACTCATTTTTAAGGTTGGAGTGACAGGTAGTGCCGCGGTAGGAAAACCCGAGGCGAAACGGGCCACGACAAAACCTGCCAAGGAGGATGCCAAGATTGAAGGTGCTGCGTTGATTGGGATTGATGTACGGAAAGATCTCGACTTTTCTAACTGGTATCAACAAGTTTTGCAAAAGGGTGAGATGGTAGACCCCTCTCTGTCTCCATTTTGTTGACAACAGCTCGAATACTACGATGTCTCCGGATGTTATATCATGAAACCCTGGTCATACAGTGTCTGGGAAGCAATTACTCGTACCGTCTCTCGTTTACGGTGTATTTAACAATACAGGCTGGTTCGATGCCGAAATCAAGAAATTGGGAGTCGAAAACTGTTATTTCCCCATGTTCGTATCAAAAGCCGTCCTCGAGAAGGAAAAAGACCATATCGAGGGATTCGCACCTGAAGTCGCCTGGGTCACAAAAGCCGGGAAAACAGATCTCGCAGAACATATCGCTATTCGTCCCACCTCCGAAACAGTCATGTACCCCTACTACCAGAAGTGGATCCGCAGTCATCGTGACTTGCCCTTGAAACTCAACCAGTGGAACTCAGGTCCCCCGAGCCTGACGTCGTTCCAAACTAACTTGTAGTCGTCCGCTGGGAGTTCAAACATCCTCAGCCTTTTCTACGGACGAGGGAGTTTTTGTGGCAGGAGGGACATACGGCGCATATTAATGAGGATGAAGCGATGGTTGAAGTGCATCAGATTCTCGATTTGTACCGTCGTGTGTACGAGGAATTACTCGCCGTCCCCGTGATCAAGGGCCAAAAATCAGAGAACGAGAAATTCGCGGGAGGACTACGGACAACTACCGTCGAGGGATTCATTCCCACTACCGGCCGCGGTATCCAGGGCGGTACATCTCACTGTTTGGGTCAGAATTTCAGTAAGATGTTCGATATCTGTGTGGAGGATCCCAATGGCGGGGCAGACAAGTTGTTCGTCTGGCAGAATAGTTGGGGATTGAGTACGAGGACTATTGGTGTTATGACGATGATTCATGGAGACGATAAGGGGCTTGTGATGCCTCCTATGGTTTCGCAGATTCAGGCTGTGATTATTCCTTGTGGGATTGGGGTTAAGACTCCTGAGCAAGAGAGGACGAGGATTTATGAGAAGATTAAGGAGATTGAGCAAGGGTTGGTGAAACTGGACGTTCGTGTCCGGGCGGATATTAGAGATACTTACTCCCCTGGATGGAAGTTTAATCAATATGAATTGAAGGTACCCCCTACCCCTAGCGGACCTAATCTTTAGGGAGTTCCTGTTCGCATTGAAATCGGCCCCAAGGATCTCGTCAAGGGAGAGTACGTTGCTGTCCGTCGAGATACAGGAGCCAAGGCAACTTACCCCCTCACCTCCCTCGCAAACGACATCCCCGCCCTCCTAAAGACAATCCAATCCGACATGTTCATCAAAGCCAAGAAAGAATACGACTCTCACGTCGTCAAGCTCACTAAATGGGAAGACGTCGTCCCTACATTGGACGCCAAGAACGTGATCCTCGTTCCCTGGTGCGCAGATTCCGAATGTGAGGACGCCATCAAGGAGAGGAGCGGGAAGAAAGAACTTGCGGAGGGAGAGGTACAAGATGATAGAGCGCCTAGTATGGGCGCCAAGAGTTTGTGTATTCCTTTTGAGCAGCCTAAGGAGGGTATTGAGGGGCTAGAATGTATTCAATGCAACATGAAGGCAAAGGTTTGGGGGTTGTTTGGGAGGAGTTATTAGATACTTGCTGGAGACGCAATTTCTATACATGTAGTATCTAAATGCATATTAATCAGAACCCCCCGAGCATCGGAAACGTGTTTTGACGGTACTGGGCTTGTAATTACATGTGTTCGAATTTCCCAAATGTGCTCTTTTGTTTCTTCTTTAACCATTAACTCTTTAAACTATCCTTCAAGTACACTACGCGGGTATCTTATTTGAAATTTGCTAATACCGGGGGCAGTTTCGGTTCCTCTTTCCCACTCGCTATCCGTTCCCTTTCCTCCTTTTGTCTCTTCAGCATCTCCTCCCTCTTCAATCTCCGTTCGTCAATAACATTCCTCGCGTTTTTCCTCAAATGCCGTTTCATAGCGGAATTCTTTCCTCTCATCTTATTCTTCAATGCACTCGGCTCACCTTGCGTTGGTCGATGTTCCTGTATCTCCTTCATTTTGGCATCCTTGGACCGTAAATCCATGTTGCCGATGAAATCTGGGTCCAGGGAAATCATTTCCGGCTGCAATTTGTCTAATAGTGACCGGACTTCGGCTTCTCGCCGTTGTTGCGTCGTTTGGTATGGATTGGCTTCTCGAGCGTCAAAGTTGGGTTCACCCGCGCCTGGGATGATGAGGGATGTGAATCCTTGGGAGTGGCCTACACCAAGGACATCGTCGAAGGGACAGAAGCGGAGGGAAGTGACTGTTGATGAGGGTATAAGATGATTCATATATGGTGATTGTTGTTTCGTCTTCAACGCATCTTTCCAAACCTGTAATTAACACACTGAATTTGAGGAGACAATACACTGACATGGCCACCCCATCCAATTCCAAGTAGACCCATTTCACTGACAGCAACTTCATTCGCAGGACGTTGAGTATAATACGAATGTATCTCTCTGTAATTCCGTATATCAAATATCCGAACCCGGTAATCTGCCCCCGCAGTGACCATATACTTTCCCTCGCGGTCGATACTGATGCTCTGTACCGGGCCCTTGTGAGTAAACAATTTGACTAATGGCGTCGACATATTAGGCGACCATAATGTCACAGTACCGTTATTATGCCCGAGGTGAATGATGGCGTTATGAGGATTTTGGGCCATTGCTGTTGGAGTGCCTAGTTTTGTCCGATGTTCGCATACCATTGTCCCAGTAGAAACATCCTGGTATTTTAGATATCCGGCATTTCCCTAACTATTAACTCTGCCTTTACGCGAAGATGGGTGGGGTACCGCTGTAACGAGTAGAAAATGATATGGGAGATATTCCATCCTGTTCACTTCGATATGTTTTCTCAGACAATGCAGCTCCAATCCTTCCTTGTCGTAG
>Ga0302325_10016878_pt1 | contig 15449 bp, 13 predicted proteins | sample Palsa_T0_2_FD_201948 | JGI IMG/M metagenome (GOLD analysis project Ga0302325, IMG submission 201948) | Peat permafrost microbial communities from Stordalen Mire near Abisko, Sweden - Palsa_T0_2 | ecosystem: Environmental > Terrestrial > Soil > Palsa > Peat permafrost | place: Sweden: Abisko...
GCAGGTCGGTGAAGCGGGAGAGCGGCCAGATGATCAGGAACGCCCGGCCCACAACCGCGCTCTCCGGGATGGTCCCGCCGCCGGGGTCGCTGGTCCGGTAACGGGAGTCGTCGGAGTCGGCCCGGTTGTCGCCCATCACCCAGAGCCTGCCCGGCGGCACGGTGATGTTGAACGGTATCTGGGACGGCGCGGCGCCGGGATAGATGTAGGCGCTCTCATCCAGCGGCACGCCGTTGACCGTGACTTTGCCCTGGGCGTTGCAGCAGGCCACGTGGTCGCCGGGGACGCCGATGACGCGCTTGACGTAGTCGGTTCCCGGCCCGGAGATGCCGACCAGGTTCCTAGCGTCATCGGCGAGGCGGATGAACGGGTTACTCGGCGGCGCCGGCGTGGGGTCCCAGGACCCGGTCCCGCTGAACACGACGATGTCGCCCCGCTCGATGGGCCGGAGCCGGTAGACCAGCTTGTTCACCAGGATCCGGTCACCGGGGAGCAGGGTGTTCTCCATCGACCCGGAGGGGATGGAGAACACCTGGACCACGAACGCCTTCAGCAGGATCGTCAGCACCAGCGCGGCGATCACGATGATGGCGAGATCGCGTCCGAAGTGCCGCCTCCGGCCAGCCCGCGGAGGCCCGCTTTGCGGGGCGTTGTCCGCTGGTAGTTGCTCGTCCGCTACCTCCGCGCCGGATTCAGCATCGGGCGCTGGCGTAGCAGGATCGGGGGTCACCCGGAATCAGCCGTCAGTCGGCGTCAGCTAGCGACGGTCTCCCGCCGCTCCTTGATCCGGGCGGCCTTGCCGCGCAGGTCGCGCAGGTAGTAGAGCTTGGCCCGGCGGACCCGGCCGCGGGTGACCGCCTCGATCTTGTCGATCGACGGGCTGTGCACCGGGAAGGTCCGCTCGACGCCCACGCCGTAGCTGACCTTGCGCACGGTGAAGGTCTCGCGCAGGCCACCGCCCTGGCGACGGATCACGATGCCCTGGAAGACCTGGACACGGGAGCGGTTGCCTTCCGTCACCTTGACGTGCACCTTGAGGGTGTCACCAGGGTTGAAGGCCGGGACGTCATCCCGAAGCTGCGCCTGCTCGAGCTCGGCGATCGCGGTGTGCATGATGGAAATTCCTCAGTCCTGGTCGGAAATGCGCGGCAGCGCGCATCCGGGGTGTAAGCCTGCGTTAGCCAGGGACGCACCCCGGCGGAGTCAAAGCCCGAAAGGGCAGCCTCCTCAGTGTGCCATACTTTCGCCGTCAACCGGAAAACCAGCCTCGGCGAGCACCTGGCGGTCCCGCTTGTCGAGACCGTCAGCCGCGGTCGCGAGACGGCGGATCAGGTCCGGCCGGTTGGCCGCGGTGCGACGCAGCGCCTCATCCCGTTGCCAGCGGGCGATGGCGCTGTGATGGCCAGACAGTAGCACGTCGGGGACTTCAAGGCCGCGCCATGAGCGCGGCCGGGTGTAGACCGGCCCTTCAAGCAGCCCGCTCATCGCGCCCCCGGCCCCGCCGAACGAGTCGTCCGCGGCCGACTGCTCGTTCCCGAGCACCCCGGGCAGCAGCCGGCACACGGCCTCCACGATCACCGCGACGGCGGCCTCTCCCCCCGCGAGCACGTAGTCGCCGATGCTGACCTCGTCCACGACCACCCGCCTGCGGGCGTCGGCCACCACCCGCGAGTCGATCCCCTCATAGCGCCCGCAGGCGAAGACGAGGTGGCTCTGCGCCGCGTAGGCGGCCGCCAGTTCCTGCGTGAACGGCCTCCCGCTGGGCGCGGGCACCACCAGCCGCGCGGCCGCAGTCGTCGCCTCGGCGCCCGCCGCGGCGGGCACGGGCGTCGGCGTCGCCTCGGCCAGCACGGCGTCGAGGGCGGCCCCCCAGACGTCGGGCTTCATGACCATGCCGGGACCGCCGCCGAACGGGGAGTCGTCGACCGCGTGGTGAATGTCGGTCGTCCAGCGCCGCAGGTCGTGAACGCGGAAGTCGATGTCGCCGCGCGCGCCGGCCTTGCCGATGAGCGAGACGCCGAGCGGGCCCGACGCCGCCACGTGGCCGCCGGAGTCGACCGGCCCGAAGTAATCCGGAAATATCGTGACGATATCGATGCGCATCGCGGCTCAGGTGGCGTCTTCCAGGTTGAGCAGGCCCTCGGGCGGGTCGATGACCAGCACGCCGCCTGCTAGGTCGACCTCGGGGACGATCGCCTTGACGAACGGGACCAGGATCTGCCCGGCGCGGGCGCTCGGCTTGATCACCAGGACGTCCTGCCCGTGGTGGAGCACGTCGGTCACGGTTCCCACGACGGTGCCATCCACCGTGCGCGCGCAAAGCCCGACGAGGTCGCCGTCGCGGAACGCGTCGGGGTCGTCGAGGGCGGCGAAGGTGGCCGAATCGGCCAGCAGCCAGGTGCCAACCAGTTCGGCCGCGGCCGTCCGGTCGCTGATGCCCTCGAACCGGACCAGCAGGTCCCCCGAATGCCAGCGGCGGCCGGCCACGGTGAGCGGGCCAACGCTGACGGGGTCGGTGTCCAGCCGCGAGCCCGGAGCGAACCTCAGCTCGGGCTCATCGGTACGGACACCGACCACCACGTCACCGCGAACCCCGTGCGGACGGCCTATTCGGCCGACGGTGACCTGCATCAGGCGCTAGCGGACTTCGCCGGTCTCGAGCAGGTCGATGCGGACGTGCCGGTTCCCGGCCAGGGAGCCGATCACGGTCCGCAGCGCCCGCGCGGTCCGCCCGCCCCGGCCGATGACCTTTCCCAGATCATCGGGGTGCACGCGGACCTCGAGGACATTGCCACGGCGGAGCATCCTGCTCATCACCCGGACGTCGTCCGGGTGGGTCACGATGCCGCGGATCAGATGCTCGAGGGCCTCCTCAAGCACGTCAGGCCTCGCTGCCACCGTCGCCAGCCGCGCTGGTTTCGGCGGCCGGGCTGTCGGTGGCGGTGGCCTCCGCAGCCTTGGCCTCGGGCACCTCGACCGGCGCGGCCTCGACCGGCGCAGCCTCGACCGGCGCGGCCTCGACCGGCGCAGCCTCGGCGGCGGGCGCAGCCTCGGCCTTCTTGGCGTCCCGCTTCGGCGCGGAGGACCTGGCCGGCTTGGCGGCGGCCTTGGCCTCCTTCGCCGCGAGTGACTCCTTCACGAGCTCCTCGTAGCGGCCCTTCTTGTCGGCCTTCGGCTCGGAGGTCCGCAGGGTGCCCTCGGCCCCGGGCAGGCCCTTGAACTTCTGCCAGTCACCGGTGATGGTCAGCAGGCGCTGGACCGACTCGGTCGGCTGGGCGCCGACGGAGAGCCAGTACTGCGCCCGCTCGGAGTCGACCTGGATGAGCGACGGCTCCAGCTTCGGGTGGTACTTGCCGATCTCCTCGATCGCGCGCCCGTCCCGCTTGGTGCGAGCGTCGGCGACGACGATCCGGTAGTACGGTTCCCGGATCTTGCCCAGGCGCTTTAGCTTGATCTTGACAGCCACGGCTGTGCTCTTCTCCCAGCATTTAGGTACGTGTGTCGGGAACCTGCCAGCGGGGAATAGGCCGGCCGGACCGAGCGAAGGCGCGAGACCGGGCGGACGGGTAGAGGGCGCCACGCGGCCAAGCATCGAAAGACCATTGTGCCAGATGACGGAGGCTTAGGGGTAATCCTGCGACAGCGGCCCGGAATCGGCCCGCTACACTGTCGCCCGTCACTTACAGTGACGAACATCCTAGGGTCCTCAGCGGCACATCATTGAACATTCATAGCCACCCCAGATGCATGAAACAGTTGCATAACGCGGAGCGCCATCCTGCTGCAACTCCAGCCTGGCTATGGAAACCTCGCTCGAGAGAGCCACATACGGGCAACTACCGCCACATATGGGACTGCCGTGGTGTTAGCCTCTGAGAACCCTGCGGGTGACACCCGTGCGCGCCCCGGGTTTCGCAACGCTAAGTCACAAGTCACTGTCCCCACAGACGTGGTCACGTGCCTGGACATGGATGCGCACTTATAAAAGGAGAGATCCAGAACCATGACTGACCAGACTGCCCAGCCGGACCCCGCCGGCCGCCAGTCAGCCGCCGGCGGCATTTCCCGGCGTAGCATGTTCCGCGCGGCCGGCGTTGGCGCGGCCGTCCTGGGCGGCGGCAGCCTCCTCGAGGCGTGCAGCTCAGGCATTAAGGGCGCCGCTAGCAGCACCAGTGCGAGCGCCAGCGGCAGCGGCAGCGCCTCTAGCGCCCCAAGCAGCAAGGAAATCACGATCGGCTGGATCCACCCGCTCACCGGATCCCTGTCGGGCTTCGGCTTCCCGGACGACTGGGTCATCAAGCAGATCATGGCGACCCCGCAGTACAAGAACGGCTTCAAGATCGGCGGCTCGACCTACACGGTCAACATCAAATCCTACGACAGCCAGTCGAGCGTGACCATGGCCGGCACCCTGGCCCGGCAGGCGATCCAGAGCGACAACGTGGACCTGCTGTTCGCCTCCTCCACCCCGGAGACGGTCAGCGCGGTCGCCCAGCAGGCCGAGACCCTGGGCACCCCGCTCGTCTGCTCCAACATCCCGTGGGAGTCGTGGTACATCGGCCTCGGCGGCAATCCGCAAAAGCCGACGTTCAAGCCCAAGTACACGATCATGTACTTCCTGGGCGCCGAGCACCTGGTCGAGTGCTTCATCCCGATGTGGAACCGGATCGGCTCGCAGTACGGCAACAACCACATCGTCGCCGCCGCGTTCCCCAACGACGCCGACGGCAACGCGTTCCGGGCCGTGTTCCCGCCGATCGCCAAGGGCGCGGGCTACACGATCGACCTGTCGACCCCGTACGCCGACGGGCTCACCAACTACACGTCGATGATCTCGCAGTTCAAGAACGCTAAGGCCGACTTCTTCACCAACGTGCCGCTGCCGCCTGACTTCGCCACCATGTGGAAGCAGTCCCTCCAGCAAGGCTTCAAGCCGAAGCTCGCCACGGTCGCCAAGGTGCTCCTGTTCCCGACCGACGCCTATGCGATGGGCTCCGAGGCCTACAACATCGCCACCGACAGCTGGTGGGTGCCGACGCTGCCGTGGACCTCGTCCTTCACCGGGCAGACCTGCACGGAGCTGGCGGACCTGTACACCTCGGACGGCAACGGCCAGCCGAACGCGAACATCAGCAACTACAGCCTCTTCGAGATCGCGTACCAGGCGCTCACCTCGGTCAACGACCCGCACGACCACGCTGAGGTGGCGGCGGCCCTGTTCAAGGTCAACCTCCCCCAGGCGGTGGCCGGGCCCCTCAACTACACCTCCACCAACACCAAGACCAATCCCGCGCCCGGCGTGGCGATCACCCCGCCGGTCGGCATCCAGTGGCAGAAGGGCACGACCTACCAGCTCGAGGCCAAGGTCGTCGACAACACCCTGCAGCCGCTGGCCAAGATCACCGGCGACCTGCTGCCGACGTTCAAGTGAGCCATGGCACTGCTTGAACTCGACCACGTGACGAAGCGGTTCGGCCGCGTCGTCATCGCGGAGGATCTGTCGTTCACGGTCGACGCCGGGGAGACGGTCGGGATCGTGGGGCCGAACGGGGCTGGCAAGACCAGCCTGTTCGGCCTCATCTCGGGCGACCTGACCCCTGGCGCCGGCCAGGTCAGTTTCGCCGGGCGGAACATCACCCGGCTCGACTCCGCCTCCCGCTGCCGCCTCGGCATCGGGCGGACCTACCAGGTTCCCCGCCCGTTCACGGACATGACCGTGTTCGAGAACGTGCTCGTCGCCGCCCAGCAGGGCGGCAGGCAGCGCCGCAAGGCCAGTTACGCGGTCGCCGCGGGCGCGCTCGAGCGGACCGGGATCACGGCCGACGCCAACACCCCGGCCGGCCGGCTCGGGCTGCTCGCCCGCAAGCGGCTGGAGATCGCGCGCGCGCTCGCCACCGGGCCTTCGCTGCTGCTGCTTGACGAGGTGGCCGGCGGTCTGACCGACCCCGAGGTCACCGTGCTGGTGGAGATCATCCGCGGCATCAACGCCGAGGGCATCGCGGTGATCTGGATCGAGCACGTGGTCCGCGCGCTGACCGCGCTGGTGGCCCGGATGACCTGCCTGTACGGCGGGGAGTTCATCGGCGACGGCACGCCGGCCGAGGTGCTCGCCAACCCCCGGGTGCGCGAGATCTACTTCGGCGCCGACCCCGACCTGGCGCCGGACGAGCCGCTCGAAGCGCCAGCACAGAGAGATGCAGTGTCCTCCGGGGGGACGACCCCCCCAAACCCCCCCGAGAAAGACCGGCAGCATGAGTGAGAGGAACGGACCCGGGCTCGGCGCGGCCGCCCCATTGCTCGAGGTCCGCGACCTTGTCGTCCACCACGGCCAGCTCAAGGCGCTCTCGGGCATCTCGCTGGCGGTCTACCCGGGCGAGGTGTACGCGATCATCGGCGCGAACGGGGCGGGGAAGTCGACCCTGCTGCGCACGATCGCCGGGCTGCACCGGCCGACTGATGGCACGATCACCTACGAGGGCAGGGACGTCACCGGGCTGCGCCCGGAGAAGCGCGCGAACGCGGGGATCGTCATGGTCCCGGAGGGACGGCGGCTGTTCCCGTCCCTCACCCTGGAGGAGAACCTCAAGGTCGGCGCGACCTACGCGCGGACCGGCCCGTGGAACATCGAGGCCGTCTTCGAGCTGTTCCCGTGGATGCGGGACCGGCGCGGCCAGAAGACCGCCCAGATGTCCGGCGGCGAGCAGCAGTCGGTCGCCATCGGCCGCGCGCTCGTCGCCAACCCGCAGGTGCTGCTGCTTGACGAGCTCTCGCTCGGCCTGGCGCCGGTGATCGTCTTGCGGATCTACGAGATGCTGCCGCAGATCCTGAACTCGGGCGTGACCGTGCTGCTGGTCGAGCAGGACGTCAGCCAGGCGCTGCGGGTCGCGACCCACCTGCAGTGCCTGCTCGAGGGGCACACCACCCTGGAAGGGACCCCGGCCCAGGTCACCCGCGACCAGGTCGAGGCCGCCTATTTCGGTGCCACCGACGCGGGCGCGAATCGCGATGGGAGCGCAACTTAATGGCCTGGGTTAACGCCGTCATCCAGGGCGTCCTGATCGGCGGCCTCTACGCGCTGTTCGCGTGCGGGCTCTCGCTCCTGTTCGGCGTGATGAAGGTGGTCAACCTGGCCCACGGCGACCTCGCGACCGTGGCGGGCTACGTCGGCGTCGGGATCGTCGCCGCCGTGCACATGCCGTTCCTCTGGTCGGTGCCGATCGTCGTGCTGGCGATGGCGGTGCTCGGCTACGTGCTGCAGCGGACCGTCATCCAGGCCGCCCTCAGCCGCGGCGAGCTGACCACGCTGATCGTCACCTTCGGCCTGTCGATCGTGATCGAGAACGGCCTGCTGCAGTTCTTCACCTCCGACAGCCGCGGGCTCGCGGTCGGCGACAGCTTCACCACCGCCTCGTTCTCGATCGGGTCGCAGATCACGATCGCCTGGCTCGACGTGTACATCTTCATCCTCGCGGTCGTGGTGCTGCTGGCGTTGCAGTACTTCCTGTCCGGCTCCAAGTACGGGCGGCTGATCCGCGCCGTGGCCGACGACCGGGAGGCCGCGCAGCTGTCCGGCGCGGACTACCGGCACGTGTTCGGCATCGCGGCCGCGATCGCGTTCGGCACGGTGGCGCTGGCGGGGATGTCCTACGGCCTGACCACGACCATCGACCCGACCAGCGGCACCGACACGATCCTGCTGTTCGCGTTCGCGGCGGTGGTGATCGGCGGGCTCGGCTCGCTGTGGGGCACGCTGATCGGCGGCATCGTCCTCGGCGTGGCCCAGCAGATCGGCGCCCAGATCAACATCTCCTACGAGCAGCTCGGCGGGTACGTCATCTTCCTGCTGGTGCTCGTGGTCTGGCCGCAGGGGCTCACCGGCCGAAGGGCTCAGACATGACGGAGATGGCGGAGACCACGGTTCGTTCAGGGGCAAATGAATTGAGAGTAACCCGGTCGCGCAGGAACGTGGCGTGGACTGGCCTCGGCGCGCTCGTCGTGGTCGTCGTGCTGTTCCTGTTCCCGTACTACATCGGCCCGGGCACCACCGGCATCATGGTGCAGGGCCTGATCGTGCTCACGCTGGCGTCGATGTGGAACCTGCTGGCGGGCTACGCCGGGCTGGTGTCGGTCGGGCAGCAGGCGTTCTTCGGGCTCGGCGCCTACTTCGTGCTGATCCCGGCGATGCACGGGGTCACGCCGTGGTTCGGGCTGGTCATCGCGACCATCGCGGCGGCGGTGTGCGCGCTGCCGCTGTGGTGGCTGGTGTCGCGGCTCCGGACCGGGTACTTCGCGATCGCCACCTGGGTCCTTGCCGCCGCCATCATGCTGGTCATCGAGCAGATCCAGTCGATCGGCGGTGGTACCGGCGAGCCGCTGCCCGGACTGACCGGGATGGACTCGGCGGTGTTGGGCGCCTACACCTACTGGGCCGCGCTCACCGTCGCGGTGCTCGCCATCGGCGGCGTGTACTTCCTGCTCCGCTCTCGGGTCGGGCTGGTGCTGACCGCCATCCGCGACGACGAGCGGGCCGCGCGGTCCTCCGGCATCCGCGTGGGGACCGCGCGGCTGCTGGTCTTCGTGGCCGCCGCGGCCGGCTGCGGCGCGGCCGGCGGGGTGCTCGCGATCCAGCAGCTCCAGGTCGTCCCCGGCACCTCCGGCGGCGTGTTCAGCGTGCAGTGGACGGCCGAGATGGCGTTCGCGGTCATCATCGGCGGCATCGGCACGATCGAGGGCCCGATCATCGGGACGGCGGTCTACATGGTGCTCCAGCAGACGCTGGAGTCCTACAACGCCTGGTACCTGATCATCCTCGGGCTGGTCGCGATCGTGATCGCGATCTTCTTCCGACGCGGCCTGTGGGGCACCCTCGACGAGAAGTTCAACATCGACCCCCTCCCCACCGGCTACTACCTGTGGCCCGCAGGCGAGACCAGGCGCCGCCGGTGGCACTGGTGGCGCAAGAAGGCAGCCGTCAGCTAGCGGTAGGAGCTTCCACGCCCTGACGGCAACGTGAAAGGCGCGCTGGGGGTGGTGCGAGCGCGGGTGTGGCTGGGCGGGCCACAATGGTGGGTGTGCTGCTAGCAGAGGTTGCGGAGGTGTCCCGCGCGGTCGCGGGGTCGTCGGGGCGGTTGGCCAAGATCGCGGCGATCGCGTCCGCGCTCCAGTCGGCCGGGCCGGACGAGGTGCCGATCGTGGTGGCGTACCTCTCCGGGGAACTGCCACAGCGGCAGATCGGGGTGGGATGGGCCGCGCTGCGATCGGCGCCACCTCCCTCGGCTGCTCCGTCGCTGACGGTTCCCGGGGTGGACGCATCCTTCAGCGAGATCGGGGCGTTGGTCGGCCCGGGCTCGGTGGCCGAGCGGAAGCGGCTGGTCGACGCGGTCATGGGCGCGGCCACGGCCGAGGAGCAGTACTTCCTGGTGCGGCTGCTCTCCGGCGAACTGCGCCAGGGCGCGCTCGACGGGGTGATGACCGAAGCGGTGGCGCGGGCGGCGGGGGTGCCCGCGGCGCTGGTGCGGCGCGCGGTGATGCTGCGCGGGTCACTGCCGGCCGTGGCGCTGGCCGCGCTTGACGGCGGCGCCGACGCGCTATCGGAGTTCGGGCTGCTGGTCGGGCAGCCGCTCAAGCCGATGCTGGCGTCAAGTGCGCCTTCGGTCGAGGCGGCGCTGGGCAAGATCGCCGCTGACGCGGCCAAGGCCGGCGCCCGCCGGACCGACGCGACTGCGGTCGGCCCGGAAGAGGCCGACCTGGCGGAGGGCGGCCCGGCGGAGGCCGGTCATGCTGCAGCCGTGGAGTGGAAGCTGGACGGCATCCGGATACAGGCGCACATCTCCGCCGGCCGCGTCCGGCTGTTCACGCGCACGCTTGACGACATCACCGCGCGGCTGCCGGAGGTTGTCGCGGCGCTGGCGGCGCTGCCGGTGCAGGATGCGGTATTCGACGGGGAACTGATCGCGCTGCGGCCGGACGGGCGGCCGTACGCCTTTCAGGACACGGCCGCGCGGGCAGCCAGCCAGACCGAACTGGGCGGCAGGGCAGGCGCCGGCGCGGGCGGAGGCGATCCGTCGGTGGCGCTGTCGGTCTTTCTCTTTGACGTGCTGCACCTGGACGGGGCCGACCTGATCGACTTGCCTGACGGAGAGCGGCGCGCGGCGCTGGAGGGCGTGGTCCCGGCCGAGATGCTGATGCCGCGACTGGTGACGGGGGATGTGGACGAGGCGGACGCGTTCTTCCGTGACGCCGTCGCGCGGGGGCATGAGGGCGTGGTGGTCAAGTCGCTGGCCACGCCCTACGCGGCCGGGCGGCGCGGCGCGGGCTGGATCAAGGTCAAGCCGCGGCACACGCTCGACCTGGTGGTGCTCGCGGTCGAGTGGGGCCACGGTCGCAGGAAGGGGTGGCTGTCCAACCTGCACCTTGGGGCGCGCGATCCGGAGACGGGCGGCTGGGTGATGCTCGGCAAGACGTTCAAGGGCCTCACCGACGAGCTGCTCACCTGGCAGACGGCTCGACTGCTCGAACTCGAGGACCACCGCGACGACTGGACCGTCTACGTCAGGCCGGAGCTCGTGGTGGAGATCGCCTTCGACGGCGTCCAGCGCTCTCCCCGCTACCCCGGCGGCGTCGCCCTGAGATTCGCCCGCGTCCTCCGCTACCGCGACGACAAGCCCGCCGCCGAGGCCGACACGATCGACGCGGTCCGCGCGCTCGCCGCCGAGTTACCGGTCCCGTTTCCCTGCGAGGTCCGAGGCACGCCCCGCAGGCGGGTTACTCAGCCCTGGGGCACTGCCCGTGGCCGGGTCGCTGGCCGGGTTGCTCAGCCGGGGGCACGCCCCCTGGCCGGGGTTGCTCAGCCGGGGGCACGCCCCTGGCCGGGGTTGCTCAGCCGGGGGCGCTGCCTGTGGTCGGGGTTACTTCTTCTTCTTGTTGTTGCGGCGGCCGAAGGCGGCCGGGATGACGTTCGAGCCCGCGCCCGGCAGCGGGGGGAGGCCGGCCGGACCGCGGCCGCCGAAGCCGGGGAAACCGCCCTCGGGGCCGCCGAGGGCGGCCGGGCCGCCGCCCGCCTGCGCCTCGCGGAGCATCTCGGCCAGCTCCTCCATCGACTGCGGGGCCTCCTGCGCGGCGGCGGGCAGGTACGGCGCGCTCGCCCCGTTGCCTGAACCGCCCGCCGGGCCGATCGCCGTCTTGCGGGGGTCGCCGCTGCGGCGCTTGCCCTTCGCGTTCTTCGTGCGGGCGGCCTTGGCCGAGCGCCGGGCGGCGCCCGCCATGCCCGGGATCGCGGGCATGCCCGGCATCCCCCCGCCCATCAGCATCTTCATCTGCTTCTGGCCCTCGAAGAAGTTCGTGACCAGCTGGGAGACCTCGCCCACGGTGACGCCGGATCCGTTGGCGATGCGCAGTCGGCGCGAGCCGTTGATGATCTTGGGGGTACGCCGCTCCTGCGGGGTCATCGAGCGGACGATGGCCTCGGCTCGGTCCAGGTCCTTGTCGTTGACCTGGTCGAGCAGCGCCTTGTTCTTCGACGCACCGGGCATCATGCCGAGGATGTTCTTCAGCGGGCCGAGCTTGCGCAGCATGTTGAGCTGCTCGACGAAGTCCTCGAGGGTGAACCCGTCGCCGGACATCATCCGTTCCGCGATCGAGGCGGTCTGCTCGGCGTCGAACGCCTTCTCCGCCCGCTCGATCAGGGAGAGCACATCGCCCATGTCCAGGATCCGGGTCGCCATCCGGTCCGGGTGGAAGACGTCGAAGTCGGAGAGCTTCTCACCGGTGGAGGCGAACATCACCGGCTTGCCCGTGAGCGCCGCGATGGACAGCGCCGCGCCGCCCCGGGCGTCGCCGTCGAGCTTGGTCAGCACCACGCCGTCGTAGCCGACCCCGTCGAGGAAAGCCTGCGCGGTGGCCACCGCGTCCTGGCCGATCATCGCGTCGACGACGAACAGCACCTCGTCCGGGTCGGTCGCGTCCCTGATCGCCTCGGCCTGCGCCATCAGCTCCGCGTCGATGCCGAGACGGCCGGCCGTGTCGATGATCACGATGTTGTGCAGCGACCGGCGGGCCTCGTCGATCGAGGCACGGGCGACCGCGATCGGGTCACCGACGCCGTTGCCCGGCTCCGGGGCGAACACCGGAACGCCGGCCTGCTGGCCGACCACCTGGAGCTGGGTAACCGCGTTCGGCCGCTGCAGGTCAGCGGCGACGAGCATGGGCGTGTTGCCCTGCTCCCTGAGCCAGAGGGCGAGCTTGCCCGCGAGCGTGGTCTTACCGGCGCCCTGCAGGCCGGCCAGCATGATCACGGTCGGCGGGTTCTTGGCGAACCGCAGCCGCCGCGTCTCGCCGCCGAGGATCGTGACGAGTTCCTCGTGCACGATCTTGATGACCTGCTGGGCGGGGTTCAGCGCTTGCGATACCTCCGCCCCGGCCGCCCGCTCCTTCACCCGCGCGATGAACTGGCGCACCACGGGCAGCGCGACGTCCGCCTCGAGCAGGGCGATGCGAATCTCGCGGGCGGTGGCGTCAATGTCGGCGGGCGACAGCCGCCCCTTGCCGCGCAGCGAGGAGAATACCTGGGTTAGCCGATCGGAGAGCGTCTCAAACACACTTCAAGGCTACCGGTGATTAGGGGCTGACGTATGAGTCCGTGCCAGCGGTCTTCCGGCGGAGCTGTTTTCTCGCTCCCGAACTCCGCCCGCGGCCCGCGTCTCAGCCCGGGCTGAGCGCCGAGAGCACCATCTGGACCGTGCGCTTGCGCAGATCGGGGTCGGTCACCAGGCCGCCGGTGGCGTCGGTGACGTAGAACACGTCGACCGCCTCCGCCCCCAGCGTCTCGATGCGGGCGGCGTGCACGTTCAGCCCGGACTCGCCCAGCGCGCGGCCGATCCGCCAGAGCAGGCCGGGCTCGTCGTGCGCGCGGACCTCGACCACGGTGGCGGTGGTCGAGGCGTTGTCGACCAGCGTGACCTTAGGCGGCGGGGCGCTGATGCCGTGCGGCCGGACCGCGCGCGCCCGGCGCTCGAGCCGGTCCTCCACGTCAAGCCTGCCCTCGAGCATCCGCCGCAGGTCGGAGGAGACGAGGACGGAGTCCGGCGGGTCGCCGTACTCCGGTACCACGTTGAACACGGTGACGGCGATGTCGCCCACCGCGGTCGCGGTGGCGCTGCGGACCGTGAGCCGGTGCGAGGCCAGCACCCCGGCCGCCCGCCAGAGCAGGCCCGGCCGGTCCAGGGCGACCAGGGTGACCTCGCTGCCGTCGACGATCGCGGCCGGGCCGCCCTGGGCGACCAGCGCCAGCTGGTCATCCCGCAGCGGGGCGGGGGCGGGCATCGGGTCGCCGTCGAGCACCGCGCTGACCCGGCGCACCAGGTCGGCCACGAGCCCGGCCTTCCAGTCGTTCCACGCGGCCGGGCCGGTGGCCAGCCCGTCGGCGATGGAGAGCGCGTGCAGCAACTCGAGCAGCGTCCTGCTGCGGACGGTCGTCGCCACGTGCTGCACGGTCATCGGGTCGTCCAGGTCCCTGCGGGTGGCCACCACCGGGAGCAGCAGGTGGTGGCGGACGGCCTCGGCCACCAGCTCGACATCGGCCTCGTTCAGCCCGACCCTTTTGCACACGTCGCGCGCCACGACCTCGCCGGAGACGCTGTGGTCACCGGGCCAGCCCTTGCCGATGTCGTGCAGCAGCGCCGCCAGCAGCAGCAGGTCGGGACGGGAGACGTCACGGGCCAGCGCGGCCGCGTTGGCGGCGCACTCCACCAGGTGCCGGTCGACCGTGAAGCGGTGCAGCGGGTTGCGCTGCGGCCGGTTCCGCACCCGCTCCCAGTCCGGGATCAGCGTGGACAGCAGCCCTTCCTGGTCGAGCGCCTCCCAGACCGGGATCGCGCTCGCACCCGCCCCGAGCAGGGCGAGCAGGGCGTTGCGGGCCTCCGGCGGCCACGGAATCGGCATCGGCGGGCACTCGCCCAGCCGGGCCAGGGCGCGCGGCGCGAGGGGCAGGCTGGCCTGGGCGGCCGCGGCGGCGGCGCGCAGGACCAGCACCGGGTCGGTCTGCGGCACGGCGGCGCGGGCCAGGACAACCTCGCCGTCCTGCTCGACCACGCCGTCCGCGAGCGGGCGGCGATCCAGCTTGCCCCGTCTCATCCGCACGCCGAGGGAGCGGCGGCCCCCGGCCCGGTCGGCCTGGCGGAAGGCGTGATCGACGGCGTAGGCGACGGTGCGGCCGGCGCCCGCCAGTTGCCGCAGCAGCGCGTCGCCGTCAAGCAGGCCGAGCGTGCGCGCCACCTCGTCCTGCTCCTCGAGCACAAGCCGGTCGAGGCGCCTTCCGGTGACCTCGTGCAGGACGTGGCGCGCGTCCAGGATCTGCTCGTAGGCGGCCCGCACCTTGGGCCCGGGGGCGGGGGCGACCCACGCGGCGGCGATCGCCTGGATGGCGTGCACGTCCCGCTGCCCGCCCCGGCTCTCCTTGAGGTCGGGCTCGAGGAGGAAGGCCAGCTCGCCGTGGAGCCTGGTCCGCTCCTCGTGCAGCGTCTTGAGGTCGGCCAGCCGGGTCCTGGCGTTGGAGCGCCAGTCCTCGAGCGCGCCCTCGCGGAGCCTCGTCGTCAAGTCAGCGTCGCCCGCGACGTGCCGGGCGTTCAGCAGCCCGAGTGCCACCTTGAGGTCATTGCGGGCGACCCGCCTGGCCTGGGGCACGGTTCGCACCGCATGGTCGAGCCGCGCGCCGGAGTCCCAGACCGGGTACCAGACCCGGTCCGCGATCCGCGCGATGCCGTCTCTGCCGTCATGCAGCATCAGCACGTCAAGATCGCTGCCGGGGAGCAGTTCCTTGCGGCCGTAGCCGCCAACCGCGACCAGGGCCACGCCGGGCTCGGCCCCCAGCATGCCTGCGAGCCAGCGATCGGTTTCAGTTGTCCGTCGGCTGCGATCAGCCGGGTAAGAAGTCATCACGCTCACCAAGGTCCCCCGAATGATCGGTGCGCGACCGCAGCACGGCGCGCTCGTGGTACCGGTCCCCCAATTGGTGTTGGTGTTAGGCCAGCGCTAGCCGGTGTTGACCCGGCTCAGATGGCGTCAGGACCGCGCTCCCCCGTGCGCACTCTGACCACCGTCTCAATCGGCACCACCCAGACCTTGCCATCCCCGATACGGCCCGTTTGGGCTGCTTTGACCACGACGACGACGAGATCGTCGACGTCCTCGTCGTCGCAGATGACTTCGACTCTGACCTTGGGCACGAGGTCTACCTGGTACTCGGCACCCCGATACACCTCGGTGTGCCCGCGTTGTCTGCCATATCCGCTCGCTTCACTGACTGTCATGCCGTGCACGCCGAATGCCTGCAACGCTGCTTTGACATCGTCGAGTTTGAAGGGCTTGATGACAGCCGTAATGAGCTTCATTCGACCACCCTCTCGTTCACCACATCTGACAATGCCTTACGCGAGTTTCCGGCGTCCAGTCCG
>Ga0302325_10016880_pt1 | contig 15448 bp, 18 predicted proteins | sample Palsa_T0_2_FD_201948 | JGI IMG/M metagenome (GOLD analysis project Ga0302325, IMG submission 201948) | Peat permafrost microbial communities from Stordalen Mire near Abisko, Sweden - Palsa_T0_2 | ecosystem: Environmental > Terrestrial > Soil > Palsa > Peat permafrost | place: Sweden: Abisko...
TGCCATCCGGCCCAAAGCACCCTCGCGCGACCCATCCCCACTTTTTAGACGCCCTCTCAGTGGCCGCCGTGCTTCATGGAAATATCTCGCCGATCGGTGGGGCGGGTGGTCTGCTGGGTTTCGGTTCTCCGCGCACCCATGATCCCAACGCTGATTGTCATCGCCATCCTCCTTCTCTCCGGGCTGCGCATTGCGCAGGAATATCAGCGCGGGGTCGTCTTTCGCCTGGGCCGTTACTCGGCGGTGCGGGGGCCGGGGTTGTATTGGATCATCCCCCTCGGCATCGAGCGCGCGGTCACGATCGACATCCGCATCGCCACCGTTTCCGCCGAGCAGCAGGAGACCATCACGCGCGACAGCGTCACCATCAAGGTCAACGCCGTGATGTGGTACAAGATCGTGGACGCGCCCAAGTCCGTGATCGCGGTCCGTGACGCTTCCACCGCGGTCTATCAGCTCGCGCTGACCAGCCTGCGCAACATCATCGGCAAGCACGACCTCGACGAAGTCCTCCAGGAGCGCGACAAGATCAACGACCTCCTCTGCCAGGCCGTCGCCCCGGCGACCGTCCCCTGGGGCATCGAAGTCGAGCGCTTCGAGATGAAAGACGTGGAGTTGCCGGTGGCCATGCAGCAAGTCATGGCCATGCAGGCGGAAGCCATCCGCGAAAAGCGCGCCCGCATCATCAAGGCCGAAGCCGAACTGGAAGCTTCCGAAAAGCTCGCGGCGGCGTCCTTGCAAATGGCGGGCAATCCCGCCGCGCTGGAGTTGCGCCGCATGCAGATGATCGCCGAAGTGGGTGCGGAAAACAACAGCACCACCGTGCTGATGATCCCCTCGGATTTCGTGACGCTCGCCAAGACTCTCAGCGATTATCTCCGCGAGCACGGCACCGGCAAATAACACCGCTCCGATCCTCGACAACCCCGGCTGATTAATTTCGGCGCAAGGCGGGTTCCTTCCTCCCGAGCGCGGCGTAAATCTCGCCCCGAATCGCCGCGACCGATCGGCGCAGCAGGATGCTCCCCGCCGCCAGCACGCGAATCGCCCAGCCGCCGCGAACCAGTGCGCTGCACCCCACCCACGTGTCGTCGCGCTGCAGATCGTGAATGCGCCGCCAGCAGCCGGAGTCCGCGCGCAGATGCGGCGAAATGACGAAGCAGCTCGCATAATACGCTTCCGAAAATTGCCCGCGCATCGCCGTCAACGCGGGGCTTTCCGGCGTGAGCATGTAGCGCTCGCGGGCAATTCTGGTCCCGCCGAGGAAGATGTCTGTTTCCCAATTCAGCCCGGTGAAGGCGAAGACTTCGCCCGAAGCCACGCGTCCCGGCGCGAGCATTTCGATGAGCATCGCTTCGCCGCCGTCTTCCACGCGCAGGGTCGTTTGCTGCCGGTAGCGTGCGCCGCCTTGGGGAATGAACAGCTCCGGCCAGCTATCCAGCCAACTGCCCGAAGCCACGCGGAATTCCTGGGCCATCCGGGCGTCACCTTCGAGAATGCGATGCGCCCGGCTGGCGCCCGGTGTGGTGAGAAGCAACCGCGCCCCGCTTTCCAAGGCGACGTCATGGCGCACGCGATCGCCGGCGAGCAGGCCGGCGGTCGGGTTCACGATATTCACGACGAGCGTGCCTTCGTCGAGGTGCGGCTTGCTTAGATGCACCGGCGCCGCGAACGACTGCTCGCGGATAAACGTCCGGCCCTGCTCGTCGGCTGCGCAGATCAACCGCAGATGCCCGTTCAGGCCGCGGGTCACACGAAGAGCACCTCGTGCCGCAGCCAGGCGAGCAGTTCGTCCTTGCCCTTTTCCGAACGCAGATCGGCGAAAAGAAACGGCCGCTCCCCGCGCATCAGCTTCGCATCGCGCTCCATGATCCGCAGGTCCGCGCCGACGTAGGGCGCGAGTTCGATTTTGTTGATGAGCAGCAAATCGCTGTGGCGAATGGCAGGCCCGCCCTTGCGTGGGATCTTGTCGCCCTCGGCCACGTCGATGACATAGATGAAGGCCTCGACAAGCTCCGGCGAAAATGTCGCCGACAAATTGTCGCCGCCACTTTCCACGAAGATGACTTGCACATCGGGGTTCCGTTTTTCGATTTCCGCGATGGCCGCAAGATTCATGGAAGTATCGTCGCGAATCGCGGTGTGCGGGCAACCGCCGGTCTCGACGCCGATCACGCGTTCCGCCGGCAGCGCGCCATGGCGCACGAGGAACTCGGCATCTTCGCGGGTGTAGATGTCATTGGTCACGACGGCGAGCGAGAGTTCGTCGCGCAACCACTGGCAAAGCCGCAGCACGAGCATCGTCTTGCCCGACCCCACCGGCCCGCCAATGCCGATGCGCACGGCACGTTTTGTTTTCGTGGGTGTCGTCATGAGATGAAGAGCCGTTCGTCGGCGCGGTCGTGGCGCATGGCGGCGATTTCGAGGAGGGGATTGAAGCAGCCGGCGTTCTCGCGCGCGACCGCATGCGAGGCTTCCACGGCGCTTGTCGCCTCCGCGCAAGTGGCGCGCAGGACGCGCTGGCAGCCGTCCTGGCCGATGCGGATGAGTTTCGTTGCCGCGGCGCAGACGGTCGCGAGCGACTGGTAAAAGTAAGCCGTCAACGCCGCATTCAAAGGCAAGCCTTCCACGCGCGCCTGCAAACCGCAGACGATGAGATGATGCCCGGACGCCCGGCCCTCTTGAATCGCGCCCTCGAATTCCGCGAGCGCCAGGGCGTTCGAGATATTGCGCAGCGCCCGCAACCGCCGTCCGCCGAGTTGCCTACTGGCTTCGCGGGTTTCCCGCGCGATTTTCCAGGCGCTGATTTCGTGGTCAAGGAGACAAAGGGCGTCGAGCGATTTCGCGGCGTGGGCGAATCGCAGATATGGCAGCTCCAAGCGCTGCTGCGCGGGCACGATTTGCTCCCGCAGAAATGCGGCGAGCGAATTCTCATCGCGCACCATACCCAGCCGCACGCTTTCCTCAAAGCCAAGCGAGTGGGCGTAGCCGCCGGTCGGAAAAAGCGCGTCACTCGTCTGCAAGAGCCGCGGCAGCCAATCGAGATTTTGGATTTCGGAATTCGGCATTCAGATCGCCACGTTAATGGTGATGCCCGCCGCTCAGCGGATGGAAGACGCGTTTGCACGCGGTGGCGGCGATCCCTTCGCGCTCGAAGAGTTGACGCACGGCAGGATCGTCGACGACGCGCACGATGCCGCCGACGACTTCAATGGCGAAGTGCAGATTGCCGATCATCCAGCCCAGCTGCGCGGCGCTGAGCGCGTCGGCGCCGAGCGCGATTTCGAGCACCGGCTCATACTTTTGCGCGAGGATGTAAACGGCCGCGTCGCTTTGAAATACGGGCGCGCCATCCGCCAGGGGGGCTTCGAGGTCGAAGCCGAATTCCCGCCCATCTTCGGCGACGCCACGCCAGCGACGTTTCGTGAGGACGAGTCGCTCCACCGGGACGCAGAGGACGGGAAACTGCTGATTCCACCCGGCGAGCGCATGTTGAATCAGTTCCACTGGTCAGAACAAAAAGTAGCGCTGCGCCATCGGCAGCACTTTCGCCGGTTCGCAGGTCAGCACCCGGCCATCCGCTTTCACGGTGTAGGTCTCGGGATCCACCTCGATCTTCGGGAGTGCGTCATTCCACAGCAGATCCCGCTTGGTGACCTTGCGCGTGTTCTTCACCGCCACCAGCCGCTTCGCCAGTTGCAGGTCCGCGAGATGGCCGGCGCTAATCGCGACACCGCTGACAAACGTAACCGAGGTGGAGAACTTCGCGCGCCCGTGGGCGGCGAATTGCGGCCGGTAATACATCGGTTGCGGCGTCGGAATGCTCGCATTCGGATCGCCCATGTTCGCGATCGCGATGAGCCCGCCTTTTAGAACGACTTCCGGCTTCACGCCGAAGAAGGCCGGCTTCCAGACCACGAGGTCGGCGAGTTTCCCGGGTTCGACGCTGCCGACTTCGTGAGCGATGCCGTGGGAGATGGCCGGGTTGATGGTGTATTTCGCGACGTAGCGCAGGGCGCGAAAGTTGTCGGCGGCCGAATGCGCGGGCGCGTCGAGTTTGCCGAATTGCGTCTTCATCTTGTGCGCCGTCTGCCAGGTGCGGATGACCACTTCGCCGACGCGTCCCATGGCCTGCGAGTCGCTCGACATCATCGAGAACGCGCCCAGATCGTGCAGCAAATCCTCCGCGGCGATCGTTTCCGGGCGGATGCGCGATTCGGCGAAGGCCACGTCCTCGGGAATCCTGGAATCGAGGTGATGGCAGACCATGAGCATGTCGAGATGCTCGTCGATCGTATTGACGGTGAAAGGCCGCGTCGGGTTTGTCGAGGAGGGCAGCACGTTGGCTTCGCCGCACACGCGAATGATGTCCGGGGCATGCCCTCCGCCCGCGCCTTCGCTGTGAAAGGTGTGAATCGTGCGGCCCTTGAAGGCACGAATCGAATCCTCGACGAACCCCGATTCATTCAGCGTGTCGGTGTGGATGGCGACCTGCACGTCGAGTTCATCGGCGACATCGAGGCAGGTGCTGATCGCTCCCGGCGTGGTTCCCCAATCTTCGTGGAGCTTCAGCCCGATCGCGCCGGCGAAGACCTGCTCACGCAGCGGTTCGTGCGTCGCGCAGTTGCCCTTGCCGAGGAATCCAAGATTCATGGGATATTCTTCGGCCGCTTCGAGCATGCGGCGCAGGTTCCATCGGCCGGGCGTGCACGTCGTTGCGTAGGTGCCGTGGGCCGGGCCGGTGCCGCCGCCGATCATCGTGGTGACGCCGCTCGCGAGGGCGTGTTCGATTTGCTGAGGACAGATGAAATGGATGTGCGTGTCGATGCCGCCCGCGGTGATGATGCAGCCTTCGCCGGCGATCACCTCGGTCCCCGCGCCGATCACCAGCCCCGGCGAGATCCCGTGCTGGATGCCGGGATTGCCGGCATGCCCGAGCCCGGCGATGCGCCCGTGCTTGACGCCGATGTCGGCCTTGATCACGCCCTGGACCGCGTCGAGAACGAGGGCGTTCGTGATCACCAGATCGAGGGACTCAGCGTCCTTCGCCGTGGGCGACTGGCCCATGCCGTCGCGAATCACTTTGCCGCCGCCAAATTTCACCTCGTCCCCGCGCGCGCCCGCCTCCGCAATCAAGTCGCGCTCGACTTCGATAAACAACTCGGTGTCCGCCAGCCGCACCTGGTCGCCCACGGTCGGGCCAAACATCTCGGCATATTGCCGCCGCGTCATTTTCAGGCTCATAATTTGCCGTCAATTTTGTTGTTGAGGCCAAAAACTTCGCGCCTACCCGCCAGGGCCACGATTTCGACTTCTTTGGTATCGCCGGGCTCGAAGCGCACCGCGGTGCCGGCGGCAATGTTCAATCGAAATCCGCGCGCGGCCTCGCGATCGAAGCGCAACGCGGAATTGACCTCGTAGAAATGAAAGTGGCTCCCGACTTGAATGGGCCGGTCGCCCGTATTGGCGACCTCCAGTTTTTTCGTTTCGCGGCCCACGTTGGCGGGCAGTTCGTCCGGTTCCCTGGCAACGATGATTTCACCCGGAATCATAAATCCCTATCGAATCGGATGGTGGACGGTGACGAGTTTGGTGCCGTCGGGAAAGGTGCCCTCGACCTGCACTTCGTGGATCATTTCCGGGACGCCGTCCATGACCTCACCGCGTTTCAAGATGGTCGTGCCAAAGCTCATCAGCTCGGCGACGGATTTTCCGTCACGCGCGCCTTCGAGAATCTCGTAGGTGATGAGCGCGATGGCTTCGGGATAGTTGAGTTTCAAGCCGCGCGACTGCCGGCGCCGCGCGAGATCCGCCGCGATGACCACGAGCAGCTTTTCCTGATCGCGAGGTGAGAGATGCATGGCTCAATTCAGGACTAAATGGATGATGCACTAGACGGTCAAATGCTGCTTCACCACGTCGTCGGTCAAGACGGAAATCGGACCGGCCACCACGACGGCTCCTCGATCCATGATGGCAAAGGTGTCGGCCAGTTCCCTGCAGAAATCCAGATACTGCTCGACGAGCAGGATGCTGATCTTCGCTTCACCGCGGAGTTGCTGGAGGGCGCTGCCGATTTCGTCATGAAGGATGGTGCCGCTGGACTGGGCTTTGCGCAGCGTTTCGATGCACTCGGCAAAGCGATTGAACAGGGCCGGATGCTTCTCGACTCCGTCCCGGAGCAGCACGACGGATATTTCGGCCGCTTCGTCGAGCAGGGGAGTCCTGGCGACCGTGTCATCGGCCTGGGCCTTTTTGATCGACTGGTTGATCGTGACCAGGAGGCCCGCTTCATTATGGTGCCCGCCGCGGCGTAGCAATTTGATGGCCTCGCCGATCTGATCGATGATGTTGGGCTGAATGCCTTCGGTGGGTTCGTCGAGGATCAGGATCTTGGGCTCGGTCAACAGCGCCCGGCCGATGGCGAGTTGCTGCTGCTGCCCGCCGGAAAGCATGCCGCCTTTGCGTGGTAGGAATTCCTTGAGAATCGGGAAAAGCGAGAAGACCCGGTCCAGGCTCCCGTTCGCCTTCTTCCCCAGGGCGATCGCGCCGATGTGCAGGTTTTCCTCGACGGTGAGTTGCGGAAAAATGTCGCGCCCCTGCGGGACATAGCCAATGCCCCTGGCGGCCCGGGCTTCGGGAGAAAGCCGCGTAATATCTTCTCCGGCAAGGATGACCTTGCCCGCGCTCGGCTTCAAGACGCCGGTGATGCCCCGCAGGGTCGAGGTTTTGCCCACCCCGTTGCGGCCCATGAGGCAGAAGCATTGGTGATCGGGCACTTCAAATTCCACGCCCCGCAGGATGCGGCTGCCGCCGATGGAGAGTTCGAGAGAGTGGACGGTGAGCATTTGGAAGTTCTTAGTGCTTGGCGCCTGGTGCTTGGGCGTATCTTGGTCGTATAATTTCCCTAAATTGAGGACGCATGGGAGGAATTACCTGGCACTAAGTACCAAGGACCAAGGACTTTTTCATCCGTGCCTCTTTTTGCGGCCGAGGTAGACATCGAGGACGCGCTCATTGTTTTGCACTTCGTCCACGCCGCCTTCGCAGAGCACGGAGCCCTGGTGAAGTACGGTGACTTTGCGGCCAAGGGCGATCTGGCGGACGAAGACCATGTCGTGTTCGATGACCACGATGGTATGCTCGCCCGCGAGCGAAAGGAGGAGTTCGCCGGTCTTGTGTGTTTCGGTGTCGGTCATGCCGGCGGCGGGCTCATCGACGAGCAGCAGCTTGGCGTTTTGGGCGAGAAGCATGCCGATCTCCAGCCACTGCTTCTGGCCGTGGGCCAGCGCTCCGGCTTTCCACTCACGCTGCGCGTCGAGGTTGATGATCTTCAAGACCTCGTCCATCCGGTCGCGTTCGGCACTGTTCGGGCGGTGAAAGAGTGACGACCAGACTCCGCGGCTGCCTTCGAGCGAGAGCAAGAGATTCTCCCAGACGCTATGATCGGTATAGACGGTCGGGGTCTGAAATTTCCGCCCGATGCCCAGACGGTAGATCTGGTACTCGTTCATGCGCGTGACATCGTGCACGCCTTCAAACTCGATTTTGCCGGTGTCCGGCTTGGTGCGGCCGGTGATCAGATCGAGAAAAGTCGTCTTGCCCGCGCCGTTCGGCCCGATGACCGTCCGCAGTTCGCCCTTTTCGAGGTAAAAATTCAAATCGGTGATCGCCTTGAAACCGCTGAAGCTCTTGTTCACTCCCTCGGCGGCGAGGAGAAAGGGTTTTTGCGTGGATTCAATTTTCACGAGCGAGAGAAAAGAAATAAAGGGTGTGGGAGGCACCTCACAGAATGTAGCGGCGTCATGCCTTCGGAGGGACGTCGCCGGTGGGTGACCTTGCCGTGCGAATCGCCGCAGCGGTGGCCAGGACCTGAGATTCGGAATTGTCCACCGGCATCTTTTCCGTCGGGTCCTCCGGCTTCATCTTCTTTCCGAGGAGCCCACGCAATTGCGCCGGCAGGCCGACAATCCCTTTCGGCATGAAGAGCACGACGAGAATGAACATGCCGCCGAGAATGATCAGCCAGAGATCGGGAAATGCCCGCCGGGCCCAGCTTTCCAGCGCATTGACGGCGACCGCGCCGATGATCGGACCGACGAGGGTGCCTCGACCTCCGACCGCGCACCAGACCACGGCCTCCAGGCTCTTCGATGGCTCCATCTCGCCAGGATTGATGATGCCGACCTGCGGGACGAAGAGCGCTCCACCCACCGCGGCGATGAGCGCGCTGACGACGAAGACGAATAGTTTGTAATTAGCGGCGGCGTAGCCGGAAAAGAGGACCCGGGTTTCCGAGTCCCGGATCGCCCGCTGTACCAGCCCGAATTTCGTCGTCGTCAGCCACCGGCAAAACGCATACACGGCCACGAGCAGTAGGGCGGTAATAATATAAAGCGCTCGCTGCGTGGCGGGATCGCGCAAATTGTAGCCCAGGATGCGCTTGAAATCCGTGAAGCCGTTGTTCCCCCCCATGGTGATGTCCTGCCGAAAAAGGATAAAATTGTGCGGAAGTGATGTCCAAAAACGCAGCGACCAGAATTCCGGCACCCATACGGTGATGACGTTCTGGAAAAACACCAGCTTCGCACCGTAGGTCAGCGCTTGGGTGAGGATAGAGAAGTAAACCCCCTTGATCCGGCTGCGGAAGGCCAGGAACCCGAAAATGAGCGCGAGAACGCCCGGAAGGAGAAAAACCGTCGTCATGGCGAACCCAAACGAATAGAACGGCCGCCAAAAACTCGGCAAGAATGTGTGGCCGAGAAACACCATGAAATCGGGCAACAAGTTTGGGTTATTTCCCGATTTGTAGTACTGGCCGTCCTTGCCGATCATCAGCATGAGATGCATGCCGAGCATGTAGCCGCCGAGGGAGAAGAACAGGGCCTGCCCGAGGCTGAGCAAGCCGGTGTAACCCCAGAGCAGATCGACGGAAACGGCGAGCAACCCGTAGGAGAGATACTTGCCCCATTGGTAGAGGCTCACATCGCTGACCATGCCCTTGTAATGCAGAAAGGGCACGACCACCACGAGAATGAACGAGCTGATCGTGGCCACGGTAAGCTCGATTCTGGAGATTTGGCGTTTCATTGATGCACTTTTTCAGAAATCCACATCGGTCAACTTTCCAGACTTCGGCTCTTGGTCACAAAGATGCCGCCCGGCCGCCATTGGAGAAACAGGATGATGCCCATGAGGACGAGAATTTTCCCGAGAACCGGGTTGCTCAGGAGTTGCTGGAGTGATTGATCGGCCACGCCGATACCGAGCGCGCTGACGACGGTGCCAAACAGGTTGCCGACACCGCCGACGACTACCGTCATAAAAGCGTCCACGATGTAACCCTGGCCAAGACTGGGGCCGACATTGCCGATCTGGCTGAGGAACGCACCCGCCAGGCCCGCCAACCCGGAGCCAAAAGCAAAGGTCAGCATATTCACCCGCTCGGTCTTCACCCCCATGCAGGCGGCCATGATGCGGTTTTGCGTGACAGCCCGAATGAGGAGGCCGAGGGGCGTCCGGGTGAGGATCAGGTGAGTGCCCAGGATGATGAGGGCGCCGAAGCAAATAACAAAAATTCGGTTCCAGCCGAAGCCGATGTCGAAGACCGTCCAGTTACTGGAGAGGAAGCTCGGGGAGTAAACCTGAACGTTGTTTGCCCCAAAAACGAGCCGGAAGATTTGCTGAAGCACGAGAGAGACGCCCCACGTGGCGAGAAGACTCTCGAGCGGGCGGCGATAGAGGAAGCGGATGATGCTGCGCTCGAGCACGATGCCGACGAATGCGGCCATGAGAAAGCTCAGGGGCACCGCAAATAGAAAGTACAGATCAAGCTTGCCGCCTGTGAAGTGAAAACCGGAAAAATTAATCGGGATGTTGGCATTGGTCCCGAAGGGCAGGGCAATGGTGAGATGAAGGCCGTCGCCAAAGATGTTTTGCACGACGTAAGTAGTGTAAGCGCCCACGGCGATCAATTCGCCGTGCGCCATATTGATGACACCCATCAGCCCGAAGGTGATCGCCAGACCAATGGCGACAACGAGGAGGATGCTACCGGTGGAAAGGCCGTGGAAGATGGTCCCTACGGCGTTGACCGTGCGCAAGTGCTGGTCGATCGAGTGCAGGGCCGCCTCGGCGACCTGGACCACCTCGGGGTTGTCCTTGTCGTCGACAAGGAGCTGCTTGATAAAGTCCTGGCTGGGAATGGAACCGAGAGCGGCGAGTTCTTCGGCAGCGGCGAGCTGGACCTGCGGATTCTGGTCCTTGAGTTGAATGAGGGCGATAGCTTCGCGCAAGGCGTGTTGCACGCTTCCGTCCTTCTCGCCCTTTTGGACGGCGAGCAGAGCAGGAAGCTTTTCCGGCTCCTGCGACATTCCAAGTGTCTTAATCGCCTGGATCCGCTGTGCGGGATCCGGCGCGGAGAGTTCGAGAAGATCGAGCACGTCTTTCATTTTGGACCGCAGAACGGAGTCGTGTTCCGCCGTGTCCATATCGCCGGCGGCCACGAGTGCAGGCTTTCCCTCCTTGTCTTTGATCGGTTGGCCGTCGTCCACCCGCACGGCGGGTTGCTTGCCGTCGGCATCTTTCTCCCCGGTGAGCAAAACCGGAATCTTATGATCGTCGTCCAGCTTGTAAAGATAAATGGCGTCCTCTTTCCACGCTGCGAGGAGCGTCTTGATGATCGGGTCGGACTGTCCGGCGAGGGAATTGATCAGAGCGGCTTTCTTATCCGCGTCCTCCTCGAGGATGGCCTTGGCGATGATTTGCCGGGGCGTATCATCCGCATGGGCAAGGCCGGCAAGTAGAAACAGGAAGAAACAGGACGCAAACCGGAGAGCCGAAGCGCCCAGGTCTTTGCGGCGGTTAAGCCGGGCGTGGCCCCAAATTTCCTCCTCGACGGCCCCGTCGGCGACCGTGCGGTCCGGTGGGATGGCAACTTCCGGATCGCCTACCGATAATTTACGCGGATTTAAAAGAGTGCGTAGCTGCATAGGTTCAACAGGAAGGGGCGAGCCCAGCGGACAGGACCCGCCCCTCCAACCCAAAGTGTGAGGTCACGCCCGCTGTGGCAGCGGGCAAAGTGGGCTTATTTCTTACTGGTAATCGTCTTAAAGTATTCGGCGATCTTACCCTTGAGGAACGGCTCGCCATAGACATCCTTGTATTCCTTGAGGATCTTGAACTGGCCGTCCGCCTTGGTTTCGCCGATGAAAACGTTCTTGGTCAAGTGATGGTTCTTTTGTGAGGTAACTTTGCCGCCGGGGCCGTCGAAGCTGATGCCAGTTTCCAGTTCCGCGACGACCTTTTCCACGTCGAAGGTCTTGGCCTTTTCGACGGCTTCTTTCCAGAGATAGACGCCGTCATAGCTAAGGACCATCGGCGAATCGACGACGCGGCCTTCCTTTTTCACTTCCTGTGGGGCGTCGCTTTTGAGCCAGCTTTGGAAATCGGCAAGAAACTTTTTGTTTTCCGGCGTCTTGATAGACTGGAAATAGGTCCAGCAACCGAGCTGGCCGACAAGCTGTTTGGCGGGAAGGCCACGGAATTCGTCCTCCGCGATCGAAAAGCTGACCACGGGGCAGGTTTCAGCGGTGAGACCGGCCGCGGCGTACTCCTTGAAGAAGGGAACGTTGGTATCGCCGTTAAGCGTGTTGATCACGCAAGCCTTGCCACCGGCGGCGAATTGTTTGATCTCCGCCACGATTTGCTGGTAATCCGTGTGACCGAACGGCGTGTATTTGCCGGCCGAGATGATCTTGCCCGACTCATCCTTTTTGAAGCCGCCCCCGATGTTTTCAAGCGGAACCCCCTTGAACTGGAGGTACTCAAGCAGGACGAGATTGGTCGTCTGTGGGTAGACGTAGTCGCTGCCCAGCAGATAGAACTTCTTTTTGCCTTGGGCGAGCATGTAGTCCACGGCGGGCGTGGCTTGCTGGTTGACCGCCTCGGCGGTGTAAAAAATATTCTTCGAGAGTTCTTCGCCTTCGTACTGCACGGGGTAGAAAAGCAGACCGTTGTCCTTCTCAAAGACCGGGAGCACCGATTTGCGGCTCACCGAAGTCCAGCAGCCAAAAACCACCGCGACCTTGTCCTGTTCGAGAAGTTGCTTGGCCTTTTCGGCGAAGTTCGGCCAGTCCGAGGCGCCATCGACGACTACGGGCTCGATCTTCTTGCCCATGACGCCGCCCTTCTTGTTGACCTCGTCGAAGGCGAAAAGGATCATGTCGCGGAGCGACGTTTCCGAGATCGCCATGGTGCCGCTGAGCGAATGCAGGACACCGACTTTTACAGTATCTTCAGCCTTCAGAGAGAAGGCGCTTCCGAAAAGGAGCGCACTCGAAGTGAGTGCGAACCCGACTTTATTAAGTAATGTCATTGGTAGTGGTGGTAATGGTTATGTCTTGGCTAAGTCGGGGAGAATTGCGCCAAACAGAGGTTTTCCCCGGAAAGGGAAACTTCCGCTCCAAAGAAAGCGGGAACAAACAAAGAACTTTTCCGGGGGGCCTCAACGGCCTCCCACGGACTCCGCCGGACCGAAGTCCGGCGGAGTCGCGAAGATACTGGAGGATTTTAGCACGTCAAGCCAATCGCGCGCTGAAAGACGTGCCGATTGCGCTTGCGGTCCCATGCCTGCATTAGAGGCCTTACCTCAGTCTCTTTTCAAGCAATTATTTGTCGCGCCCAAGCAATTGCACCATGGGAACAGAGAAATAAAGCATCACCGGCATCCGGTTGTGAATCAAGACGATCACGGCATTGGAGGCGGTCGCATTCCGGGAAAACGATCGGCGCCCCGGGGAACGCGTTCTTTGAGCCAACTGTTGCGCCTGTTGCGCACCGCAACAGGGGGAACACATTTTCTCAGCGGTCGCGTTTTCCAGGATTCCGCACATCATCGACATAGCGAAGAAACTCCTGAAAGTGCAGTTTTTGCACGGCGGTGGTTTTTAGGTGGAGGGTAAACTTCCGAAGAACGGAGGTAGATACTTTGGTTAGATCGATGGGGCGCAACATGTCGCGGAAATCTCCAGTCGGTGGCGTGAACGGCGACAACTATGTTTTCCATGCCTCTCCGTATTTCTTTACGTTTGCCGTGATGACGGCCACGGGCAACAAAGACCCCAAAATTTCTCAAATGGCGACGATGATAATGGGGGAACAACGGAGCGGGAATACCATCGGCAAGTCGGCTTACCAGTCAGGCGAGGGGTGGGGATTTACGCGTCCCCACGCTTGACCGCGTCGCAGTAGGCGCGCCACCCTCCAAATTGCGTGATCTGCCTTTGGCCTTCGCAAAGGATTTGCTCGGCGAGCACGCCGAGCGTTTCCTCTCCGCTCGCGAGTTTGACCTTGCCGATGCAGAGGCCCGGCGGCTCTGATTGAAGGATCGCGCTGATTCCAGGCGCGGGCACGCGCCAGATTTCCACGGCCACCGAGTTTCCACCGTAGGCGACGCGAAACATCCCCGGATGGCGATCTCTAATCGAATAGAGGCGATAGGCCGGTTCCGTGCAATCCTCGCGCAGAAATTCCGCGCCGGCGGCGAGCATGTTCGGATTCAATTCCAAGCCGCGCATCAGGGTGCCGTTCACCGCGAGCGGGACAAATGATAGATCTGGCATAAAAAGCGCCGATGTTAGGCGCATTTAGCATCGCACACCATGAATTTTCCAAGTCGTTTTTCAGCGTGGCCGGACTTGGTGGGGCGGTTTCCACGATCCCGTTTCCGGTGCCCTCCATCCGTGCCGAAGTGGGCGAGAGCGAGGCAGCCAGGAAAGTGGAGTGTGCCGGCGGCGCGGTTCTTTTGACGAAAAGCTCTGGGCAGAATTAGCCAGCGGGGTGTCGCAGATGTCGCACGCGGTACATTTGCAACACTGGAGCAGGCGATTTGAGTTCGGCGACTGTCGGCGGAAACAAATTTAATTGCCTGTAAACAAACAATTTGGAGCGCCGCGCCGGGTGCTGGCATGGGGCGCGCTAATTGGGGTGCGACGCCGCCTGCGACGTCCTCTCAACCCATGAGCACCAACGGCCATATTACCATCGAAGCCGAGCCCTACGAATACGACTTCCTTCCGGCGACCACTGCCTTGCTGATCATCGATATGCAGCGCGATTTTCTCGAACCGGGTGGCTTCGGGGAGATGCTGGGCAACGATGTCTCGCAACTTCGCCGGACGATTGAACCGAACAAAAAGCTGCTTGCCGCGTGGCGCGCCGCCGGTCTCCAGGTGCTGCACACCCGCGAGGGGCACCGCCAGGATCTGGCCGACCTGCCGCCCGTCAAAAAAGTGCGCGGCCGCAGTCCCACCAGCATCGGCGATTCGGGCCCCATGGGCCGCATCCTCGTCCGCGGCGAAGATGGACACGACATTATTCCCGAGCTCTATCCGCAGGCCGGCGAACCGGTCATCGACAAACCCGGCAAAGGCGCCTTCTGGGCGACTGATCTCCACGCGATTCTTCAGCATCAAGGCATCAAGAGCCTCATCGTCACCGGTGTGACCACTGAAGTGTGCGTGAATACCACGGTGCGCGAGGCCAACGACCGCGGCTACGATTGTCTTGTGCCGGAGGATTGCGTTGGCTCCTACTTTCCCGAGTTTCAGGAGATGGGCCTCAAGATGATCAAGGCCCAGGGCGGGATCTTCGGCTGGGTTTCGCACTCCGACAAAATTCTCGCCGCGCTCGGCAAGTGAAAAGGCCGATCCGTCCGGCCTCCGACTCTTATCATCAACCAAAACCACCGCCTCAATGAGTATCACCAAACCTAAAATCTGGGTCCCCGGAGACTGGAATGCCTTCTTCGGCTTCGGCACCAACATTCTCGTCAATCTTCTCACACTCAGCGCGCTGTTGCGCTTCGTCCTGAAGATGCCGGACGATATGGTCTTCAGGCACATCCTGCCCGCCGCCGGCATGATGATGTGCATGAGCACCATGTACTATGCGTGGCTCGCCTATCGCCTCGCCAAGAAGACCGGGCGCACCGATGTCTGCGCGCTGCCCTCGGGCATCAGCGTGCCGCACATGTTTATCGTCACCTTCGTCATCATGCTGCCGGTGAAACTGGCGACGGGTGATCCAATGAAGGGTTGGCAGGCCGGGCTCACCTGGGTCTTCATCCAGAGCTTTGTCCTGATGATGGGCGGCTTCCTCGCACCGATCGTGCGGAGGATCACCCCGAAAGCCGCGCTGCTCGGCGCGCTCGCCGGTGTGTCGATCAGCTTTATCTCCATGAAGCCGGCGCTGGAAATGTTCATGACACCGCTCGTCGGCGTGGTCTGCTTCGCGATCATCCTCGTGAGCTGGTTTGGCGGGGTGAAATACGGCGGCATTCCGGCCGGACTCGTGGCCATCGCCGCGGGCACGTTCATCGCCTGGGGCTCGAATCTCTTCGGCCTGAACTTCGGCGGCATGACCGTCGAGGCCTTGAAAGGTTCATTCA